>ERZ1034626.437-NODE-437-length-30168-cov-9.085345_pt1 | contig 30168 bp, 27 predicted proteins | sample MGYA00520652_ERZ1034626 | MGnify/ENA primary metagenome ERZ1034626 (study PRJEB33766, sample SAMN09781765) | gut metagenome | biome: gut microbiome | host: Homo sapiens | place: Madagascar | study: EMG produced TPA metagenomics assembly of the PRJNA485056 data set... | reverse complement strand
GGATGCTGGGGTTGACCGCAAGGATGTAGGCCATCGTCATAAAGGTGGTGACACCTGCCATGAGCTCGGTCTTTACATCGGTGTGGTTCTCTTTCAGGTGAAAGATGTTTTCAAGCATGAAAAATTCCTCCTGTGTTTTTTGTTCCCCATTGCCCGCGCGGCAATGGGAAAAGAACAAAGTTTATTGTAGCACGGGCGCGAACAGGCTGTCTATGGACATTGTTAACGAAAAATACACAATTTTGCAGAAACCTACAAAATAGTACGACTTATTTTGAAGAAAGTGCACAAAATAATAAAGCAAGGGCTTCTTCTCGGCCTGGAGGAGAAGAAGCCCTTGCGATTTTATTCGTTTCCTTCCATCGTGCCGCTGCGCAAAAAGCGGAGCATGGGCGGCACTTCGTAGGCCAGCATGAGGAACCAGCCAAAGGCGTAGCTCCAGGGCAGGGCCTCGATCTCCATGTGGAAATACAGCACCAGCAGCGCGGCGGAGGGCACACGGGCTGCCATGCTCAGCATACTGCTGCGCAGGGTGATCTTCAGATCGCCGATGCCCCGGAAGAACCCCTGGATGCCGTTGGTCAGCGCGGGCAGGAAGTACATCAGAGAGATGAGCCGCAGGAAACGCGCGCCCAGCTCAATGACCTCCGGCTCCTCGGCAAACATCCGCATGATGCCCTCGGCCCCGAAGAAACAGACCACCGTGAGCCCGGCCGCATACACCAGCTCAATGCGGATGCCGCAGCGGAACCCCTCTTTCACCCGGTCCTTTTTGCCGGCACCCCGGTTCTGGGCCATGAGGGTGGTCATGGCGTGGGCAATGTTCTGCTGCGGGGTATAGGCGAAGTCGTCAATGCGGCTGGCGGCGGCAAAGGCGGCCATGGTGTTGACGCCCATGGTGTTCACGATGCCCTGCACCGCGATCTTGCCCATCTGCACAGTGGCCTGCTGCATGGCGCTGGCCCAGCCGTAGCTGACGATCTTCTTGAGCAGCTTGCCGTCAAACACCAGCCACCGCCGCCCCAGGCAGAGGATGGGCACTTTGTATTTGATGTAAATGGCGCAGAGCAGGCAGCACATTGCCTCGCTCAGCACCGTGGAGAGGGCGCAGCCCTCCGAGCCCCAGGACAGCACTCTGACAAAGAACAGGTCACCGCCGATGTTCAGCACCGAGCTGACCATCAGGAAATACAGGGCGCTCTTGCTGTCGCCCAGTGCCCGCATGACGGCGGCCAGGAAATTATAAAAGAATGTAAAGATCAGGCCGGAAAATACAATGCGGAGATATCGTACGGCCATGGGCAGGATGTCTGCCGGCACCTGCAATAGCCGGAGCAGGGGCGTGGCCAGCAGGACGCAGAGCAGGGAGAATGCCACGGAGAACGCCGTGCCCGCAATGGCGGCCGTGGAGACCTGCCGCTCCACCAGCTTGTGGTCGCCCGCGCCAAACGCGGTGCTGACCAGAATGCCCGCACCCAGGCACATGCCGTTGATGAAGAGGATGGCCAGCGTCATCAGCGGGTTGGAGGTGCCGACGGCGGCCAGGGCTTCCTCGCCCACAAATTTGCCCACGATGATGCTGTCGGCGGCGTTGTATGTCAGCTGGAACAAATTGCCCAGCACGAGGGGAATGGTGAATTTGACCAGCAGCGGGGTGATCGCGCCGGTCGTCATGTCTTTTGTCATGGGGTGTTTTCCTCTTTTTCCTTTCTCATATCATAAACTTTGCCGTCCGCTGAACACTGCCAGCGCCGAGCGGCTGGTGCCGTTGGCGAGGAGCTGGGCGGCGGCGTGCAGGGCGGCCCCTGCACTGATGGAAGCCGGGATGGCGTCGGTGCGGAGGACCCGCTGGGCCGCCCGGGCGGCATCGGCCGTGGTCACGGCGGCCACATTGTCCACCACGTAGGCGTTGTAGTTCTCGGGCACCAGCCCAAAGCCGATCTCCGGGATGCCGTGATTGCCCGTCAGCCCGCCGCTGAGGGCCTGGGATTCATAAGGCTCCACGGCCACGATCCGCACATCATTGGTCCAGGCCTTGATGGTCTCGCCCACGCCCGTGATGGTGCCTGCACTGCCCACCCCGATGGTGACGGTGTCCACGATGCTGGCACCCTCCCGCGCAATGGATTTGACGATGGCAGGGCCTGTCACCCGGCGGTGGAACGTCGGATTGTCGTCGTTGGCCAGCCAGTTCATATCGTACCAGCCTTTTTCGGCGGCGGTCTGCCTGGCCAGCGCCCGGGCGGCAGAAAGCCCGCCCCGGGCCGGGACATGGAGGATTTTGGCTCCCAGCCGCAGCAGCTGCTCCTGCCGCAGGGCCGGGGCGTCCTCCGGCATGGTCAGCACCACAGGGTGGCCCGCCGTCTGCCCGGCCAGCGTCAGTGCCAGCGCAAAGGCTCCGGAAGAAGCCTCGATGACAGGCTGGCCGGGCTTGAGGGCCCCGCGCTCGTCCGCCAGAGCCAGCATCCCCTCGGCCAGGTTGTCCCGTGCCGTGCCGGTGGGGCCGTTGTAGTCCAGATAGGCATACAGCCGCCCCCGCAGCCCGCAGGCGGCCAGATAGCCCCGCAGCTCCACAATGGGGCAGGGCAGCAGGGTCTGGTAGAGATTCTGGTAGATGGGCATGATGACAGCTCCTTTCCGGTAAACAGCAGGGCCCGCTGCGTTTCGACAAATCATGCTATGCGTTCTGCTCAGAGTGGCCCGGTCTGCCAAGGGCTCCCCTGATAGGAAAGACTCCCCCGGTCGGGGGAGGTGGCACGAATGTGCCGAAAGGGGAGTGGCTGGCGAGCGTAAGCGAGACTGAGAGGTTCACATACAATTTAATCGTAACGCAAAGCGGGCGGGGCGTCAAGCCGCGCTTTGGCAAAAACGGCGAATTTTTGCCGAAAAATTTGGCGAACTGCCCCATAAACCCCTTGACAGGCTTTGCTGGTTCTGGTATACTCCGTATGTAAAGCAAAAAACCTTTACAAACATCGGAGGTCAGAGCGGTGGCAAAGGATTTTGAAATGGGCTATCTGCTTGATTTTTACGGCGAGGTGCTCACGCCCAAACAGCGCGAGATGCTGCGCCAGTATTACAATGATGACCTCTCCCTCAGCGAGATCGGAGAAAACTTCGGCATCACCCGGCAGGGGGCGCGGGACGCCATCAAGCATGGCGAGACCACTCTCAAGGAGCTGGAAGCAAAAGTCGGCTTCGCGGCCCGGTACCGCCGGGTGCAGGAGACGCTGGAACAGCTGGAACAGCTGGTCATCGATGCACGGTTTGAGTGCACGGGCCTTTATGCAAAGCTCACCACCACGGAGTATGTGGAGACCCTGAACAAGATGCTGGGCCTCATCCGCTCCATTGACGAAGTAAACGAGAGCTGAACGGGAACAAAACTTTGAGAGGAGCACCGAACAATGGCATTTGAATCTTTGACGGACCGCCTTGCCGGTGTGTTCAAAAAGCTGCGCGGCCACGGCAAACTGACCGAGGCCGATATCAAGGCAGCCATGCGCGAGGTCCGGATGGCCCTGCTGGAAGCCGATGTCAACTACAAGGTTGCCAAGGACTTCTGCGCCAAGGTCTCGGAGCGCGCCATGGGCCAGGAGGTCATGGAGAGCCTGACCCCCGCCCAGCAGGTGGTCAAGATCGTCAACGAGGAGCTCGTTGCCCTGATGGGCGGCGAGGAGGCCCCCAAGCTCATAATCAAAAATAAGGGCCAGACCATCCTCATGCTCTGCGGCCTGCAGGGCAACGGTAAAACCACCCATGCTGCAAAGCTGGCAAAATACTTCATCAAGCAGGGGCGCCGCCCCATGCTGGTGGCCTGCGATATCTACCGCCCCGCCGCAATCGATCAGCTGCAGGTGGTGGGCAAGCAGGCGGGTGCCCCCGTCTTCACCCTGCCGGGTGCCAAGCCCCCGGAGATCGCCAAGAAGGCCCTGGCTCACGCCAAGGACTATGGCAACGACATCCTCATTCTGGATACCGCCGGCCGTCTGCAGATCGACGAAGTCCTGATGCAGGAGCTGGTCCAGATCAAAGAGGCTGTCCCCGTGGACGAGACCCTGCTGGTGGTGGACGCCATGGCCGGTCAGGACGCCGTCAATGTCGCCAAGACGTTCAATGAGACCGTCGGCGTGGATGGGATCATCCTCACCAAGACCGATGGCGATACCCGCGGCGGCGCGGCGCTTTCCGTGCTGGCGGTCACCGGGAAGCCCATCAAGTTCCAGGGCGTCGGCGAGAAGCTGGATGACCTCGAAGTCTTCCACCCCTCCCGCATGGCAAGCCGCATCCTTGGCATGGGCGATGTGCTCAGCCTCATTGAGCGGGCACAGGATGCCGCCGATGAAAAGGCCGCCGAAGAGACGGCCAAGCGGATGCTGGAAAACAAGTTCGATATGAACGATATGCTGGCCCAGTTTGCGCAGATCCGCAAGATGGGCGGCGCGGGTGCCATGCTGAGCATGATGCCCGGCATGTCCGGCATCGACGCCAGCCAGATCGACGAGAAAGCGTTTGACCGCATTGAGGCCATGATCTATTCCATGACCAAGGCCGAGCGCGAAGACCCTTCCATCATCAACCCCAAGCGCAAGCGCCGCATTGCCGCGGGCAGCGGCACCCAGGTCTCGGACGTCAACAAGCTGCTCAAGCAGTTTGAGATGATGCAGAAGATGATGAAGCAGTTCAAAAAGAGCCCCAAGGGTTTTGCCCGCCGCCTGGGCGGCCTGATGGGCAACCCGAACGCGTTCAAGGGCTTAAAATAAAATTTCCGCATAGGCCTCCCCTGCCAGGGGAGGTGGCACGGCGAAAGCCGTGACGGAGAGGTTTTTCTTTCCTGTTGGTATAAGACCCAAGCCGGGTTTGTACAGATAAATTAAAACACAAAAACATTTATTGGAGGATATTACCATGGCAGTTAAGATTCGTCTGCGCCGCGTTGGCGCCAAGAAGGCTCCTTTCTATCGCGTTGTTGTTGCTGACAGCCGCTTCCCCCGCGACGGCCGTTTCATCGAGGAAATCGGCACTTATGATCCGAACAAGGAGCCCTCTGAGGTGAAGATCGACGCTGAGAAGGCAAAGCAGTGGATCGCTAACGGCGCACAGCCCACCGATACCGTCCGCGTCCTGCTGAAGAAGTCCAACATTCTGTAAGTAGGAGGGCTGACTCATGCAGGAGCTGTTGCTGGCAGTTGCCCGCGGTCTCGTGGAGGACAAGGACGCCGTCAAGGTCACGGTGGACGAGCCCCGCGAGGACGGCACCATCGTCTACCACCTGAGCGTGGCAGAGGGAGATATGGGCCGTGTCATCGGCAAGCAGGGCCGGATCGCAAAAGCCATTCGTGTGGTGATGCGCGCGGCTGCTGTGCGGGTCGATGAAAAGGTCCTTGTTGAGATCGACTGAGCACCCTACGGGCCCTTTGCCGCAAGGCAAGGGGCCTTTTTGTATGTTAAGGAGTAAACTATGCAGCAATATCTCGAAGCCGGAAAAGTTGTAACGACCCATGGGGTGCGCGGCGAAATGAAACTGGAACTCTGGTGCGATGGCGTCGCGTTCCTCAAAAAGGTGGGCAGGCTCTACCCCTCCCTCAACGGCGGCAAGTGCTATCAGATCAAGTCCATCCGCGCTCAGGGCCAGATGGCTCTGCTCCAGCTGGAGGGCGTGGACGATATGGACGCTGCCCGGGCACTGCGGGGCCAGGTGTTCTACTTTGATCGGAATGACGCCACCCTCCCGGCGGGCCGCTGGTATGTGGCCGATCTCATCGGGTGCGAGGTGCGGGACGCCGATACCGGCAAGGTGTATGGCGTCGTCACCAGCGTGGACCACCCCGGCGCCCAGGATATTTACACCGTCAAGAGCCCCAGCGGCAAGGAATATCTGTTCCCCGGGGTGGACGCGTTCCTGAAAGAGCGCAACCCGCCGGAGGGGTACATCCTTGTCACCCCCATCCCGGGCCTGCTGGACGATGATTTTGACAGTGAGCGCAGTGAAGAGGAGGCGGAGTGAGCCATGGGGATGCGTGTGGATATCGTGACCCTCTTCCCGGAGATGTGCCAGCAGGTGCTGGATGCCAGCATCATCGGCCGTGCCGCCAAGCGGGGCTATATTGAGACCCACTGCCACCAGATCCGGGATTACACCCTCAACAAGCAGAAGCAGACCGACGATTATCCCTATGGCGGCGGGTGCGGCATGGTGCTGTACGCCCAGCCTATCGCGGACTGCCTGCGGGCCGTCCAGAAAGAGGTGGCGGAACAGGGACGCCCCGCCCCGCATATCGTGTTCTTGACGGCAGGCGGCCAGCGATACACCGAGGAGCATGCCCGGCGGCTGGCCCAGTATGATAACCTCACCCTGGTCTGCGGCCATTACGAGGGCATTGATGAGCGTGTCATTGACGCCTTTGCGGATGAGGAACTCTCCATCGGCGATTATATCCTCACCGGCGGTGAGCTTGCCAGCCTGGTGGTGGCTGACAGCGTCCTCCGCCTCAAACCCGGCGTGCTGGCGGAGCAGAAAGGCTATGAAGAGGAGAGCTACTGGGACGGCCTGCTGGAGTACCCGCAGTATACCCGCCCGGAAGTCTGGGAGGGCCGCGCCGTGCCCCAGGTGCTGCTGGGCGGTGACCATCAGAAGATCGACGCCTGGCGCGGGGAGCAGAGCCGCGCCCGTACCCGCCTGCGCCGCCCGGAGCTCTATGAAGAGTGGTGTGCCACCCACCCCATCACCGAGCTGCCCAAATGGAAGCGGGGCGAGAACATGCGCCTTGTGAAAACCGAGGAGCAGATGGCTGCCGCCGCCCGCCTGATGCTGGAGGGCCGCCGCGCCGTCTGCGCCCAGAACTGGACGCCGGAGTTTTGTGCTCGCCTCACGGAAGAAGAATTTCTCGCCCGGCTGCAGCAGGAAAAGAAAGACGGCTATGCCCATTATCTCCACTGCACCAAGGATGTGCCGGACGGAATGGTCAGCGTCAGTCATAAAGAGGGCAGGATCGAGCATTTATATGTGACGGAAGCTTCCCGCGGCAGGGGCCTTGGCGTCAAGATGCTGGATTTTGCCCGTAAAAAGCTGGAGGAACACCCGCACCCGGTGCTCAGTGTACTGGACACCAATGCCCGCGCCAAAGCGCTGTATACCCGCATGGGCTGGCGGCTGACCGGGGAAGTGGAAGAGGAATTTGACCTGGCTGCCCTGCCCGGCGTTGTGCACAAGTGCGCCATGGTCACCATGCGGTACGAGGGCTGAAAACTTTGTCACAGGGAGCAGAAAAAGGTCCCAAGTGCTAAAATTGTTGAAAACTTTTGTATTACCCCGCCAACGTTGGGGGAATAATTTTGTTGTCTTTGTATAAAAGGTGAAAAATGCCCCGGACTTCATTGGGAAAACCGCCAAAAATGCGCCGGGGGGCTGTACAACGGTTTCGTCTTGCGCTAAAATGAGTACAACGCAACAGGCACGAAAGAAAATTGCATTCCCGAGAACGATAATAGATAGGAGCGTTTTACTATGTACGTCAAAGAAGTTACCGTTGAAAATCAGGTTGGTCTGCATGCACGTCCCGCTACTTTCTTCATCCAGAAAGCAAACGAGTTCAAGTCTTCCATCTGGGTCGAGAAAGAGGAGCGCCGCGTGAATGCTAAGAGCCTGCTGGGCGTTCTGTCTCTGGGCATCGTTGGCGGTACTACCATCCGCATCATTGCCGATGGCGCTGACGAGCAGGCCGCGGTGGATGGCCTCATCAAGCTGGTAGAGTCTGGCTTTGCAGAGTAATTCGAGCCTTTGATTTTTGAAGCGGCGGGAGTTTTTCCTGCCGCTTTTTTTGGTATGATGCATCAGAATAAAGGAGGCAGCCTCATGAAAGATTCGACGAAAGAAGCACTGTTCAAGTTTGGCGAGTTCTGTGATTCCGGCAAGCCGTGGTACTGCTTTTTTGGCGTCTATCTGGTGACGCTCATCGTCAATATCACCCTTCTGCTCACCTCGGAGCGGAAGCCCAGGTGGTGGAGCGTGGCCCTCGACGTGTGCGGTCTGGCGCTGGCGGCGTCGAATATTGCCAAGACCGAGAGGATGCAGAAAGGCCGGCATAACATCGGATGACCAAGGCAGAACTTTACAAAAAGGCCTGTATGCTGCCGCTTTTACCCGGTGTTTATATTATCCGGGATAAAACCGATACCATCATCTATATCGGCAAGGCCAAGCGGCTCCGCATCCGGGTCAGCCAGTATTTCCGGGAGGGTGTGCCCCACGACAACAAAGTCAGCCAGATGATCGCCCACGCCTATGCGTTCGACGTCATCGTCTGCCAGAGTGAGTTTGAGGCGCTGGTGCTGGAAGCCAGCCAGATCAAGGCCCACACCCCCAAATACAACATCCTGCTCAAGGACGATAAGGGTTACAGCTATATCAAGATCACCAAAGAGGAGTGGCCCCGGCTCTCGTTCGTGCTCCAGAAAGAGGACGACGGCGCGGAGTATCTGGGCCCCTATACTTCCAGCTTTGCGGCCCGGCAGATGGCAGAAACGGCCATGGACGCCTTTCTGCTGCCCCGGTGCAACAAGCGCTTCCCGCAGGAGATCGGCAGGGGCCGCCCCTGCCTGAATGCCCATATCGGCAAATGCATGGCCGTGTGCAGCGGCAAGATCAGCTGTGAAAATTACAATCAGGCGGTCCGGAGCGCGGTCCACCTGATCCGGTACGGCAAAAAAGACATCCTGAAAACCCTCAACGAGCGGATGATGGAAGCCTCCGACCGGCTGGAATTTGAGACAGCGGCCCTGATCCGCGACCAGATCAACGCCATCACCAAAGTGACGGCGGGCCAGAAAGTGGTGGTGGACCCGGATGTGGAGATGGACGTGGTGGCACTGGCGGGCACCCCCGGCAGCGTCTGCGCGGCGGTGCTCCGCTTCCGAGAGGGACGGCTGACGGATAAGCGGGAGTTCCTTTTCCACGATACGGCGGATATCGCCGCCGCGCGGGAGGAGTTTCTGCCCCGGTACTATCTGGACGACGAGCAGATCCCCAAGGTCATCGCGGTGGACGAGCTGCCGCCGGACACCGACGCCCTGCAGCAGGCTCTGAACGAGAAGCGGGGGAGCGAGGTGCAGCTCTACGTCCCCCAGCGGGGCGATAAGGCCCGTCTTGTCGAGATGGCCCACACCAATGCAGTGGAGCGTCTGGCCCGGGAGAGCGGCCGCTATGCCCGGGAAGAAAAGCTGCTGGACGAGCTGGCCCAGGTGCTGGGCCTTGCAAAGCCGCCCCGCGCCATTGAGAGCTACGATATTTCCAACTGGGGTGATGGCACCAGTGTCTGCGGTATGGTCACGTTCAAGGACGGCAAGCCCTATAAGGCGGGCTACCGTAAGTTCAAGATGAAAACCGTGCTGGGCACCGACGACTACGCCTCGCTGGCGGAGACCGTCTCCCGGCGGGCGGCGGAGTACGAAAAATACGCCGCTCTGGCCAAGGCCGGGGAGCCCAGCAATAACTATTTCGGCCAGAAGCCGGACCTGCTCCTGATGGACGGCGGCCGGGGCCAGGTGAGCGCCGCCAGGGAGGCGCTGGCAGGCACGGCCCTGGCCGACGTCCCCCTCTACGGCATGGTCAAGGACGACCATCACCGCACCCGTGCCATCGTGGACAGCGAGGGCCGGGAAATCGCCATCAACATGAACCGGGGCACGTTCACGTTCATCACGGCCATTCAGGATGAGACGCACCGCTTTGCCAACGCCTACCGCAAGCAGCAGATGCACCAAAAAAGCTACGCCTCCACCCTGACCGAGGTGCCGGGCGTCGGCCCGAAAACGGCCAAGGCCCTGATGGCCCGGTTCAAGAGCGTAAGCGCCGTGCGGGAGGCCGCAATGGACCAGCTGGAAAATACCCCCGGCGTGGGCCCGCGGCTGGCCCGGACCATCTACGATCATTTCCACCCGCAAAACTGAATCCAAAATGCAGCCCGTCCGGTGCAGAGCCAGAAACTCTGCGCCGGACGTGCTTTTTGTCACTCTTGCCTTTTTGGGCAAAAGAGGCTACAATAGTCACAGCAAACCGAAATTTGAAACTTCGGAGGGAAAAACTATGGCTTGTACAACGATCCTTGTTGGGAAAAACGCATCCTATGACGGCTCCACCATGATCGCCCGCAACGACGATTCCGGTTCGGGGCATTTCACGGCCAAAAAATTCGTGGTCGTGCAGCCGGAGGAGCACCCGGCTGTTTACAAATCCGTGCTGTCCCATGTGGAGATCCCCCTGCCGGGCGATCCCATGCGGATGACAGCCATGCCAAACGCTGTGGAGGGCAAGGGCATCTGGGCCGCGGCCGGTGTCAATGCCGCCAATGTGGGCATGACCGCTACCGAGACCATCACCTCCAACCCCCGCGTGCTGGGGGCTGACCCGCTGGTGGTGTATCAGCCTGCCGTGGGCGATACCCCGGAGGTGCCCGGCGGCATCGGCGAGGAGGATATCGTCTATCTGGTGCTGCCCTACATCCACTCGGCCCGGGAGGGCGTGGAGCGGCTGGGCCGCCTGCTGGAGACCTACGGCACCTATGAGATGAACGGCATCGCCTTCCAGGATGTCCACGAGATCTGGTGGCTGGAGACCATCGGCGGCCACCACTGGATGGCCCGCCGCGTGCCGGATGATTCCTATGTGGTCATGCCCAACCAGCTGGGCATCGACAGTTTTGACCTGGACGATGCCTATGGCGACAAAAAAGACTACATGTGCTCGGCGGACCTGCGGGAGTTTATCGCAGCCAATCATCTCGACCTGTCGCTGGACGGAAGCCTGAACCCGCGGGACGCTTTTGGCAGCCACGACGACGCCGACCACGTTTACAACACGCCCCGTGCCTGGTACATGCTCCGCACCCTCAATCCCAACACCTGGGTCTGGGACGGCCCGGACGCCGACTACACCCCGCGCTCCGATGACCTGCCCTGGTGCATGGTGCCCGAGAAGAAGCTGACCCCGGAGGATGTCAAATATGTGCTGTCCTCCCACTACCAGAGCACGCCCTATGACCCCTACGCCAGCTACGGCGACAAGAGCCAGCGCGGCATGTACCGCTCCATCGGCATCAACCGCAACGACTTTATGGCTCTCATCCAGATCCGTCCGGATGTCCCAGCGGAGCAGAGCGCCATTGAGTGGGTGGCTTATGCCTCCAACGCGTTCAACACCATGGTGCCGTTCTACGCCAATGTGACCACCACGCCGGAGTACCTGTCCTGCACCACCAAAGAGGTGTCCACCGACAGCTTCTACTGGGTCAGCCGGATGATCGCCGCCATGACGGATGCCTCTTATTCCAAGAGCCTCATCCACGCCGAGCGGTATGAGCTGGGCGTCCTTTCGGCCAGCCGGGCCCTCATCCACCAGTACGACGCAAAGCTCATTGCAGAGCCGGATGCCGGCCAGCGCGCCGCTCTCCGGGTGGAGGCCAACGAGGCCATTGCCAAGGCCCTCAAGGCCCGTGCCGCCGATACGCTGGATAAGGTGCTGTTTGAGCTGAGCAGCGGCATGAAGAACTCCTTTGCCCGCTCCGACGCCTAAGCGCTGATTCCGTTAAACCAATCAAAAAACGTCAAAAGCAGCCAACTTACTGGGCACGGATGTCCGGTCGGTTGGCTGCTTTTTACTCGTTGTATCCCAGTATTTGTGCAGGATGCCTGAATTTTGAGGAAATAATTTGTGCACAAAACTGACCGAAAGTGATTGATTTTGACGGAAAGATTGCTATAATAAAATTGCAAACACCAAGAACACGCAAAAAGCTTCAAAACCAATCAAACAGGAGGAATGCCCGATGTTGGCAGAAGAACGGTTTGCCCAGATCCTAGCGCTGATGGCGGAAAAACGCACCGCCACCGTGCAGGAGCTGTGCGAGGCCCTGAATGCCAGCGAGTCCACCATCCGCAGGGATCTGAACGAGCTGGACCGTCTGGGCAAAGTCAATAAAGTCCACGGCGGGGCCACCCTGCCGGACAGCCAGTTCCGGGCCGATGAGCCTACCATGGCTGCCAAGGAGAGCCTGGCCGTGGCCGAAAAGCGGGCCATCGCCAATGTGGCGGCGGCCCTCATCACGGCAGAGGATTTCGTCTATCTGGACGCAGGTTCCACCACGCTGGCGCTGGCCCGGGCCATCAGCGGCCCGGCACTGGATGCCGCTTATGTGACCAACGGCGTGGCCCACGCCCGTCTGCTGGCCCAGAAAGGCTGCCGGGTGTGTCTGCCCGGCGGGCTGCTCCGCCCCCAGACAGAGGCCATCATCGGGGCGGCAGCGCTGCAGAGCCTGCAGCAGTACAACTTCACCAAAGCCTTTATGGGAGCCAACGGTGTGGCGCTGGACGCAGGCTTCACCACGCCGGACCCCGAGGAAGCGGCAGTCAAGGCTGCGGCCGTCCGGCGGGCGCGGGAAGCCTGGTTCCTCGTGGATGACTCCAAGTTCGCCCGCGTCTACCCGGCGGTCATCACCGAGCTGCACGGCGGGGCGATCCTGACGAACCGCTGCCCCAACCCCAAATACAAACAATACACGCTGGTAAAGGAGACGGAAGAATGATCTACACGGTAACATTCAACCCGGCCATTGATTATGTGGTGCGGCTGGACTCCCCGCTGGAAGTGGGCGAGGTAAACCGCGCCCGCGGCGAAGACTGCGTGCTGGGCGGCAAGGGCATCAACGTATCCGGTGTACTGGCCGAGCTGGGCTGCCAGAGCGTCGCCCTGGGCTTTGTGGCCGGGGAGACGGGTGCCTGGCTGGAGCGCGGCCTGGCCGCCCAGGGCATCCAGACTGATTTCATCCACCTGGCCCAGGGGATGACCCGCATCAACGTCAAGATCAAGGCAGGGCAGGAGACCGAGTTGAACGGCGCGGGCCCCAACATCCCGGAGAGCGCCATGCAGGCGCTGGAAGCCAAGCTGGACGCCCTGCAGAACGGCGACATCCTGATTCTGGCGGGCAGCATCCCGGCCAGCCTGGCACAGACCACCTACGAGCGGCTGCTGGCCCGGCTGGAGGGCCGCGGCGTGCGGGCCGTGGTGGACGCCACCCGGGACCTGCTGGTCAATGTGCTGCCTTTCCACCCCTTCCTCATCAAGCCCAACAACCATGAGCTGGGCGAGATCGTGGGCCGTGTTCTGAACACGGATGATGAAATCGTGGCAGCAGCCAGGACTCTGCAGGAAAAAGGCGCCCGCAACGTGCTGGTGAGCATGGCAGGGGATGGCGCTCTGCTGCTGGATGAGCAGGGCCAGACCCACCGCATCGGCTGCCCGAAAGGCAAAGTGGTCAACAGCGTCGGCGCGGGTGACAGCATGGTGGCAGGCTTTGTGGCAGGTACCCTGCAGAGCGGCGATTACACCACCGCCCTCCGCCTGGGCACCGCCTGCGGCAGCGCCACGGCGTTCAGCCTGGGGCTGGCGAAGAAAGAAGAGATCGAGAAGTTATTGCTGACGATTTAACGAGGAGAGGAGAACACCCCATGCGTATCACGGAATTGTTTACCGCAAAGTCCATCGCGCTGGACGTGGCCACGCCGGATCAGGCCGCCATCATCGACCGTCTGGTGGAGCTGCAGGCCACCCACGGCAACATTACCGACAAAGAGGCCTACAAAAAGGCCCTCTACGCCCGCGAGGCGGAGGGCTCCACCTATGTGGACAACGGCATCACCGTGCCCCATGCCAAAACGGCCTGCGTCACCCGGCCCAGCCTGGCGGCTCTCCGCCTGAGCGCCCCGGTGCAGTACAATGCCGAGGACGACGGCACCACCGACCTGCTGTTTGCCATTGCCGCCCCGGAGGACGGCGGCCTGCATGTGGATATGCTGGCCCGCATGATGCAGATGCTGATGAACGAGGACTTCGTGGAGAAGCTCCGCGCCGCCAAGACCCCGGCGGAGTTCCTGGACGCCATCGACGCACAGGAAGAGGCTCAGTTCGGGGATGAGAGCTTCACCCAGCAGCAGATCCCCCAGAACGGCTACCGGGTGCTGGCCGTCACCGCCTGCCCCAACGGCATCGCCCATACTTACATGGCCGCCGAAGCCCTCGTCAAGGCCGGTGACAAGCTGGGTCTGCCCGTGAAAGTGGAGACCAACGGCTCCGACGGCACCAAGAACGCCCTGACCCGGAAAGAGATCGAGGCGTGCGACGGCATCATCGTGGCAGCGGACAAGAACGTGGAAACAGCCCGCTTTGACGGCAAGCCCGTCCTGTTCACCCGGGTGGACGACGGCATCCACAAACCCGAGGAGCTCATCAAGAAAGTGGCCCACGGTGAGGTGCCGGTCTTCCACGCCAAGGGCGGCGCGCAGGAGGCCGCGGAGGAGGACACCGCAGGCGAGAGCCTGGGCCGCCGCCTCTACAAGCACCTGATGAACGGTGTCTCCCACATGCTGCCGTTCGTGGTGGGCGGCGGTATCATGATCGCCCTGGCATTCCTGCTGGACGACTACACCATTGATCCCTCCAACTTCGGGATGAACACCCCTGTGGCGGCGTTCTTCAAGACGGTGGGCGGCGCGGCATTCGGCTACATGCTGCCCATCCTGGCCGGTTTCATCGCCATGTCCATTGCAGACCGTCCGGGTCTGGCCGTCGGCTTTGCAGGCGGCGTCCTGGCCATGAACGGCACCAACTTTGCAGACCTTGCCAATGGCGAGACCACCGGTGTCTCCGGCGGCTTCCTGGCGGCTCTGCTGGCTGGTTTCGTGGCAGGCTATGTGGTCCAGTTCCTCAAGAAGATCACCGAAAAGCTCCCCGCCAGCCTCAACGGCATCCGGCCCATGCTGATCTATCCGCTGGGCGGCATCCTCGTGGTGGGCGCTATCATGTGCGGCATCAACCCCATCATGGGCATGATCAACACCGCCATGACCGATTGGCTCAACGCCATGGGCGGCACTTCCAAGGTCCTGCTGGGTGCTGTCGTGGCCGGTATGATGAGCATTGATATGGGCGGCCCGTTCAACAAGGCAGCTTACGTCTTTGGCACCGCGGCGCTGGCCTCCGGCAACTACGAGGTCATGGCCGCTGTCATGGTGGGCGGCATGGTGCCTCCCATCGCCATCGCCCTCTCCACCACGTTCTGCCCTAAAAAGTGGACCCCGGATGAGCGCCGCAACGGCATCGTCAACTATGTCATGGGCCTCTGCTTTGTCACCGAGGGCGCCATCCCCTACGCGGCGGCCGACCCGCTCCGCGTGCTGCCCAGCTGTGTCATTGGCGCGGCCCTGTCCGGTGCCCTCTCCATGACCTTTGGCTGCGCCCTGCGGGCACCTCACGGCGGCATCTTCGTCTTCCCCGTGGTCGATCATACTCTGCTCTACTGCGTGGCGCTGGCCGTGGGCAGCGTGGCAGGCGCTGTGATCCTCAGCCTGCTCAAGAAGACCCGCGCCGAGGCATAATGTACAAAGCCATTCTCCAAACTTCATCATAAGCAAAAGACCCCCGCTGTGCACTGGCAGACCAGACACGGCGGGGGCCGCTTTTGTTGAGGGGACGACTCCATACAAACACAAAAACCCGCCTGGCAGCGGGTTTTTGTGTATAGAGGGGTGGGAAAGTATATAAAGTGGTGAATCGCAATTTCAGGCAGGGAAGCGGTTTCAGGCGTTTTGCACAGCCTGTGGACGCAGAAGCCCCGCATCCGTACCCTGCAATATGTATTATACCAGCTCTTTCTTTTTTGTCAAATAGAAATTTCTTGAAATGCTTAAATTTGCACTTTACTTTTGAGGCGAAACTTTATATAATTAACGCAAGCGAAATGAAATCCAACTTTTGCTAGGTTTATAAGTTTTTACAACAATAAAACTTTACTTTCGAAAATTTTTGTGGATTTCAACAGAATATCAAAGGAGACATTGTCCCATGGATGATTTGGACCGTAAAATCCTGGCCCTGTTGGCCAAAAACGCCCGGATGCCTGTCAAGGAGATCGCGGAGCAGGTAGCTCTGACCAGCCCTGCCGTTTCCAGCCGCATCCACAAGCTGGAGACCGATGGCATCATCGGCGGCTATACCGTCACCCTCAACCGCCCGGCAGACCGCGTGTATGTGGATGCCCTCATCAGCCTTTCGGTGGCCCCCTCCAAGCACGAGGCGTTCCTGCACCTGATCCAGAACAGCAAGGAAGTGCTGCAGTGCTACCACGTCACGGGCGATTATACATTCCTCATCAAGGTCAGCTGCGGCAGTATGCCCCAGCTGGAGCATCTGATCCTCCAGTTCCAGAAGCTGGGAACCACCAGCACCCAGATCATCCTTTCCACCCCCGTCAACCACGGCGATCTGGAAGCCCTGATGCTGTAAAGAAGCTGAAAAGCGTCTGTTCATAAAAGTGTTACAGGCAGCGGCGCAATTTTCGCCCGCGGTGGCTCGTATTCTGGATAGCAGCACAAAAAAAGTGGAATACTATGGCTGCACTCTTCCAAATGACGCCTCACGAACGAAAGGAATATCCACTATGAAACTGAAACGCATCTTTGCGGCGCTGCTGGCAGGCGCTGCCCTGCTGGCTCTGGTGGGCTGCGGCACATCCGGCAGCACGGGCAAGCCCGCTTCCTCCGCTGCAAGTACCCCCAAAGACTACACCCAGATCCTCCACGATGCCCGCGGCGCCGAGGACAACGAGTATTATATGATCTTCACCAAAGGCGCGGACGGGAAATACACCGCTCAGTACGGCTACAGCAAGGACTATGAGGCCGACCAGCTCAATGATGAGATCGCCAACATGATGATGCCCATGCTCAACTTGGAGGATGGCATGGCGGAGGATTTTGCCGCCTCCCTTTCCACAATGATGGTGCAGAGCTATGGCCTTGCCATCGTCAAGCCTGCCGAGGGCAGAACGCAGGACGTGGTAGATGCCCTGAATGCCTATGTGGAGAGCGAGCAGCAGTCCATGGAGCATTATCTCGAGGATCAGTATCAGATCGCCAAGAACGCGAAAGTGGAGACACTTCCCTCCGGCGAGGTGGTCCTTGTCTGCTGTGAGGACAGCGATACCGTCCTTGCCAACCTGAAAAAAGCGCTGGCCGCTTAAAAACGAATCACACGCAAAAAAGAACGCCTGCTTCCAGTTGGAAGCGGGCGTTCTTTGCAGGATGGGCAGTACAGAAATTATTCAGCTTTCACGTCGATGGCGTTGACGATCTTGTTGGCGATGTACTCGTGGCCCTGAATGGTGGGGTGGACATCCAGGTCGGTCTTTGCCCTGGGGATGGCCACATAAGTCAGGTCATAGGTCTCGGCCAGCTGCTTCTCAAACTTGTTGAGCTTGCGGAAGTAGTTGTGCCAGCAGGGGATGAACGGCACCGGGTCGGTGTAGCCCATCAGCAGGATCTGCGCGTCCGGGTTCAGCTTGCGGATCTCCTGCACGATGGAGATGAGGGCGGAGGTGGTCTGCGGATAGATGCGGTCGCAGATCTTGGCCATATCGGAGGTGATGAGCTTCCAGGAGGCGTTCTTCTCCTCCTTGGTCAGCTCCATGTCCTTGATGCCCTTGAGGATGGTGGAAACGGCAGAGCCGGAGGAGCGCAGGTTGCCGGAGAGGACGGTGGAAGCCAGAGCGTCGCTCTTGTGGTTGGTGGCGTTCCACAGGCCGGCCACGCAGGGCACAAACGCGTCATTGGAGCCGATCTGGATGGAGATGACGTCTGCCTTGCGGATGTAATCCTGGAACTCCGGGTAGACGTAGTAGCAGCCGGACGTCATGTTCATCTGGGGCATTTTACCGTCCCGGATCATGTCCACCAGGTCGGGGGCCGTCAGGGCAGGCAGACCCAGGTCAATGGCATGGTCGCGGTCCAGGCCCAGCTTGGAAGCGACCTTACCGACATAGCAGTCGGGGGAGTAGCCCTTGAAATTGGGGCGCATGTCCACGCCGTAGGTGGAAGTGCCGTTGGCGTTGTACTGGACATCGGCCAGGCCCACGCCTGCCACGATGCTGTCGCCCAGGGCAACGTAGGTGATCTGCTTCTGCTCCGTGCTCTCCGTGTCGGCAGCGGTTTCTTTCGTGCTGTCCGCCGCGGGGGCAGTGGTTTTGGTGTCGGCGGCGGGAGCCTGCTCGGTGGTGGTAGCCGTCACGGTATCGCCCAGGGTGATGACTACTTCGTTGGTCTCGTCCTCAGGGGCCGTTTCCGGCTCTGCTTCGGCCACAGCGGCCTCGGGCTCCGCGGGCAGTGCCACGGCACCCTCAGCAAAGGCGGGAACGCCCAGCGAGAACACCAGAGCGGCTGCCAGCAGCAGGCTGACAAATTTCTTTTTCATGGTGTGGTTCCTTCTTTTCCATCAAAAATCTCAGTAATCGCGGGGAGTGATCTCCTCTTCCAGCTTGCGATAGTCTACCTTGCCCACCGGGGTCATGGGGAGCTCCGGCACGAACTTGTAGGCCACAGGCTGGACGTATTCGGGCAGCTCCTCCTCGCACATCTGGCGCAGCTCTTTGATCAGCTGTTTTTTCTTGACACCAGCAGCGGCGGGGGTGAGCACGATGTACACGAATGGCAGACGGCCCTGCACATGGTCCTTATCGGCACAGCCCACAACGGAGCACTGGTGCACGGCGGGGTGCTGGCTGACCACGTTTTCGATCATGGAGGGGAAGACTTTGAAGCCGTCGTGCCGGATGATGAGCCGCTTGATGCGGGAATCCAGGTAGACGAAGCCGTCCTCGTCGATATAGCCGATATCGCCGGTGTGGACCCAGACGCGGCCATCCGGGTGCTTGTGCAGGATCATGGCCGTTTCGTCGGGTTTGTTGTAGTAGCCTTTCATGGCGGCGGGGCCGCTGATGCACAGCTCGCCGCGCTGACCAATGGGCAGCTCTTTGTCCGTGCCCGGCTCAAACGCCGAGACGAGGGTGTTGACCATGGGAATGCCCACACTGCCGGGCTTGTTGTTCTTGCCGGCGGCCACAGTGGCGGCCGAGGCAACTTCCGTCATGCCATAGCCCTTGGCCATGGGGTACTCCACGTTGTGGGAGGCCAGGAATTCGTTGACCGTCTTCTCCGCGCCCAGCGAAATGGCGTCGCCGCCTGCGGCGTAGTTGCGGATGAACGAGAGGTCTTTCTTCTGTACCTTGGGGTCTGCAGCCAGCTGCTGGTAGTGGGCCGGAACGCCGAACATGTGCTCCGGCTTATACTTGAGCACCAGGCTGCCCAGCTTGGCAGGGTCCAGGTTGGGGATGATGACCACGGTCAGGCCCAGTGCCAGCGGCAGATGGACGCCGCAGGCGTAACCGTAGGCGATGAACGGGGGCATGATGTTCATCAGCTTCTGCCCTTTCTGGAACAGGGTGTCATAGGCAGAGAACTGCTGTGCAATGGCATTGAAGCTGTTGTCTGTCAGCATGACGCCCTTGGGCGAGCCGGTGGTGCCGCCCGTATGGACCACCACGCAGGCATGGTCCGGGGAGTAAAGCTCCGCGGCGGTGCTCTGGCCCTCGCCATTGGCGAGGAACTGCTTCCAGTGCAGAACGTTGGATTTGTACTTGTTCTTATCGGGGTTGGTCATCTTGTAGCCGACGCTGAGCGGGAACGGCAGGGAGTCGGCCGGGGAGAGGACGATCACACGCTCCACATGGGTGCGCTTGGCGGCCTGACGGCAGCGCTCGTACACCACGTTCAGGCAGATGAGCAGGTGGGAGTCCACTTCCTCAATGTAATCGCGGATGCCCTCGACGCTGTAGCGGGGATCCACCAGGTTCAGGGTGGCACCAATGAGGTCGGCAGCGTAGAACGCGTAGATGACCTCCGGGGTCATCACGCTGACCACTGTGATGATATCGCCCTTTTTGACGCCGACACCGCGGAGCGCGGCTGCCGTCTTTTTCACATTGACGATGAAGTCCGCATAGGTGAACTTGCGGCCGTAATAATTCAGGGCCGCCTCGCCCAGGCGGTTCTTGTTCTGCTGGCAGACGTAATCAAATGCCGAGCAGGTGGGCAGGGTCTGGTCAATATACTTCTGTGCGTAATATTTCAGCCAGGGACGCGCCGTAGACGCGTAGAGAACATTTTCCGGTGTAGTCATTGAATCATCCATTTCCTTTTATGTTTTCTCACCCTCACACGGGGTGGCGGAACAGGCTTGGGAATCCATCTTGACTATTGTAGTTGAGCAGCCCGGAAAAGTCAATAAACAGAGCGTGTGAAATGTAGCAAAGAAAGCGCGGGACGTTTACATTTCACTCAGCCACTGCTTGGCTTCGGCTTCGCTGCAGAGCACAAAGTGGTTGGGGCGCAGCTCCCGCCACTGAGGCGCTTCCTTGCTGTAATCGTGCATGGAGGGGTCGTACACCAGCAGATGCTTGTTCCGCTCCCGGCGGGGGCTGGGCATGGGGATGGCTGAGAGCAGGCTGCGGGTGTAGGGGTGGATGGCGTGGGTCACCAGCTCCTCAGCATCGGCCAGCTCCACGATGTCGCCCTTGTGGATGACGGCGATGCGGTCCGAGATGTACCGCATCACGGACAGGTCGTGAGCGATGAAGAGGTAGGTGATGTTCCGCTCTTTCTGGATATGGCGCAGCAGGTTGAGCACCTGAGCGCGGATGGACATGTCCAGCGCGGAGATGGGCTCATCGGCAATGATGAACTCCGGCTCCACGATGAGGGCGCGGGCAATGCCGATGCGCTGGCGCTGGCCGCCCGAGAACTCATGGGGGAAGCGGGAGGCAAACTCCGGCAGCAGGCCCACGTCCAGCAGAGCCTGACGCACTTTGGCTTCCCGCTCGGCAGCGGAGAGGTCGGGCCGGACGTTCATCAGGCCCTCGCCCACGATGTAGCTGACCTTTGCGCGCTCGTTCAGGGAGGACTGGGGATCCTGGAAGATCATCTGAATCTCCTTGATAATCTGTTTGTCCAGCGCGTGGGAGATCTTGCCGTTGATCTTCTGGCCCTTGTAGAGGATCTCGCCGCCCGAGGTGGGCAGGATGCGCATGATGGCGCGGCCAATGGTCGTCTTGCCGGAACCGGACTCGCCCACCAGGCCAAAGGTCTCGCCTTTATAAATGGTGAAGTTGGCGTTGCTCACGGCCTTGTAAGCCTTGCGGCCGGAGCCATAAGTCACCTCAAGGTTCTTGACCTCCACCAGAACTTCGCGCTTTTGTTCTTCTGCCATATCACATGCCCTCCTCTTTCAGCATCTGCACAGCCGTCGGCGGGTCGATCTTGGGGGCCCTGGGGTCCAGCAGCCAGGTCTTGGCCTTGTGGGTGAGGCTGACATTGAAATACGGCGGACGCTTGACGAAGTCGATCTTGAGCGCCTGCGGGTTGCGGGGCGCGAAAGCGTCGCCGTGAATTTCGGTAAACAGGTTGGGGGGCGTGCCCTGAATGTTGAACAAGTCTTCGCCCTTAATGCCCATCTGGGGCATACTGGACAGCAGGGCCCAGGTGTAGGGGTGGCGGGGGTCGTAGTAAATTTCGTCCGAGGTGCCGATCTCCACGATGTCGCCAGCATACATGACGGCCACCCGGTCCGCGATATTGGCCACAACGCCCAAGTCGTGGGTGATGAGGATGATGGTCAGGTTGTACTTTACCCGCATCTCTTTCAGCAGCTCGAGGATCTGTGCCTGAATGGTCACGTCCAGTGCCGTGGTGGGCTCGTCGCAGATCAGGATCTGCGGGTTGCAGGCTACCGCGATGGCAATGACCACGCGCTGGCGCATACCGCCGGAGAACTCATGCGGGTACTGGTCAAAACGCTTCTCGGCGTCGGTGATGCCCACATCCCGCAGGTATTCCAACGTCTTCTCTTTGGCGGCCTTGCCCTTGAGGCCCTGATGCAGCTCCACGGCCTCCATGATCTGGTCGCCGATGGTCTTCAGGGGGTTGAGGCTGGTCATGGGGTCCTGCATGATCATGGCGATCTCGTGGCCGCGCACCTTGAGCCAGTCTTTTTCTTTGGTCAGCTCGGAGAGGCGGATGGGCTTGCCGTCGTCGGCACCGTAGTAATCAATGGTGCCGCTGGAAATGGAGCCGTTGGCGTCCAGCAGGCCCATGAACGATTTGGTGAACACGCTCTTGCCGGAGCCGGACTCGCCCACGATGGCGAGGACTTCGCCGTGGTAGACGTCCAGGTCGATGCCGCGGATGGCATGGAGGACTTTTCCACGGAGGTTGAATTTGATGTTGAGATCTTTGACCGAGAGGATCAGCTGATTTTTCTGCATCGTCTGTCCCTCCTTTTTATTGCAGGTGGTTCTTCGGGTCGGCAGCGTCCGAGAAGGCGTTGCCGATCAGATAGAACGCGATGGTGACAAAGCTGAGGATGATGGTGGGGTAGAGCAGCTGGTAGCGCAGGCCTGCCTGCATCATCACCTTGCGGCCATCGTTGATGAGGTTGCCCAGCGAGGGCGTCTCCACCGAGAGGCCCAGGCCGATGTAGGTGATGAACACCTCACTGCCGATGGCGGCGGGGATGGTCAAAGCCATCCGCAGCATGATGACGCTGACCAGATAGGGCAGCAGGTTGCGCAGTACGATCCGGCTGGTGGGGGTGCCAATGCAGCGGGAGGCCACATTGTAATCCCGGTCGCGGATGATGAGGATCTGGTTGCGGATAAAGCGCGCCATCTCGATCCAGCCCGTGATGGACATGCCCAGGATCAGCGTTTTGATGCTGGGGGAAGCCACATAGGAGATCAGGATCAGGATGATGGTGGAGGGAACGTTATCGCAGATGTTGTACAGCTCGGTAAAGAAGAAATCCAGCTGGCGGACATAGCCCCACAGCACACCGGCGGTGATGCCCACCACGGCCTCGATGAGGGCCACGAAGAACGCGATGATCAGACTGGTGCGGGCACCGGCCCAGATGCGGGCCCACAGATCCTGGCCGATGGCGTTGGAGCCCCAGATAAAGCCCATCTCACCGGGGGCAATGTTGCGGTACTGCACGCCGGTGGCAGGATCCACCTCGCAGAGGTTGGGGTCTACCTGGCCGGGCAGGTGGGGCTGGAAGAAGGCAAACGCCACCACGGCGATGAGAGCCACCAGCAGGACCACGGCCAGCTTGTTCTTAAAGAACGCGCGGAACGTGCTGCCCCAGTAGCTGTAGTTGGAGTAGCCCGTGGCTTCGGCCTGCTCGGAACGGAACCCGGCGGGGGTGAACAGCTCGTCTTCCGGCAGCTTGGCCCAGGCAGCGGGACCGTCTTTCTGCAGTTTGTTCAGCTGGGCTTCCAGCTTCTTTGCTTTTTCGTCTTTGATGCGGAACAGCATTATCGGCCACCTTCTTTCTTGCCAAGGCTGATGCGGGGATCAATGAGCACCATGAGCAGGTCGCCCAGGATCAGGCCGATGATGCCCACGCAGGCGTACAGCAGCACGATGCCCTGCACCATGGTGTTGTCATGGCGCTGCACACAGGTGACCAGCAGGCCGCCCATGCCGGGAATGCTGTACAGGCTCTCGATGTAGATGGAGCCGACGACGGTGTTCAGGAACGCGGAGGGAATGTACTGCACCAGCGGGACCATGGCGTTGCGGAAGATATGCTTCAGCGCAATCTTATTCTCGCTCACGCCCTTGGCGCGTGCCAGGCGGACGTAGTCCTTGTTGCTCTCGTCCACCATGTAGCGGCGGAGCCACATGGCGTAGAACGCAATGTTGCCCAGGCTCATGGAACAGACCGGCAGCACCCAGTATTTCCAGTTGGAGGCGTCAAACAGCAGGCCCACGCCCAGTGCCGTGGTGCCATACATCTGGATGTACAGGTAGTACACGGCGCTGGGCACTGCCTGGATGAGCACGATGATGGCGGTGCCGATCTTATCCGGCCAGCGGGATTTAAAACGCCCCATGAACATGCCCATGGGGATGCCGATGACAAGGCTCAGCAGCATGGCGTATACACCCATCTGCACCGAGATGGGCAGCTTCTTGGCCAGGATGCCGGTGACGGAAGCGTTGACCTTATAAATATGGCTCACGCCCAGGTCGCCATGCAGGGCATCTTTCCAGAAACGGACGATCTGCACCGGGAGCGGGTCCAGCAGGCCCATGGACTGCAGGCCGGCCTGGATCTGTACCTCGGTCATTTTTTCATAGTTCGCAAAATAGCCTTCCACCGGCATCAGCCGCAGAAGACAGAACACGAGCGTGACGATGATGAACAGTGTCAGAATCGAGCGCCCGATACGTTTCGCCAGATATTTGAGCATATCTGCGCGCACCCCTCTCTCTTTGTTTTGTAATAACGGATAGGAATAGAATACAACAAAAAACTACTTTTGGAAAGTGATTTGCCCATTTTTGTTGAAAAATTAATCAGAAAAGGCGATAAAAAAGACCCTGTACGGCCAAAACCATACAGGGCTTTTGAAAATATTACAAGCTGGTCAGTTCAAAATGAAATTTGCTTCATGTAAAATTCAGCGGGCGTCGCGGTTGGCCTCGTACTCGGCCATGGAAACGTAGTGATCCAGCACATGGATGCCCTTGAGGCGCTTGTTGGAGAAGCCGGTGGAAGCGTACTGGCCCTCCCAGTAGTTCAGGCGGGTAGCCAGATAATTGGGCACGCTCATGCCCATGGGAACGACCAGAGCGTTGTTGATGAGGGAAGCCTCGGCGTTGGCAAAGGCGTCATAGCGGGCGTCGATGTCCTCGGTGATGGCGGTGGCCTCCTCAATGGCGTTCATGTAGTTCAGCACGGCATCAGCAGTCTCGCCGGTAATGTAGCCATCCTCCACGCCGGTGCGCAGGAATGCGTAGCGGCTGCCGCGGTCGCCCTCGGCCTGATAGAACGGGTCGGACTCGGTCTGGGGGTCAGAGTAGTCGGCACCCCAGTTGCACAGCAGGAAGCAGAACTTGCCGTTGCGGCGGACGGTGGACAGGAAGCCGTCGGACGGGCCGGCGGTGATGATGATGTCGATGAAGTTGAAGCCGTCGTTCAGCACGCTCTCCAGCTGCTGCTTGAGCACCTGGCACTGCTTGTCCCAGTCCACAGAGGAGGGGTTGTAGGGCAGCTGCACCTTGATGGGGAACGTCGCACCGGCCGCGGTCAGCTCCTCCACAGCGGCATCGCGGTACTCCTTGGCCTTGGCCTCGTCAAAGAACTCGGTGATGTTGGCCAGGTCGCCGCACTGCAGGTAATCCACGCCCTCGCTGTTGGCGCAGAAGCTGGGCGGGGTAACGGTGTTCAGCTTATAGTTCTCGTAGCCCTCGGGAGCCTTGACGGCCAGCGTGACGGCGTTGTTGATGCCGTACAGGAACGCCTTGCGGAAGTTGGTGTTGTTGATCGCCTTAGCCCAGTTCTCGGGTTCGTACTCTGCATCCAGGCCGTCCACGGTGGCGTTGGAGAAATTGTGGGGCAGCGGGCAGAAGTTGAACATGTAGAAGTAGGTGTAGTTGGTGTTGGGACGATCCATGGAGACCATGTCCTTGGTGGTATCGTCGGCCAGCCAGCTGTCCAGGATGTCGGAGCCGATGGTAGCCTCGTCGATCTCGCCGCGCTTGATCATCTCGGGGCCGTTGACGCTGGCCTCAGCGTTGTAGATGCGGCTGACCGTCTCGATGAAGACGTTGTCAGCGTCGTAGTTCTCCGGGTTCTTCTTCATGATCCAGGTCTCCAGAGACTCGTACTCGGCCAGGTAGTAAGCGCCGCAGCTGTAGGTGGTCTCTGCACTGGTGGCGAACTGGTCACCGACCTCTTCCAGCAGGGGGCCGTAAGCGGGCTCATAGGGCAGGTAGCACAGCAGGCTCAGGAAGCCAGGGAAATCGTAGGTCAGGGTGTAGGTCAGGGTGTGCTCATCCACAGCGTGGACGCCCACGTCCTCAAAATCAACGGGAGCGTAGGTGGTGGTGGTGCCGTCCGGGCCTGCCACGGTGACCACGCCGGAAGCATCCACGGTGTAGGTGGTGCCGTCATCGTCCACGATGCCGCCGTTGGCGTTGGCCAGGTAGACGTAGTAGTTGTAGTAATCGTCAGCGCCTGCAATGTAGGAGGTGACGAGGTCCACGTTGGAGGAAGCGTAGTCCGGGGTCAGGACGTACTTCAGGGCGTCCACAAAGTCCTGTGCGGTCACGGGAGCAACGACTTCACCGTTGCAGTCCACCCAGTTCTCGTCACGCAGGTGGAACGTCCAGGTCAGGGTGTCCACATCCCAGTCCCAGTTGGTGGCCAGGCCCTCTTTCATCACACCCTTGTTGTCGTACTCCACCAGGGTGTCCACGCAGTTGGCGCCCACCTGCATCTCCAGGTCGGAAGCGGTGGTCAGGTAGTTCAGAGTGGAAGGCTGGCTGTCGTACAGGATGGTATAGCTGCTGCCGCCTGCAGAAGCCGTACCGGAAGCCGCGGAGCTGCCAGCGGAAGAACTGCCGCCGCAGCTGCTCAGCAGACCAGCTGCACAGGTGCCAACGGCTGCCAGACCGCTGGTCTTGAGGAACTGACGACGGGTGATCGAATGAGTCATGATGATTCCCTCTTTTCTTCGGTTTTGCATTTTGCGTTCGTGTTGTTTTGCCCGCTGTTTCCCAGCAGCGGGGGAGGTGCCGCCAACTGCCCCGCGGGCAGCCTATGAAAAAAGAGCAACGGAAATACATCCGTTACTCCTTTGTAACAGTCCTCCGGCCACACAGGTGGTTAGCCAAAGTATAGCATTGATTGGCTCCGGCGTCAATTGGTTTTTGCCGCATTGCGGCCCGTTTTGCATGCGGCGATCAGATGCTGGCGGTGGGGGCGGCGGCCTCCGGGGCCGCTGCCGGGGCAGCGGGAACCGCGGTTTCGGCGGAAGCGGCGGCATTTTCAGCGGCCAGCTCCTGAGCCGCTGCCTTGGCGGACTCCTCCGCGGCGGTTTTGGCTGCTTCCTCGGCAGCGCGCTTGGCCTCCCGCTCTGCCGCGCGCTCCTTGGCACGGGCGGCGGCGGCCTCCTGCCGCTTTTTGGTGCGGCGCTTGATCCGGCAGACTGAGCAGATGCCATCCGCGGAGTCCGGGGCAATGGGCTTGCCGCAGTCGGCGCAGAGGGTCTTGGTGCACTTGTAAATGCTCACGGGGCCCAGCGTGGTCAGCTGGCGGAGCTTCATCCCGTCGATGCCGTGGTTGGAGCAGGACGCCACGCAGATGCCGCACTCCCCGCATTTCCAGGGGGTGACCACGATGCGGGTCTGGCCGTCGGGCAGGTCTTCCACCTTGAGGGCGTTGGCCCGGCAGGATTTTTCGCACTTGCCGCAGCCAAAGCACTTGTCTGTCACATTGGGCAGGTAGTAGCCGTAGCGCAGGGGTGTTTCCATGGCGGCCTTGAGCTGTTTGGTGCGCTGGTGGAGCAGCAGGCGGAAGTCCATGCCGGCGTCCTCCTCGTCCCGCAGGCCGGGCAGCTTTTGCAGCAGCTTTTTGGTGCCGGATTTGGAGCCCTCGGTCAGCTGTTCCATCATCTCCCGGCGGGACAGCTCCTTGACGTGATAGGGAGCGTCTTCCAGCTCATAGGCCAGGGTGAACCGGGCCTCGAACACGGTAGGGCCAAAGAATTCCACCAGCCGGGTGAGCTCCTTGCGCAGCTGCTCGGCGCACAGGTCGTTCTCGCACTCGCCGCAGGGGGTCAGATCCAGCACGATCTTCTTGCTCAGGGCCAGGTAGGCCAGCGCCTCCCAGGAGAGAGCCGAGATGCAGAGCCGGGTGATGGTATTTTTGCGGGTGCTCTTCTGGCACCCGATCCAGACAGTATCGTTATCGTTGTCTGCCGGGGTGGTGTCCCGCTGCACCTGCTCCGGCGAGGGGGCGATGCAGCCGCTGCGGCAGGCCGAAACACAGAGCCCGCAGTCGGTGCAGGGATCCCAGTCTTTGACAAGGTTTGGGCGGGTGAAGATCTGGTCGCCGTAGGGGCAGATGTCCTTACAGGTGGTGCAGGGCGTGCGGTGGGGGTGCAGGTTCCAGCACTGACGGCGGTTGATCTCCGGATGAGAGGTCTTCATCAGCGCATCCATGGCATACCGGGTAAAGATGCTCATGCGCGGCTCACTCCTTTTCGGCGCTGTCGGTCACAGAGGTGACTTCGGCGTGATCCAACAGAAAACGCTGTACTTTTTTGGCGGCCAGGGCGGCGGCCACGGCGTCCTCGGTCAGCACCTTGCGGATCTCGGCCTCGGGGGTCTCCTGCAGGGCGGCCAGACGGCGGTACTCGGCGTTGACCTCCTCCGGGTGGACGACGATCTGCTCGGCCTCGGCAATGGCGCGGGCGGCCAGCATCACCCGGACCCGGCTCTCGGCCTCGTCACGGTAGCGCTGGCGCAGGGCCTCCGGGGTGGTGTGGCTGTTCTTGCAGTGCTGTTCCACGGTCAGGCCGCTGCGGGAGAGCCGCTCGCCCAGCAGCTTCATCTCGTTGTCAGCAGTGCGGTCCAGCGTTTCGGGCGCAATGTGGACCTCGATGTTGGCCCCGGCCATTTCCAGCAGGCGCTGGCCGGCGGCGCGGTCGGCACCCTCTTCATGGATCTTCTGCTTCTGGGCCCGGATCGACTCCCGCATGGCGGCGAGAGAGTCATAACCGATGGACTTGGCAAACTCCTCCGTCAGCTCCGGGGTGTGCTTCTCGGTCACCGAGCGGAGGGTGATCTCAAACTGGGCGGTCTTGCCGGAGAGCTCCGGCACCCGGAACTCAGCGGGGTAAGTAAAATCGAAGCGGAACGTCTCCCCGGCGCGGTGGCCGTAGATGGCCTGCTCGGCGGCGGGCATCAGCTTGCCGTCACCCAGCACCACCATCACTTTTTCCATCCGGCTGTCGGGAATCTCCTTGCCGTCCATGTAACCCGCAAAATCCAGCAGAGCGCGGCAGCCGCGCTTGGCGGGCTCCTGGGTGGGGCGGTAGGTGGCGTGCATCCGGGTCTGGTGCACCATCTCAATGTCCAGCGTCTTCTCCGTCACCGGCCGGACATGGCGAGTGATGGCCAGACCCTTGTACTGGCCCAGCTTGACTTCAGGGAAATTGTACTTTTTCTTTTCCATGGTGTAATACTCTCCTTATTGAAAACCTCTCGCCGCTCCATCTCGCTTTGCGAGCATGTCGCGGAGTAGCCTCCCTTTGTCGCGTATGCGACATCTCCCTCCGACCGGAGGGAGTCTTTTCGATCAGGGAAGCCATGAAAGATGAAATTTAAACTTTTTCATCTTACAGTATAACAAACCGGGGCGGGGGCTGACAAGAGTGCCCACGGGCCAGGACGCAAAATATCCCGCTGCATTTTCAGCAGACGGGATATTTTAAATGCAATATTACTTTTTGGATTTGTTTGCGGGGGCTTTTGCGGCTCGGGCGGCTTTCCGCTTCTGGTTCAGGGCCAATGCCGCGCTGGCCTGGGCGGCCTCCGGGTGGAGGGCTTCCGGGCTCAGGCGGAACAGGCGGCTGCCCATGGCGGGCAGGTCGATGGCCAGCGTGTAGTCCCGGCCGTAGACGCCGCCGTCGGTGGTGTGGAATGTTTTCGTGCGGGACTTGTCCGCGCCACCCCAGACGGAGGCCTCGGTGTTCAGCAGTTCTTCGGCCCCACAGGGAAACTTGAGGTAGAGCGGGAACTTTTTGTGGGCGATGTTCTGGGTGTTCATCACACAGAGCAGGTTCTGTCCGGCTCCCTTGCGCAGCCAGGCGTACACGCCCTCGGCGCGGCTCTCACAGGCCACCCACTCAAAGCAGTCCGGGTTGTACTCACCGTTGTAGAGGGCGGGCTCGGTGGCATACAGGCGGGAGACGGCGGCGAAGAATTTCTGGAAGCTGTCGTGGAACGGGTACTTGAGCAGGTCCCAGTCCAGCGGGCGCTTTTCGTCCCACTCCCGGAAATGTGCCATCTCGTTGCCCATAAAGTTGAGCTTTTTGCCCGGATGGGTGTACATATAAAAATACAGGGTGCGCAACTGGGCGCATTTTTCCTCGTAGGTGCCCCAGAGCTTATCAATGATGGTCTTCTTGCCGTGGACGACTTCGTCGTGGCTGAGGGCCAGCAGGTACAGCTCATTGTAGAAATACTGCATACTGAACGTCAGCTTGTGGTAGGCGTCCGGCCGCTCCCCAAACGGGGTGGCGAAGTAATCCAGCGTGTCGTGCATCCAGCCCATGTCCCACTTGTAATCAAAGCCGATGCCGTCGTACCGGGTGGGGGCGGTCACTTTGAGGAAGTTGGTGGAGTCCTCGGCGGTGTAGATGCCGGTGGGCCAGCGCTCGT
>ERZ1034626.436-NODE-436-length-30242-cov-5.952397_pt1 | contig 30242 bp, 29 predicted proteins | sample MGYA00520652_ERZ1034626 | MGnify/ENA primary metagenome ERZ1034626 (study PRJEB33766, sample SAMN09781765) | gut metagenome | biome: gut microbiome | host: Homo sapiens | place: Madagascar | study: EMG produced TPA metagenomics assembly of the PRJNA485056 data set... | reverse complement strand
GGCGAAGCGCACGGAAGAAGGCTTCGCTGGTAATATCCTCTGCCAGCCGTTCGTCTCCGCCGGACAGCCGCCGCACATAGAGAAACACATCCCGAAAATAGTCCTTGTATATCTGTTCAAAGTCCGTCACCTGCTCACCTCCTTATGAACATCAAGGATAAGCTATCATTAGCGCAGTGGTTCCCTGCGCCTATATAGGCATATCGTCAAATATGAAAAGAATACAGTAAACACCACAGAACAAATAACGATCAGTATTTTTCGCTCTACAAGCAATCCTAAAATATTGTAATAGTCTGCCGCTCCAAACAACGTGTCTATATTACCAATCACAGCGGAAGGCAGAACTTTCATACAGCGATGAATGAATAGCGATGCTCCGGCATAACTGAATGATGGGAAAATATAAGCAAGCGCAGCAGGCAAGAATGCCGTAAACGCATTATTTGCCAAGGCGGAAAACAGCATTGTAGTTGCGGCTACTGTGATTGATGCAAGCAGCCCAAACAGCAACCATAACCCCACAACGCTGCCCATAGACAGGTTATATGGCGATTTGCTGTTGATAAGCTGAATGCTTGCAGGTAAGCTATCTGATCCGTATAGACAAAGCTGCGCAGTAATTGCAGTGATTGCAAACATAAAGAATAAAATGGCTGAATAGAGCAACGAGGCTACTACTTTATTTACGAGCATACGGCTTTTACCGTAGCGAGTTGTGAGCAGGATGGCAGAGGTTCCTGCGCTTGTTTCATCGGCAAACAGTGGGGCAACACCAATTACGATCAATAGTCCAACTGCATACTGAAAGAAAAACGGGATAAAATTAAAGAAATCTTCCCAGCCTCCCATATATGCGCCATAAAGCGGGTATTCTATATTTTCGTAGGCATCTAAAACTTTTTTGACAATTGGACTTTCCGTGTCTGCCGCAGGAACGAGTCCCTTATCTCCGGGCAATATTTCAATTGTTCCGGCATAGAATTCGGAAAGATCGCCAGATTTCCTTGCGTCCTCTACATACAATGGTAGATAATAAGTCCGCGCACCAACAAATGCAATCACACGGTAGCGGTTAAACCTTTGCCAATATGCGCTTTCGTTTCCACCATCAATTTCGGCTCGAATCTCCTTTACTTCATTCCAAAGCTTCTCCAACTCTGTAAGAGGGATCCTGCCGGAATAAACATTCTGCAATTCTCGGTCGTAGCGGATGGCTTCAATCCCTCTTAACGGCTTCATATCCTCTGTAAATGTGCTGTATTGCAAGCAGGGACGATGAGCGCAGCCAGCAGCCATATATAGACCACCGAGAGAAGAATAAGAAGCATCTTTTTCCGCAGCAGCTTATAAAGTTCATACCTCATAGCGTTTCACCGCCTTTCTGCCCAGTATAAAAGAGATACGCATCTTCCAAGTCGGGGCAAACAGGTTGCGCATCCACAAGCGGCCTTTTTTCTGTAAGAATGCGCAGGCTCACACCCTGCGGAGTGTGGTGCATTTTACTGATCGCGTATTGTGCAGCGAGCCTTTCTGCAAGGTTCGCATCTACTACAACATCCCAAACGTACCCATGTACTTTTCTCGTGAGCATATCAACCGTCCCTTTATAGGAGACTTTGCCGTTGTGCATAAGTAAAATCTGATCCGCAATATAAGAAGCATCGGAGACAATATGCGTAGATAAGATCGTTATTTTGCCAGACGATACAGTGCTAATTAGATTTCGGAATTTCACACGTTCCGCAGGATCAAGCCCAACGGTTGGTTCGTCCAAAATAAGAATATCAGGGTCGTTCAAAAGTGCTTGGGCGATTCCGACGCGCTGGCGCATACCGCCTGAAAGCTGTGCCATCTTGCTGTCTGCAAAATCCGTCAGATTGGTCGTTTCCAACACTGCATGGACGCTATAAGTTGCGGCACTACGATCTAGTCCTTTCAGATAGGCGATATATGAAAGAAACTGCTTGACCGTAAAATCCCGGTAATAGCCGAAGTTTTGCGGCAGGAAGCCGAGAATACTTCGGTATTGTTCTTTGAGGGCAGAGATTTCCGCTCCGTTAAAACAGACTGTTCCGGCGGTCGGCTTCAATAGTCCGCATATCATGTGCAAGAGGGTTGTTTTTCCTGCGCCATTGGGACCAAGCAGCCCATATACCCCCGGTGTCAAGTCAATTGTCACGCTGTCAACCGCCTTTTTCTTTCCGTAATTCCTTGTCAATCCGTTAATATTTAGGTTCATTTCATTCCTCCTTGCACAGGAAAACGTCTTTCTTTTTGCTGCTTACCTATATGACTACGCAAAAGCGAAAACCTTACAAGAAATCTTACAAATTTTTTTGTTTCTTTTGCCGCCCGTCGGCTGGCTTTTCCGCATCTATTGGAATGAGCCACATATAGCCGATTTTTGAAACGCCGGGTATGCGGTTTTCCTCGCATAGCTTCTGTACGCGCCGTTCTGATATGCTCCATTTCTTTGCCGCTTGCGGACAAGACATATATTCCATGTTTCATACACCCTTTCACATAATTCTACAAGTATAATTATATACGGACAGCCGAACAAAAATCAAGGGACTATCTGTGAATTATATGCTTTATTTCGGTCAAGTCTATGATATGTGTACTCATATCGAAATCGAAAGGTGAACAGTAAAATGTAGTAGGGTGAAATGAGATGAAAAGAGAAGTCGCAAGATTTGATTTTAAGGCTTTCGGTCAAGCCATAAAAGCAGCAAGAAAGGCAAAGGGCATATCACGTAATCAGTTAGCGGATAAGATGAACATCGCTCCCCGCTATATCGCGTCCATTGAGAATAGCGGACAGCACCCAAGCCTGCAAATCTTTTATGAGCTTGTTACGCTTTTAGATGTTTCGGTAGACCAATTCTTTTTCCCAGACAAGGAAACAGATAAGTCCACACAACGGCGGCAGCTTGAAACATTGCTTGACAGCATGGACAACAAGGATTTGACGGTTATCACCGCCACAGCAAAAGCAATACAGGAAGTCAAAAATGAAACTGCGGGGGAATAAAACCCCCGTTTTTTCGTGCATACAACCATTGGGAACGCCGCAAACGGGCTATATCATAAAGGAACGGGGACACCCCGAAAAACACAGGCAAGAGCGCCGTTTGCGGCACAGACGGACAGAGAGCGGAGAAAGCGGAGCAGGAGAAGCTGACCGCCGAGCGGAAGGAGCTGTCCCGCCGCTATCTCGCACTGAAAGACGAGGTAAAGGAAGCGGAGCAGATACGGAAGTGTGTTTACAGTATTTTGCGGGAGGAAAGCCGCAAAGAGCAGCCTACGCACAAGCAAGACCTTAACCGCTGAAAAGCAGAGCGGCGGGACGGTAAAGCCCGTCCCGCCGCTTGCGTTTTGAGGGTTTGTTAGCCTGACAAACCGAAAGTTTTCACCCTAAATACCAATATGAATGTAGTCCGCTCAAATATGTTTTCGCACCTTTTGGCGGTCAGCGTTGAGCTGCTTCGCTTTGTCCCTAAAGGCGGCTAACGCCTTGCGGATCGAGGACTTTTGTTCCTGCATCAGCTTCTTTGCGGCAAACTTTTTTCATCGCCGTTGTATTTTCCGCCATAGTGCAAAGTCATAGTGATTTAATTCCCCCACCGCCAAACCGCACTTAATCAATGCCGGTATTATTCTTTATTGGCTATGGCTTTGAGATGTTTTTTGGCTTGCTTATTCTCCAAACACAGTAAAATGCAAATAAGGATATCAAAGGCAACAAAAGCGACACAGACGATAATTTGACTGAAATAAATTCCAAACATCAAAGATACAATCGGTATGATAATAGAAGCATAAAAATATGTTGGCGAAAAATAAATCCAATAATAGGGTAAAAAATGTGCGCCAACAACAATGGCGTACACCATAATCATTTTATCCGGAACAGCGTACATTGTCCACAGAACAATCGGAAGATACATCAGCTGATTGAGGGCAGCCACAACGGAAAGACTGCTAAATGGATTATCTTTACAGAACATATCTACTTTTAGTATTTTTCCGAAAAGCATTCCGACTGGCATAAGTAATGCAGAGCAGCACATAGCAATCATGTTCTTTGCGGAAACATTCAAATCCGTGAGAAACGCAATCAGCATAATTGTCCATAAAACAGTGGACGCCATAATGAAGGGCAGCCCTTTCTTTTGCTTAACAGCAAATTCAACTTTTAAGTGGCGCAGTGCCTGATCTTTTGATCCGTTTTCAGACATTCCCATTCTCATCTCCTTCATACTGGTTTTCTTTAGGCGCTTGTAAGCAAAAATATTATAGCAAAAAAATGTGAACGATTCTACCGTTCAGCAAAAGAAAAACGTTAATAAAAAAGCACTTGACAAAACGCTTTATGACAAACCATTTCAATTTTAGCATAGCTTTTTGAATTTTTCTACCGCTTTCTCACCTCGCAGACGAAAAATCTCATCCGCTCCGACTATCCGAACCGTCAAGGGACGAGTCGTATTTTTCCGCGCACAGCGCGAAAAAATCTCCACTCTTAAACCCTTGACCGTCCGGATTTTTGCCGCTGCCTTTTCGCCGCCGAAAACGGGGAACAGGATTAGTAAACCCTGCACCCCGCTTTCGTCCGCTTCATTTTAGCGGCAAAACCGTCTGCACTTTCGCGGCGTTCACTGTCGGCTTTTGCGGGGCTTCGCGCCCCGCCACCCCCGACCTCAAACAAGGAACAGAATGCAGCCCTTACAGCGCAGGAAAGCGTGTGAATATGGAGTATTTACCCCTGCCGCAGCCTCTTTTACGAGGTGGGCAGGGGTTTTTATATTCCCTGCCACCAAAACGCATTTTAGCCGTCCACAGAGCGCATTTTCAGCCTTTTTCTCTGCCTGCTTCCCCTTAATCATATAGCTTTTCCCTGCCCCTAAAAAGTTCCTCTTGACAAAAACCCCAATTGCGGTGTTTTTTCTTTTCTGCGTTAGGTTTTGGCATTTCCTCGTTTTTAGCGTGGAAGAAAGCAAACAGAAAAATAGCAAGCATAGGAAGCGGGTACCCACTTCCGTATTTTCGCCCTCCCGCGCTGCGGCGTGTCGGTTGAAAATTGCTTGTACCCTCACAGGCTATCGCCTGTTGGGGCAGACCCTTGGGAAGTGTCCCAATCCCTCTATGAACGGAAAGGAGCGTTAGAGCATGGACGGACGGAAAAGGACGGTGCAGCTAAAGTTTCGCGTGACGGAAGCCGAGCGCGATTTAATCCTTGAAAAAATGAAGCTGATACCAACACGGAATATGGCGGCGTATCTGCGGAAAATCGCAATCGACGGGTATATCCTGCAAGTAGACCATAGCGACATAAAGGCAATGACTGCCGAGATACAGAAAATCGGGGTCAACGTCAATCAGATCGCGCGGCGTGTGAACAGTACGGGCAGCGTCTATCAAGAGGACATAGACGAGATAAAGGGGGTGCTGAATGAGATATGGCGGTTACAAAGATTAAACCTATTAAAAGCACGTTGAGCAAAGCCCTCGCCTATATCCAAAATCCCGCCAAGACAGAAGAAAAACTGCTTGTGTCCTCATTCGGCTGCTCCTATGAAACAGCAGATATTGAGTTTGCATATACCCTGTCGCAAGCGTTGGAGAAAGGCAACAATTTAGCCCACCACCTTATGCAATCCTTTGAGCCGGGGGAAGTCAGCTATGAAAAGGCGCATGAGATAGGTCGTCAGCTTGCCGACGCGGTAACAAAGGGGCAATACGAATATGTTTTGACTACCCACATAGACAAGGGGCATATCCATAACCATGTGATTTTTTGTGCGGTCAATTTCATCGACCACCGCAAATACAATTCCAACAAGCGGAGCTATTACGGCATACGCAACATCAGCGACAGGCTGTGCCGGGAAAACGGCTTGTCCGTCGTTGTCCCCGGCAGGGGCAGCAAGGGAAAGAGCTATGCGGAGTACCAAGCGGAAAAGACGGGTACAAGCTGGAAAGGCAAGCTGAAAATTGCCGTTGATACGTTTATCCCGCAAGCGTCAGACTTTGCCGATTTTCTGCGGCTGCTGCAAGCTGCGGGCTATGAGATAAAGCCCGGTAAATACATATCTTGCCGCGCACCGGGGCAGGAACGTTTTACCCGTCTGAAAACCCTCGGCGCGGATTATACAGAGGAAGCCATAACGGAGCGCATCAAGGGCAGGCGCACCCGCGCCGCCAAAGCCCCGAAGCAGGAGCGCGGAGGTATCTCCCTTGTTATCGACATTCAGAACAGTATCAAGGCGCAGGAAAGCCGGGGCTATGAGCATTGGGCGAAAATCCACAATCTCAAACAGGCGGCGAGGACGCTGAACTTCCTCACGGAAAACAGGATTGACAGCTATGCAGAGCTTTCCGCAAAAATCGCGGAAGTGAACGCGGCAAGTGAACAGGCGGCAGGTGCATTAAAGGGCGTCGAACGGCGGCTTGCGGATATGGCGGTCTTAATCAAGAATGTTACGACGTATCAAAAGACAAAGCCCGTGTATGACGCATACCGCAGAGCAAAGGATAAGGCGGCATACCGCGCCGCCCACGAAAGCAGCTTAATTCTCTTTGAAGCCGCCGCAAAAGCGGTCAAGCCCGCGTTGGTCGGCGGCAAGCTCCCCAACGTCGCCGCGCTGCAAGCGGAATATGCCGCGCTCGGAGAGCAGAAAGAAAAGCTCTACGCCGACTATGGCAGGCTGAAAAAGCAGGTCAAGGAGTACGACGTTATCAAGCGGAACATCGACAGTATTTTGCGGCGCGAGAGTGAGCCGGAGCGGGGCAAGGAAAATGTGCGCGGATAAATGCGGATTGTGTGGAAATCCCCGAAAAAGCATGGTATGATGAAACTATCCCAATGTAGGACTGCTGAACGCTATCCATATTTTTACGAAACAGAGGTGAGGTTATGACGCAGGGTGAGATTTGGAAAGACTTTTTTAAGAAAACGGTTTTGACCGTTCTGATTGCCGGAGTGCTGTTTTATTGGGCTACACTGGTATTCACAAAGGACGGGGCAACGAACTACTTTTATGTGTGGCTGTGCTGCGGCATCCCCTTTGGCATACGCCGTATGTTCGTATGGCTTATCCCACGCGGCTTTGACCTTTCCGGCACGGTGGGCGTTGTTGCGCTCAACTTCATTGTGGGCGGCTTGATTGGCGGCGTCATTCTGATATGGCGGCTTGCGGTCGCGGCATGGTATATCCCTCTAACGATATATCGGCTTCTAAACGTCGGCAGGGTCGGCGTAGCAGAAATCGACGAGGAATAAGCAAAAAAAGAGAACGGGGCGCGGCAGCCGATGATGGCCACCGCGCCCCGTCTTTTCGTGGGTGCTGCTTTAAGGGTCTGTTACGCAGTAGAACGCTGTTTTTGCGGGTTTAGGTATAATTCCCCTGTCATGCTCAAATTGCGTCTGAAAAGCGGCATGGCGTAAGGGCTTTTTCGCGCCTACTGCGTAACGCGGGCGCGTCGTTTCCGCATCCGCTCGGCGGCTTGCCTGCGGGTGATCCGCTTGCGGCAGTCCGGGCAGTATTTGACGCTGTTTGAGGTGGACGCAAACGCCGCGCCGCACTCGGCGCACCGCCGCCTGTCCTCGGCTTGGTAAAGCTCCGCGTAAAGCAGCTTGTCGGCGGGAAGTACGGCGTTTTGAAACCATTTGCAAAGAAGTGAATAGGAAATGAGCTGCGGACAAACGCACTCGTCCCCATCGTCCAGCAAAATGCAGTTCCCGCCCATACAGTTGCAGCAGGTTTTCTTGATAAGGGCGTTCGCTTTGCGGCTCTGCTGCGGCGTCAGCCGTTTCAGCCCGCTCATACTTCGTCGGCGGCAGATACGGCGAGAGCGGCAAAGTCGGCGTCGCTCATGGCGCGGAGCTTCGCAAGGGTACGCAAGGCAAGCTCGCGCATTTCACCGTCCATATAGGGCAGCGCACCCGTCATTTCCCCGATAAGCTCCCTGCGCGTATCGGCGATGTAGATGCTGATAAGATTTGTTTCCTCAACGGTAAATCGGTTCATGCTCATACCTCCATTTCGTAATGTTTTGTTTTCGCCACCCGCTTCGGAGCGGCTTTCTTCTTGTCGGCGGCAAGCTGCGCCCGGATAGAGGGGCGGGGCTTGCGAATATCCCGGTCGCGGTTTTCGTTCTTGTCGATCAGCGCATAGGTGCCGTGCCTGCCCTCGATTTTGGAAAAGGTCAGCGTCTTGTAGGGAAGCAGCGAGAAAAGGCGGTCAACGTCCCGGCTCGACGCAAGCATCATAAATGCCGGGGCAAGCTCTGTCATGTAGTGGGTTTTGTTCGGGCTGTTGGGGCTGCACTGACGTTTCATTTCGGCAACAATGCGCCGTGCTTCGGCTTCAATCAGCCCGTCGTGCAGGGCGGCGATATGCGCCTTGAAGTCCCCCGGCGAAAGCTGCTCACGGCTGCGCCGTTCCTCTTGCAGAAGATCGCGCAAGGCTTCGGGGGCGTTTGGCTGCACCTCAAAGCGGAGAAACGCGCCATACTGCGGATCGGGTGAACCGCCAAGGTATCTATTTGTCGGCTGGCTACGCTCGCCGCGCTCATAGAAAAGCGTTACGATGTCTGCGGGAAGCGCCTGCTCCCGAACGTGCCGGAAATGGGCGGCATAGTCCAGCTCATAGAGGTTTCCCCGGATTTTGCCGCGCTCCCTGCCTGTCAGCTCCACGGCGTAGGCAAGAATACGGTCGCGTGTCTGCTCCCCGTGGAACTTCCATGTGTTGTATGGGCGGGTGTCTTTGAGAAAAACGTCGCGCTCCCGGAAGCAATGCGTCCCGGACGGACGGGAAAGCCACAAAAGCGTCCTGTCCTCACGGTCGGGGCTTGCAGCAGCTTTGTGAATGATCTCCTTGTCAATCTCAAAATCGCTTTGGTAAAAGCCTGTATTCTGCTTCATCACCGCATCAAGGCAAGCCAGTATATCCACGTTTTCAAACTTCTGCATACGATCAGATCCTTTCCAAATCCTGCGTTTTGCTCCTTTGCGCCTTTCTCTGGGCGGTCTGCTCCTTTGCCGCCCGAAGCTGCGCCCGGATCGAGGGCTTTTCCTCTTTGCCGCGCTCCTTATCGGCATGGATGGCGTTCGCAAGGTCAATCAGGGAAATCGGCTCACCCGCCTTTGCTTTCTGCTCCAATTCCCCGACGGAGGGCGTCTGCGGCGTGTTGTTGATGATACCGTCAAAATTGTTGTCGTTCTGCTCCACAATATCCTCGACGTGCTTTAGATAATTCTGCGGCTGCAAAAACTCCGGCGTCTGTCGATAGCCGATGCTGTCAACGTAATGCGCCGTGTCCTGCCCGTTCTGATGCAGCACCACCACATCGGAAACGGAAAGGCTGTGTCCCTTAAAGTCTTTCGGGTGGTCGATATTAAAGCGGGTAAAAATAGCTTCAAGGCTCGTACCCGGTGCAAGGGGCGCGGAATAGATCAGGTCATAGTTCGCCGGATCAACCGCGTGTCCCGTTGCGGTCAGACGGTCGTAAGGCTCAAAGCGCAAATCCCGCGTTTCGTCGCCGCGTTTGAGCTGGTAAATGGAAAAGGTGTCCCTGTCCGGCTCCTGCGCCTTTGCATAAAGTGCCTTGACCTCGCCCTGCGTCAGCTCTCCGGCGTTCAAGCTCTGTAACAGCTCCCGGCATTTCTCCGGCGTCCCGACAAACAGCAAGTCGCCCGGTATGGCTTTCCCGTCCGGCTGCTGTTCATAGGCTTGCAGGAAAGAGCGGTCGGTAAGGCTTTCGCTGCGGGGATTGGTGTGCATGGTATAAATCACGTCTTTTTCTGTGCGCTGCGCCGCCTGCGCCTGTGTGCGCTCCGCAAGCGTCTTTTCGGCACGTTGCAAAACGGCATCGCTGACGGGTAGCGCATACAGCCCGGAAGCAGAGGAAAAGCCGACGTTGTTGAAAACATAGTCCACTTCACTATCTTTCAACGCGCCTGCCGCAAAATATTTCTCCCGCGTGGGTTCTGCACTCACCTTGCCATCCGCGATGTCGTAATTCAGCCCGGTTTCGATATGGGAGCAGATGTTTCCGTCCACCGCCAGTGTTACATAGTACCAGCCCATATATCCGCTGCTTTGACTGTCTGCATCGTCGTTGAACTCGACATTGAGCAGGGTGTAGGGCTTCAAGCCCTTCTGCGCGGCAATGGCATTGTCCTTTGCTTCGCGCTCCATGAGGGAAGCGAGAGCTGCTTCCTTTGTTGCCCTGACGATCTCCGGGTTGTACCGCAGCAGGGTATCGTTGACAAGCTCCCGCTGTACCGCTGCGGTCTTTGCTTTCGGCGTAAGGCGGTTGCCGAGAAACAGGGACGCGCCGTTATCAAAGCGGATGGATATATCGCTTGTGCCGCGCCATTTTCCCGTGCAGGGCGACGTTTCAATCCTGCCCGCAGTACCGCCGAACGCCTGCGCAATCACCCCGATTTTTTCCTGTGTGGAAAGTGCCTCGTATTTCTGTGCGATTGCGGCGGCTTTTTTCTGCAAGTCCGTAAGGGGCGGGTCGGTTTTTTCGCTCTGTTGCTCCTGCACGGCGGCAAGATCGGGCGCAGCTTTCTCGGCTTCGTGCTGCTTTTGAAGCTCTGCGATATGTCCGTCAATGCTGTTGATGATGTCTGCGGCGGCAGAGCGGATCGTTTCAAGGGAGCTTTTCAGCTCCGCAAGCTCCCGCCCGCTGCTCCACCCGGCTACATAGCCGAAAGAGTAGTCCGACGTATCAAGCCCGTAATGCTGGCAAACGGTGTAGGCGACGCTTTCCGCTTCCACCTCGCGGGTGCGGCGGTCTACGCGGGGCTGCTGCTCGTCTTTGGGAGCGTTCAGGTCAATATCGTGCAGCTTTGCGTGGGCGATTTCGTGAATGGCGGTTTTGAGCGTTTGCAGCTCGCTCATGCCCTCGTCAAGCGCAATGCGCTTGTCCTCCAAGTGATAATAGCCGTGTGCGCCGCCCTCGATTTTCTCAAAGCCGATGGGGACGGGAGAGGTCTTTTCAAGGGCTGCGAAAAAATCACTGTACTGCTCCACATCGCCTGTCAGCGCGTCCACGGCAATATCCGGCAATTCCTTTCCCTCGGTCTGGGACACGTCAAAGACGGACACCACCTTGTAGGCGGGTATAGTGATCTCCTTTTCCTCGGTGACGGGCTTTCCGTCCCTGCCGATCACGGGCTTTTGGGTCTGCGGGTCGATTTTCTCCATTTCCTGCTTGATTTTGAACGGCGACGGGGCGATAATCTTAATGCCTTTTTCGCCTTTTTTGACATTGCGCTGAAACTGGTTTTTCCAAGCGGTAAAGCCCGCGATCAGGGAAGCATCGGGCTTCTGCATGGCAATCAAGAGGGTGTTGTTGAAGCTGTAATTATGAAACTTTGACATGACGCGCAGATACTCCTTGTAGCGTTCGCTGTCGAACAGCTCCGTAATGCCTTGCTCCAAACGGTCGGTAATCTCCTTGAGCTTTTCGGCTGGCTTCTCTGCGGTAAGGTTGATAGGGATAACGGGCTGCGGCTGCGGCGGCTCTGTGGTAAGTGTCGCCGCTTGCCTTGTACCGATTGCATCCATTTCAACCTTTTCCGGGTCAAGGCGCGTCGGCTGCGGGTAGCTCATAATACGGTATTCTTTGGGAATATCGCGCCCGTTGTACCACTCCGAAAAGGTGTTTTTATTGTTGTAAACATAGCCTTGCTCGGTGAAGCGTCCCCCGTCATTGATAGCGGCGTCGCGCCCGTATTCCTCATACATGAAATACTTTTTTGCTTCTTCGGGCAGTTCCAATTCGTCCAGCTCGTCGATAAGGTAATAGCCGTAATCTTCTTCGCTTTGGACGGTGGGATAAAGCCAATAGCAATCAAGGTTTTGTGCAAGGTTGATTAGGTCTTTGAGATTTCCTGCGTACTCACCAAGCGTTACCGCCGCCGCAAACTTTGCTTTGTCCTCGTCACGCTGCATTTCAAGCAGCTTGCCTAAATAGTTCAGTTCGTCCATGCTGCCGCTTTGGATAACGGCAAGCGGCACGTCAAACGGGCAATCCTCGGTGTTTGCAAAGCCGCCCACAAAAAAATCCTGCGGGTTGTCGGCGGTAATACCGACGCTACGCATAGCCGCGTGTAGCTGCTCCTGTGTAGCGGGCATGGAAAGCCATGCGCCGCCCGGTGCGCCCGTTTCAAAACGGCTGCGGCTGTCAATCAAGATAGAAAACTGTTCGCTCATTCATTCGCTCCTTTCAGTTCGTTTTTATAGAGGGTTTGGGAAACTTCCCAACAGGCAAAATCCCCATTCTGCGCATAGCGTCAGAAAGGGGATTTTGCGGAAAGGGTACCCCTTTCCTATGCTTGCTGCGTAAGTTCTTTGTCCCTCGCAAGCTCGATACGGTAGTTGACGTATTTCCCGCCCGTATCGGCTAATACAATGCTTCCGTCATAGGTTTTACCCGTTTTCGGGGAATACAGCTTTTTGACCTTCGCCCTGCCGCCCGCAAGCAGCGCGGCGGCAATTTTCGGGCTAAAGGCGGTTTTGCGTTCCTCAAAGAAACGGTCGTTTTTCCACATGACAAAGGCGCAGCCCTTCTTTTCGCAGTAGTAGTTTTTCCTGCCCTCGCAGACGTTCCCGCCGCAGCGGGGGCATTTGCCGATCACCGTCTGTTCCTCTTTGAACAGGTCTTTCTGATTTTCGGAAAGAAACGGATAGGCTTTCACCAGCTCCCGCGCCATTTCTTCAATGCCCCGCATGAAGTCCTCCGGCTCGGCTGCGCCCCTTGCAATCTGCGTCAGAGCGTTTTCCCATTCAGCGGTAAGCTGCGGAGAGGTCAGCGTATCGGGAAGAACGCAAACAAGGTTGTTGCCCTTTTGGGTTGGGATAAGCTGTTTTCCCTTGCGCTGCACAAAGCCGGATTTTACCAGCTTTTCAATTACGGCGGCGCGGGTAGCGGGAGTGCCAAGCCCCCGGCGTTCTGCGTCCGGGTCGGTGTCCGCGCTTCCGGCGCGTTCCATAGCAGATAGCAGGCTTGCTTCCGTGTGCGGCTTCGGGGGCTGCGTGTCGTGCGCCGTAACTCTTGCGGCTGGACTATCAAAGCTCTGTCCCTCGGTAAAGGTCGGCGCATCTAAAATAAGCTCGTTTTCCTCGTCGCCCTCGGCGTTGGGCTTTCCTTTCAGCGTCGCCCGGTAGCGTCGTTCAAGCTCTTTCCACCCGTCGCAAAGAACCGTCTTTCCCTTTGCCGTAAACTCGGCATCGGCACAGGAAAACACCGCCGTTACCGCATCAAAAATGTGCGGCTCGGCGGCGGCGAACAGCAGACGCGCCCCGGCAAGGGTGAGGATATTTTTTTCGCTTTCCGGCAGCGCGGCAAGGTCTGCTTTCGCAAGCTCCATTGTCGGAATAATGGCGTGGTGGTCGGACACCTTTTTGCTGTCAAGCGTCCGGGCTATGTCCGGCGTAAACGCTGCGCCTTTCATAAAGGGCAGCTCGCCGACAAGCAGCGTGGCGATATGCGCCGCCGTATCGCCCATGTCGTCGGTCAGATAATTGCTGTCCGTTCGCGGGTAGGTAAGCAGCCGCTTTTCGTAAAGGGCTTGTGCAAGGTCAAGGGTCTGCTTTGCGGTGTAACCGTAAATGCGGTTAGCTTCCCGCTGCAAGCCCGTAAGGTCAAACAAGCGGGGCGGCTGCTCGGTTTTCCTCTCACGCCTTACCGAAATGCAAACGGCCTGCGACGCTTCGCAAGCCGTTTTGAGGGCTTCCGCATCTGCGGCGTCGGAGATCCTTGCGCTTACCGCTTCCGCGTCGCCCACATCAAGACGGACGATATGGTAGGTTTCTTTCTTGAAAGAGGTGATCGCCGCGTCCCGGTCTGCAAGCATTTTTAAGGTCGGCGTCTGAACGCGCCCCACGTTTAGAGTTTTGCCGTGAAGGACGGAGAAAAGGCGGGTGGCGTTGATGCCGATGATCCAGTCCGCTTTTGCGCGGCATAGCGCGGACGCATAAAGCGCGTCATAGTCCTTGCCGGGTTTCAGCTCGGCAAAGCCATTTTTGATTGCGCTTTTCTCCATAGAGGAAATCCAAAGGCGGGAAAAGGGCTTATCGCACCCCGCCGCATGGTAGACAAGGCGAAAAATCAGCTCGCCCTCGCGCCCTGCGTCGCAGGCGTTGACAACCTCGGAAACGTCGCTGCGGCGCATGAGGTCTTTTAGGATTTTGAACTGCTTTTGTCTGTCTTTGAATACGGTATATTGCCACGGCTGCGGCAGGATCGGCAGGCTGTCATAGCTCCATTTCCTGTATTGCTCCCCATAGGCGGCAGCTTCCGCAAGCTCCACCAAATGCCCGACGCACCATGAAATGAGGTAGCCGCCGCCCTCCATATATCCGTCCTTTTTGTTCTTTATGCCAAGGGCGGCGGCAAGTGCCGCCGCTACACTCGGCTTCTCTGCAACGACTAACCTCATTCCTCGTCCTCCTGTTCCTCGCTGCCTGCTTCCGGCTCGTCCTCGTCGTATTCGTCAAAATCAAAATCGTCAAGGTCGGTGTCGCCCTTGATACCCTGCTTCGGCTTCATAATCTTAAAGTAGTAGAACGCGCCGCCACCGGCAAGCAGGGTAACAACAAGGAAGATCACAAGCCCGCCCGCATTGCTTTTTTCTTTCTCCGGCGGCGCATCGTCCGGCTCCGGCACAGCTTCCTTGCCTGCACATTCGGTCATATTGACAGAGCATACCGGGCAAACGGTATTGACTGCGCCCGCCTTGCATTTGTCCTTACAGGTGCAAACGACGGGAGCCTGCGCCTTGCCGCTGCCGCCCTCCATGAGCGCCATCAGGTCGGCTTCGTCCACCTGATTGAGAAAATGTACGGTGTTTTCGCCCTCGGCGGCGCGGTCAACGATGATGTAAAAGTAGTTGCCGTTTTTGCTCTGTACAATGATAAACTGCTTGTCCTCGGCTGCTTCTCCCTCAATGTCGTCGATCAGCGACAGATTACCGTCCGGCGTAAGGGGCTGCGGCTCGGTTTCTACAATCACGCCGCTGTCATTGGTGGGTATGTCCTCGCCGCCGCCCGCATAGGCGGTAACAGAAAAGCCGCCCAAGAGGACAAGGGCGGCAAGCAGGGCGGCGGCTGTTTTGAAAAAGCCTTTATTCTTCATCTTCGATTTCCTCCTGTTCCATGTAGTCTGTCCCTGCGGCGGCAATGCCGGGGATCGGCTCGCCGGAAAGCAGGGCGGTAAGCTCTGCGGGGGTTACGCGCATGGAGCGCACAAGAGCGATGATTTGCAGGTTTTCCGCTTCGGTTTTCTGCATTGCAAGCTCTTTCAGCCTGTTCTGATACTCGGTGATTTTCTCCCGTGTTTTCTGCATTTCCTTTTCAATGCGGTCAATTTTGCTGTTTGTCATACTGTCAAAACTCCTTTCAAATTTTAATTCCAATTCATCAGCCCATAGCCCTTGATACAGGCGTAATCAAGAGGATAGCTTCTGATTTTGCAGGCGTCGCCGGAATTACCCTCCACGGTGTAAACGCGGCTTCCGTCTGTGCCGATTACGATACCTACATGGTCTGCGCTGCCGTCTAAATCCCAATCAAAAAAGATGGCGTCGCCGGGAGCGATATTCTCATAACCCCTCGCGCCCCATTGCCCGTGAGAGGTAAACCACGGAACGCCCTGCGACTGACAGCCCGCAAAGCGCGGCTCGGATAAACCCGCCTGCCCGTAGCACCAGGACACAAAGCAGGCGCACCAAGCCACGCGGCTGTTAAAGCCGTACCAGCTCCAGTAAGGCGCACCGCCTACATTGCCGACTTGCGACTTCGCTATATCCACAAGGGCGGTGTTGCCGGGGCGCGTACCGTTTACAAACTGTACGCCGCTTAAATCCTCGGACGCGGAAGTGTCCGCAGAGCCGCCGCCAAAAACGAGGGGTTTGTTGCCGCTTGTTTGCAAATAGACACGGTACATTTCAAGCTGCTCCGGCGTTAGAAGCTCCGATACAAAAGAGGATATAGATTTGTTCGTCAGCGTTACATTGAGAATGTAATAGTTATATGGGACTTCAACGGTGTAGGTATAGGTATGGGTGTTGCCCTCCGCGTCCGTGTAGCTGCCTGTGCGCCGTTCCGTGCGGTAGCGCACCTCGATTTCTTCCGTGACGGTCAGCTTGTATTGCAGATTGAAAATGCGGTCAAGCTCTGCCTGTGCGCTTTGTGGGGTGTATGTCTGCAACAGGGCGGTCAGGTAGGATGCTAATTCATGGGGATTATGCCCGATGTACGCAAGGTCGTAGCGGTATTCGTCATAGCCCGGATAATCGCGCTCGATATTGTCTATCCTGCTTTGCAGATCGTTTTCCTTTGCCGCATAATTGTTTTCCACCGCTACAAGGTCGCTGTCCTCAGATGTGTAAGAGGTTCCGATTACGCCGTTGACAAGCCCCGAAAAGAGAGCAGAGCCGGAGGAAATGGCGGACATCAGCATGATAAGCAGGAGCAGCGCACATCCGGCAATCAGAAAGGCTTTCCAATGCCGCCCTACAAAGGCGGCGGTCTTTTTCGTCGCTTCGGCGGTTTTCTTCGCTGCCTTGCGGGTGTTTTCTGCGGCTTTCCTTGCGGATTTTGCGCCGCCCGTTCGTACCGCCTTTGCATACTGCCGCTTGATCTGTTGCTTCTGCCAAAAGCGGGAAACGGGGTTAGACGCGGCAAGCTGCGGGTTGTCGTGCAGCGCCTTTTGATACTGAAAATCGACGTTTGCCTTAAATGCGGCTTTTTCCGCTTTTGCCGCCGCCCGGTAGGGTTTCAGCTTGCGGCTGCGGCGGCTCTTTCGCACCTGCCGCGCCCCTGCCCGGATGCCGCGCTCGGCTAATTCCTCGCTCTTGTGCGCTCCCTCCACGCCGGAGTTGTCCTTTTCAACGGAATGTATCTTATTGTGGACGAAAACGCCGACCTCCTGCACGGGGCGGGAGAGGGGGTTATGCTGCTGCCTGCCGCCCGGTATGGGCTTTTCCTTTTCCTCAAAGCGCAGGCGGGTTTTTCTCTTGCCTGTGGCTTCGTCAAAGGTGCGCTCTTTTGTCAAGACTTTCTTCTTCGGAATAGCCGCCCGCGCTTCGTCCAAGCGGTCGGCGGCTCTTTCCGATTTGCGGATCGCCTTTTGAAGCTCCGGCGTCGCCCGTTCTTCCTCGGTGAATTGCAGGCGTGAGGTCTTTGTTTTTGCCACCGCTTCCCGCTGCGCCTGTTTTATCGCCTTTTTGGACGCTGCGCGGGTATGGGCAGCGTCGATATGCTCCAAAACACGCTCGGCTGCGGCGTCGTCCCGCTTCGGGGAAAGCTCCGGGGTATGGGGACGAGCTGCCGCGCCGCCGGATGGGTGCGGAAGCCGCTGCACGGCTTCCTGCGCCGCCTGTTCGGGCTGCTTGGAAAAATCCGCGTCCTGCTCGCGCCCGCTGACCAGCTCGGCGGTGCCTGCGGTTTCGTTGACCTCGATAAGCCCGTCCCGGCTCATTTTCTGCGTAATTTTATCGCGGGGTTTCAGCTTTTTGCTCAATTCGTTTCACCTCCGATCCGCGCCCTTGCAAGGGTGCAATAGTCATAGTTCATTTCAATGCCAATGTAATGGCGGTCAAGGCTTTTTGCCGCAAGCCCCGTCGTGCCGCTGCCGAAAAACGGGTCAAGGACAATGCCGCCTTTCGGACAGCCCGCCAGTATGCACGTTTCGGCTAACTTCGGCGGGAACGCGGCGAAATGCCCGCCCTTGTAGGGTACGGTGTTGATATGCCACACGTCCCGCTTATTCCGCGTGGTCGGCATGAGGGCTTCATCGTAGTAGCCGCCCGTCCGCGCCCGGTTGATGCCCTGCACCTTGCCCTGTCCGGGTACCTCGCCGTCGTATTTGTGTCCCGCGCTGCGCCCGCCCCGATATCGCGCCGCCGTGGTGGGGGCAATGGGTTCCGCAATGGCGGCGGCGTCATAGTAATAGCTCTTTGACTTCGTAAGCAAAAAGACGTTCTCATAGCAGCGGCTCGGTCTGTCCCTCACGCTTTCGGGCATGGGGTTGTCCTTCTGCCAAATAATCGCGCTGCGCAGATACCACCCGTCAGAGCGCAGGGCAAAGGCTAAAAGCCACGGAATACCGATTAAATCCTTTTGCTTGCAGCCTGCCGCCCGTCTTGCAAGGGACAGGCTCTGCCCGTTTCTGCCTTTCGGGTTTTTCGGGTCGGTGTAGGCTCCCTTGCTGCCTGTACCGCAGTAGGTATCGGCAATGTTCAGCCAAAACGTACCGTCCGGGCGCAGCACCCGTTTCAGCTCACGGAAAACCTCGACAAGCCTTGCGATGTACTGCTCCGGCGTGTCCTCCCGCCCGATCTGCGCATCCATGCCGTAATCCCGCAGGGCGTAGTAGGGCGGGCTTGTGACGCAGCAATGGACGCTCTCGGCGGGCAGTTCCCGCAGGGCGCACAGCGCGTCGCGGTTGATGATGGTGTCTAATCTCATGTGCCGCCCACTTCCTCCGGGCGGGTCGTCATTACCCGGTATAGCTCGGTATTTTGCGGAAAACGGTCAAGGAAAGGCAGCACCACGTTTCCGTAGAAGATCAGCCCCTCGCCCGCTTCGGTATGGGTAACGTATTTCATCTGCTGCGGGGAGATGTTGAGCTGCCTTGCAAGGATTTCCCGGTCGCCCTGCGCCTGATTGAGCATGAGGACAAAATCGCTGTTCTCAAAGATATTCTCAACTTCGCGGCTGCTCAAAAGGTCTTTGACATTCTGCGTGATGGCGGTTGGGATCCCGCCCCATTTACGAAAGCGCTTCCAAATCTCCACGGAATAGGCGGCGGTTTGTTCCTCTTTGAGAAGCAAATGAAACTCGTCCATGTAGTAGCGGGTGGATTTCTTTTCAGCCCGGTTTATGGTTACTCTGTTCCACACCTGATCCTGCACAATGAGCATCCCCAGCTTTTTAAGCTGTTTCCCAAGCTGCTTGATGTCAAAGCAGACAAGGCGGTTTGAAAGCTCCACATTGGTACGGTGGTTAAAGACATTCAGGCTGCCCGAAACGTAAAGCTCCAATGCCGCCGCCACCCGCGCCGCTTCCGGCTCCGGCTGTCTTAAAAGCTCGTCGTAAAGATCGCCGAGGATCGGCATTTTTGCCGGGTCGGGGGCGGCTAAAAACGGGCGGTACACGTTTCTTACGCTGCGGTCAATGACGGTCTTTTCCACGGGCATCAGCCCCTCCTTGCCGCCGATGACAAGCTCACAGAGGGAAAGGAGAAAGTCACTTTTCAGCGCAAGGGGGTTGTCGTCCTCGCTGTAATTGAGGTTAATATCCATAGGGTTGACATACTGGGTGCTTGTGGGGGAAATGCGGATCACCTGTCCGTGCAGGCGGCGCACAAGGGGGTAATACTCCGCTTCCGGGTCGCAGATGATGATGTCGTCGTCGGTAATGAGAAAAGCGTTTGTGATTTCCCGCTTCGCCGCAAAGCTCTTGCCGCTTCCGGGGGTGCCAAGGATTAGCCCGTTGGGGTTTTTCAGCCGCTTGCGGTCACAGAGGATCATATTGCTTGACAGGGCGTTCAGCCCGTAATAGAGTGCCGCGCCCTGCTGAAAAAGCTCCTGCGTGATAAAGGGGATAAAAATAGCGGTGCTTGATGTGGTAAGCCCCCGCTGGATGGGGATAAGGTTTTCTCCGATAGGTACGCTCGACAGTAAGCCCGCTTCCTGCTGATAGTCAAGGCGGGTGAGAGCGCAGTTGTATTTCTGCGCAATGCCTGCCGCTGCGAATATGTCATTTTCCAGCTTTCGCTTCGTGTCCGCCATATTTACCACAAGGAAAGTCAGGAGAAACATTCGCTCGTTGCGGCTCTGCAAGTCCTGCAAGAGGTTTTTCGCTTCGCCGCCGAACATGGCAAGGTCAGAGGGGATGATGTCCATATCGTAGCCGCTGCGTACCGCTTTCTTTTGTTCCTCGATTTTCATTTTGTCAAGGTCGGTAATTTTGCGCTTGATGGTCTTGATAGCTTCGGTCTGGTCGATGCTCTTGATATGGAGATTGACGACGATCCCCGTTTCAAGGTCGAGAATATCCGCAAGCATACGGTCATTCAGCTCCGGCGCAAGGATTTCAAGGAAACTGACCGCGCCGATTTTGCGTCCCATACGGAAATATCTGCCCTCGCCGAAACGGAACGAGGACGGGGCGATAAAGTCCTTTGTGGTAAGTCCCGACGGGGTGAGCCAGTCCCAAGAGAAACGGAACGGTTCTCCCTCCGGGTGGAATACGCTGTGCAGGGCTTCCAGCCGTTCATAGCCCGTCATGGGGCGGGCGGCTGCGCCCAGCACCTTAAAATTATTCAGTATGTCGGTTTCAATACGGGCAAGCCGCGCCTTTGCCGCGTTCAGATTGTCCGCTTCCACGGAAAAGGTAATGTACTTTGACTTTACAAAGCCGTTGTTGCCCTTTGCAAGCTGATGTTTCAGCATATCCGCGTATTCGGTGCGGATGGAATTGAAAGCGTCGTTTTGCGCGGGGATCGCAATGACCTCCTCCGCGCCGCCGCTGCGCGTTCCCCGGTTGATAAAGGAAAGCTGCACACTAACGGTCGCGTCAAAATAGTTGAGAAAGTCGCACCAGTTTTCAAAAATGGCGGTCTTATCGTCTGCCTGCGCAAGCTGGTAGTTGATGTCGTCGTAAGCGATGCTCTTGGAGTATTTCTTTTCCGTAATCTTGCAGATACCGTCCGGGTACATGGCAAGATACGGTATGGTCTGCTGCGCGGTGTGCGCCTTTCCGTCGCCCTTTGCCGCTCGGATCAGGGCGGCGATTTCCTTTTTTTCGGCGCGGGTGAGCTTACGCCTGTTTCCTGCGTGTTTTGTGTTTGCCGTTGACAATAGCCGATACCTCCTTTTCAAGTTGTCTTTGCCGTTCGAGGACGGCATAGAAGTTTTCCGTCTGATAGGGTCTTTCTTTCGGACGGATAAATTTTGTCTGTATGATGTTCTTAATCAGCGTTTCAAGGGGCTGCCCGTGCTTTTCGTACATGGCAAGCAGAAAGCAGGGCAGCATAACGAGGATCATCACGAACGCCGCAAGGCTTGTGCCAGTGCTGCCTTTGAGCAAAAAGAAAAGCGGCAATCCTACAAGGAGCGCCGCCGCAAAGAAGATAAGCTGTCGCTTCGTGAGATTGAAAGCGACCTTTGTTTTGATGCGGGACAGGTCTTTGGGAACGGGTACATACGCCATAGAAAAATCTCCTTTCGTTACATTTCAATACTGTTTGGGAGTTCGTTGCCCCATATATCCCACCCCGGTGTTTTCTGTCGGGCAAACAGCTCAATACGGGGCAAATCCCCCATAAGGGCAACGATTTTTTCCCGCGCTGCATCCGGCTTTTTGCTGTGCTGCTCTATGGGGCTGATAAGAAACTGATGTACGCCCGCCGACTGCCGCTTGGGTTTGCCCTTGGTCGCCAGCAGACAGATTTCCGCGTTGCTGCGCGTCCAATAGCCCATCCCGTAAAACCAGGACGGGCTTTTGCGGTTACGTTTGAGCCAAACGAACGCCACCGTCCGATACCGAAAGCCCCATGCGCGGATCAGCCGCAGGGCTTCGGGAAGCTGCGGAAAGGTCGCCCACAAAAACAGGGCGCAGTCCTTCGCCGCCAGCTCCGGCACGGGCAGGGCGCACAGCTCGTCAATGCCCATGGTGGGATAGTGCTTTTCCGCTGCGCCCTGCACCTTGCTCCGTTCATACCGCCACGGGGGATCTGCGTAAATAACGCTGTATTTCTTGGTGATGGAAAACCTCCTTTTAATGTGCATGGAATAATGATTTTGCCAGTGCGCCGGATTTCAAAAGGTTAAAGCAAAGCAGCACCGTATAGGCTGCGATGGAGAATATCGCAGTATGCAGATTGTCCGCTATAACCATGTTGTTTACCAAAACCGCGTAAATGCCGACGCATATCATAATGAGGAAGCCTTGAAAGCCGAGGGCAAACAGGCCTTTTAAGTAGTTGTTTCCGATTTGCCCCCATTCCCGGTTTGTCATAGTGGCGAATGGAATAGGCGATACGGAGCAGTACAGGTAAATCTCAATCATACGCCCGTACAAAACAACCGTTATCAGCACCGACATGATTTTCATGCAAAGGCTGACAAGGCTTGTTTCGAGCATAAGCAAGAGCAGTTCGGGGATTTCCATTGCGTCAAGTCCGGCTTGCATGGACGAGAGTGCGGCGGCAACATCAATGCTGGTGCTGCCGCCGATCACGCCCGCCGCGCCGGAAACAATGTGCTGCGCCATGTCGAATACCGCCATAGTGATGTCAAAGGTATGCGTGACGATAAACACCGCAACGAACGCTTTGAAAAACCACTTAAAGAACATGAACGTGTCAATGTCGTGCATATTGTTCTTTTCCGTTACCATGCTGATTAGCTCCACGCATAGAACGTAGGTAATGACAAGCCCCGCAATGGGGACGATCACGTTTTCCGATAGCGTCTGTATCATGGAAAATATGCTTGCGTTCCACCCCTGCGGGGTCTTGCCTACCTCGGCGGCAATCGTACCGACCTTTTCGTTTACGTCCCCGAACATAGTTGACAGATTTCCGTTGATCGCTCCGATCAGGATTTCCTTGATCCATTCGTTAATCGCGTCAAGTATGCTCTGCATAGGACATTACCGCCGCTTAACCGAACAGCCCTTTGAGCAGGGGAACGAGAACGCCGCCAATCAAGGCAACGCCGCCGCCCGCCATGAGCTGCTTCATGCCCTGCGATTTAGCCCCCGGATTGTCATTACCATAGCCCTCCAAGAGGTTGATAACGCCCCAGATGCCAAGACCTGCGCCCAGTGCAATCACAAGGGTCTGCAATACGTCTACTGCCGAATTGAAAAATGTCATAGATTGACCTCACTTTCTGCCGCTTTGCGGCTCTTGAATTTTTGTGTTTGTATTTTTGTGCATGAAAAAAGCCGCCCTCGTCAAAAAAGGCGGCTGCGCGGGCAATGCCCGCAAGGGAATAGGAAGTGCAGAGGTAGGAGCGCGTACCATGTAGCCGATGCTTACGGTCTTGATGGCGGTATCACCTCCCAAGTGGCGGTGCGGACAAGTTCGCCGCCCGCTTTAATGAGATCGAGAGCTTGCGCCCGCTGGCGTTCGCCGCCGCTTTGAAAGCTCTCCAAAAGCTGCACGGCACCCCATACCGCAAGCCCTGCGGCAAGAGCGGTGATAAGCGTCTGCATGACTGCTCCCGGCGTTTTGCAGGCGTTCGTCACGGCGTCCTCCTTTCCGCGCCGCCCTGCTTGGCAAGGCAGGCGCTGTATGTGGTCAGAAAGCGGTCAATGGCTTCCTGCCGCTTTTGCTGCCGCTTCTCCGCAAGGGCGACAAGCTCCCGGATCGCCCGCGCAAGCTGCTGTTTTTCCCGCTTTTTTCTGATGCGTCTGTTCATTCCGTAACCTCCTGTAAATCTGCTGCGTCAATTTCGTAATAGTCAAAGACGGTATCCGGCTTGATGATTACCGGGCGTCGCTGCCGCTTCAAAAACTTCTCGATGTCAAAGGTGTTTTTCTTGTCATAGTCCGAAAGGTATTTGTATTTCGGGTGCCTCGTGATGTCATACTTGTCGGAGAAGAACGGGCGAACGCCCCGTAGCTGCAAGATACATTTCCCGCCGTCCATCACGGCAATTTCGTCCTGGCTCATAAGCTCCTTTCCGAGCTTTTGATAGTTCAGCCCATGAGAAACGTCCCGTCCCCGGTTTTCGGAAGTGTTGAAGCTGTCAATCGTTTCTTTCCCCAAAACCTCGGAGATTTCTTTCAGCGTCGTTTTCTCCTTGCCGCCGAGGAAAAGGGTTGTGTCGCAATTCCCGATGATGGTGTCGGCGTGTTCCTTGTAGATGGCTTTTAGCTGGCTCTGCGCCTGCACCACAAGGCAAGCGGAGATTTCCCGGCTTCGCAGGACGCTGATTAGCCGTTCCAGATTGGGGATCGTGATGTTGGCTACCTCGTCCAGCAGACAGCGAACGTGGATAGGAAGTCTGCCGCCGTATTCGTCGTCGGCTTTGGTGCAGAGCAGATTGAAAAGCTGCGATACGATCATCGCTGTTACAAAGTCAAAGGTGGGGTCGGTGTCGCTTGTGATGATGAACAGCGCGGTCTTTCTGTCGCCCAAGGTGTCAAGCTCCAATTCGTCGCTCTCCATCAGCTCCCGCAGCTCCCGAATGTCAAAGGGGGCTAACCTTGCACCGCAGGAAATGAGGATCGAGGAACGGGTCTTGCCCGCAGACAGGAGAAACTTTTTGTACTGCTTGACCGCAAAATGCTCCGGGTCTTTTTCCTCCAAGCGTTCAAACATGAGGTCAACGGGGCTTTGAAACTCGCTGTCATCCTCGCGGGCTTCGCTTGCGTTGATCATTTCAAGCAGCGTCGTAAAGTTTCGCTCTGCGTCCGGGGCTTCGTAGTGAATGTAGCCGATTAACGCACAGTACAGCAGCCGCTCGGCTTTCACCCAAAAATCCTCGCCGGACTTTTCGCCGCTGCCCTTGGTGTTGGCAATCAGCGTGTTTACCAGCTTCAAAATATCCTTTTCGTCGCGGAGATAGGCGAAAGGATTATATTTCATGCTCTTTTTGAAGTTAATGGTATTCAGCACCTTAATACGGTACGGCTCATAGACGAGCTTTCCGTTTTTTCTAACGGGCTTTCCGTCCTCGCCCAGCTTCGGACTGCCGCGCTCCAAGAGCTTGCCGCATTCGAGCAGGAGAGTACCTTTCGGGTCAGACACGAGATAGCTGCTGTGCATTTGCATCAGGTTGGGTTTGACGAAAAAGCGGGTTTTGCCGCTTCCGCTGCCGCCCACCACCAGCACGTTTTTGTTCCGTGCATACTTCGGCTGCTTCGGGCGGCTGTTCATCATCAGCCGTTCCGTCTGTGTGAGCAGCACATTGTTTTCAAACACCGGGTCGATGTACGGGCGTATATCGTCGGCGCTGCCCCATCTCGCGCTGCCGTACTCTACGCCACGGCGATATTTCTTCGCATTTTTGCCTTTGACGTAGACAACAAGCCGGATCAGTGCCGCGCCCAAAACGCCCACAAGTAAATCTGCGGGGTGCAGGCTCGGCGCGAATGAGGAAAAGGCGGCGGCAAAGCCGTCACCAATGGAAAGCAGCTTGCCGGAGAGGTCAGCCCCCGGTGCAAGCCGCACCGCCTGTCCCGCTTTATCAAAGAGATACATAAAGAGCAGATAAGGCAGATTGGGAAGTATCAGCTTTTTCAGATTTATGCTTTTCATCGCTCAATGCCCCCTCTTGTCTGATTTTTCACCTTTTGGCGGTCAGCGTTGAGCTGCTTCGACTTGTCCTTAAAGGCGGCTAACGCCTTGCGGATCGAGGGCTTTTGTTCCTGTGTCAGCTTCTTTGCGGAAAACTCCTGAAAGGCTGCGGTCAAAACGTCCGCGTCGCGCCCCTTGAAAAACACAAGGTAGCGGGGCGGGCTTTCCGTCGCGTCCTTTTTCAGCGCAAAGTCAACGCCGTATTTCTTTGCCGTACTCTCAAAGGCTTTGATATTGCTGTCAGTGATTTCGATGCTGCTTACGCCTGCGTTCTGCTTCATAAGCTGTTTTAGGGTCTGCTTGCCGTGGTGCTGCACTGGCTTATCCAACTGCTTTTTGATTTGTGAAAGCATGAAGCGAATGGATTTTTGCAGCATTTCGGCGGTGAGCTTGGTCGTCCTTATGGATAAGGCAATGACTTTTTCGTTGATTTCATCTTGCATTTACCGTCCTCCTTTCGCGGTGATATATGCTGCGCCGCTTTTGGGCACAAAAAATGGGCGTCCGCTGCCTGCGCCGCCCCGCTTAAATCCGCACCAGTAAGCCGTTCAAGTCCTCGGCGCGGACACCCGCAAGATACCAGTTGTCGCCGTACTCCATGCGGGTCGGCTTCCACTTGCCGCCTGTGAATACCTCCAAGCACTCGCCGCAATGCAGCCCGCCGTAGTAATCGGCAAGGTCAAAGCGGATGTCGTAACGGTCAGCGGTTTCGTCAAAAAACAATGCGCCCTGCTTCATAGTCTTGTCCTCCTTTGGTTTTACAGGCTTTCACCCTCGTTGCAGGTGTAATCGGGTATGCCGCCTTTCGGCTTTGCCCATGCGCCGCTTGCCATGTCGTGGGCGACAAGGGCGGTATAGTAGCTGTCGATGGTGGACGGGGCGTTGAACAACACCGCCCGCAGATACTGCTTGATATTGCGGATCTTCGTGGTGTTCTCCCGCATACAGTCAAGGACAAATTCAATATGGCTGCTCGTCAGCTTCAAAAACTTGCTTTTGACAAGCTCTGCCGGATAGTCGTCCCCGGCTATGCGGAGCGTCTTTCTCGCTGTGCATACCGTTTCCAGTATGAGGTCAACGATTTCGTCCAGTCGGTCTTTATCCATGTGCGGGTCCTGTATGAGAATGTCATACTCGATATTGTCCTTGATGATGTCCCTGTAAATCTCTACTGCGCTCTGCGTTTTCGCTCCCGTTCCTTTCCGTTCCGGCTCTGCCGCGTCCTCTGTGAAAGGTGAGGGGTAAGGGGAAAGGATAGGAATGGAATGGGTATTTGATATATCCGTATTTGATTTCTCTTTTTTTGATAAATCAGTTCTTGATATATCTTTATTTAATTGCGTTGGATTTTCCAACGTAGGGTTTTCCAACATAGGTTTTCCCAACGTTGGATTATCCAATGTTGGATTTTCCAATGTAGGTAAATCCAATACAGGTGGCTGCGGCTGCTCGTAAATGATATAGTCTGCGCCCCGCAAGCGTCCTTTCTCGTCGCGTTCGCGGCTGCGGACGATATACCCGGCTTTTTCAAGCTCTCGTACCGCTTCGCGTATCGCGTCGATTTTCTCCCGGTTGATGTGGGACAGCCCCGCAAGGGTGTAATCCCACGTTTCCGGCAAGGACAGCATTTGCGACAACAAGCCTTTTGCTTTTAGCGTCAGCTCCTTGTTGCGTAGATGGTGGTTGCTCATTACGGTATAGCCGCGGTTTCGTTCCACGCGGAAAACTGCCATTGTTCATCACTCCTTTGCTGTGGTTTTGTTACGCAGTAGAAGCGCGTTATTTAGGGAAAAGGTATAAACACCTTACCCCGTCAAAACCGCGCCCCAAAAGCCGCTTGCTGCAAGGCTTTTTCCTGCTCTACTGCGTAACATAAGGGCATGAAAAAAGCGGCGTTTCTGTTCTCCCTGTGTGGGATTGAGAAACGCCGCCTGTGCGTGTATTCTATTGTGCTTCCGCGATATAGTCTTTGATGATTTCGCCAAAATCTGCCGTAAAGGAAAAGATGAAGTATTCCAATACGTCGGGGGCGGCGTCCATCGGCTCGGCTTCCTCGGAAAACGGTAAGCCCATAAGCGCATACAGCATTTTGATGATTTTGAACAGCTTGCCCCGGTCTGCGGGGGTGTTCATGGAAACGAGAACATCAGTAAGGCGGTTGATGGTTTCCATATCGCCGCCTGTCGTCACCCAGACCATTTCTGCGAACGGCTGCGTGATTGCTCCGGCGACAAGGTTGATTTTGTCCTTGCTGATTTCGCCGGACGGGGTTATAATACCTTTGTCAAGTAGAGTGTTTTTCATCGGATTCTCCTTTTCTTCAATGGTGCCCGTGGTGCCCTCTTTTTTTCACAAAATAGTGCCCTGTAAGGTGCCCGGTTTAACACATGATTTGTAGAACGCAGAGGAACAGGGGCACCCTATGTTTTAGTAATTTTTGCTTATACTATGCGGGATTTCAGCCTGTTTAGAAAATCAAAAATCATAGCGTATATTTTTTTCACTTGACTTTTGTTCTCTTTTGATTGATATTAGAGAGGTCATATTTGTTATGACCTTGCAATGGTGCCCAAATGGTGCCCGGACGTGAAAAACAGGGTTGTAAAAAGAAAAACCGCCACAATCACAAGATACAAGAAAAGCCTTTGTTTACAAGGCTTTTCGCAGATAACCTATAAGAAGATATGCGGAAATACAGGGCGGTTTTGGCTGTTTCACGACCCTCGAAATGCTGTAGACCGAAAGGTCTCTAGGGTTCGAATCCCTAACTCTCCGCCACAAAAAGCCTGTAAACAAGCCCGTTTACAGGCTTTTTAATTTTTGCCTAAAGGGCAAAGCCCGCACGATTTTCGGTTTTCAGGGGAGAAAATCAGCTGTTCTCCCCGGCACTGATCGAACTCCAGCGGCTGCTGAAGTCGCCGCCCTCCGGCAGGGCAAGCCCTGTCTCCATCGCCTGTGCCGAGGTGATCTTGGACTTGTAATCCAAGTGGGCGTAGATGTTCGCCGTGGTGGTAAAGTCGCTGTGCCCCAACCACTCCTGAATGTGTTTGAGGGGGACGCCGTTGGCCAGTAGCAAGCTGGCACAGCTGTGACGCAGATCGTGAAAGCGCATCCGGCGCAAACCGTGACTCTCCAGAAATTTCGGAAATGCGTTGGTCAGGTATTCCACCCGCATCCGCTCGCCCAACTCATCCACGAATACAAAGCCATCGTATTCATAGTTGTAGCAGTTGCCGCAGACCTGCTTGTTCAGCTCCTGCGCCTCTTTCACCTGCATAAAGTATTCCCGGAAGCTGCCGATGAGCGGCAGGGTGCGCAGACTGGACTTGGTCTTGGCGGATTGCTGCTCGAACTCCTGATACTTGCCGTCGATGATCGTTGAGGTCACGGTGCGCTTTACGGAAATGGTGCCTTGCTCAAAGTCGATGGCATCCCATTTCAAGCCCACCACCTCGCCACGGCGAAGTCCGTAAAAGGCAGCTACCAGCACCGGCAGCTCCAGTTTAGTACCCCGGAGAGCTTCAAACATCTTCTGCATCTCCTCCGCCGAGAGAAAGACCGGCTGAAAGCTGTTCTTTCTGGGCCGGTCCACTTTGTCCGCCACATTCTGGATCAGCATATCGGTCTTGACCGCATATTTCAGTGCCGAGTGAATGACGGCGTGATAGTGGATGACGGTGTTGGGCGTAACCCGCCTGAGCATTTCGGAATAAAACATCTGCAAGTGTCGGGCTTCCAGTTCCCGCAGCGTCAATTTCTTCTTGCGAAAATAAGGGACGATGGTGCTTTTCAGCAGTCCTTGATAGGCACCGTAGGTTGCGTGGGCCAGCCTTCCCTTGGCGATCTCCAGCCATTCCAGCAGATAGTCGGCGAACAGCATATCACTGCTCAGGTCGCCCACTTCTTTGGGCGGCTCAAATTCCGCTCGGAGCCTTGCCAGTTCTGACTCGGCTTTGCGCTTATTTCCCTTTTCGGAAAGCCCCAGCGAGATCCATTTCGTTTTTCGCTGCCCTCCGGCGTTTTTGTAGTTCAACACGGCATAATACTTGCCGTTTTTCAAAGTCAAATGTCCTGCTACCATTTTGTTTTCCTCCTGTCTCTTTCTATTTGCAGAACAGAACTCCAAACCGACAGTATCAGTATACCATCGGTTTGGGGTTCTCTCTATTCTGCAAATTGTTTTATCGTAGCCGTATCGGTACGAATCAGCGGGCATCCCGGTTCCGTTCTCTCTGCCGCTTCAGCAATTCCAGCCCCTTGATGATGTCCCGGCGCATCTGCTCCTCGGTGTAGCCGGAGGGGAAGTATTTCCGCAGCTCCTCCCGCTTGAATTTCAGCTGCTCCTGCTGGTTGGGCTTCGTCTCCGCCAGCACGGCGTAGATCGTCTGGTCATCCAGCAAGCCCTCCTGCGCCAGCTTTTTCAGGCGGATGCTCTGGGCGTGGGACGGGGTGCAGTCGTTCAGCGCCATCGCGTCCAGCACCGCCCGCTGCTGATACGAGTCTAAGTAGGAAAGCTCCACCGCCGGGTTGAAGGCGATCTTGCCGTCGTCCACCATCGAAAGCAGCTCGGGAATCAGGTAGGTCAGGCGGATATAACGCAACACCTGATTGCGGCTGTCTCCACCATCTAAACCAACTTTTTCTGCCGTCAGCAACTTCTCCCCAACTTGGGGAGAAGTCATACCTTGGTGATTCAGCGCATCCCTTTTCATTTTGTAGGCGAACGCCTTTTCGCTGGGCAGGATAGTCTCCCGCTGCAAGTTGGCATCCACCATTGCGATCACCGCTTCATCGTCGGACAGCTCCCGGACGATGACAGGCATCGTCTCGACGCCCAGCACCTGACACGCCGCCAGTCGCCGGTGACCGGAGATCAGCTCGTAGCCGCCGCCCGGCAGCGG
>ERZ1034626.431-NODE-431-length-30492-cov-53.628511_pt1 | contig 30492 bp, 19 predicted proteins | sample MGYA00520652_ERZ1034626 | MGnify/ENA primary metagenome ERZ1034626 (study PRJEB33766, sample SAMN09781765) | gut metagenome | biome: gut microbiome | host: Homo sapiens | place: Madagascar | study: EMG produced TPA metagenomics assembly of the PRJNA485056 data... | reverse complement strand
TAGGGCTTGTTAGGGACTTGCACCCATTAGGATAAGCTCATGCCGAGCATACAACCATCAGCAGCCTCGCCCAAAAGTTGAGCAAGACTGCCGATGCCATCAAGCAACCGATAGAATGGTTGCGCAAGTACTATTCCATTATCTTGGAGAAGGAAATCAGCATGAAGCAAACCGCCCTCTTGCTGGAGACCCAGTTAGCCTTCGCCATGGCGATAATGCCAGCCGACATGCACCTCTTGCTTCGTGCCGCAAGCCTTGGCTGGTTCTGTCTCTGCTTGAAGAAATGCAAGAAGAGTTTATAACATCGCTCCTTCCCACCAAAAATAGAAAACACATTTGAAGTTTATTTCACCACAATCTTCTTGCCATTGACCAGTACTATTGTACCACGAGCCACGGCATCCATGTGAACACGTTGACCAGTCAAGGTATAGACTACTTGAACCTTGTCACCTTTCACTTCTCCTGTCGATACTTCCCGAATGACGGTCGGCGTATCTTTGACATGGAGCACGACTGGGCTCCAAGTATCAAGGCGACCATCATAATCCGTATCAACAAGTCCAGTGGTACCATTAGGAACAAAAAGATGAATCTCTTCTGCTTGACCCTCCTTAACTGGGTCATCAGCAGTACCAGCGCCCTTGATAATCTTAAAGGTGATTTTTTCATTAGGTGTGTCTCCAAAGATAGCCATGATAGCAACGTGATGCAAGTCACCTGCTTTCTGAGGGAATGGTTCTGGGCATTGATTGCCCACCACATTACCTTTCGTATCGAAAGCAACAATCTCGCAATCATCAAGAAGAATATCGTTCCACATCACTTGACAATACAAGAAGGAATTGGTGTTAAACTTGCGATGCTCACTCTCATAACGGTCAAGATATTGGATTTTGCGCCAGCCGCTCTCCTTCTCCCAACCAATCTGACCAAATTTCTTATATCCGTCAGACTTTCGATAAGTACCATCCTCACAAGCCTCAGACTTGGAGGAATACTTGTCGTGAATGTCGGTCTGTGCGGACATTCCCTGTACCGCACAAACCAGACATAATAATAAAAAGAATTTTCTCATAAATCTTACTTGTTAAGATGAACGAATTTCTTGTTACCACGAATGACAACAGACTCGATAGCATGCTTAGCCACACGCCTACCGTTCAAGTCATACGTTGCTTCTGAACTATCCTCATCCGTCTTGACAGAGCCAATACCTGTGGTAGAAGCCAAATCGATGACGAGAGGTTGATCAAGACTACCCACGATAGCATCGTCACGATAGAACATGGTTCCAGGAATCACCTGTTCCATTCCATCCACGCTGACGATGAAGCGCAAGTTAGCACCACTGTTCTCACCAGCAATCGTGATGAAATAAAGATCAGCATGAGCCTCATCAGTCAAGGCACGAAGTTCACCATCACCATCAATCACTCTGACTACGGCATCTGAACGGACAGCACCATGCTTATCTACCACACGGGCAATGACGTTCATATTGCCTTGATGCATCTGGGCAATCTCAGTTTTCTCATTCACTGCATCATCTCCACCCAGTCTCATGCTCTTAGCCATAGACATTGCCTTGGCAGCAGAAGAAGTCGCTGATGGATAATGGAATGTCTGCTGCTGATCACGAGTAGAATAATACAAGTAACCCTCGCCCGACTTCAAAGCCTCCAAAGAGCCTACCCATTCACTACTGTTCCAAGAAGCAAAAGCAGTCTGACTCTTGACAACATCACCTTCCTGAGGTTCGAGATCAGCAAACGCATTGCCGATAGAAACGTATCCAGGAGCCTTATAGCCAATCCAGTTCCAATTAGGTTTGATGACAACAGGATCGTTGGCAACATCAATAGCATCACCGACAACAGACAGAGATACAGGCGCATTGCCCTGGATTTTGTACATCTCGCCAGCTACCATCTCGTTGATGGAATTGCTGGTAGGAGTCCACTGTCCATTTTCACTGATCATATAGTTCACCTGATTCTTGATGCCTGCGAGAAGTTCATCAGCACTTCCATTATCAGGATTCACATAGAAGCTGCTCCATTGCCATCCCTTCTTGAGATTCAGGATCTGCTCTACCTTTTCGTGGGCATTCCAAACGTTAGGTGAAGAGATGGTACCAACGATATTGTCGGTCACAAACATGTTCGCCTTGTCCATGCTCACCTCTACCATCGGAAGAACTCTACCCGTCTTAGCCTCAAATACCTTATAGGTCAAGTCCTTGCCGTTGTCCTCAGCATTACCATATACATTCATGAGCACATAGTAAGCATCATAGCGAGAGAAGTAAGCAGGCTTAGCCACACCCACGCATCTGTCACCTCGGAAGGCAGCCACGATGTCATTCACGTCTTGTGACATCTCACCATTGATTTCAAGCTGACCATTGACATTCATCGTAAATTCGTAATCTGCAGAATTTACGCTCCAGTCTGGAGCCACACTCGTACTGTTCACCTTGATGACCATAGGTTCTGGTACGCCCAAGTTACCGGTCAGGTAAATCGTAGCCTCCTGACTGCCGATGGCAAGAGCAGGATCAACCGCAAAGATCAACTTCTTGCTGGAGAGCGCAGGCAGATAGCCCGTTTCATTCTCCAGAGTGAGCCAAGATGGCAAACCGCTTACAGTCCAAGACTCTGTAGTACCACTATTATTATTGATTTCAGCCTCGATGCTCACCTTTTCAGTACCATGCTTCACGGTTTCCACTTCATCCTGCTTCCATACCAGTTGGTTTTGACGAACATAGACATCCCATGTCACATTCTCAGAATAGTTGTTGTGACTGTCACGTACATTCTTGACCGTTACAGTCAGCGTGCATCCCTCGATTCGTTGTGGTTGCTCTGTGAGATTTACCAGAATCTTACGTTCGCTTGCCACATATTCGAAGCTTACATTCTGCTTATCAGGTACAGACTTCAATGCCGGTACATTATCAGAAGTAGGCGCAAGAGTTACAGGCACATTGACAGGCTTAACTGCCCCAGAGCGTGTAGCACTCTGGTCAGAGAGCGTTGCTAAGATGATAGGCGCATTACCTTCATCAAGCCCACCCTCCTCGAAAGGATAGTAAGCTATCAAGCCATCACTTGCCTTATTGACACGGGCATACATATTGTTCTTGATGACATCACCCATGCGGCGGCCCTTCCAGATACGGATTTCATCTATCGCACCCTTCAGCATATCCGTAGCCTGAGCACCATCATACTTACCACCCAAGAGCAACTTACTTGTCTGGATGGCAGGAAGAACAGAAGCCATCATCTGCTTCTTAGCCACACCATCGAGATAAACCGTAGCAGAACCAGATGTACTCTTCAGCACATTGACAGCTACATGGTGCCACTGGTTGTCAGTCACCTTGTCAGAACCGATTGCATAATCAGCGCCATTCACATTCATCTTGAGCAAACCAGCCTCATCAACAAATATGTCGAACTTATCCTTGTTATTGAATCCGAAGACATTCGCCTTACCATTCTGTTTTTCCTCAGCACGGAACCAGAATTCAGCCAAATAGCTTTCCTCATGGGTTGTGGCAATCTTGGAAGCATCCACAGCCACAACGGTCTTTCCGTCCAAGGCAAGTGCATAATTCTTGCTTGCTAAATACCAGGCTGTAGCAGAAGGCAAAACGAGATTACGACTGCGAGCATAGTCGGTAGCCAAAACACCATGACCTTCATCCAGTCGCCAATAGCCCATCAAGCCATCGCTATATCGAGTCTTCCGCTCGTACATTTCATTCTGAGCCTCACTCCAAGGACGAGCCTGATTCCAAAGACTGACATCATGTATCTGACCTTGCATCTTCTCACCCAATGTGATAGGACCATTGCCTTTGTACTCACCAACCTTTAAATTGTTGAACAAGACAACATCAAAGGCATCATAAGCATAATTGGCATTGAGGGTCTGCTTCTCTGCATCATAACTGAAGCTGACAAACTGCCAGGTATTCTTCTTGAAAGCATTGTCGCTGGTAAATTTCTGTCCATTGACATCAACTACCATCTTGTCATCATCAGCCACGCTCACGGTCATTCTGCCAGCCTTGGTGCCATGTGAGAACACCTCACCCTTGGCAGAGTAACGCATCCACATATTGACGGCAAACGACTTATTGCTTAAATTGAAGTTGGCATTGGTCTTGGCACCTTCGCCACCTGTCAGATTCAGTGCCACATCATGAGCCACCTGTGCATCATTCAATTCTCCCTGGATAGAGAAGTTGTCAGCCTTGCTCATCGCACCAGAACGAATATCCTCGTTGAAAGTCAAGGAGATTTCGCTGTCTGCGGTAAGTACGCCATTAGATGGATTAGGATTGCTAATCACCTGTGGGCGAGCCATATCCTTATAGAAGGAAATGACCTCAGAAGACTTCGTCACCTCTTCACCACCGAAGTTGCTCACCGTAATGGTACGGATATTCCATTGTCCATCAGGATAAGTATCATTGTTTGCCATACTGAATACATAATTGAATGTACCTTCATCAGGCAACAAGCCCTTGTTCTTATCAGCAGCCGCTTCCTTCTCGCTGACTACCCACTCTTTCACGGTAAGCCACTGCGGATTGCCCTGCTGCTGTACCTGCAGGCGAACGCTCTTCATACCACGAGCATTCTTATCATAATTGCTGATGGTAAGATGCATCGAAGTACCCGTCTCCAAATTGATGGCACTCTCAGCTGACTTCAGAGAGACATCACTGCTCGTCTGCTGGAAGTAGGCACTGAGTTTCAGGATTTCCTCGATATTGCTATCACAGGTGCTTGACATACGAAGCTGCAAATCCTTATAATCATAAATGTCAGGATTGGTCTGTGAAATCTGCAAAGTCTTGGTTACAGTCTCACCTGCTGGTACGAGAATTGTACGACCAGCGGTCACATCCTTACCGTCTATCTTGACAGCAGCACCATTTGGATTGGAAGAATCGACCACATTCAAGTTGAAGTAACTGTCGATATCAGCCTCACTGGTATTCTGCAAGTAGATGGTAAATGTAGCAGGTTTGCCACTTGGTACACCCGTCACAGAAGTTTCCTTGGCACTGAGATGAGGCTGCTCCACCTGAGCAGTCTTTGTCTGGATGGTAGTACCCGGTCTGTAATACTTGGTCTTCACCTCATCCTCGTATGGGCAACTGGTTTGTCCGGCACGAGTATAGAAGATAGGTCCAAATCCATCAGGAGCATCGATGACATCAATAGAAAGTGCATCGGCATCACCTGTCTCTACAAGCGAGAAGCCCACTTCACGAGAAGACTCCTCGGTGCTGCCATCACTTGTAGTCACGCCACCTCCCTTTTCTTCTTTTGTAAAAACCTCAACACCATTTCCATCAAATGCAAATCCAAGTTTTCCACTACCTACAATCAGCAGCGAAGTCTCGCTTTCCACGGTGAAATCCTTACTGTTCACCGATTGGGTAGAACTGGACACACTTGAACCGGCATCAAAAGAATAGTTCGTACGCTTGTACTCAGCATTCTCGATGGCAGTCACCTTTGCCTTCTCATTGTTGGCCAAAACCTGTGTCCATGCAGAAATCTGCGCATTATACCAGGCGATGGTATCGCTTGCCACATAGTCGTCCTTCAATTGAGAACCATTGTATGCACTCTTTGGCAAGACCATCTTATAAGACTCACCGCTAAGTTCACCAGACTTGGAAGCCTTGGCTCCCCAAACTTTCTTATCACTATTGTTGGAGCCTAATCTGGAATCAGTATTAGACAACTTGGTGATATAAACTGGCTTGTCTGTGTTATTGACATAGCCATCATAGCTGTTCACATGTACCAAGCAAGAGTTACGCAACTTCTTGAAGTTTGGCAGCAGTACGTTCTCCACATAGTTCTGAGTATAGGAGAACTCAGTACCATAACGAGTACCCACGCTCATCACATCGCGTTTCTCCAGTGCTGGCACACTATTAGCATCAGCCGCATAGATACCTACCTGTCGGGCATTGCCGAAATTGTAGTTCACAGAAGAACCGATGAAGACGTCACCCTGATCGCCTACATACTCCGGCTGATCGCTGGTAGAGATACGCTTGGTAGTGGTAATGGTCTGAACAGTGGTATTTCCCATTCTCACCTCTTCGTCAATCTTGACTCCCACTTCCAACTCGTTCTTCACTTCTATTTTGGTATCTTTAGTTACCAAAGCACCCATACCTGCCGTACCGGTTGTAATGGTAGTTTCGCAACCCATGCTTGCCTTGACGCTCGTCTCATTGGCATATTTTATAGTTCCACCACGCATCTTGGTGGTAGAGAAGGACTGTCCTTCCTCAACATAAGCATTTGATCCGGAGCCTGCTGGGTCACGAAGAATCATAATCACCTCGTCAGGACCAGAGGTCACGAAGTTGCTGCCCGAAGTCAACTGTCCCAAGACAATGCCCTGGAATCCGTTGCCACTCCAGTTCTTCTCCACACCATCTATAGGATAGCTCATCGTGAGCGTACGGGTGTAAGGAGTCAGGATATTAGGAGAACCGGCTTGCCAAGAGTAGGTTCCATGACCTAAAGAGTCGAGCTCGATTTCAGTCTGAGAAGACTCATATACCTCACCGTCCTTGTCACCAGTGACATAGACAGAAGTACCAAATCCCATCTGGTTGGTGATGTTCACCGTATTGTTTGCCAATGGCACCTTTGACTCCTTGACAGGAGCATCTGCGTCATGGTTGTAATACTTTTCATACAAACTCAGGTCGAACTCGTAGTTGCCTCTCTGAACGAAGACAGGATAACCGAAGGTATAGGCATCCTCATTTGCAGTCTTTGGCAGAGTAAACGTTTTCTCCTTATTATATAGTTCTATCAATCTCTTGGTGCCATCTTCAGCAACCAGCTCATAGGTTGGTTCACCAAAGGCACCTTCAGCCTCTACATTCTTCTGTACCACATCCAGGATAGCCGGACTGCGGTAACTCTTCTTCAGCGATGCTACATATTCAAACTTCTTATAGCCATCCTCTACTTCGATAGAATCGACAGATGTATTCTGTGGATCAGTAGCATTGATGATTTCAGCCGTATTCCAACTGATATCGCTGTTGCTGTCAATCTTAATTCCTGTCACAGTATATTGAAGCGGTGGAACCATAGCAGCAAACTCACCGGTCTTAGGGTCGGTCTTGATGGTAATGATACGTGCCTTATCGGCAGAACCGGAACCCACAGTAGTAGTAGAGTTACAAACAGCATCAGCAGGAACAGCAAATACTCTATCGGTCTTTGCCGTCACATATTCATAAGCCTGTCCATTCTTTTCCACACTCACATTCATACTATAAGTATCAGAAGCCTTCAGGGTCAATGTAGCCTGACCAATGTTGTTGACAGACTGTCCCAAACCAAGCGGTTTTTCATTCTCTACCGCACCACCCGTCACACGACCTACGATAGGTACAAGCGTGGTGTCGTAGAAAATAATATTAGGCATCGGCTTAGTAAACTCGAATGTCTCCATCTTATTAGCATCCTCATTCTGGGTAGGATAATATCCCATACCCTTATACGACTTGCCATCTGCATTGCAGAACTCATGACCGATCTTGCTGGCACTGATATAGTGATAGCCGATAGGCACGCTGATGGTATATTCACCCTTTTCGTTGGTTTGGATAAACTCACCATCCTTGGTGCAAGACACACCATCCACGGCAAACTGCACACCCTCTACAGGGATTGTAGTACCTTGATAATATACGACACCGCTGACAGAGAATGAACTGACATCCTGGAAATCGACACCATTGTGAACGAGCGACTGTGCACTGACAAAGCGGTTTGCCTTGGCAGCAGAGAACTCATGTGTGCCCTTGGAAGGACGGATAGTATAGCTGGTACCATCGCCAGAGAAAGGCACGCCACTGATGGTATAGTTACCATTCACGTCGGTATATGCCGACAAGGAGAGTTGATCCTCAGAAGGCACGTCATCGGTAACAGCCATATTACTGATGATACCATGGTTACCATTAGAGACACCACCCGTCTTCGAGTAGTCATAAGCTATGGTTTGATTAGTAATACCCTCATCAAACTTATAATACAAGTAGAGACCATCTTCACTGCCCGACAGCGTGTGATTATAGTTCTTCTTGATTTGGTCGTCTGTCAATTCCTTTGTCCAGAAGCGACATTCGTCGATGACACCAGAATAAGTTTGGTTATCACCTCTGCTATCTCCATACCAAAGTCCAGATTCAGGCAAGTAATCCCTATTTGCAGACAAAATGGCATCAACCATCTTATATGCACTTGGATCTGAAATCTGCACCTTGGCACTTTGGATTTTTCCGTTTTCCCCTATAACACGCACTGTATATGTCGCATTTCCATCGAAAGAAACAGATGCATTATAGAACTTGCCCGTCGCTATTGTAATTTTCTTGTCCAAATAACGGCGGTCAATCTCTAGATTGTTATTTTTAAGATAAGATAGTCCTATACTGAGATCACCTGTAGGTCCAACTGCAAAATAGAAAAAATTGGTAGCGAAGACGTGCATACCATTTTCCGGGAATTGGTCTATCTTGATATACGTCTGTGCAGTCCATGGATTACCGAACAAAGATGCCATCGTCTCTTTAGGCTTGGCAATACCCACCTGACAGGTCACATCTTTGGTAGTGCTGAGCGCATGGAATGCCGTCAGTTTTTCTCCATCAGCATTATTTGCTTCCGCTATCACTTTCACACCTTCCACTGCCGTGCCTGTATCATAAGATATACGACCGCTGACAACTCCCGTAGCAAGAGCAAAACCATCCGTTTCTTGTGATGCACCAGGACTAATAGTTCCTGTTTCCTTACACTTGCGATAACATTCCACCTCATACTGGTAGTAAGAGCCTGGTTGAGCAGAATTATCCTCGTATGTATAAGTCTCAGCCACACCAGAAGTAGTATATATATTTTGATATTCCGCATCGCTTCCTAAGAGGCGACGGCGCACATTGAAATAGGTCAAGTCTGTACCTACTTGCTTGACATCCCAGTTGACACGCACTGTACCGCTGTAAGCTCCACGGCTTGCATTGACACTAGTCACCTCAGAGTTTCCATCAATACCACCATCACATATGTTACTTGTGAAAGTTGTTTCTTGTGCTGCAACTTTCATCATATATTGGTATTTCACGCAAGCATTGGCAATTTTGGTATCATCAAAGGAATGACTTGTGACGTTCTTGTCACTAATAGTTGTCTCATGGAAGACTTCTCCCCAATCCGTAGTACCTTTTGCACGGCGATAAACCAGAAGTTTATAAGGGTTAGAAGACGTAGCATTTTCGAAAGAATAGAAACTACAAGTCACTGTAATTTTATTATCCAAATTATTCGATGCCGATATAGACTTCAGAGGGTTGCTCGTTGATATAGACGTATAAGTACTCTTATACAAATTGGTAGCATCCTCTGGCTTCATTATGGAAGTATTCCATTCATTCGGTTGGAATGCCACATAATAATAATAAGTAGTATTGTAGTCCTTAGTATCCTCATCTGTATATGATACCTGCTTGTCAATATATGCCAATTCCTTCAATTTTTCATAAGTGCTCGAACCACTCTTCCTGCGGAAAACCACCCATTTACCCTGTGTGGTCACATGTCTAGGATCAGCAATTTCCGGTGTCCAAGAGAGGATCACATTCTTTGTCCAGGAATTGGTAGAAGTAGAAATCGACTTTGGACGTGGATATCCATTGACCCAATGGTCCCTCTCATAACTTCTATTAAAATAGACATTGTTCTCTATACATTGGCTTCCGTTAAGAGGATATGACCTATAATTGGGCGCAAAACGAGTGATAAAAGGATGCAGGCAATGAGCCTCAAAATTGTCAAGTTTCATTGTCACATAAGCCGAAGTTGCAGATTCTGTACAATCCACAAAATCCGTTTTCACCTTCTTGGGAGTAGAATTGAGATTATCCCAATAAGTTTCAATCTTGATCGGTGCGCTTGGCCAATTTACGTTTCCCTCATATTTCTTCGAGAAACGATAAGCATACCTTAAAGTACCCGATTTATCTTTACCTCCACAGTTATTATATTTTTCTTGTAGCAAATTCGTGGAATAAGCCTGAACTACCCCATTGGCAGTACGCTTAAAATCAATGTCAGGCCAAGACATCGAAGGGAAGTTGAATGTTCCGACTTTGACTTTTAGGTCATTACTGGTAGAGTTGTCCTTATATCTCCACTTTCCTCGAATCGTAATCTCATTTGAATTATTGTAAATCCAACGTTCCAGAATAAGATCAACTGTAGTACCCATCCATTTGCCTCCTGTATTTCGAATGTTACTGAGAGCGACCGTGCCTCTATAGCCATTTTTGGAAAAAGATTTTGGAGTACCAACTACCCAGTTATAATTTTTCTTCTTCAGGTTATCTTCGTTGTTACGACTACCCGAAATAAGACTCCATACTGTTTTAAGATTGATAACATCTTTACCGTTCACCTGGAGCCACACCTCATCATCGTATGCACCATTATCTCCATCCCAACAGAAAAAGTTGAAATTGAAATAAACGTGCAACGTTCCTGGAAAATTTTGTCCATGCACATCATACACCCAAGGCGTTTGCGCCTTGACAGGTGTACCCACAAACTGTAACATTACCAATAGCAGCAGGCTCAATGCCCAATGCCGCATAGCCCAAGCTCTTCTTGGAGGAGCCAGGGCATCTCTTTTCATTTGCTGTAAAGATAGCTTCATAAACATTATTTTGATTATTATTAATTAGAATTATATCTCATCATTTACTCCATATTTCCATATCATCCACCTTTTACGTTCAATCGGTTTGTGTTGGCAAATTTAGATAAAATTTATGAAATAGGGTGTCGCATTCCTCAACAAATGTGTCGCATTCCTATCTTTTCAGTGTCGCATTCGTAGGAATGCGACACATTTTTTGACAAAATCAAACAAATTATACAGTTGTATATACGCCCACAAGCGAAAACGTTTGCGATTAAATTGCGCCTCAACTCCTTGGCAGGAAAGAAAAATATACGTAAATTTGCAGAGTAAGATAAGAAAATAGCTATTTAATAACTCTATTAAACCCAAATGATTCAATGAAGAAATTATTCTTTTTCGTTTGCGCTTGCCTGATGTCTCTCGGCACTTTCGCCGATGAAACCAGCAATTATGATGCTCTCTACGAGAACCTCCCCTTCAAGATGGAGAAGGTGACTCGCCCTCAATTCCCTAACAACGAGGTCAACCTCAAGGACTTCGGTGCCGTGGGCGATGGTTCGACCCTCTGTACCGATGCCTTCCGCCAAGCCATCGATGCCTTGGCCCAGAAAGGTGGTGGCAAGCTCATCGTGCCACAAGGCGTTTGGTTCACCGGACCTATCACGCTGAAGAGCAACATCAACCTACATATAGAGAAAGGTGGCATCATCCTCTTCTCTGCCGACATCAATCTCTACCCACTCGTAGAGACATCCTTTGAGGGCTTGGACACACGCCGCTGCCAGTCGCCTATCTCCGGTCGCAACCTGGAGAATGTGGCGATCACTGGTCAGGGTGCCATCGATGGAAACGGCGAATATTGGCGACCATTGAAGAAAGCCAAGGTAACTTCGGCTCAGTGGAAGCAGATTACCTCTCGTGGCGGTGCCTTCAAGAATCCCAACTATTGGTTCACTTCTGAGGCTGCCATGAAGGCAGACGAGAAAGGTGCGGGCATGAACGTGCCTCTCGGCATCACCACCGAGGAAGGTTGGAACGAGGTGAAGGATTATCTCCGTCCTGTGATGATCAGCCTCATCAGCTGCAAGAACGTTTGGCTCAATGGTGTCATCTTCCAGAACTCTCCTGCCTGGAACATCCATCCTCTGATGTGTGAGAACGTGCTCATCGAGGATGTCTTGGTACGCAACCCTTCCTTCGCACAGAATGGCGATGGTCTCGACCTGGAGTCTTGCAAGAACTCCCTCATCGTCAACTCCACCTTTGATGTGGGCGACGATGGTATCTGCATCAAGAGCGGCAAGGACCTCGATGGCAGAAAGCGTGGCATCCCTTGCGAGAACGTGATTGTCGATGGATGCACCGTTTTCAAGGGTCACGGCGGCTTCGTGGTAGGTAGCGAGATGAGCGGTGGCGTGAAGAACGTGATGGTAACCAACTGCCAGTTCCTCGGCACCGATGTCGGCTTGCGCTTCAAGAGTGCCCGTGGCAGAGGCGGTGTCGTAGAGAACATATACATTAATAATATGTCTATGTTTGACATCCAGACCGATGTGGTGACCTTCGACCTCTACTATGGAGGCAAGTCGGCGGTAGAAGTGCTCAACGATGGCGACCAAAAGAAGCAGCAAGTGGTGGATATGAAGAAGGTGGATGAGACCACCCCAGCCTTCCGCAACATCGACATCAACCACGTCATCTGCCGTGGTGCTCGCCGTGCCGCCTACTTCAATGGCCTGCCAGAGATGCCTGTGCAGAACATCAGCATCAAGGACATGGAGGTGAACAATGCCGAGCAGGGCATCGTCATCAACCGCACGGATGGCGTGAAGTTGGAGAACATCAAGGTGAGTGCCAAGACCCACACCTTCGATGCCAAGAACTCGAAGAACGTGACGGTGAATGGCAAGACATACAAGAAGATAGATGACAAGGGCATCACCCTCGATTTCTAACCGATATTCATCCGAAGAAATACTTATAATGCCGCCCTAACTATATCAAAAATGGTAGTTAGGGCGGCATTTCAGCTTATAGTACCGCCCTAACTATGTTAAAAATGATAGTTAGGGCGGTAGTTCAGCACATTTTTATCATCCCATAATTCCTTTTTTGCGTAAGAAAACGAATTAAGGTCAAAAGGCTTCACCCTTCACCTTTTGGGCTGAAACGCCCATAAACACTGGGGTTGCGAGGGGTGAAGAGTGGTGGTTCACTCTTCACCGCCCTTCACCACCCTTCACCATCGTAATAGGCGACAAGCTCTAGGCATAATAGACGATCAGCTCTAGTCGTAATAGACAGCAAGACTCGGTCGTAATAGATGGCAAGCCCAGAGCAAGATTTATGCCTTTCTAGGGCAAGTTTTTGCCCTGGGAAAGGGCAAAATTACGCCCTAGCAAGACAAAAATCCATATCTCAGCTTGAAGGATTTCAAACTCGAAATCTGACTATCCCAAACTCGAAATCAGACTATCGAAAGCTCGAAGTTTGACAACCGAAAACTCAGTTTTAGAAGTATAAAGCTCAGAGACGAAAAAAATAAACTCAGCCACGAACGACAAAAAAGTTGTTTCATGGCTGATCATCCCGTGATAGTCACTACTTATGGACTAGCCAAGAACGAATACAGTTCGAGGATTCAGCGAGTGATAACAATGGATGATTTGTTTTTATAACCAACGTTCCCCCTCTTCAACCTGCAAAATGCAAGGTGAAGAGCGGTGAAGAGTGGTGAAGGGTGAACCACCACTCTTCACCCCTCGCAACCCCAGTGTTTATCGGCATTTCAGCCCAAAAGGTGAAGGGTGAAGCCTAAATTCGTGCATTTGTTTGAAAAAACAAAGATAGACACATAGAAGCATTGTCACTAACGCGCCAATGGTCAGAAGGGAAGTTATAACATGCCATTTTAGATTGCTCTTTCGCCTCATAAACTTTCTAAAATATACCTCATAGATATGATCTCTATCTGTAAACCAATAAATAGTCGTCCACAAGGGCAAAGCCAACAAGACTAATATTATGTCAAACATAATGCTTGACACAGGGAACAACAATGTTGCAAATAATAGCATATAAGGTAGGAAGATACCAGAAAGCCAACAGAAAGCTATTGTGATACCCCGTCCACAATCCAGATTATTCCACATGTAATCAGACTCTTTCAGTTTTCTCTCTAGAAACATTTCAAGCGTTGTATTATCGTCTATCTCGCCCCAAGGATTCCAATCATAGATTATTTTTCCGAATCTTCGTATTATTGGAAGAAATAACCAAACTGAGACCCGAAACTGCCACCGCTCAAAACAATAAAAGGAGTAAAGCAATCTGTTTAACAGCATCTTCACATCGAATCTATCATTTTTCTTAGCCATATCATCTTTTCCCAAGCCAAACACTATAAAACCATTCTATTTATTCCAATACACAATAGACAAATAAACCGAGTATAAGGAACCAAGACACACAAAAAACGTTAGGACGTGCCATTTCAAATCATTCTTTTCCTTTTTAAACTTCTTGAAATATGCTTTATACACATCATCCTTGAAAGCAGACAAATAAGCTATCAGATATGACACGCCCAAACATACCAAAACAAACACCTTAAAACTTGTATTTGGTATATTGACTGGACCAAAATATTTAACAAGAGAAACTGCTAGCATCATATATGGTCCCAACAGTACGCCCAAGAAGCCCTGAGCATGTGATATTCTCAAACCATAATCTAAATTTCCAGCAGCCTCATTAGCAGCCAAATAAACATTATTGATATATTCGTCCAAAGATTTGTTTCGTTTTTTAATATAACCAAATGGATTTAAATTATACATTTTTTTCATCGACCAAACCTCGACACCACGAAACAACATATGAAACGAGCCATCAATCCACTGCTCAAAACAGTAGAAAGAATACAATATTCTATTTAATATCTGTTTCATATTCCAATATCATTTATCCACCATCGGAAGTCGAATCTTGCCATTGGGCTTAATCAAATAAAGAGCACTGTCGCCTGCTTCCTTATAGATACTATCACCTACAGCATATCGCCCTTCCAAATTCCAGACTTTACATATCTTAAAGTTCACCTTCTTTCCTTCCCTCGTCATACCGACAAAGCGGTAGAAACTGTCCTCATGAGCAGACAAAATCTTGAAGTCATAATGCATAGAAAGACAGTACTCCAACAAACTGTCTGTGATAGAATATTGTTTCGTGTAGATTCGATAGCCAAAATATGCCATTACCAAGACTCCAGCACAGAAATTCAAGACATTAAGAGTCCTTGTGACCCCTTTCTTAGTTATATTCATAATACCTCATATTTTCATTGTCATTATATTTCCTCGCCATGAACTAGCAAAGGCAACTTGATGGTAGTATCAGGCTTAATCACATAAAGTTCCTTTTCACCTGCCAATTTATGGATACTATCACCATCAGCACACACATCATGGAGTCTCCATTGGGAAGGTATTTTAAACTTTACGATTCTACCTTCTTTAGTTCGCCCTTCAAAATTATAATATCGATCTTCATAACTCGATATAATTCTAAAGTCATATTGCAACGGCACACAATCTTCCAAAACTTCTCCTATCGTATCTTCTCGCGAAGGTATCAATACAAAGAAGTAGAAATAGAAAAATGCCATTCCTCCTATTAAACAAGCTATCACCTTTGAGATATTCTTGAAATCTTCCATATCACTTATAAGTCATTTTGTTTATAAGATAGATGAACACAAGCTGTATCAGCATGATGAATCAAGAGGAGCGCTTTCTCCCCTTTTCTCTTTACGATTCTATCGCCCTTTTGGTATTTTTGATACAAATTCCAAAAGGCAGATAGATTCTCATGGATTGTATCTCCATGAGAATCTACGCCAACAAAGGAGAAACCTCTATATTCCTTACACGATACGACACGAAAGTCATAAGCCTTGGGTACTTCCTCGTCAAGAATCTGTTTCGTGACATCATCATCAGTTTCATACAAGCGAAACTCATAGAAGAACCACCCAAAGATAACGAAGAGGATTCCGAACACCTTGGTTATGTTTTTAAAGTCACTCATTTATTTCAATTCATGAAAAGGATACTTCCCTGTTATTATCTTCTGATAAACAGCGTAAGGAGGATAAACAAATCCCATACTGTACGTTTTATATTCTCCCACCAAATCACCTATATGTATATATTTCTGATTAATAGTCCATACATACCACTTGTGTGACACTGTTAGATGATTCGTATTTCCTTCCGAATACAACCGGAACTTTATATCATCCAAATTACCCAAGTTTTTAGAACTTCCGACCTTTTTCCACCACCCTTCTCGAGCGGCAATGCGCAAGCTCGTATGAGCATAAAACAAAACTTCTCCACATACTACCTCTTCCAAACAGGCTTCCTCATATGGTAGATATTTTCTCTTAAATACTCGTATTACTGGCGAATACAATTGTTCCGTATCTATTGCTACATACTGAAGATAGATTCTTGCGCCATCTTCCAATGTCACGTAATAGATGTCTCCTATTCTATTTTGAATTCTTTTCTTAGCCATATTTTGCAAAATTACGACTTTCAAATTACATTAGCATCTAGATAGCACCTACTTCACCCAAAATACTATGGACAAATAAGCGGCATACAAAGAACCCAAAAGCACACACAACGTTATGAAGTGCCATTTTTTATTGTTTTTTTCCTTTTTGAACTTCTTAAAATATACTTTATATACATTATCTTTGAATGCGGACAAATAAGCAATCAAGCTCGATAAGCACAAGCATATTATCACGCATATTTCAAAATAAGCGTCTGGTATAACGACTAATCCCAAATGCCTAACCAAGGAGACAAACAACATTATATAAGCCCCAAACAAAATTCCAAATATGGGTTTAGCATACATCATACTAACACCGTAATCTAAATTATATACAACATTCTTAGATATACGTTTGCGCCATGCTATATATTCTTCCAATGTCGTTTTTTCCTTATTTATAAGGCTAAACGGATCCCATTTATATGTAAGTTCGTAAGCTTTGTTCATCAATGAACTAAATAATTTATCCGCTAAATTATTGCTCCACACTTCAAAACAGTAGAAAGAATATAATAATCGATTACAATAACTTTTCATATTAATATCATTTTACGAAATCAAACATTATACCTCCTAAAGCGAAGCCTAGTTCACCCCCTACATAGCTTCCACCAAAGCTGCCCAGCATTTCTAAGGGGAGCGTTGCATAACCAAAACCGATAACGCCACCAGCTAGTCGTCCAATTATTGCACCGCCCCAAGTTCCCAACTCACGACCTGCAACTTGAAAACATAACTTTTCACAATTTGTACCAATTTTATTTCCATCAGCTATATATGCAGCTTTAAAGAGAGAATAATCTTCCGCAGATGACATTGCTCGTGTGAAATAGTTTAAATGACTAAGTCCTTTTAATTCTCTCGTTCTGACATATTGGTTACCATAAAATATATGATTATTAGCTCTTGGGAAATAGAATTTTCCATTTGTACCAATTCTGCATTTCCTTCCATATTTATTCAAACTCTCCAGAAAAGATACACCAGTAGCTGCCGTTTCATAAACACCAGCTGTTTCTATATATTGCTTTGCTGCCTCACTAGGATATATTACCACATCACGGATAGAGCCAATAATATGTCCTTGACTATCATGTCTATAGGTTATATCATGCTCTGCGAAATTGAATGCACCAATTTGCAAGCCATTCAATAATCCCTGATAGAAATTACCTCCAGAAGCTAATGAGACAGCTCCACCCATTGCGGCAGTTGACGACATCAATGCCCAACTAGGAAGATGGACAGACTGAGCAAATGTACCCATTAATGAACCTCCTGCTCCTGAAACGACACCAGAAAAGAAGTTTTCACCACTGAGTCCATTAAAAAGTCCAGTTGACAACCCATGCGCTCCTGCTCGAAGCAGTTCATGTCCTAATCCACCTACTGCACCGAATGCAGCACCAATACCATAAGTTGCGGCTCCTCCAACTGCCCCAAAGAGAGCACCTTTCCAAATACTCTTACCTGACATTCCGGCATGCATTGCACCCATTACTGCACCAGAAACAACACTAAACACCAAAAAGTCATCAATTCCGAACAATTCTCCACTAGGGTCAGTATATTTGAGAGGATTGTTCAAGCAATAGCTATATCGGTTATAGTTTTGGCTAAAATCGGGAGTTTGAACGTAATTGTCAGGACTTAGGAATCTACCAAGTACTGGGTCGTACAAGCGACCATTCATGTTGATGATTTGATAATCATTCAGCATTTCATGTCCACAATAGCCACGAATGAAACCAATTTTGTTCATTGTGACAGTTTGCTTTCCCCAAGCATCATAAGATGCAGAGTACACTTGGGTGCCATCGCCAGCATAAATAGAAATGACACTACCTAGATTATCCTTTACAACAACATAAGGCAAGAATGTTCCGTTATTCTTTCGCAACATCACTAGATTATCATCTAAATAGATGAATTCTGTGACATTGCCATTCTTATCTATTATCTTGTCATAATCGGTATCATAGAAAGTAGTCTTCTCTACTGCTCCGTTATTGTATGTAGTTGATTTCCAACGCTGCATATCTGGACCATAGACAAAATCAACGGATGTCAAAGAATTACCATCTTCGATACGATCTATCTTGCCAAGTTCATTGAACTCGGTAGATAGCGTTGCACTCGGTATGATTCTTCTGGTATTATCTACACTCATGACAGCATGTGGCTTTTGTCCGTATTCATAATTACCAACGTCCAACTTATTCAAAATATTGCCATCGTTAGCATATTTTATAATCAAGTTGCGTTGTCCGTTGCAGCTGACGGAAGTCAATCTATCCACCCCATCATAGGTGAAAGTTTCCTTCTGTGAGTTCACTCCTGTTCGAGACAGAAGATTATCCGTAGCAGAGTCGTATTCGTACTCGAAAGAATTCTTATGACTGGTGCAATTAACGTCAACACTCTTCACATGCCCATTCGTACTTAAAGTGACTGCCTTACTGCCAAATGTATTCAGCAATTTGTATCTAGTGGTGATACCATCATAAAATGCCAAAGACTTAAACTCCACATTGTTGTATTTCTTTGCCATCAAATATCCATTAGCATCATACACATAGCCTAGGGTCAGACCTCCAGGATAGACAACGCTAGCAATGCTGCCATCCATATTGTAACTATAGGTATATTGGTGCGACTCATCACCATCCACAGAACGAGTCCTAGAAGTGAGTCTGCCAAATACATCATAAGAATAACTCTCCAAGTTGTTACCAGAAGTCGTCTTAATCAACTGCAAGTTGTCATTACCAGACGTTCCATAAGTCCTAGTAATTTCCATATCGCCGACATGTGAAGTCGTCAATCGTCCCAACTCATCGTAAGCATTTGTCGTGACAATGCCACGAGCATCCGTTTGCTTCAACAACTTACCATCGGCTGCATACTCATAAATAGTTGTGCCAGCATCAGGATCTGTCATTGAAATCTTATTGCCAACGGCATCATACTCCACCAAAGTCTTAGAGCCTTCGCAATTTATCTCCACAGGTTTGCCCATGGAATTGTAAACATACGACACACTTGACACAGGATCGGAAGAGGTCTTGACATTTCCCCAAGCATCCGTTGTCTTCGTGTAGCTCTTACCTCCAATCTTTGTAGTAACGCTTCGATTGCCATAAGCATAAGAATAGTTTTTGCCTCGTTGAGTCTGGTTATCCGAAGTCATTCGTCCCAACTTGTCATAAGACAAGAGTTCCATATATGTCAATTTTCCATCAGATACTGACTTACGAAGAACCTGGTCTTTCGCATTATAGGCATACGTTTCCTTATGTTGTACACCACAAGGCAAGGCATACTGACAAAGCGTTTTTCGTCCATAAGAATCATACCATGTCTTTACGGTAGGCTTGCCTGTTCCACTTTCCTCAATGTAGTACTTCATATCAGTAGAACTTCCCCAATTAATACTTGAGGTTTCTACTGCGTTGGTAGGATGTATCGTCTTGATGAGATTTCCCCATCCATCATATTGATATCTGGTAGTCAAAGGATGTGTCACATCTGTCATGTCGATAGCACTCAACACATCACCCCATGTATCATAAGTGTAAAGCATTTCCGATGCGGCAGGCGTTTGCCATTCTTTCTTCAAGAATCTTTTGGTATCATCGTAATCATAATGCTTGGTTATCGTAGCCACACCATATCCCTCTTGCTTGCTGGAGGTTACATTTCCCCAAGAATCATAGACGTTAGTGGTAGATAATGCCAAAGGTGTACCTGCATGATCCACCTTTTGCACCACTTGTCCTTTCTCATCATAAGAGAGCATAGTGGTAGAGGCATATTCCTCATTGGCATCCTCGTGCTTCTGACTAGATACTATCGTAGTTGGCAACCATGTTTCTAGTCGCTTCACATAATTCTTATATTCAGTTTTCTTATACATGGCATCACTGCCATAAGTCACGGTTTCGTTCAGAGGGCAACCTTTCTCTACATCATATACGCATGACGTAGTAGTCACATTACCATCATAATCGGTAGCAACCTGTTCCTTAGGATAAGAAAAATAAGTACCATTCAGCTCGGCAAAAGAAATCGTAGATGTCGAAGAAGCCTTCCAATCGCCTACGGAAGAACGGGTGGTCACCTTCTGAGGAGTATAATACTTTGGATTCCACTCATCAACAATGCTTTCCGTTGTTTCATTATTGAAAGAAACCTTTGACTGTGTTCTCTCAAATCCTATCAAGCCTAGTCCTTGCACATGGGCTTTCAGTCCACCATAACGATAGTCAGTTGTCAAACCATGCGCCAAGCTACGTTTCACCATGACCAAATCGGGACGAATATCGACCACAGGGAACTTAGCGGAGGTTATGGTAGGAAGGCAGACTGTAGAATCTGTCAAAGAGGCATATTCTATAGATGTCACATTGCCAAGTCCATCAGTAACCGTATTGATTTTTCCCGATGAAACCGAATAATTCTGAGTTGCATAGAGTCGCATCTTGATAGAATCTGAGGCATTGGCATTATAGATATTCTTGCCATACCCCATGATACTCATCTGACCATCACCCGTGAAATCACCGACAATAACGTTTCCACCAATGGCATCTGTTTCACCATTTGTAAATACCACTTTCTCTTGTACCAGCTTTTCACCAGTAGAACGAAGCCAAGCTACCTGAGTATTTCTGAAAGAGTAATGATTATGAAAGCCACCATGATACTTATAGTCTGATTTCAAAGCGAGCAAGTCGGTCTTACCGTCTCCATCCATATCAAATGGGATAATCTCGTACTTGTCATCATCCTTACCAGTGTTCTTATCCTTCATGTCCAATCTGATGGCATATTTTGCTGTAAATGTGCCATCACCATTGTTGAAAGCAAAGTTTGCATTGCCATTGTTGTCACAATGAACAAAATCCACAAGACCATCACCATTGAAATCGCCTTGCTCCATCAAGATGTCATCGCCAAAGGTTGTACCTGTCTTAGAGTTCTGTTCCGTAAAGGCAGTAGCAAAACTATCTGTACCATTATTAAAATAGATTTTGTAGCCACCATCATAAGTGAACAACAAATCAGGCATACCATCATTGTTGAAATCGCCCGAGAAAATCTTCTTCGGAGTCTTAGGAAATACAAATGAAAACAGGGTCTCGTTTATAAGACCTTGATTATTTTTACAGTTTAAGCATCCGCCAGGATATTTACCATCCTTTGCTGCCTTTTCCACATAAATGACTTCACTTCTGCCATCTTTGTTTATATCCAAAGATGCGTATAGAGGTAATTCTCTTGTGGTAAGCAAATGAGAAGAGTAACCTGTGACCCTAGACTTATCAAGAAGTAAAAACCAAAGAATATACTGTTGACTTTGATTCTGGTGAGAGTCTGTTGCAGTAATAGGCACTAGAATATCTGCCTTACCATCACCATTAAAATCCAAAGCAGGAGCACCTCCCATATGATTAGTTATTCCATTCACATCGGCCACTCCTCTTACTTTCTGTTGCCCAACATAATCATAACTAATCGTAGCATTTGAGTTTCGTTTTGCTTGATAATAATATAGAATTGTTCGGACAGAAGCAGTCTCATAATGCTGTCCCATCCCATCCGAACTAGATTCAAGTTCTTTCACGCTAGCCAATTTAATGATGTCGGACAATCCATCACCATTGAAATCTGCACTAATAAAGCCACTATTGAGAATTGTCTGTCCAAAATCATGATAGTCAACATCTATCTTCGGATAAGACACTTTTCTATCTACTCCTGCAAACCCTTTCCATCCAAACACAATCGGATTGAGACGTTCACCCTTACCATTATATTCCGTAACTTTCACCAAGCGGGAATATCGTATTTTGGAGGCATCCAAAGTTGAGTCGTATTCACACACATATCTGCGATAGACATCATTGCCTGTCGCTGTTGTGATTGCACTAAGTCTTCTATCAACATTAGATACCCTACCACCCAACGTCACACACTGAGTATTTTTATTCAAAATACTTTGGTACGTAAAAGTAATCGTAGAGGTGCTAGAAGTTGACAAACTAGAGTTCTTTCCATAAGTTATTTTTGCTGGATATATACAATTTCCAACATGAATATAACTATAGGTCATCGTATTGCCATACACATCTTCCACCTTATCTATATACCAAGCTTGAATACGAGTTCGAGAAGCTTGTGTATAAAACAAACGAGAATCAGAGCCGCTACCATAAGAACAAGTTAGCCCATCCCTGGTTTTGACAACAATCTTTACATTCGCCGAACTGCTAGAATAACTTCCATAGAAACAGACTTTAGTAAAAGGATCTCCTTCTAGCACATATGCCGCACCTTCTATACCTTCAATGTTGTTTTGTTTAATCAAACGCTTCCCATCAAGAAAATAAGCACCATCACCTAGTCCTTCCGAACCTTTGGCATGTCCATCATGATAAATATCCTTGCATCCACGAGTGATAACGGATATACCAGAAACATTCGTGCCATAACCAACGATGCCATAGCCTGCCTGACTATTATAAGTTAAGGAGACATTAGGTTGTAATTTTCCTAGACCCTTAGGAGCATCAATGGCAACAGAATACACTGCGCCACCCGTTGAAGATACCTCAAACTTCCCTTTGGGTGAGCCTACTGAACGATTAGAGTCTGCTGAAGCAATATTGCCATATTGTAGAAAGACCCCTAAAAATGTCAAACACAAAAAACGTAAAAAGGTTTCCATCATCTTCTATTTTTTAATAATCTTCCAAACCAACTTTGAATTTCCCTGCTTAATATGCAAGAGATAAATGCCACTAGGGCATGAACCTATGTTTAATTCTGTTACACTACTTTTCAGCGGCGCAGAAGCAACAAGGCTTCCATTAGCAGAATATAGCATGGCTTCCCCATCTATAGCATCACCTCCATCTAGTATTTCTACACGGAGGAGACCTTCAGTTGGATTGGGACTAATCGTAATTTTATGTTCCCCCAACATATCTGTATTTATTTTGTTTTGTTTTTTAGCCATTTGTGATTGAGAAAACAGAATTTCTCGACTGATACGATTCCCAGCAGCATCATATTGATAGCTGATCTTGTTCTGGGAATAAGCTGACACAGAAAAGGTCATTAGAACAATAGGCAATATTGACTTCATAAGACTTAAATTTTAGTATAACATTCCGACTAAATGTGCATCGCCATAAGAGACTTCGATTTCCACAGCATCCTCTGGTATAGAATATACTGCTTCTTTAGAAGTTTGAACTTCTGTAGAAAGCAGATTACCATCTATGTCATAGAATGTAATGGTTACTACTTGCTCTGAATTCAAGACAACTTGCAAAGACAAATCGTCTTGATAAACTTGAACAAGTTCCTTCATTGGAGCACGATGGGAATGTCTCAAATAAGAATATCCACTAGGTGGAATCAATCTTATTCTTCGACCTTTAGCTGATGCTTGCATATTCAATGACAGCATCAAAATCATCAAAATTAAACTTACCTTTCTCATTGTTTAGTTATTAAATTGTTGGCGGCAAAGGTAAGCGTTTTCGCTCAAAAGTTTTCAAAAACATATTCGCAACTATATTCGCAAAATCAAAACAAGTGATTTCATCGGTGTTTTACATAGTAGTCAACAATTCCGCAAGTTGGTCGGCACTTCCATCTTCTCTTGTTATTTTCTTGAACAATCTTTGCTTAGTTGTAGAGATAGTAGATATCGCTTTACTGGTCAAGACCGAGATTTTGGAAGAACCTAAACCTAATTTGACCAACATACAAACATGGTATTCCTGCTCAGATAACTTGCTGCAAGAATATAGGTGATCCTTGAAATGAGGATAATGACTATTGAATACACCTTCCAACTTTTGCCACTGCTCATCTGACAAATGCTTGCCTTGAGACAGATTTGCGCTAATGCCAACCTGTGTCAAGATTTGTTCGTTCAAATGAGCCGAATCCATCGGAGAAAGAATGGAATGTATCTTCAAATCCTTCAACTTGTTCTGCAACTTGATTTTCTTCATAATACTCATCTGCCAATAAAAGGCCACCAAGGACAAGAGAATGAGCAATATCATTCCCAAAAGCAATATCAGAAGTAAATCATTCTTGTTGTCGATTTCAAGTTGATTGCCACGTTCCTTCTGGTACATGTAATCATACAAAGCAGTTCCCTTTGCCTCCTTTTCTGACTCAGACTCTAGTTCCAAAGAATCTGAACATTCCACGAACTCTTGAAAGCAAGAGTCTGCTCTCTCCACTTTCCCTTGTTGCAAGAATAAGCTAGTTAATTGCAGGTAAGCATGTTTTCTCACATCCAGACGTTTATTAGCTGCAAGTTCCCAAAGTTCTTTCTCTGCCAATTGGAAGTCATTTGTCTTCATATAATATAAAGAACGATAATAGGATACACCATCAGATGGCACACTTTCTCCCATTAAATATGGCTGCATATATTTACGCACAGAATCCAAGTCTATTTCTAGATAACAGGTAGCCACCTCTGAGGATATTTCAGCCTTCAAGCTATTATCAGACAACTTATCTGCTATCGCCAAGGCTTGCTTAGCAAAATAGATGGCACTATCTTTTTGATTCAAGTATTCATAAATCACAGCTATATCACGCAAGTCATAAGCCAAGGACTGATGATCGTGACAAAGCGAGTCACAACGGCAAGCCTCTAAATAGAATTTCTTGGCATAGCGCAAGTAGTTTTGACTGAAGAACAAATCGCCAATCTGCGCATTCACCGCACCTCGCAATTTGATATTGCTAGATTGATTTTCATCTAGACATTCCAAAACCTTATGATAATAAATGACAGCTTGCGGAATGCTATCCATGTCGTGCAAACATCTACCTACCAAATAATAGGCTCTAGGCAATAATTCCTTATTATCTGTCTGCTGATAATAAGATGCCAATTCATCGAGATCTTTCACATCATCCAAGGGAAGATACAAAAGATTCTTCGCTGTATTACGCAAGAGCTTCGCATACATGGAATCCTTCTTGGCTGAGAGTACGCCTATCTTTCTCAAAGAATCCAACTGAGCAAGTGCCTTCTCTGGATGCTCCGAAAGCACACTGTCTATGCCCGACAATGTTCCATCAACGGAAGATTGCCTACAAGAAAGCAAACCCAACAGGAGCAGAAAGACATAGACAAAGTGCTTCATGGCGCTAATGTATTATTCTCCGAAATCAATGGATAGTTCACCGGTGCCAAGGAGATTATAGCTCATACGATGATAAGGGGTGACACCGAATTGCTTGATGGCAGCACGATGTTTCTTGGTAGGATAACCCTTATTACTCTTCCAATCGTACTGAGGATATTCCTCGGCTAGGGCATCCATATAATCATCACGATAGGTCTTGGCAAGGATGCTAGCGGCTGCGATAGCTAGGTATTTGCCGTCACCCTTGACTATCGTGGTATAAGGGAGATTCTGATAAGGCTTGAAACGATTGCCATCCACAATGACCGCCTCTGGGCGAACCTTCAACTGGTCGAGAGCACGGTGCATGGCTAGAATACTCGCATTAAGAATATTGATTTTGTCGATTTCATCGGGAGTAACGATACCAACAGCCCAAGCCACAGCGTCACGTTCTATCTGCTCTCGAAGTGCCTTGCGCTTCTTATCAGTCAACTTCTTACTGTCGTTGAGATCGGGGTTTTGATAATCAGGCGGCAGGATGACGGCGGCAGCATAGACACTCCCCGCCAAACATCCTCTGCCAGCCTCATCACAGCCAGCCTCAATCATATCTTTATAATAATGACTTTCTAACACTTGATTTAATTTACAATGTATAATGAATAATGTATAATGAAATGCTAGAACATTTGGGCAACTCTTTTGACTCCTGCAATGAGAGCATCGACTTCCTCTTTGGTATTATACAAGGCGAAGCTTGCACGCACTGTTCCTAGTATGCCATAGCGATCCATCAATGGTTGGGCACAATGGTGACCGGTACGAACGGCAATACCCAAGCGATCGAGAAGCATTCCCATATCCATGTGGTGAATATCTCCTACGAGGAAGCTAACAACGGCATCCTTGCCCTCTTGCTGACCAAAAAGTCTGATTCCATCGATGTTTCTCATCTGCTGCATACAGTATTCCGTCAGTTCATGCTCATGCTGGGCAATATTGTCCATACCCAAGGCAGACACATAATCTATTGCCTTTGCCAAGCCATGGGTAGCGACATAATCAGGAGTACCAGCCTCAAACTTGAAAGGCAACTTCTCGAAAGTAGTCTTCTCGAAGCTCACGCTCTCTATCATCTCGCCACCGCCCTGATAAGGAGGCATCTTGTCGAGCCATTTCTCCTTGCCATAAAGAACACCGATACCCGTAGGGCCATATATCTTATGACCGCTGAAAGCGAAGAAGTCGCAATCCAAGTCTTGCACATCCACCTTGAAGTGAGGCGTGCTTTGAGCGCCATCCACCATCACAGGTACATCATGCTCATGTGCGATGCGAATCATCTCCTTGACAGGATTCACCGTACCCAATACATTACTTACTTGGGCGATGCTCACGATTTTCGTCTTCTCGGTAAACAAATCCTTGAATTCATCGAGATTAATCTCACCCTTGTCATTGATAGGAATCACACGGATAGCAATGCCTTTCTTGGCTGCCTGCAACTGCCAAGGCACGATATTGGAGTGATGCTCCATCGTAGAGATAATCACCTCGTCACCCTCCTGCATAAACTCGTCACAGAACGATGAAACCACGAGATTTAGGCTCTCGGTAGTACCACGGGTGAAGATAATCTCTTCCGTCTTAGGCGCATTGATAAACTTGCGTACTGTCTCACGAGCCGCCTCATGAAGGTCGGTAGCTTGCTGAGAAAGATAATGCACGCCACGATGCACATTGGCATTCACATTGAGATATTCCTCACGCATAGCATCCAACACACAAAGAGGTTTCTGCGTGGTGGCAGCATTGTCAAGATATACCAATGGTTTATCATATACGGTTCTCGATAAAATCGGGAAATCTGCTCTTACTTGATTAATATCATACATATCCTAAGACTTTCTTTTATTGATTTAAGAAAAGAAGTTCCCCGAGAGGAACTTCTTATATATTATTACTTGCAAAGCTTGCAACCTTCACACTTGTTCAGTTCGCCACGGAAACGTTTCTCCACCAAATGATGGAGGCGGTCACGCAATGGCTCCAACTCCATTTTATCGATGACTTCATTGATAAATGCAAACTGGAGAAGCAATTTCGCCTCTTCACGGCTCACGCCACGCTGCTGCATATAGAACAAGGCGGCATCGTTCAACTGACCGATGGTACTACCATGCGCACACTTCACATCATCGGCATAAATCTCCAACATAGGTTGGGTGAACATACGAGCAGTCTTGGTGGCGCAAAGATTTTGGTTGGTCTCCTGTGAAGTCGTCTTCTGAGCACCATGGCGCACCAAGACACGACCGGCAAAAGCACCTCTTGCCTCGTCATCGAGTACATATTTATAGAGTTCGTTGCTGGTGCAATGACCTACCTGATGGTCAATGAGCGTATTGTTATCCACCACTTGGTTCTTGTCGGCGATGACACAACCATTGCAGAAGCACTCAGCACCCTCACCCTTGAACACCAAGTCGAGACGGTTGCGAGTGATACCATTATGAAGGGTAATCACATTGTGGTTGACACGGCTGTTAGCCTGCTGCTCAATATAGACATTGCTGACACGGCGGTTCTTAATGTGAGTCTCCTCCAAGCAATAAAGGTCGAGGCTTGCATTCTCGCCCACATATGCCTCAATCACTTGAGTGGCAAGGAAGTTGCGGTCGTCAGCGGCATGGTCGCAGAATAGGAATTTTGCCTCCGCACCCTGTTCCAAGACGATGAGTACACGGCGATTGACCATCAAATCGACATCTGAGCGAAGGATATTGATGACCTGGATAGCACGCTCCACCTTTACATTCTTAGGAACATAGACGAACAAGCCATCCTGTGCCAACACTGTATTCAACGCCGTGATGCCATCCTCATCGGTTTTAGCGATTTTACCGTAGTATTTAGCGATGAGTTCAGGGTTTTCTGCAGCTACCTTGCCCAAAGAATCCACGATAACACCCTCTGGAAGCTCCACCTTAGGCAGAGCCTTGGAATAGAAACTATCGTTGACTACAAAGTAAAGTGAAGTGCTCAGATTAGGCACATCACAGCGGAAAGCCTCGTATGGATCGACAGGAATATCGAGACGCTTCAAGTTCAGACCATAATCAGGTTCGAAGATGGCGCTCATATCGGTATATTTGTATCTCTCCACCTTGCGAGAAGGAAAGCCCAGGCGACGGAAATCCTCGAATGCCGCATCACGTACCGCATTGAGAACCTCAGCACTGTTCTTCTTGATCATTCTCGAAGAAGACTGATACAATTCTAAATATTGTTTCTCTGCATTCATAGTTCTTATTCTTTTCCATCCACCTCTGCCTTGATCCAGTCATAGCCACGAGCCTCAATCTCCTTGGCAAGCTCAGGACCAGCAGTCTTCACGATTCTTCCCTTATAAAGTACGTGTACCACACTAGGCTTAATCATGTCGAGCAAACGCTCATAGTGGGTAATCACGATAGCAGATGTCTGGTCGGTGTGCATCTTGTTGACACCATCGGCTACGATACGCATGGCATCCACGTCAAGACCAGAGTCGGTCTCATCGAGGATAGAGAGCTTTGGCTCCAACATCGCCATTTGGAAAATCTCATTACGCTTCTTCTCACCTCCAGAGAAACCCTCATTGACTGAACGGCGAGCCAACTTGCTGTCGAGTTCCACCAACTCACGCTTCTCACGCATCAACTTCATGAACTCGCTTGCGTTCAATGGCTCCAAGCCTTGGTATTCACGCTTGGCATTGATGGCAGCACGCATGAAGTTGGTCATAGATACTCCTGGAATCTCCACTGGATACTGGAAAGAGAGGAACAAGCCCTCACGAGCACGATCCTCTGGCTTCATATCCAGGAGGTTCTTGCCGTTGAAGATAGCCTCACCCTCGGTTACGGTATAGAGAGGGTTACCTGTGAGCACAGCGCTCAAGGTTGACTTACCGGAACCGTTAGGTCCCATGATAGCATGTATCTCACCATCGTTGATAGTCAGGTTGATACCTTTCAATATTTCTTTGCCTGCAATAGTAGCATGCAGATTCTTTACCTCTAACATATTATTACTTAAAAAATGCGTTCAAAATATTGGAACATAACTCTTCAAAGAAAGATGGTGACTTCTCCCAGCCCCATTGCACAAACAACGAAGGAGGGTCTAGTACCCAAAATGAGCACTCACCTGGTCGTATGACCTTACCCTTCATCTGCGGAACATAACTCGATGTCTGCATAATGGACTTGGTCAATGTAGGGTCAGACTCATCAACATGACAATATCGACCACAACGAAGATACACATTTTGCTCTTGCTTGCATTTCGCAACAAAAGATGCAACAATGGAATCTTGCTGTGCCGTCAAGCCATTTTTTTGATGATTGAAAAGGTCTTGAGCCGTTAAGTTCAAGCTATCAACTAACAATAACATCAACAACATTCTTTTCATAACCACCTCTCTTTCTTATTATTCTTAGCCAACGGTGCCTTCGAGTGAAACACTCAGGAGTTTCTGTGCCTCTACGGCAAACTCCATAGGCAACTTGTTGAGCACATCCTTGGCATAGCCGTTTACGATCAGGCCGACAGCTTCCTCGGTAGGAATGCCTCGCTGATTGCAATAGAAGAGCTGGTCTTCTGAAATCTTCGAGGTAGTTGCCTCATGCTCGAACACGGCTGTGTCGTTATGGGCATCCATATATGGGAAGGTATGCGCTCCGCAATCGCTGCCCAGCAACAAAGAGTCGCAGGAACTGTAGTTGCGGGCATTATCGGCATTGGATGTAGCACGAACCAGACCTCGATAGGAGTTCTGGCTATGACCTGCCGAGATACCTTTAGAGATGATGGTACTCTTGGTGTTCTTACCCATGTGAATCATCTTGGTACCGGTATCAGCCTCCTGATA
>ERZ1034626.430-NODE-430-length-30494-cov-44.721213_pt1 | contig 30494 bp, 26 predicted proteins | sample MGYA00520652_ERZ1034626 | MGnify/ENA primary metagenome ERZ1034626 (study PRJEB33766, sample SAMN09781765) | gut metagenome | biome: gut microbiome | host: Homo sapiens | place: Madagascar | study: EMG produced TPA metagenomics assembly of the PRJNA485056 data... | reverse complement strand
AGGAAGAGCTTCGGATCCTGGATACGTTATCCTGTGGTTATCCGGATCTGTCCTACCACGGACAAAATGCATGGAGACCTCAGACAGAGAGTTATAACAGGCACGTGGGCATGATGTATTGCGGAAAATATGCAAAGACCAAGGCAGGTGCAGATGATTCTTTTCTCTATGTTGCCATGAATATGCATTGGGAACCTCAGAAGCTGGCATTTCCCAAGCTTCCGAAGGGTATGGAATGGAAATTGGTTTTAGCGACGGAAGAAGCAGGGAATATCCTGACAGTGCAGGAGAGAGAAGAACAGATGGCTGATCAGACGAGGACCGTAGCCCCCAGGAGCATTGCCGTCTACGAAGGCGTGATGGGAATATCACAGGACAAGGGAAAAAGTACCGGTAAGAGCCGGAAAAAGAAATCGGAAGCTTCTGAAGAAAGATGATAGAACGAAATGAATATCTGGAAACATTTTAAAACGATCACACACCATAAGGTCCTGGTGGCAAAGGGCTGCTTTAAGGTAGGTCTGTATAAACAGGGACTGTTACACGATATGTCGAAATACAGCCCCACAGAGTTCTGGGTGGGAGCAAAGTATTACCAGGGTGACCGCAGCCCCAACAACGCGGAGAGAGAGGATATCGGTTATTCCAGTGCCTGGCTGCACCACAAGGGCAGGAACAAGCATCATTACGAATACTGGATCGATTACAGTATGCAGGCATTACCGGGCGGAATGGCACCGGTACCCATGCCGGATCGTTATATTGCGGAGATGATCATGGACCGGATCGCCGCCAGTAAGGTTTACATGGGAGACAAATATACGGACAGATCACCGTTAGATTACTATTATCGGGGCACAGATAAGGCACCTATCCATCCTAAGACAAAGGCAAAGCTTCTGTATGTGCTGGAAATGCTGGCAGAACAGGGCGAAGAGAAAACCTTTCAATTTATCAAAGAGGAACTGGTACAGCATAAACGATGTATGGACTGGCACCAGCTGGAAAAAGCGGAATAGAATAGTAAATAAACAGTGGTAAGTAGAGGATCCTATGAACTGTATCATTCTGTTATTATTACTATTTTGTGGTGGAAATTCCTGTGACAACAACAATTGCTGTGGAAGCTCGAATGCCTGCGGTGCCCGCCGTCTGGAAGATGCGGGGTGCTGTGGAGACAGAGACCGCAGACCCCTAAGACCGGATTTTCCGAATTTTACACCGGTGGATGATCCGGCATTTTCCAGAAGAAATGATGGGAAATGTGAGACCTGCGGATGTGAACAGAATTCCTGAAATATGGGAAGATCAAAAGCCCTCAGGCTGTACCTTCAGCTTGAGGGCTTTTCTTTGCTTTATATAGAATTAATTGGACATAACTTCTTTCCAGTATTTGTTGAAAAGCTCTTCGCCATCCTCACCGAGGTACAGGAAGGTCTCCAGATTGTTATACTGTGTCAGATCCGGGAAAGCGATGGGAGAGTTCTTCAGGTCCTCATCCTCGATCAGCTCTCGTGCAGCGGTATTGGGGGTACCGTAGGTAATGTACTCGAAATTCTTCAGAGCTACATCCGGACGGCACATGAAATCAATGAATTTCTCTGCATTTTCCTTGTTAGGAGCATTCTTGGGAATAACCCAGCCGTCAATCCATACATTTGTACCTTCCTCAGGAATGACATAATCGAGATCCGGATTTTCCCCGATCACATAAATGGCATCACCGGAGAACATTACACCGATCGCAGCCTCGCCGCCGATCATTTTGTCACGTACCTGATCTACAACATATGCCTGTACCAGAGGCTTCTGGGCGATGAGATCATTGGTAGCTATCTGGAGCTCGGATTCGTCCAGACTGTTAGAAGAGAAGCCGTTTTTCTTCAGAGCCACCATAAAGCTGTCTTTAATAGAATCCATCATCAGAATATTATCAGCATATTTTTCATCCCACAGATCAGCCCATTTGGTGGGAGGAGTATCTACCATGGTTTTATTGTAGATGATTCCTACGGTTCCCCAGCAATAAGGAACACAATATTTGTTACCGGGATCGTAAGCAGCCGCCTGCTCGTAGTACTGGGCACCGATGTTTTCTTTGGCATTGGGAATCTTATCGTAATCCAGTTCCTGGATCAGATCATTCTCGATCATTTTCTGCACCATGTAATCGGAAGGACATACCACATCATAAGCGGATGAACCGGCTTCCACCTTTGGATACATGATCTCATTGGTCTCAAATTCGTCATAGACCACTTTAATACCGGTCTCTTCCTCAAACATAGTGAGAGTCTCCGGATCGATATATTCTCCCCAGTTGTAGACGATGACTTCACCGTTTTCTCCGGCAGAGGAAGCGGATCCGCAGCCGGTCAGAGCAGTTGCGGTAAGGATGCCGCACAGAAGCAGTGCAATAAATTTTTTCATTCATTTTCCTCCTAAAATATATAGAAAAAGTTATTTCTTTTTCTTTCCTTTGGGTGTGTAGTTTACTAACAAAAGTAAAATTAATACAGTTACGAATATAATGGTGGACAGTGCGTACATTTCCGGTTTAATGCCTTTTTTTACTTCTGTATAGATCTTGGTGGACAGGGTATCGACACCGGGACCCTTGGTAAAGTGGGTAATGATAAAGTCATCCAGTGACATGGTAAATGCCATCAGAAAACCGGATAAAATACCCGGCAGGATATCCGGAAATACCACTTTGAAAAAGGCATACGTATGAGAAGCGCCCAGGTCGAGGGCAGCTTCGTAGGTGCTGGGATTCAGCTGCTTCATACGGGGCATTACACTTAATATCACATAAGGAATATTAAAGGTAATGTGTGCAAGCAGAATGGTCCCGAAGCCAAACTTTATACCAAAGCTGAGGAACAGAAGCATCAGGGAGATACCGGTAACGATTTCTGCATTCAGCATTGGAATATTCGTGATCCCCATGAGGACAGCACGGCTGGTACGTTTCATGGACTGCATGGCGATGCAGGCGATCGTACCGATGAGGGTGGCGATCAGCGCAGATAATATTGCCAGCGCCAGTGTATTCCACAAAGCCTGCATGATCTGCTCGTTCCGGAACAAAGCCGTATACCACTTGGTCGTAAAACCGCCCCATTTTGCACGGGTCTTACTGGCATTGAAGGAGAGCACGATCAAAGTAATAATGGGGGCGTATAAAAAGATAAAAATCAGTCCCAGATATATTTTTTGTGCAGTTGTTTTGATCATAATGTGTTCGCCTCCCCTTCTTTATCCGTGATCACAGAGATCACCATATTGAAGATGATGAACAGCATCAATACGATGGAGAGACCGCTTCCCAGATTCCAGTTGCCGGTCTGGGTGAATTCCTGCTCGATGACATTACCGATGAGCAGGATCTTGCTGCCACCCAGGATCTTGCTGATGACGAAAGTAGTCAGGGCAGGGACAAACACCATGGTGATACCGCTGAACATGCCGGGCAGACTTAAGGGGAAAATGATACGAAAGAAAGTCTGTGCACCGTTGGCACCCAGGTCATAGGCGGCGTTAATTACATTTTTGTCGATTTTGACCAGCACGTTATACAGAGGCAGTACCATAAAAGGCAAAAAGTTATATACCATACCCAGTACAATGGCGTAGGGGGTATTGATGATATTTAACGACGGCAGATGCAGGGTGGAGAGGATGCTGTTGATCACACCGGTCTTCTCAAGCAGAGTCTGCCATGCCAGGGTACGAAGCAGAAAATTCATCCACATGGGCAAAATGAAAATCAGTACCAGGAATGAATTCTGCTTCACATTCATGTTACACAGGATCATAGCAAGAGGATATGCTAAAAGCAGGCAAATCACAGTACTGATCACAGATAACTTCAAAGCCTCCCACAGAGCCTTGGAATGCTCGACGGTAGCAATCGCCAGAATATTATCAAATGTAAATGCGCCGCTCTTATCGGTCAGACCATAGTAGAAGACCATGCACAGAGGCACGATGACAAACATGGCTGACCAGAAGATAAAAGGGAGCGATAACAATTTTCTATTCATTGACTCCAATGGCCTCCTCGTCCTCAGATTCCGGCTTCTTCATGATCTGGATGTTAAAAGGATCAACCTTGATGCCGACTTTGGTTCCAACGGGAACCATTTTCGTGGACTGAACCAGCCATTCAAAGCCATTAGCCATAACTTCCATCTCATAATGAACACCCTTGAAGATAGAGTGGATCAGGGTACCCTGGAGGATGCCTTCCTCCGGCGCTACCAGCTCCACATCCTCGGGACGGATGACAACATCTACGGGCTTGTTCTCACCGAAACCGGTATCTACACAGTCAAAACGGGCACCCAGGATCTCTACCAGACGATCTCTGATCATGGTGGCACCGATGATATTACTGTCACCGATAAAATCAGCAACGAAAGCATTTTCCGGTTCATTATAGATGCTCTCAGGAGTACCGATCTGCTGGATATAACCCTGGTTCATGACTACGATGGTATCGGACATGGTCAGAGCCTCTTCCTGGTCATGGGTGACATAGATGAAAGTAATGCCAAGTTCGTTCTTCAGGCGGATCAGCTCATACTGCATGTCCTGGCGAAGCTTCAGATCCAGGGCGCCCAAAGGCTCGTCTAAGAGCAGGAGCTTGGGCTCGTTCACGATCGCACGGGCGATGGCGATACGCTGTTGTTGACCGCCACTTAAGGAATCCGGCATACGGTTCTCAAAACCATCCAGATTGACTAACTTCAGAGCGTATTTAATTTTATCGTTAATATAAGATTTACTTTTACCACTGATCTTTAATCCGAAAGCGATGTTTTCCGCAATGGTCATGTGAGGGAACAGGGCATACTTTTGGAATACGGTATTCAAATTGCGCTTATTGGGTGGAAGGTTAGTGATATCCCGGCCTTCGAAAATAACCTGACCTTTGTCGGGTGTTTCGAAACCGCCCAGAATACGGAGGGTTGTAGTCTTTCCGCAGCCACTGGGTCCCAACAGTGTCAGGAACTCATTCTCGCGGATGTACAGATTGAGATCATCCAGAACCATCTGATTGTCAAATGATTTTGAAATGTTCACTAAATTGACTAAAGCATTTTTCATCAATTTTTTCCTTCCTGATGTAAAAAATCCTGCAAAAATCATCGAAAAACCTAAACGAAAATTTTTTGCAAGTCGAATTAATATTATACGTAAATACATGGAAAGTCAATGTGAAGTTTTGCATTTTCCGGGCTAATTTACATAAACTTTACCAGTGGGAAAAAACGGGAGTATTTTTCGGGAATTTTACAGAAAAAATGTTTCACAATTTTCAGAATTGTGCTATATTTATAAACATAAAAAGACATAGAATGCTAAGGAGGATCCGGTCATGAGCAAGGGAAAATATGTTGCCTATGTTTCCAGTTATACACAGGGGGACAGTCACGGTATCAGAATATATGATGTGGATATGAAAAACGGTCGTTTTAAGGAAAAAGATAAAGTAGAGATCACCAACTCTTCTTACCTGACCATTTCCCATAACGGAAAGTTTCTTTATTCTATAACGGATTTTGGTGTAGAGGCTTATACGATCATGCCGGACGGAGATCTGGAACTGATCAACTTCGCACCGATCAACGGTATGAGAGGATGTTATGTATCTACGGATTACACAGATCAGTATCTGTTTGTGGCAGGTTATCATGACGGTAAGCTGACTGTACTCCGGCTGAAGGAGGATGGTTCCATCGGAGAGATCACCGACGAGATCTATCATAAAGGACTGGGCAGTATGGCGGAGCGCAACTTCCGCCCTCACATCAACTGTGCCCGTATGACGCATGACAACAAATATCTGTTGGTAGCGGATCAGGGAATGGATCATGTCAATGTGTATCGTTTTGATATGGAGAAAGGTAAGGTGAAGCTGGAGGATATCATCCGCAGTGAGATGGAATCCGCACCCCGTCATATCAAGATCTCAGAGGATGGCAGATATATTTATATCCTGCATGAACTGAAGTGTTACATTGATGTCTATGAGTACGCGGATCATAATAATGATCCAACTTTCGAGAAGATTCAGACGGTAGAGCTGATCAAGCTGACCAGAGGCAATACGAACAGTGCCAGCGCATTCAGTTTTTCTCTGGATTATAATTATCTGCTCAGCTCCATCGCAGGAGATAATTCGGTTATTGTATTTGATGTGGATAAGAAGACGGGACTGCTTAAGAAGAATTTCCTGCTGCCGGTCAGTGGTGAGTACCCGAAGGATGCGGAGTTCTTCCCGGATAATAAGTTTCTGGTGTCTTTGAATCATGAAAGTAATACGATGACTTTCTTCCATATTGATCTGGAGCATGGAACGATGATCATGAATGGACCGGCGATGAAGGTCAATATGCCCAACTGTATTGTGTTCCATAAGTTGGGGTAGGTATTATTTTAGAAATAAAATCCCTACAGCCCCGGATGGGGTAAGAATAATCCCCGTAGCCCGCATTGGGGCTAAGAACCGCAGACCCGTTTGCACTTCGGACGCAGACCGTAGCGGTACATAAGCGAGGAAAGTACCCTCGCTAAGTACCGACGGCTGCTTAGAGTCTGCTTGTCCTTAACCCAACTGCGGGCTACTTGTTTATGGAAATAACCTTGTGATATGAGACTGTATTTGGTAAAATGAATTTATATGTAGAAGTAATTGGGAGGTAGGAGTATGGCACAGATCAGACCATTTAAGGCATATCGGCCCTGCAAGGGGATGGAGGAGAGGATTGCGGCGCTTCCTTATGATGTATATAACAGGGCGGAAGCACATGAAGTGGTGAAGAAGAATCCGGAATCTTTTCTGGCGGTTGACCGGGCGGAGACGCAGTTTGGCGAGGAAGTAGACACGTATGCGGACTGTGTGTATGAGAAAGCGGATCAGATGCTTCGGGAGAAAATTCAGGAGGGAAAATTCGTACAGGATCCGACGCCATGTTTCTATTTGTATGAACTGACGATGGATGGAAACAGTCAGACCGGGGTGGTAGGCTGTGCATCGATTGATGATTATCGAAATAATGTGATAAAAAAGCATGAGAATACCAGGGCGGACAAGGAGGAAGACCGTATTCGTCATGTGGATGCGTGCAGTATGCAGACGGGACCGATTTTCCTGGCGTATCGGGCGAAGGAGGATCTGAAGGAGAAAATCGGAGAGCTGAAAAAGCAGGCGCCGGTCTATGATTTTGTCAGTGAGGATGGAATCGGGCATCGTGTGTGGGTGATCGATAACGATTCGGATGTGTCGATGATCGAGGAGGCTTTTGGGAAGATCCCGGCAATCTATATTGCGGATGGACATCATCGATGTGCTTCTGCAGTGAAGGTGGGGCTGAAGCGGAGAGAGCAGTATCCGGATTATACAGGAGAAGAGGAATTTAATTATTTTCTTTCCGTGATTTTCCCGGATGAAGAGTTACGGATCCTGGATTATAATCGTGTAGTGAAGGATCTGAACGGACTGGATGCAGCAGCTTTCCTTACGTGTATTGGAGAATATTTCACAGTGGAGAAATTGGGACAGACTCCTTACAGACCCACAAAGAAGGGCATGTTTGGCATGTATCTGGAGGATGAATGGTATAGTCTTGTCGCAAAAGAGGAAATAAAGAGTGAGGATGCCGTAGAGGGACTGGATGTATCGCTTTTGCAGAATTATCTGTTAGATCCCGTTTTGGGGATTAAGGATCCGAAGACAGATAAGAGAATTGATTTTGTCGGAGGTATCCGGGGACTGGAAGAACTGGAACGGAGAGTACATGCGGACATGAAGGTGGCGTTCTCGATGTATCCCACATCCATTGCAGAGCTTTTTGCGGTGGCGGACGCAGGACGGCTGATGCCTCCGAAGTCCACATGGTTCGAGCCGAAGCTTCGAAGCGGGCTGTTCCTGCATGAGATTGAACGGTAATCCGCAGGGTTTCTAAAGGCAAAAATGACAGAATAGAATGCAGCAATCGCGCCGCAGAAAAGAGGGAATATGACAAATAAACTTTATAAATTGATGAACTGGCCCCAAATAGAAGAGATCACGTATTCCGAATGCGATAATCCCCATGAGCTGTTGGGACCCCATAAGCAGGGAAGCAAAATGCTGGTACAGGCATACTTCCCGGGAGCAGAGAAAGTAACGATCCACTGGAAGAAGACCGGACAGGTGGGAGAGGCATTTCTTATGGATGTTCCCATGGAACTGGCAGATGAAGAGGGATATTTTGCAGCACTGGTAAATGCAGGGAAAATGGCACCTTATGAATATGTAGTGGAATACAGTAAGACCGAAAACCGTGAGGCACACAGAATGATCTGTGGGGATGCGTACCGGCATGTTCCGCAGATCACGAAGGAAGACATGGATCGTTTTGCCTCCGGTATTCATTATACAATCTATGAAAAGCTGGGAGCACATCCCATGGAACTGGATGGGGACGAGGGAACCTATTTTGCTGTCTGGGCGCCGAATGCCATGCGTGTCAGCGTAGTCGGTGATTTTAATGAATGGGACGGGCGGATCCATCAGATGAGACGGCTGGGGGATTCCGGTATCTTTGAATTGTTTATTCCCGGAGCGGAAGCCGGAGACTGTTACAAATACGAGCTGAAGATCAAGGGCGGACTTACTTATCTGAAGGCGGACCCCTACGGCAATGCAGCGCAGAAGAGACCGGAGACGGCTTCTGTAATTGCGGATATCCGTAATTATCAATGGGAGGACGACGAATTTCTGAAAAGTCGTGAAAAATATCAGTGCGGTAATGCTCCGGTGAGCGTCTATGAAATGTATCTGGGAAGCTTTGTGACACCGGGGGAAGGACAGGATTATGTCAATTACCGGGAAATTGCTCCGAAGGTTATAGAATATGTAAAGAAAATGGGATACACCCATGTGGAACTGCTGCCGGTGATGGAGCATCCCTTAGATGCATCCTGGGGATATCAGGTCATCGGTTATTATGCACCGACTGCCAGATACGGTACACCGGAGGACTTTATGTTCTTCGTGAATGCACTGCATAAGGCGGGAATCGGTGTGATCCTTGACTGGGTGCCTGCACATTTTCCGAGAGATTCTTATGGATTAGCTGCATTTGACGGCACCTGTCTTTATGAGCATCAGGATCCCAGACAGGGCAGTCATCCTCACTGGGGAACCCTGATCTACAATTACGGTCGTCCACAGGTATCGAATTATCTGATCGCTAACGCACTGTTCTGGGTGGAGAAATATCATGCGGATGGTATCCGTATGGATGCAGTAGCCAGCATGCTTTATCTGGATTACGGCAGACAGGACGGGGAATGGATTCCCAATATGTACGGTGGTAACGAGAACCTGGAAGCCATTGAAATGATCAAACACTTAAATTCCATCCTGAAAAAGAGAGATCCCGGAGTATTATCCATCGCGGAGGAGAGTACGGCATTTCCAATGATCACCGGCTCCCTGGAAGAGGGGGGACTTGGCTTTGATCTGAAGTGGAATATGGGCTTCATGAACGATTATCTGGATTATATCAAATACGATCCGTATTTCAGAAGCCACCATCACGGAGAACTTACCTTCAGCATGATCTATGCTTACAGTGAGAAATTCATGCTGGTATTTTCCCATGATGAAGTGGTACACGGGAAGGGGACTTTGCTTGGCAAGATGCCGGGAGACAGAGCGCAGAAACTTGCCAACTTACGTCTGACCTACGGCTATATGATGACTCATCCCGGGAAAAAGCTCCTTTTCATGGGACAGGATCTGGCGGAAGAAAAAGAATGGAACGAAATGCGTCAGGTGGAATGGGCACTGGAAGAGCAGAAGGAAAATGCCGGAGTCCAGAGGCTGGTGAAGGATCTGAATGCATTATACAGGGAGAATAAGGCACTGTATGAATGTGACGATCAGGCGAAGGGATTCCAGTGGATGAACGAGATCTCCGCCAATGAATGTTATGTAAGCTTTGTGCGTAAAGGCGAAGAAGCAGAGGAGATGCTTTTGGTCGTAGCAAACTTCTCCGGTGTGCCCAGAGAGATCACTACAGGAGTTCCTTACGAGGGAAAATATAAGGAGATCCTGAATACGGATGCTGTCTGCTACGGTGGTACCGGTGTGGTCAATGACCGCATGAAACGGGCAGAGGACGTGGAATGGGATGATAAAAGTACGTCCGTTACCGTGAAACTGGCACCGCTATCCTTGAGCATTCTGCAATTTATTCCTTACACAGAGGCTGAACTGGAAAAAGTGATCGAGAAGCGTATCCGTAAAAATACGCCCATTCGTAAGACAACGAACAAGACAGCAAAAAAGAAACAGGAGAAATAACACAACATGGATCTGACAGATAACGTAATCAAAGAGGTACAGCAAAAGGAAGGACTGATAGCGTCTTTTCTGGATACCCTTCCGGAGAAAGCATTGAACTTAGGCATCCGTATCGGACTGGCACTGATATTTTTCTTCATCGGTGTAGAACTGATCAAGCTGATCCGCAAGATCATCCGCAAGTCCATGAACCGCGCGGGAGCGGAAACGGGAGTGATCCAGTTCGTGGATTCGTTCGTGAAGGCTTCTTTATATATTATACTGATCCTGACCCTGGCATCCTCCTTTGGCGTTGATGCTGCCAGTATCGTGGCATTGCTTGGCTCGGCCGGAGTGGCAGTGGGGCTGGCAGTGCAGGGAAGTCTGTCTAACCTGGCGGGTGGTGTGCTGATTTTATTATTGAAGCCGTTTAAGGTGGGAGATTACATTGTGGAAGGTTCCTCCGGTAAGGAAGGCACCGTAAAAGAAATCCAGATCTTCTATACAAAGCTGTTAACCTATGATAATCAGACGATTATTCTTCCCAACGGCAATCTGGCGAACAATACCATTGTGAATGTCACTGCTGCCGAATCCAGACGATGTGATGTGAAGGTGTCTGTTGCTTACAGCGCAGATATTAGGAAGGCAAAGGAAGTCCTGACAAAGGTTCTCTCTGAAGATCCTGATACTATAAAGGAAAGAGAGCATTTTGTATTTGTAGATGAACTGGCAGACTCCGGAATCAACCTATGTGTACGCTGCTGGTTCAAAAATGAGGATTTCTGGCAGGGAAAATGGCGTATTACCGAACAATGTAAGTATGCACTTGATAAAGCAGAAATTGAAATTCCGTTCCCGCAGATGGATGTGCATATGCGTTAATTAAAAATAGATATTGAATTTTACAGACTATAATGATAATATTACCGTTGTGATTCAATGTTTTAATATTTACATTTTAGGAGGAAAAAATTATGAAAAAGTTTCTGGCACTTGCACTTGCATCTGTCATGGCTGTTTCTCTGGTAGCATGCGGCAGCACCAATGCTGACACCAATGCAGAATCCAGCGTGGCAGCTACCACCACTGCAGCAGCAACAGAGAGCGGCAGTGAAGAGCCCGGTCTGAAGATCGCTATCGTATCCAGCCCCTCCGGCGTGGATGATGGTTCCTTCAACCAGGACAACTACAACGGTGTTCTGAAGTTCATCGAGGAGAATCCGAATGCAACCGTAACCCCCATCCGTGAGGAGACCGGTGACAGCGCAGCAGCTGTTCAGGCAGTAGCTGATGTTGTAGCGGATTATGATGTTATTGTATGCTGTGGTTTCCAGTTCGCCGGCATCGGCAATCTGGCACAGGAGAATCCGGATACCAAGTTCATCCTGATCGATTCCTGGCCTACCATTGACGGTACCGAAGTAACTGCTGATCAGGTGATCGACAATGTATACGCTGCTTACTATGCTGAGCAGGAGAGCGGTTTCTATGCAGGTATGGCTGCAGCTCTGTCTACCACCACAGGTAAGGTAGCAGTAGTAAACGGTATCGCATATCCTTCCAACGTTAACTATCAGTATGGTTTCGAGTGCGGTGTTAAGTATGTGAACGGTACCGAAGGCATGAACGTAGAAGTAGTAGAGCTTCCTTCTTACGCAGGTACCGATGTTACCGGCGCTAACGTAGGCGGTAACTATGTTGGTAACTTCTCCGATGAAGCTACCGGTAAGGTGCTTGGCAATGCTCTGATTGCTGAAGGCGTAGATATCCTGTTCGTAGCAGCAGGTGGTTCCGGTAACGGTGTATTCACCGCTGCCAAGGAAGCTGACGGCGTTAAGGTTATCGGCTGTGACGTTGACCAGTATGATGACGGTGCAAACGGTGACAGCAATATCGTTCTGACCAGTGGTCTGAAGGTAATGCATGATACTGTTTACAACGTACTGAACGAAGTAAAAGACGGTTCCTTCAAGGGTGCTAATGTGACTCTGACCGCAGCAGATGATGCTACCGGTTTCGTAAGTGAGGAAGGCAGATGCCAGCTTACCGCAGAGGCTATTGAGAAAATCAAGGCAGCACAGGCTCTGTTAAAGGAAGGCAAGATCGTTCCTGCGGCAAACTTTAACGGTGTAACTCCGGAGACCTTTACCTGGTAGGAAGAATGAATTCACAAGAAGGTGATGGTGAGGAACTGTCACCTTCTTATTTGTTTACATGAGTAGAAATGAGGATGAACATGTCGGAATATATTGTTGAGATGAAACACATCACCAAACGCTTTCCCGGGATCGTAGCCAATGACGATGTGACGATCCAGATCAAAAAGGGTGAGATCTTTGCTCTGCTGGGAGAGAATGGTGCCGGAAAATCCACCTTGATGAGTATGCTGTTCGGAATGTACGAGCCGGATGAAGGAGAGATCTATATCCGGGGAGAAAAGGTGAAACTGGAATCCCCCAACCATGCCACCAAATTAAACATCGGTATGGTACACCAGCATTTTAAACTGGTATCCAACTATACTATTGCGGAGAATATTGTGATGGGTATGGAACCGGTGAAGAAGGTATTGGGATGTATTCCGGTAGTGGATATGAAGAAAGCCAATCAGGATATCCGCGAACTTTCGGAAAAATACGGACTGGCAGTGAATCCTACCGACGTGATCAGTGATATTAATGTCTCTACGCAGCAGAGAGTAGAGATCTTAAAAATGCTATACAGAGAAGCGGAGATTCTCATCTTTGATGAACCCACAGCGGTCCTGACTCCTCAGGAGATCGACTTTTTATTAGACATTATCAAGTCTCTGCGGGATGACGGCAAGACCATCATCTTAATCACACATAAACTGGAAGAGATCAAACGTATTGCAGACAGATGCGCGATCTTGAACCGCGGCCGTCTGATGGATGTTATGGATGTGGCAACCACATCCACCAAAGTCATGGCAAACAAAATGGTAGGCCGTGAAGTTAATTTTGAGACAGAAAAAGAACCCGCGAAACCGGGTAAGACTATCCTCGACATACAGCATCTGAACGTCTATAACAAGCAGGATTTTCAGGTGGTAAAGGATGTATCCCTCGAGGTACATTCCGGTGAGATCGTAGCCATAGCAGGCGTAGCCGGCAACGGTCAGGTAGAGATTGCCGATGCCATTGCAGGATTGATCCCGGCACGCTCCGGTAAGATTCTGTTAAACGGCAGAGATATTACGGATCTGTCCATAAGGGAACGTACCACAGAAGGAATTTCCTATATTCCCGAGGACAGACAGAATTATGGACTGGTCATGGATTTCACGCTTTCGGAGAATCTGGCACTGCGTAACTACTACAAAGAGCCTTTCTGCCATAAGGGAGTGCTGGACCAGAAGATTTTTGAAGACAACAGTGAAAAACTGATAGAAAAATACGATATCCGAAGCGGACAGGGCAGCAAGACGGTGGTACGCTCCATGAGCGGCGGTAATCAGCAGAAAGCCATCATCGCCAGAGAAGTGGAGCAGGATTCCTCTCTGATGATCTTCGTACAGCCCACCCGTGGACTGGATATCGGTGCCATAGAGAATATTCACAAACAGATCATTGCGGAGAGAGACAAGGGCAAGGCAATCCTTTTAATCTCTCTGGAACTGGATGAGATCATGAACTGTGCGGATACCATCGCCGTTATTTATAATGGAAGCATACAGAAGATCGCCAAAGCCAGTGAACTGACCACCAATGAAGTGGGTGAGTTCATGATGGGCGTTAAGAACAAGGAGAAGGAGGTATAAGACCATGAAAAAGATGACAAAATTCTGGAATGCGGTAAAGATCCCTCTTCTTGCAATCCTTTGCAGCCTGGTGGTGGGCGGTGTGATCATCGCTGTGACCGGTTCGAATCCTTTCAAGGCTTACTACGCATTGCTGCAGGGCAGCGGACTGGCACCCAAGTCTTCTTACGCAAGCTATAAGAGCATGCTGACAGACTTTATGAGTTATGTGAACTATTTTACCCCTATGATCTTTGCAGCACTAGCAGTAGCGGTAGCTCTGCGTGCGGGTCTGTTCAATATCGGTGTCTCCGGACAGATGCTGGCAGCCGGGTTCACCGCAAGTATCATTGTGGGCTACAGCAGTTTAAATGCTGTTCTGGCAAAGCCGCTGGTAGTGATCATCGGTCTGATCGTTGGCGGACTGGTGGGCGCACTGATCGGCTTTTTGAAGTATCGTTTCAATATTAATGAAGTTGTTTCATCCATTATGTTAAACTACACGTTCCAATATGTGATCAGCTTCTTTATCAATACTTTTTTCGTGGATCCGGTCTCCAGACAGTCAAAGGAGATCTCCAAAGCTTCCAGACTGACACTGATGGATACCGTGGTGGGCAATCTGAAAATGGATATTCCGCTGGGAATTATTCTGGCTTTGTTTATCGTAGTGGCAGTGTGGTTCTTATTAGAGAAGACGAGATTAGGATACGAACTGAAGGCTGTGGGCTATTCCCGCAGTGCCGCAAAATATGCGGGTATTAAAGTCGGTAGAAGCATGGTGCTGTCCATGACGATCTCCGGTGCCCTGGCAGGACTTGCCGGTGTGACCTATTATCTGGGATATGTGGGTTCCATTCAGCCCAAGGTACTGATCAGTACGGGATTTGATGCTATCGCAGTGTCATTGCTTGGTAACAACAATCCTTTCGGAATCGTATTTTCCACCATGCTGATCACTCTGATCAGTAAGGGCAGTACTTATATGAAATCCGCTGCCGGTGTGGATGCGGAGATCGCATCGGTTATTACCGGAATTATCTTGCTGTTCAGTGCATGTAATGCTTACATCAAATGGAAGATGGAACGAGGCAGAAGAGAGAAAACGAACAAGACAAAGGAGGACAAATAAATGGATATTGTGATCATTGACGGGTTATCCTTTGCATTACCTTTATTTATTATGGCAATCGGCGGCATCTACTGCGAGAAGTCCGGTGTGACTATGTTAGCTGTGGAAGGATTACAAGGTTTCGGTGCCTTTATCGGAGCGTTTGTGGCAGTTGCCATTGCAGGGAATTTCTCCGGAGATTCTCCGGTACCATTCTACATTGCCATGATCATGGCGGCAGTAGGAGGAAGTATCTTTGCACTGATCCATGCGTTGTTGTGCCTGAAGTTTAAAGCCAATCAGGTGATCAGTGGTGTGGTAGTCAATATTCTGGCTATGGCACTGACAGCATATTTGACCAAACTACTCAACAGAGTGGTATTCGGTGCCACCTCCGACAAGTTTGTACTGACCGTATCTTCCAGAATTACTATCCCGGGAATTTCTAAGATTCCGGTGCTGGGAGCTATATTTACCAATCTGTATCCTTTTGAACTGGTGATCGTGGCCGTGGCGTTTATTGCATGGTTTGTAATGTACAAGACACGCTTCGGTATGCATCTGCGTGCCTGCGGTGACAATCCTCATGCGGTGGATGCAGCCGGAAGACAGGTGGGACAGATCCGCCTGGCAGCTATCATGATCTGCGGAGCACTGTCGGGACTTGGCGGTATCTGCTTTGCATATTCTATCTCCGCAAACTTTTCTTCCAGTATCTATGTAGGTTACGGATATCTGGCAATCGCAGCGCTGATCTTCGGTAACTGGCGTATCCTTCCGACCCTGGGAGCATGCCTGTTATTCGGATTAGCCAGATCCGGCGGCTACCGACTGGTACAGGTATTACAGATGCCCAGCAGTTATCAGGATCTGGTGATGATCCTTCCTTACGTACTGACCTTGTTGTTACTGGTATTTTTCTCCAAACAAAACGGTGCGCCGAGAGCTTTGGGTGTGATCTATGACAAGGGTGCAAGATGAATCTGCCGGAATGCAGATATTTGCAGAACGCGGTTTTACGTAACTTTGAATAATTACTACAAAAAAAGAGAAAGCAGAAGGCTTTCTCTTTTTTAGGTTAAAATATATAAGCTGAAAATGGGACTCGAACCCACGACCCCTTCATTACGAGTGAAGTGCTCTACCAACTGAGCTATTTCAGCGGACTAGGTTATTATATATGTTCTTGGGAAATTTTGCAACTGTAAAATTTATTATTTTCAAAGTTCGTTTTGCAGAGCTGTAGATTATGTAGGAGACTGTAAGACGAAGACACTATCCTGCAGATCTCCGAAGAAAACATTATAATTCAGTTGCGATGCTTTTTACTGTAATGTTCCAGAGACTGGGTCAGCAGATAGAGCAGCATGGCAATGACACATAACAGTAAGATAGAACTGATCACCATATCCAGCTGGAACACCTGGGAACCGTAGATGATCAGATAGCCCAGGCCCCGTTTTGCTGCCAGAAATTCTCCGATAATGACACCGACTAAAGACAGACCGATATTGACCTTGGTGGTGCAAAGCAGGGTGGGAACAGATCCCGGAAGGACGACTTTGAAAAAGATATCTCTGCGGTCTCCGCCCAGAGTGCGGATCAGAATCTCCTTTTCCGGATCCACCTGGTGAAAGGCAGTGTAAAAGCTGATAATGGAGCCGAAGACTGCCACAGAGATCCCGGCGATGATAATGGTATTGATGCCGGTGCCCAGCCAGACGATGAACAGGGGAGCCAGGGCTGATTTCGGAAGACTGTTGAGCAGTACCAGGTAGGGCTCTAAAATCTCCGACAGCTTGTCAGAGAACCACAACAAGGTGGCAAACAGAAGACTGATCACGAATACTAACAGGAAACTTAAAATGGTTTCTAATAAAGTAATGCCAATATGCATCGGAAGAGAGCGCTCTGTCCACAGCTGTATCAGACACAGGACGACTCTGTGTGGGCTGGAGAAAAAGAAACTGTCGATCCATCGATAGTCTGCGCTGACTTCCCAGAGAAGCAGAAACACTCCCAGAAGAAAGATACGCAGAAAAGCAACCTGTCGATGGTGATTTTTGTGCTTGCGAAGATATTGTTCCTGGACCGTCAACAGTTGGTTATTTTGCACATTTTTAGGTTTCATCGGTTAATTCCTCCCAAAGTTGTTTGAAATAATATGGAAATTCCGGGGCGTTTCTGGCGGCGAGGGGAGAACTGTCCAGCAGGGTGAGCTGAATGGGAAGTGCCGCTTTGATCGTTGCAGGACGTGCGGACAGCACGTAAACCTTATCCGCCAGGCTGATGGCCTCCGACAGATCGTGAGTGACGATGATCATGGTTTTGCCCGCCTTACGGATCAGCTGACAGATATCCGAAGATACCATGAGGCGGGTCTGGTAGTCCAGGGCACTGAAGGGCTCATCCAATAAAAGCAGTTGGGGATCCAGGGCAAGGGTACGGATCAGGGCAGCGCGCTGCTTCATGCCGCCGGATAATTCGCTGGGCCGCTTGTTCTTAAATTTTTCCAGCCCGTAATCGGACAAAAGTTGTTCCACATGGGCGATGCGCTCCGGAGTGAGGGCGTGGTGGATCTCCAAACCCAACGTAACATTCTGATAGATGGTGCGCCATTCGAAGAGATGGTCATGCTGCAGCATATAGCCGATACGGGGATAGTGAAGGGAACCGTCGGGGTTATTCACGACGATGGTTCCGGCCTCGGGGGCGAGAAGCCCGGCGATAATGGACAGTAGAGTGGATTTACCACAGCCGCTGGGACCAACGAGTGCCACGAATTCCCCTTCCTCCACGGAGAAGGAGATATCTTTTATGGCACCGGTCTCCCCGGACAGCGTGTGATAGGAGTAACCTATATTTTTAAGTTCGATAAGAGCTCCCATAAAAAGGCATACTTCCTTAACATGAATATTTATAGTTATTGTATGAATTCCGATGGAAAAAGTGTTTTCTGTACCGGAAAGTGATGAAATTCACTGTATTGCATTAAAGTGTCGTTTGTGATATGATTAATTGCAATCAATGTCTGTGAGAAAAATTATCTGATAGACTACCAACGTAAAAAGATGGGAGAATGACCATGGCACAGTTATGGGGAGGACGTTTTACGAAACAGACCGATCAACTGGTATTTGATTTCAACGCGTCCATAACATTTGATAAAAGACTGTTTTACGAAGATGTCACCGGCAGTATCGTACATGCCACCATGCTGGCAAAGCAGGGGATCCTTACAGAAGAGGAGAGAAAGAGTATTGTCGAAGGACTGACCGGAATTTTAGAGGATGTGGATGACGGAACCCTGGCAATCGATGAATCTCAGGAGGATATCCACAGCTTCGTGGAGGCTACCCTGATCGACCGGATTGGAGATGCTGGGAAAAAGCTTCACACGGGAAGGAGCCGTAACGACCAGGTAGCACTGGACATGCGTCTCTATACCAGGACAAGAGTGGCAGAGACCGACGGACTCCTGAAAAAGCTTTTGGAAGTCATTCTGGATACCATGGAGAACAATTTAGATACCTACATGCCGGGCTTCACCCATTTACAGAAGGCGCAGCCCATTACCCTGGCGCATCATTACGGTGCCTATTTTGAAATGTTCAAGAGAGACAGACAGCGCCTGGCAGATATCTATAAGCGCATGAATTATTGTCCTTTGGGAGCCGGGGCACTGGCAGGCACCACATATCCTTTGGACCGTGAATATACCGCGAGACTTCTCCGCTTTGAAGGACCGACGTTAAATAGCATTGATTCTGTGGCAGACAGAGATTATCTCATTGAATTCCTTTCCGCACTTTCCACGATCATGATGCATTTAAGCCGTTTCAGCGAAGAGATCATCATCTGGAATTCCAATGAATATCAGTTCGTAGAGCTGGATGATGCTTATTCCACCGGAAGCAGCATCATGCCCCAGAAGAAGAATCCTGATATCGCGGAGCTGGTAAGAGGCAAGACCGGAAGAGTCTACGGTGCCCTGATGGCGTTGCTTACCACCATGAAGGGACTGCCTCTGGCATATAACAAAGATATGCAGGAAGACAAAGAGATGGCATTTGATGCCATGGATACTGCGGCAGACTGCATCACTTTATTTACAGGCATGATTAAGACCATGAAGTTTTGCAAGGACCGCATGGCAAAGAGTGCCATGAACGGATTTACCAACGCTACCGATGCAGCAGATTATCTGGTAGGTAAGGGTGTGCCTTTCCGGGATGCCCACGGTATTATCGGCAGACTGGTATTGTATTGCATTGAGAAGGACACTTCTATTGATGCTTTAAGCTTAGAGGAGTTACGTTCCATCAGCGATAAGTTCGACGAAGATATCTATGATGCCATCTCACTGAAGACCTGTGTGGAGAAGCGTCTGACCATCGGCGCACCGGGTGAGAAAATGATGAAACAGGTCATTGAAAAAAATAAAGAATACTTGAAAAACGATGCCATAGAAGAGTATCAACAGTCTTTGGAAGACAGACTTTCGTAAGATCAGGAAGGCATGTCTTTTCAGATAAAAAGGAAATGCATAGAGCTGAGGAGGAAATGAAAAATGAGTGAAAAATTACGTGTAGGTATCCTGGGCGGAACCGGTATGGTAGGTCAGAGATTCATCTCCCTGTTAGAGAACCATCCCTGGTTCGAGGTAACGACTATCGCAGCCAGCCCCCGATCCGCTGGCAAGACGTATGAGGACGCAGTGGGTGATCGTTGGAAGATGACGACTCCCATGCCCGAAGCCGTGAAAAAGCTGATCGTCATGAATGTCAACGAAGTGGAAAAAGTAGCCGCACAGGTAGACTTCGTATTCAGTGCCGTAGATATGTCCAAGGACGAGATTAAGGCAATCGAAGAAGCTTATGCAAGGACAGAGACCCCTGTGGTATCCAATAACAGTGCCCACAGATGGACTCCCGATGTTCCCATGGTAGTACCCGAGATCAATCCCGAGCATTTCCAGATCATCGAAGCGCAGAAGAAGAGACTGGGAACCACCAGAGGATTTATCGCTGTAAAGCCCAATTGCTCCATTCAGAGCTATGCACCGGTTCTGACCGCATGGAAGGAGTTCGAGCCCTACGAGGTAGTGGCTACTACTTATCAGGCAATCTCCGGTGCCGGCAAAACATTTAAAGACTGGCCTGAGATGGTAGGCAATATCATCCCTTACATTGGCGGCGAGGAAGAAAAGAGTGAAAAGGAGCCTTTACGTATCTGGGGTAAGATTGAAGGCGACCAGATCGTTCCCGCAACTTCTCCCGTGATCACCTGCCAGTGTATCCGTGTTCCGGTACTGAACGGACATACTGCAGCCGTATTCGTAAAATTCCGTAAGAAGCCCACCAAGGAACAGCTGATCGAGAAGTTGACTTCTTTCAGCGGAGAGCCTCAGAGACTGGGACTTCCCAGCGCACCGAAGCAGTTCATCCAGTATCTGGAGGAAGATAACCGACCTCAGGTAACGCTGGATGTGGATTTCGAGAATGGTATGGGTATCAGCGTAGGCCGTCTGAGAGAAGATACCGTATATGATTATAAGTTCGTAGGTCTGTCACATAACACCTTACGTGGAGCGGCCGGGGGAGCATTGCTTTGCGCAGAACTTTTGAAAGCACAGGGATATATCACCAAAAAATAAAGGGTGAGTGGGGTTATGAACGAGTTACGCTATCAGCTGGATCTGATGCGCGCAATGAATCAGAAATTGAGCGCCAGGGAGAAAATGTACCGCCTTTTGTGCGATACCATGGATTATGCTTATATCTACTATTCTTTTGAGAAGAATACCGTCACGACGCTTGGAAAATGGGATGACTTTTTCGATTTCCAGATCCGGGACAGACGGGATTTTACCAAACTTTTAGAGATGGTAGATGAGCCATATGTGCTGCCTCTTAGGGATATGCTGTTTTTGGAAAAGGGCGGTCAGGAGACTTCTTCTGTGGAATGCATACAGAAAGGGAAGAAGACCTGGCTGCAGTTCTCCTGCAGGATATTCTATGAGGACAGCAGACCTGCGGATCAGATCATTGTGATACAGAATATCACAAAACAGAAGACGCAGAATGAAGAACTTCTCTATATGGCGTATTATGACGGACTTACAGGACTGTACAACCGTAACTATTTTGTACGTCTCCTGACGGAGTACCTGCGGCGCGCGAAGGAAGATAACCGGCTGGTCAGTGTGCTGGTCATCGATATTGATGATTTCCGTAAGGTCAACGACGGACTGGGAATCGTGGAAGGAGACGAACTGGTACAGCAGTTCGGATCTTTCTTAAAGGAATTCAACAGTGACAATGTGATCGTCTGTCATCTGACCAGCGATGTCTACTGTATGGCAATCTATGATTCCTGCGGTGAAAGAAGCGTGGAACACATTCATAAGAAGATCGTGAAGCGTACCAGAGAACCTTTTTATCTGGTGGGCGGACAGGTATTGAACATTACCGTAAGTGTAGGCGTTGCGGAATATCCGGAAGCAGCGACATCCGCACTGGAACTGATCAACTGTGCCGAGATCGTCATGTTCAAGGGTAAGTCTATGGGCAAGAACCGGATCCAGTATTTCGACACCCCGATCCTGAATGATTTCCTGAAAAATGTGGAACTGGACAGCAAATTAAAAGAAGCGGTATTTGATCATAACTTTATTCTGTATTATCAGCCCCAGTATTATGCGGGGAATCGGAAACTGCGCGGTATGGAAGCGCTGATCCGCTGGAAGGACGGCAACGGGAAAATGATCAGCCCGGCGAAGTTCATTCCGATCGCAGAGAAAAACGGCACTATTATCCCTATCGGCAACTGGGTACTGGAGCAGAGCATAAGGACATTTTCCGAATGGAGGAACCGGTACGGCGTTCCGTTCGTATTGTCGGTCAATATCTCCGCATTGCAGTACCAGAAGGAAGACTTCGTGGATTCACTGCTGAATATTATCCACAAATATGATGTGGCTCCGGAGGAGGTCGAACTGGAGATCACGGAGAGCATACTGATCGATGATTTCCGGGCAGTGACCGAGAAAATGCAACTGTTAAAAGAATACGGCATCCGCATTTCCTTAGATGATTTCGGAACAGGATTTTCCTCCCTGTCTTATTTGAAGAAGCTTCCGATCAATACGCTGAAGATTGACAAATCCTTTACGGATACGCTGCTTACGGATTCCGCTACCAGAATCATTACGGAATCCATTGTTAGTATGGTGAAATCTTTAGGATTTGAATCCATTGCCGAAGGCGTGGAGGAAGAACAGCAGTATAAATATCTGCGTGCCATCGGCTGTGATGTCATTCAGGGATATCTGTTCGGAAAGCCGCTGTCCCAGGAAGAGATCGAACAACTATTACAGAAGATATACTGATCAGATGTAGCAGAAAGAATGAGGCTGCCATGTTAACTGGAAGGGAACAGGAAACAGCTTTTTTGGAGAATCATTATAAGAGACCGGGAAGCCAGATCCTGGTGGTATATGGACAGAGAGGCGTTGGTAAGACGGCTCTCTTAACCGGTTTTACGGAAGAAAAACAGACCATACGTTATACCGCTCCTAACTGTTCTTCCAGGGAACTGTGCTATCAGTGGGGACAGGAGCTTAGAGAACAGGGGAAAGAGATTTCATCGAACCCTTCCTGGGAAGAAGTATTACAGTGTGTATCCGGAGAAAAAAGTGATCGCAAAAAAGTTCTGATCATAGAGAATTTTCATTATCTGCTAAAGGGGGATACCCTTTTTTTACAGGAACTGATCCGTTATCTGAAGGAACACAGGGAGGTTTCCCTTCTTGTGATTCTTACGACCTACGCATCCGGATGGGTGGAGAACAGCATGATCTCTAAAATAGGGAACCTGGCATTTTCCGTTAGTGGTTTTCTAAAGGTCAAAGAGCTGCCTTTTTCCGTAATGCGCCGGATTTTCCCTGTCGGAACGCTTCAGGAGCGCATAGAACTCTATGCGGTGTTAGGTGGAATGCCGGGATTATGGAAACTGTTGGATCTGTCAGTATCTGTGGAGGAGAATCTGACGAACCTTTTTTTAGAGAAAAACAGCTTTCTTCCGGAACTGATGATCAAATGGCTGGCGGAGGAATTGCGTGAGACCGCAGTCTATAATACCATCCTTGCCACCATAGCGGATGAGAAGAACGGCAAACTGAATGCTATGTATGCCCGTACCGGATTCTCCCGGGCGAAGATCAGTGTCTATCTGAAGAATCTGATGGAGCTGGAGCTGGTGGAAAAGGTCTTGCCCGGAATCTATGAGATCAGCAATTCTTTTATGCGGTTTTATTTCCGCTTTCTGTTCCCTCACCAGACCGCCTGGAGAAGAGATAACGGCAGAACATTTTATGAAACATATATCCGGGAGGATTACAGTAACTTTGTGAGATCTGCATACCGGAGAATCTGTCAGGAGATATTGCAGACAGATTTTGGTACGGTGGAACTGAAGAAGGCGGCGCAGGGGAGAACATACTTTTTATGCAAGGATACTGCGGGGAAAAAGATCGCAGTGGATTATTCCGGTACGGTATGTTATACTTCGGAAGATTATGACGCGCTGCAGACAGCGCTGAAAAGCATCCGGACGGAACCGGATGAGATAATAATATTTTGTGAGAATGGTTATGAAAATGCACTGGCAAAGAAAGTATCCGGGAAGGTACGGTTTCGCAGCGTAGGTGCGTGATTTATGACAGGAAGACGGTAATACGTGGGTAAAAATTTATTTATTGCAGAGAAACCCAGCGTGGCAAGGGAATTTGCCAACGCTTTAAAATATAATATGCGTTCCAAAGACGGATATCTGGAGTCGGAAGAAGCCATTGTTACCTGGTGCGTGGGACATCTGGTGACCATGAGTTATCCGGAGGTGTACGACGAGAAGTTTAAGAGATGGAGCTTTGAGACACTTCCATTTCTCCCGGCAAAATTCAAATACGAAGTCATTGAAAATGCCAGGAAACAATATACCATCGTGAGTTCCCTATTAAACAGAGAGGATGTCTCTACAATCTATGTCTGCACCGACTCCGGGCGGGAGGGAGAATATATCTATCGTCTCGTGGAGCAGATGGCGGGCGTACAGGGCAAAGAACGGAAGCGTGTATGGATCGATTCCCAGACGGAGGAGGAGATCTTACGTGGAATCCGGGAAGCCAAGGATCTCTCGACGTATGATAATCTGGGAAATGCCGCATATCTGCGTGCCAAGGAGGATTACCTGATGGGTATCAACTTCTCCAGGGCACTGACTTTAAAATACGGTAAGACTGTAAAGGATTATCTGAAGAGAGATCGTGCAGTGATCTCCGTTGGTCGAGTCATGACCTGCGTCCTGGGCATGATCGTGAACAGAGAGAGGGAGATCCGGTCGTTTACCAAGACTCCTTTTTACCGGGTGATCGGCAATTTTAAGCTGCAGGAAAAGCCTTTTACCGCAGAGTGGAGAGCAGTGGAGGGCTCGAAATACTATAATTCTCCTGTATTGTATAAGGAGAACGGTTTTAAGAAAAAAGAGGATGCCGAGCGCCTGATCGGGGAACTTTCTGCGGAACCTGCAGGACCGGTGACCGTCACCGGCATCGATAAGAAAAAAGAAAACAAAAATGCGCCGCTTTTATATAATCTGGCGGAGCTGCAGAATGACTGTTCCAAATACTTTAAGATCAGTCCGGACGAGACACTTAGGATCGTACAGGAATTATATGAAAAAAAGATGACCACTTATCCCAGAACGGATGCCAGAGTTCTGTCTACGGCAGTGGCAAAGGAAATCCATAAAAATATCGGAGGACTTCGTAATTATGCCCTGGCAGCACCCTTCGCCAAAGAAGTGTTAGAGCAGGGCACCTATAAAAATATAGCAAAGACCCGATATGTGAACGACAAGCAGATCACGGACCACTATGCCATTATCCCTACGGGACAGGGACTGAATAATCTGGCTGGGCTGGCCCCTACGGCGGCAAAAGTATACGAGGTCATTGTACGTCGGTTTTTAAGTATTTTCTATCCGCCGGCAGTCTATCAGAAGATCTCTCTTACATTGCAAGTAAAGGAAGAAAGCTTTTTTGCCAGCTTCAAGGTGTTGATACAGGAAGGATATCTGAAGGTGACTAATTTCTCCTTCAAAAAGGAGAATACGGCGCTGAAGGAGGACAAAGAGAACGAGAACGAAAGTGCCGATGAAAAATGTGATGCTGAGCTTACCAATCTTCTGATGCATCTGAAAAAGGGAGATACTTTATCCGCGGATACCTACGAGATCAAAGAAGGCGAGACTTCTCCACCCAAGCGATATACCTCGGGCAGCATCATTCTGACCATGGAAAACGCGGGACAGTTCATAGAAGATGAGGAACTGCGGGCACAGATCAAGGGAAGCGGTATCGGCACCAGCGCTACGAGAGCGGAGATCCTGAAGAAACTGGTGAACATCGAGTATCTGGCACTGAATAAAAAGACTCAGGTGCTGACTCCTACCCAGATGGGAGAGATGATCTACGATGTGGTATCGGATTCCATAAGACCGCTTTTGAATCCGGCACTGACAGCCAGCTGGGAAAAAGGACTTACCATGGTGGCAGACGGTGTGATCACACCGGATGAGTACATGGGGAAGCTTACGGATTTCGTGGGCAGGAGAACCATTGCCGTGCGGGGACTGAACAATCAGGGCGTGCTATGGAGACAGTTCCAGGCTACAGAAGAATTTTACCAGAAGAAAAATAAGCAATCCAATGCGAAAAATAAAGAATAAAGATGAGGAGAAAATAACATGGAAAATATTACGATTGAAAATCTGTATGATCTGACAGAGACCATTGCGGCAGAACTGTTTACCGAGGCAGAGTATCCCTGGGAGGTACTTCCCAGAATCCACGATTTTATTTTGGAACTGGGCAAGAGACTGCCGGAGGAAATCTATGAAAAAAGAGGCGAGGATATCTGGGTGGCTAAAAACGCAAAAGTTGCTCCTACCGCCTGCCTGAACGGGCCGCTGATCATTGATGAGGAAGCGGAGATCCGTCACTGCGCATTTGTCCGTGGCAATGCCATCGTGGGAAAGGGTGCGGTAGTCGGCAATTCCACCGAACTGAAGAACGTGGTTCTGTTCAATAAAGTACAGGTGCCCCATTATAATTATGTGGGAGACAGCGTGCTGGGCTTTAAGTCTCATATGGGAGCCGGTTCCATTACTTCCAATGTAAAAAGCGATAAGACGCTGGTGGTTGTGAAGAACGGCGAGGAGAAGATCGAGACCGGACTGAAGAAAATGGGAGCCATGTTAGGCGACCACGTGGAAGTGGGCTGCAACAGCGTACTGAACCCGGGAACTGTCATCGGACGTAATTCCAATGTGTATCCTACCTCCTGCGTCAGAGGCGTGATTCCTGCCGGACATATCTTCAAGAGACCCGGTGAGGTTGTGAAAAAATCTGATATTTAAAAATTTGATTGATGTTATCTAATGCATCGATGAAATCAGTTTGACGAATGTCCTTTTATGGTTTATGATATTTATCAGTGCAACGCTTTGACGGGTTAAAGCGTCTATGCATTACAGTAAGCGGATCGAAAGATCTGCAGAAAAGAGGGTATTTATTATGAAAAAGAAATTTTTATCTGTAGTACTTACCGCAGTAATGGCAGCGACTGTTCTGACAGGCTGTGGCAGCACCGATAACGGAACTGCTTCTACCACAGCAGGCAGCGCAGCACAGACCGAAGCAGCAGCTTCCACAGACGGCAAGGTATATAACATCGGTATCTGCCAACTGGTAGAGCATGAGGCTCTGGATGCAGCTACCCAGGGATTCCAGGATGCATTAAAAGAAAAGCTTGGCGATAATGTAAAATTCGATCTGCAGAATGCACAGGGTGAGCAGACCACCGCAGCTACCATCTGTAATGGTTTTGTATCTGATGGTGTGGATCTGATCCTTGCAAATGCTACGTCTCCTTTACAGAGTGCAGCAGCAGCTACGACCTCGATCCCTATCTTAGGTACTTCCGTAACCGACTATGCTACCGCGTTAGAAATCTCTGACTGGTCCGGTGCTACCGGCAGAAATATTTCCGGTACTTCCGATCTGGCTCCCATTGAAGAGCAGGAAGCTATGTTAAAGGAACTGTTCCCGGACGTAAAGCAGGTTGGACTGTTATATTGTTCTGCAGAAGCAAACTCACTGTATCAGATTCAGCTGTTTGAGGCTGCTCTGGACAAAGACGGTATTGCTTATAAAGAGTATGCGATCGCTGATACCAATGAAGTACAGTCTGTAACTACTGCAGCGGCAGGAGAGTGTGATGTTCTGTATATTCCTACCGACAACACGCTGGCATCTGTAACCGAGACCGTATACAACGTAGTAGCTCCCGCTAAAGTTCCTGTCATCGCAGGTGAAGAGGGTATCTGCAACGGTTGTGGCGTAGCTACCTTATCCATCAGTTACTATGATCTGGGATATGCTACCGGTGAGATGGCATACGAGATCCTGGCTGAGGGCGCAGACATCACTACCATGGATGTTCGCTACGCTCCCAACGTTACCAAGAAATATAATGCGAAGATCTGTGAGGAACTTGGCATCACTGTTCCCGATGATTATGTAGCAATTCAGTAATTATGATACCAGGGTCAAAAGGTCTAAGCCCACATGAGCTTGCTCATAAGTGGGTGAAAGACCTTGGGACCCGCCCCGATATGAGCATAAAAGTGGGATGATAATCCCACGATATGCGAATATTGGGTAGGGTGCTATGTGCCAGTGGCACATGTTTAGCACGGACCGAAGCGGAGCGGAGACGTGTGAGTGCGTAGCACGAAGCAATCCGTAGGTATCAAAGTCGGGGGTTTTTGACCCCGACATCGTAATTATTCAGTTAATTAAGTACGGAAACAAAATATACTTCGATAGGGATAGCGCCAGATAAGCGGTATCCCTATCGGAAGTTTTAGGAGGAAAAAGAAATGTCTTACTTTATGTCACTGAATCCCCTTTCCCTGTTCAGGGCAATGCCGGGATCAATAGCGCAGGGAATGATCTGGGGAGTCATGGCACTGGGAGTGTATATTACGTTCCGCCTGCTGGATTTTGCTGATCTGACCGTGGATGGTTCCATTGCAACCGGTGCTGCGGTATCCGTTATGCTGATTCGTGCGGGAGTTTCTCCTATAGCTACGCTGCCCATTGCTTTCCTGGCCGGAGCATTGGCAGGCATGGTAACGGGACTGTTGAACACCGCACTGGGAATCCCCGGAATTCTGGCAAGTATTCTGACGCAGATCTCCCTGTATTCCATTAATCTGAATATCATGGGCAAAGCAAACCAGCCGGTCAGCGTAGATAATTATCCGCTGGTGGTATCGCTGCGTTATGTGACGGACGGTTCGGTGAGCAGACTTCTCTTTTTCCTGGGAATGATCGTATTTTTATTGGCTCTGATCGCTGTGATGTATTGGTATTTTGGAACAGAACAGGGACATGCCATCCGTGCTACGGGCTGTAACAGCAATATGGCGAGAGCACAGGGCATCAATACTAACTTTATCAAGGTGCTGGCGCTGATGATCTCCAACGGTCTGGTAGGTCTGTGTGGTGCGCTGTACGGACAGTTCCAGGGGGCATCGGATGTCAATATGGGACGTGGAGCCATTGTCATTGGTCTGGCAGCTGTTATTATCGGTGAGGTACTGTTCGGTAAGTTCGCCAGCAAGAGAAAACTTGCTTTCGCATTTACTTTAGCATCCGTAATTCTGGGTGCAGTGATCTACTACATGGTATATCAGTTTGTTCTGTGGCTGAAGATGCCTTCAGAGGATATGAAATTGTTCTCCGCTATCGTAGTTGCCATTTTCCTGGCAATTCCTTACTTGAAGGAGAAGAGAACACTTCGGAAAGGAGCGTCAAAATAATGGCTTACGCATTGGAGATACAGGATATACATAAAGTATTTAACAGAGGAACCATCAATGAAAAGGTGGCATTAAACGGTGTAAACTTAAACTTAAATCCCGGAGATTTCGTGACCATCATCGGAGGTAACGGTGCCGGTAAATCCACCACGCTGAATGCCATTGCCGGTGTATGGCCCATCGATTCCGGCAAGATTATTATCGACGGCACGGATATTACGAGCCTGCCGGAGCATAAGAGAGCAAAGTATCTGGGAAGAGTATTCCAGGATCCCATGACGGGAACCGCCGCCACCATGGATATCGAAGAGAACATGGCAATTGCCTTAAGACGCGGCGAGAAGAGAACTCTTCGCTGGGGCGTTTCCAGAGAGGATAGAGAGCTGTTCCGTGAAAAATTACAGACGCTCGGACTGGGACTGGAGGATCGTATGACCAGTAAGGTAGGTCTTCTGTCCGGTGGTCAGCGTCAGGCTATCACACTTTTGATGGCAGCCTTAAAGCAGCCGAAGCTTCTGCTGTTAGATGAGCATACCGCAGCATTGGATCCCAAAACGGCAGCAAAAGTACTGGAGATTAGTGACAAGATCATCGCTGAGAATCAGCTGACTGCCATGATGGTAACCCATAACATGAAGGATGCTATTGTACACGGCAACCGTTTGATCATGATGCACGAAGGTAAAGTCATCTACGATGTGGCGGGAGAAGAGAAGAAGAATCTTCAGGTAAAAGATCTGCTTGCTAAGTTCGAAGAAGTCAGCGGCGGAGAATTCGCCAATGACCGTATGATGCTGGCGTAAAAATAAGATTAGGACACGTTGCCAATTTCGGCAACGTGTTTTTACGTTAACTTGAGAGTTACGAGCCATGCAAAGTCAAAACAGAAACAGCGATCTGGGAGCTTGCTCACAAGTCGCTGTTTTTGTTTTTGACTTTATACGGCGACAGCCGTCAATGAAATAAATGTGGAGCGTCCTTTGCGACACATTTATGAATTGAGTGCATGGCTCGTAACGTAGGGTTGCCGTAGACCGGACGAACGCCCACCGCGAACGGAATATCACGCCTTGATGTCACGTCTCCGGGTGTGAATTTTCTAATGAAAAGTGATACAGTAGCTCTCATCATGACGGGGTCGCCTACACGCGCCATCCATGTGCGCCAAAAGCCATGCACACATGGCTTGGCTGACGCGGACATCGTGTCCGCTTTCCCCCTGTCTTTTAACACTTTTCAAGAAAATATCAACACCCTCCGACAGACATCGGGGCATGACATTCCGTCCGCCGTGGGCGTTCTGTTTACTGATTCCACTAAAATCCATCGAA
>ERZ1034626.418-NODE-418-length-30999-cov-11.120023_pt1 | contig 30999 bp, 26 predicted proteins | sample MGYA00520652_ERZ1034626 | MGnify/ENA primary metagenome ERZ1034626 (study PRJEB33766, sample SAMN09781765) | gut metagenome | biome: gut microbiome | host: Homo sapiens | place: Madagascar | study: EMG produced TPA metagenomics assembly of the PRJNA485056 data... | reverse complement strand
GCCTTTTTGCCTTCTTTTTCTGCAATGAGAAAAAGAAGGGCGGGTTTGGGGCGCCACCCCAAGAGTACACGCCCGTCCCCGGGCGGTAAAAGCCAAAAAAGATTATTTATACTTGAAGAAATTGTGTTTTTTAGTATAATAATCAATAAGAGCTTGTGCGCGGGGGGATGCCCCAGGTGCCACCCTCGGCGGAAAAACCTCGTTGGGTTTGCCGGTTTTTCCGTTTTTTGCAATATACCTTTATAAAGGGGTTTGGTTATGAAAAAATTATTTCTGCTTTTTGCGGGCGTATTCTGCGCCCAGGCGGTGTTTGCCGCCTCTACCACTACCAAAAATACCATGAAAATGGTAGCCTATTTCCCGGTGCCGTATGTGGCGTATGATACGGTGTCCGCCACCCAAACTATGGACGTGGGCGTTTTGAAAAAATGCGAAATGTCTTTGGGGGAAAACCAATCCAATTTAGGGGGCAGTAATTGTTCTTTGTTCTTGTATGGCGCGGCAGACGGCGCGGATGACTCCCGGCGCGGAATGTTGAACGTGTCTGGCGGGAAACTCAACCTGAATGCCACCGGGTTTGCGGATATCCCCCTTATCAAAAGCACCACGGTTTTAGTGGGCACCGGCGGCCAGCTCGGTTATGGCTTGTTGGAAATCGGAAAGCCCGGCAATAAAGACCCCGATTTTAATGCCTTGTATATTGGCAGTTTGGCACACAGCGGGGATTCTTTGCGCGTGATTGGCCGGGGCAATACAGGTAATGATATGGCGGCGAAGGTGACGGAATTTAAGATGTTTGCCGAAATTGCCAATAACTTCCCGGCGTGCAACGGCATCGTCACTTGGCAAGAATTGGAACTGGGCGGTAATGCCACCAATAACAAAACTTATAGAGATGTGTATTTAGTGTGCGGCGCGGCGGAGCCGGCGGCTCCTGAACCGGAGCCGGAACCGGAAAAAACATGTTCGGATTCTACTTATAAGCTCAGCCACAAAAGCGAGTGTTGCCCCTCTGCTTCCAAGAGTGATAGTGATTGTTATTCCTATCAATGGAGAGGCGGTGCGACTTCGGCCGGCAACGAATCCCGCTGTTGGGATAATGATTATAAAGAAGGGGATTGTTCTTATGAGTGTACATTTGAAACACTTGGCCGTTGTAGCGAAGTAGAATGTAGTGGCGGCGTAATTGAGTTCCGTGATTATGAGTGTACACAAGAAAAGAATGGTTGGTAAGCTGTAAAATTGTTATTTTTATACCCCCCGGTTTAGGCCGGGGGTCTTTTATATATTAGCCGTTTACAAGGTTGTTTATAAAAAACTACAATATAAAAAAATCTGCCCGGGTTTATCCTCGGGTATTTTACAGCAGGTGTTTTATGCTCCATTTAACCAAACCCCAAAAAGAAACTATTTATATGAAAATCACCCGCGTGCTTTTGGCCGCGTTGTTTTTAGTCACGCCGCTGATGTTTTTTACGGACCTGACCGAAAACCCCTTTCAAGTGCAAAATACCGTTTTGTATGTGCTTTTGGCCCTGATTTATGCCACCATGGCCGTTAAGTTTTTGCGTTCCAAAACCATTGATTTTACCAAAACTTTTTTTGATTTGGCCTTTTTTGTGTATGTAATTGTGTGCGCCGTCACTTGGCTGTCTGCCGTATCGTCCGAGCCGCAAGCCCTGCGCCAAACCATGTTCTACAATATGCTTAATTACGGCACCTTGCTGTTGGTGGTGGCGTTGGGGGCGTATGTCGTCAGTAAAAACGTGGTATTTTCCGGCGTGATTGAAAGCAAAACCAACTATATTTTATTGTTTATTGTTTGGGGCGCGCTGTGGCTGCTACTGCCGTATTTGCATACTATGCTGTCCGCCGATAACCTGTTTGCGCGTATGTTTGACTGGTACGCCGTTTTGCTGTGGGCGGCGGGGATTTGGCTGGGCATGCGCGTACTAAAAAAAGTGACGCAGGAAAACATTATCGTTTTAGTGTTTATTTCCGTTTTTTTGGCGTGCGTGTACGGCGTGTTGCAAGCCCTGGGCTTGGAATTTTTATGGCCGTTTGAAATGAGCCAGTTTGCCAGTAAGGCGTTTTCCACCTTTGGCAACCCGAACTTTCTGTCTTCCGCCGTAGTGATGTTATTGCCCGCGATTGCCGTTTACTTTTTGCGCGCGGAAAGCAAAAAGGATATGCTGGTTTACGGCTTTTTAACCCTGGTATATTTACTGTATTTGTCTTTCGGGTTGGCGCGTTCCTGCTGGTTGGGGGCGGCGTGCGGGTTTATTATGATGTGGATGTTCGGCTCCATGCGCAGTTTGGTTTGGAGCCGCCGTTTGCGCGCGTTTCTGCTTATTTTACTGGCGTTTGGGGTGTTGTACGGCTCGGCCTACTTCGGCGGCTCCAAAAGCCCGGTGGCGGCCCGCGCGGAAGAACTTTCCCAGGTGACTCCGTCCAATTTTACGTTGGATGTGGATAAAGACCACATTTTCCAATCCCTCCACCAACGCTTGTTTATGTGGGATGTTTCCAAAGAAATCTTTTTATCCCGCCCGGTGATGGGGGCCGGATTGGGCAACTTTCAAATGGCGTTTGCCCAAAACCAATACAAAACCTTACTAAAGCACCCCAATCTGCGGGAATTAAAAGCCCGCACCAACGCACCCCATAACGAGGTCTTCTTCCAATTGGCCCAAGGCGGTATTGTGGGCGTGGGGCTGTTCCTATTTATGTTTATGGTGCTGTTTTTAGAGGTAAAAGATTTTGCTTCCCATAAAAAAGAGGGGGATAAAAAACAACTGTTGCAGGCGGTGTTCTGCGGTATTTTGGGTATGTTGGTGGATAATATGCTCAATATCTCCCTGCACGCGGTGGTGCCGGCGTTTATCTTTTGGTGGTTTGTGGGGGCCGAGGTCAGCGGTGTAGGTAAAGAAGACCGCACCGTGGCCATTACCGTCAACCCCGTGACCAAAACCGTAGGTCTGGCCGTTTTGGCGTTTTGCGGGGCGGTGATTGTGTGGCAAGGGTTGGTGCTTTGCAGTTATTTCCGCGGTTATGAGGGGCTTAAATTGCAGGCTTCCGGCCAAGTAAAAGAGGCTCAGGCCAATTACGCCCGCGCGTTGGCGCTCTATCCGGCCAATACGGAGGCCGGTTTGCGGTTGGGGAATACCTATTTACAAGAACACGATTATAAAAACGCATTAACCGCGTATGAAAAAACACTCTCTGCGGCGGCCTATTATGACGAGGTGTATTTTAACGCCGCCCTGGCCGCGTTGGGCGCGGGGGAAGAAGAAAAAGCCGTACGCTATTTAACGGAACACTTAAAATTAAGTCCGTTTAATTTGCGCGCGTATGTGATGTTGGGCTCCCTTATCCGCCAAGATGTCATTTATGCCAACGACGATAACTTGAAATTATTAGACCGCGGGGTACACTTGTTCCCGTATGCGGCGGAATTATGGACCACGCTGGGCGATATTTATGTAAAGCGGGACGAAACGGAATTTGCCAAAAACTTGTATAAGCGCGGGCTGACGGCCGATACGCTGGACCGCACGTTATTGCAGAACCTAAAACGGCTCTACAAAAAGACGCAGGATGCCCTGCCCCCTATTGCCGCCCAGGCGCAAAGAATACAGGATTTGCATGTCAAGGCGGCTAATTATTGGAGCCAATCCGTTTCCGGCCGGCGCAAATTGCGCACGGATATTGAAGCGTATATAAAAGATTTTCCAAACGATACCAACGGCCCCGTTTTGTTGGCGTTGTATTTCAACCAAGCGGGGAATGCCTTAAAATCCAAGGAATTGTTGGAAGGCGTACTGAAAGAACACCCGGAAGATTTATCGGCCAATTTGGCGTTGTCTTCCTTGCTGTACCGGGCGGAACAAACGCAGGATGCCGTCTATTACTTAAAAAGCGCGTTGTTCTATTACCCGGAAAACCCCACGGCTACCAAACGCCTGGCGGCCCTGGGTAAAAAATAGCTTTTTAGGGTCCGGCGGCAGGGAGAGAATAAAAAATAACTTTACAAACGCCGCTAAATTGCTATAATTCTATTATCTGTTATGTTGTAAATGTGTACAAAAAAAGGATACCTTTATTACAAGGGCAAGTGAATCTATGATAAAAATAAACAAATATTTAAGTGCAACTTTGGTTGCTGCTTTTATGTTCTTATCACTCGTGGGTGATAATGCGCCGTTGTTTGCGGCTACTTCGCCGGAAAAACAACTGGAAAAGGGTAAAGCGTTGTTTGAGCAGGAAAAGAACGACGAAGCCATGGAGTATTTTATTGACGTACTGCTTTCCGGCAACCGTAAACAGGTGGCCGAGGCCAATAAATACGTCAACATGATTCATAACCGTGTTGGCGGTATCCAAAACCCGGTGGAAGTGGACGTGGCTTTTAAGGAAGGGGAAGTAAAACGTCTTTCTGATGCGCAAACCGCCGCCGAAGCCCAAGCACAGCAGGATATGCTGTTGCAACGCTCGGCCGCCGCAGACGACATCACGGAAGCCAGTTTGGAAGCCCGCACGGTAGCCAATGCCGTAGCGACGGATTCCCAAGCGGCCGCGGAAGATGCCAAGGCGATTGCCAAACAAACCAAGGACGAAGTAAACGCCGCTGAGGCGCAGGCCAAGCAAGATGCGGCCCAAGTGCGCGAAGATGCCACCGCCGCAGTGGAAGATGCGCAAGCCTCCGCCCAAACTGTTGCGGAAGAAACGCAAGCCTCCGCCCAAACCGTTGCAGAAGAAACGCAGACCGTTGCACAAAATACGGCCAACAACGCTGCCCAAACGCTGGCCGCCGCGCCTGTTGCCGTTGCCCAAGAGGACGAAGATGACGACGACGAAACCGCCGCAACGGCTCAATCTTCCAACTCTACTTATACGGATTTAGTTTCTCCGGACGCTTTGAAAGCGCGCGAGCTGTACAGCCAGCAAAAACTGGACAGCATGAAAGCCGCCGTTATTGAACGTATCCGCAATACCAAAGGGGTGCGCATTTATTTCCGCAATGACTTGCCGGATGCCATTGATATTGACGGAGATGTGATTTTCCAAGGGACCCGCTTTAACTTGTCTGCCCAACCGTTGTTGGACGATATTTATTCCTTGATGGCGTTGACCCAAGGTGCCAGCTATATTATTTTGCCGGCCGGCTCGTATACGGATGACGTCACTTTGGGCGGTATCCGCCAAGCGATGGCCCTGAACTCTTACTTTGTACACAAAGGTATTTCTTCCGGCAAAATCGGCTACAATATGGGCTTGTATGACCAGGAACCCCCGGCCCAATTTGCCAATTTGGAAGGGCTTTCCATTGTGTTTGATTTTGATTCCGATTTGCCCAGCGCTATTGCGCAGGCGAACCAAATTTCCAAACAGCCGCTGCTCAGCATGGCGGTAGTGCCGGTTTCTAACGAAATTGACCCCTCCAAAGGGGAAGCGTTCGCGGTGGATTTCTCCGTGATTGAAACGGTAAACCCTGTGTCTAACTGGACGTTCCAAGTAGTGCAACACGCCAAAGACGGCAAATACTATGTGGTGCGCCAACTGGAAGGCTTTGCGCCGGTTTACCACCAAATTTTGTGGAACGCCCGCAAAGGGATTATCGGGCCGGAACTGGAATGTGGTAAATATACGTTGGTGTTGACCGTCACGGATTCCACCGGTGAAAAGAAAACTTTGAGAAGACGTATCACCGTAAAATGCGGTACCCAAAAAGCCGCCGTGGCCGATGAAAAATCGCTCTGCACCAAATGCAATTACAAAACGGCCCGCTTGTGGACGAAACCCGGCCGTGTAATGATGGCGCCCAAAGCGGAAAAAGCCGAAGAACCGGCGGCGCAAACGACCGATACGGTAAACGTCACGGGCCCGACCAACAAATCTACCGTAAATATTTACGAAGAAACGTTGCCGGCCGGTGCGTTGGATGATGCGTCCGCCGCGCCTATGCCCACGGACCCCAGCGCTTACGGCGCGCCGGAAACTACCACTACGGCCAATCCGTATGATGCTGCACCCGTAGCCGGTACCGCGGCCGACCCGTATGGAACCACCGCTAATAATAACCCGTATGATATGCCGTACGACCAGTACGACGCATCATCCGCCCAACAATAAGGATTTTTAGACATGGCAAATTTTAACCTTGCAAATTCTAAACTTGCGGAAACACTGATAGGCAAAAATATGAAGGCCCACCCGGATTGCCTGGGCCTTTATATCGGCCTGGACGAGATGTATATTGCGCAGACCTCCCAAAAGGACGGCGGGACTGTTTTGGAATCCCTCCTGCGCGTGCCGGTAAGTGATGTGGACCGCACCCAACTTAAACCGTTGGATTTGAACGAATCGTATTTCCAAATGGATAACTGGCTGGAATCTTTAACCAAAGTGGCCAGCCGCAAAAAATGGAAAACCAACAAAGTGGTGGTCAGCTTGGCCTCGCCGTTTTGTTTGTTGCGCCACTTTGTAATTCCTACGGTTATTGAACGCAAAAACTGGAAAACCAGTATCCCTTTACAAGCGCGTAAATATATCCATTTCCCGTTTGAAAAAGGCGAATACGCGTACCATGTGTACGAGTTTGAAACTGCCGCCACTAAGCAAAAAAAGATGGGCGTGGTTTTTGCCATGACCAGCAAAGTCATTTTGGAACGCTTATCCAAGGGCTTGCGCTCGGCGGGGTTGGAACTGGTATCGGTGGAGCCGTCCGTCTTGTCTTTAAGCCGCGCGTTTGACGCCAGCGATAAAGAAGCCATTGGCAACGGGGGCCGCATTTATTCTTTCTTCGGGAAAGATTTGGCCAGTTTCGTCTTTTTGAACGAAGGCGCGCCCGTGCTGTTGCGCGAGGTGGAAATATCCGGCTCTTTACCGGCCGAACGCCGCCGCTTTGAAATTACCAACTGCACGGAATTTATTGCCAAACAGTTGGAAAAAGACCCCTTTGAAGAAGCGGTTATCGTGGGGCACGATGTAGACAACTGGATTACCGCGCTGGAAGCCGATTCCAAAAAACCGGTACGCAAATGGAATTTAACGGAAGTGTATGGCATTGAAACCAAATCGGCGGGGGAAGTATCCGCTATTGGGGCCAGTGGCAAATTCTATGATTCCAAAGCCCCGGATTTGGACTTTGTAAAAGGCTCCCGGTTGAGCGATTACGAATTTAACGCGGCGCTTATGGCGTGGAAAATTGCGGTATTAGTAGTGGCCGTATTTCTGATTATGATTGTAAAAGGGTATTTCGGCGTGCAGAAGACGGAATCCCAGCTTAAACACGTCAAAGCCACTAACGCCAACCCGGTGAAAGATTTTGAAGGCTTAACGGCTTCTCAAATTTCTAATAACTTGTCGCAGATTAAGAGCCAAAACTCCAACCTGGAAAAGTTCTTAAAAAGCAACCCGATTACGCCCTTATTGGTGGAATTTGTGGATGCTATCCCGGCGGAAGTATGGATTACCAAAATGGAATATAAAGATAAATTCCCGGCGGAATCCGGCAAGACGCGCTCTTTTAAGATAACCGGCTCCATTAAATCGGGCGGGGACGGCCAGGCCGATTTGGCTTTGGGCGATAAATACCGCCGCGCCTTGATGGAGATGCCTTTAATAAGCTCTATTTGCGGGCAGGAAGCGCAAATTTCGTATCAGGATGTATCCGTGCAGGATGAATCGGACGATAATTTTGACAAGCCCCGCGCCAAGGATGCTACCGCTAAAAAAGCATCTAACGAAACCACCTTCTCGCTGGAATGTGGCAAAGAGGAGGAAAAATATGTCCGCTAATGCACAAGTGAATAAAATAAAAGCCTCCATAGAAAAAGGCTTTAAGGATATGCAGTTGGTGTTGCAAGAAGGCAACGTAAAATTGTTTGCCAAACAGTTGGTGGTAATTATAGCGATATTTTTGGTGTTCCGCTATTTTAACAACTCGTTCCAACAAAAAATTAATAATTACCGCGGACAAATGGACGCCATCCGCTCCCAACAAACCAACGAGCAGGAATATATGGCCAGCAAAAAACGCTTGCTGGAGTTGGAGCCGCGCTTCCCGGATATGGCCTCTAAAAGCGAATGGTTAATGACGCAAATTTTGGATGTGTTTGCACAAGCCAAATTGACGCCTAAATTTTCCGGCACGCAAGCGGAAAACACCACGAACCCCAACTATACGTTGACGAATTTAGAGGTGGCCAGCAATGCTTCTTGGTTGGAATTTGCCCAGTTGATTGCCTCGGTGGAAAACCGGCCGGAATATTTGCGTATTTCCGAATTTTCTTTGGAAAAACTCAACGAAAGCAATATGTTGGGCCAAAATAAAATTAAATTAAAGGTTAATACCTTGTTCCCCAAAGAGAAACTGGCGCCTAAATTGTTCAAAGACCAGGGGGGTAATTAATGATGAAGAATAAAATTCTGGTTATTAGCTTTTTAACCGTATTCGCCCTGGGGGCGGCACACGCGCAGGGGGTTCCTCCCGCGCCTGCCATGCCGGCCAGTGTGGATGAAAACGGGGAAGGGTTTGTCACCCAACGGGATGATGTGGCCGAAAAAGCCGCGAAAGAAAACCAAAATAAAATTGTGTATAATCCCAAAAACCAGCGGGACCCCACCCTGTCCCCGGATGATTTCTTGCTATTACAATACCGCGAGCGCCAGCGCTTGGCCGCTTTGGAAGCGGAGCGCCAACGCAAATTGGCCGAAGAACGCCGCAAACGCGAAGAAGCCGAACGGCGCCGCCAGTTGGAACTTGCGCGCATTAAAGACCCCACCATTGAGGTCCGCAATAAAATCCGCATAGGCGGTATTATTGGCAAGGAAGTGTTTATCGGCGATAAGATATACACGGTTGGTAAAGTTTACAAGGGTGCAAAAATTGTAGACGTACGCAACGAAGAAGTGGTATTCTTGTATAAAGGCCATAAATTTAAGAAGAAAGTTCAGTTAAAGTAGTTGCAGTAATTTAGTAATTTACAAAAAGCAAATTAGGAGGATAGATGAAAAATCGTTTAGAAGGTTTTCTGGCTTTGGTTTTGGCCATGGGTTTGGCTACGTCTGTTAGCGCGCAGCAAGCCCGGCAGTCTCTCCCTAGCGATGACACCGTCACGCTGACGGCGGAAGAGACGGTCAAAATGACCGGGGAACCCGATTTGTACAAGACAGCCGAACAGGCTTCTCCGTTAGACCGCACCGTGTCTATCAGAGTATCCAACGTGCCGATATCGGCGTTCTTGAACAGCATTACCACGCAGGCCCGCATTAACTTTATTATGAGCGAAGAATTCGCCAATAAAAAAGTGACGGCCTCTTTGACTAAAGTGACTGTGCGGGAAGCGTTGGATACGTTGTTGCGCGTACACGGGTTAACCTACCAGCGCATCGGCAAGAGCGAAAGCTATGTGGTCACCAAACGCTCTAATGACGCGCCGGATACCATTACCAAAATCTACACGCTCAGCTATATTTCTTTGCAGGGCATGGGTTCTGCTAGCAGTGAAAAGCAAAGCGTTCTGCCGCAAATTTCCAGCGGTAGCAACATGAGCAATTACAGCTCGTCCAACAATATTTCGCAGGACACCGGCACCGGCAGTTCCGGTCAGGATGCCTATTCCGGCCAGGCGGAAATTATCTCTATTATCAAGAGCATGCTTTCCCCGGTGGGCCGTATCGCCGTGGACCCGCGCACCAATAAGTTAATTATTACGGACGTGGCGGAAGTTTTCCCGCAAGTGGAAAACATTTTGGCGGAATTGGATGTTCGTCCTCCTCAAATTTTGATTGAAGCGCAAATTGTGGAAGTCAACAAAACCAGCGGCCTGAACATTGGCTTTGAATACGGCGGCAGTGACGGTTCTTTAGTCACCTTTACCGGCCCGAAACGCCAAGTGACCGAAGAGTACATCCGCGGTAAAGGCGTGCATGGTTGGAGCTGGATTTTCCCGAGCAAAGACGACCTCAATAACGGTGGTTCCGGCTCTGGCTCCGGTTCCGGTTCTGGCTCCGGCTCCGGTTCCGGCGAACAGGAAGACGAAGGCGGCTTGTTGGACTTCTCCGCTTTCAAAGTGGTGCTTAGAAGCCTGCTGACCCGCGGTGAAGCCAAATACTTGGGTAAACCGAAAGTGGTGACCGTAAACAACAAAACGGCTACCATTATGACCACCACTCAAGCTACCGTAGGTTTCACCACTTCTTCCGGTAGCAGCGGGGATTATCAATCCGAAAGCTCCGAAAGAGCCAACGTGGGGTTGACGATGCAAGTGACCCCGCAGGTAAACCGCGAAGGCTATGTGACCCTGTACGTTCAGCCGTCTTATTCCGACTTGGCTGACGGTATCGGCAACACGAAAGACCCCACCACCCGCGCCGTATCTACCCTGGTGCGTGTGAAAAACGGTCAAACCGTGGTAATTGGGGGCTTGCTTAGCTCCCGCGAAACGGATTCCACCCGCAAAGTACCGCTTTTGGGTGATATCCCGATATTGGGTTGGCTCTTTACCAGCAAGGAAAAGACCAAATCCACTACGGACTTAGTAATCTTTATTACACCGACCATTCTGGCCGAGTAAAAAAGAGCTTTTTATCCCGTCCCCGCTTTTATGGCGGGGGCGGGAGTTTAACGACAATACACAGCGGGAAAACCCCGCGGGGGATTAGGAAATGGCAAAACAGTTAGGCGAAATTTTAATAGAAAGAGGCATCATTAACGAAAAGCAACTCAAAAGCGCGGAGCTTTATTCCCGCCAGAGTAATGTGCCGTTGGCGGATGCCATTGTTAAGTTCGGTTTCGCAAGTGAAAACCAAGTGACGATTGGGCTTTCCAAACATTTTGCAATTCCCTACGCTTCCAAAGAAAACGGCATTTTGACCCCGGAAAAAGAACAAAAATTGCAGGATATTATCCCGGAAAAATTTGCGCGTGAAAATATGGTCCTTCCGCTGTTCGTGGAAGATAACGAGCTGGCTATTGCACTCTATGACCCGACGAACGTATTTTTAATTGAAAATATCAAAATGATGTCCGGCAAGCAGGTACAGCCGTTCATCGCCAGCAAAAGCCAGCTGTTAAGTGTTATTGATTCGTTTTATTCCAATAAAGACTTGCTGGAGGAAGTTATTAATGATGCCTCCAACAAACCGGCTGATGCCGAAGTGGAGGAAGATGACGACGACGATTTGAACTCCGGCTATTTGGATTTGGACCGCGTCCGCCCCAACACTTCCCAATATGTTAAAATTGTAAACGCTATTTTGCGCCAAGCCATTACGGAGCGTACCTCCGATATTCACTTGGAAATGTTTGACGAGCGTGTCAGCTTGCGTTTCCGTATTGACGGTTCTTTGTATGAACGCACCCCACCGTCTAAAGAGGCTATCGCGGCTATTATTTCCCGTATTAAAATTTTGTCTAAACTGGATATTGCCGAAAAACGTTTGCCGCAGGACGGCAGTTTTGGTATCCAATTCCAAAACCGCAAAATTGAGGTTCGTGTGTCTGTCTGCCCGGCGGTATTCGGCGAAAAACTGGTGCTTCGTATTTTGGATAAAGGCACCGGGGAAATGAACGTAGACAAGCTGGGCTTTGAGCCGGAACAGAAACGCTTGTTTATGGAAGCGGCCAACTTGCCGCACGGATTAATCTTTTTGACGGGTCCTACCGGTTCCGGTAAATCTACCACGTTAAACGCGGTATTGACCACCATTCGTACGCCGGAATTAAACTTTATGACGTTGGAAGACCCGGTGGAATACAAACTGGCCGGTATCAGCCAGGTACAGGTAAAAGCCTCCATTGGGCTTACCTTTGCGGCCGGGCTCCGCTCGTTCTTGCGTCAGGACCCGGACGTTATTCTGGTGGGGGAAGTCCGCGATACGGAAACTGCGGAAGCGTGCTTGAAAGCCGCTTTAACCGGTCACTTGGTGCTTTCCACCCTGCACACCAACGAAGCGTTGGGTGCTATTCCCCGTTTGATTGATATGGGGATGGAGCCGTTCCTGCTGGCCAGCTCTTTGGCGTTGGTGGCGGCACAGCGCTTAATCCGCGTGTTGTGCCCGTACTGCAAAGTGCCGCACATGCCGGACGGAAACGTTTTGGCCCAAATTATTAAAGAAGGGCACTTGAACCCGAAGGACCAGAACAGCTGGACATTTTTTAAGTCGGTCGGTTGCCCCAAGTGCTTCGGCACCGGGTATATGGGCCGCCGCGCCATTTACGAAGTTTACCGCATGACCCAGGAAATGCGCACCATTATTTACAAAACGCAGGATTTGGTGGCACTTAAACAAGCGGCGGACAGCTCCGGAATGCTCAACCTGCGTGCGAGCGGTTGGCACAAAGTGGTGCGCGGTTTAACCACCGTGGACGAAATTTTAGCAGCAACAACGTCGGACGAATAACCAATATAATAAAATTAATGAGGGTTTTTTATTATGGCAAAATTCACTTATGAAGTACAGGACATGAACGGCAAAAAACTGCGCGGCAGTGTGGAAGCCGACAGCCGGGAAAAAGTTGTTTTCGCCCTGCAAAACAAAGGGTATATTGTGGTGGACGTAAAAGAGGGGGGCGGCGCCAGTCTGTTCGGCGGCGCCGGCGGCCCTAAAAAAACGGGTAAAGTGCCCGGGCATGTTTTGGCTTTCTTTGCCGAACAGCTTTCCACCCTTATTGCCGGTGGTGTGCCGTTGGTGCGGGCTATTTCCCTGCTGGGGGAATACGCTTCTAACCCCATGTTGGGTACCGTGCTTACGCAAGTAGCCAAAGATATTTCCGGCGGTAGTTCGCTACATACGGCGCTTTCCCGCCACAAACGCACGTTTTCCACCATTTGGCTGTCTTTGGTACAAGCGGGTGAAGTGGGCGGTCAGTTGGCCGATACCTTAATGCAGGTGGCTAAATACACCAAAACGCAGGAAGGTATGAAAAGCAAAATTATTACGGCAGTCACCTATCCGTTCATCTTGGGTACGGCGTCTATCGGTGTGTTGGTGTACTTTATTTTGGGGATTGTGCCTACCTTCGCCCAAATTTTTAAGGACTTTAACATTGAACTCCCTACCATTACGGTTATGGTATTGGCGGTGTCCAGCTTTTTAATCAACCACGGTATTCTGCTTATTTTCATTTTGATTGCCTCTTTCGTCGGGTTTAAGTTTTACATTAAAACCCCGGAAGGTAAAAAACGTTGGCACGCATTTTTGTTATCCATGCCGCTTTTTGGTAATTTCTTGAAAAATATTTATTACGACCGTATGCTTTCCACCATGTCTACGCTGTTGCAATCCGGCGTGACCATTTTGAACGCTATTGCGGTATTGGAAGAATCTTTTGATACCAACGTAATCATTCAAGGGGCCTTAAAACAAGTGCGTGCGGAAGTGGCGGCCGGGCAGTCTATTTCCGAATCGTTCCGCTCTACGGGCATTTTCCCCGGGTTGATGACGGAAATGATGCTCATGGGTGAAGAATCCGGTAAATTGCCTTCTATTATCGGTACGCTTTCTAAATTCTATGCCGACCAAGTAGACCAGTTTATTGCGCGTTTCTCCGCGGTTATTGACCCTATCTTAATCTGCGGCGTAGGTGCGCTGATTGGTATTATTGTGGCCTCTATTTTCTTGCCTATTTTCAAACTGTCCCAAATCAGCGGCAACTAGGAGGGATGTATGAAGAAAGGTTTTACACTGATTGAAGTGATGATTGTGGTGGTAATTGCCGTCACGGTGGCGGCATTTGCCGTGCCGGCTTATAAACGGAGCATGGAACGCAATAAATTTATGGCCGCGGAGGGGAAACTGATAGAGCTTTCTTCCGCCTTGCGTAATGTGCAACAAATGTTTGGGGGATATAGTTGCCCCGATATCACCACGCCGGAAGACATGTATCTAAATCAGGACGAAGGGGTTGTTGCGGCACGCAAAACGCTTAATAAAGCCGGGTGCCAAAAGTATCCCCATATATGTATGGAACGCAACGGGTATACTAAAGCCACTGTAAAAGATTCTATGAATTCCTATGGATATAACATAGAAACAAATTGCGACGTGTGTATGGAACGGCCGAACGTGGAGAAATTACCTGTGCCGTATAAAGTTTGTATTGATAATATGGGTACGGAAACTTTAACCTATAAGGACAAAAGCTTTTCGCGGTAATTGACAAATTGGCAATTTTCCGCAATACTTAATAGAGCTTAAATTTTATAGAGGATTTTTATATGAAGCATCTATATTGTAAACAAGCGGGTTTTACCCTGTTGGAATTGTTGATAGCGGCCGCCATTATCGGTATTTTGGCTTTGTTTGCCACGGTGAGCTACCGCAACAGCACCGCCCAAACCCGGGTGGCACAGGCGCGCGCGGTCACGCAATCGTTGGCTATGGGGAATTATCGGGCGCATATTGATTACCCGAGCATTCGGTTTGATGAAAACCCTATTCGCGATGTGGTCCAAGGCACTACCGGTACCTCTTTTGTAGACGGCATTAGCGTTTGTGCCCGCGGTTTTGCCTCCAACCCCAGCAGTGCCCAGAAGTGGCAAGCCAGCTGTTTGGTGGCCAACGGCTATGTGGATGCTTTGGGTTTTGAAGGCTATTTCCACTTTACCTTGTCCGGGGATGCATCCGCCTGTTTTGAGGGTGTAAATAGTAAACTGGGCAAGTATCAGGGCTATAAAGCCTGCTACAACGCGGCCAATGATAGTTGGAGCGAAATTTCCTCCACTTGGAGTGGTACGGGCGGCACAACCGGGGCCTAGCAAAAAGGATATTTTATGAAAAAATATTTATCTTATTTTAATCTCCGTTCCTGCGCGCAAAGCCAAAAAGGCTTTACGCTTATGGAAATTTTGGCTGTACTGCTGATTATTGCCGTCATCCTTAGCTTTGCAATTCCGGCGTATAATTCTATCCGTTTTGACCAGCGCAACAACCTGGCTAAAGAAGGCGTAAAACGCTTGTCCGAAGCTATACGCAGTTATTACCAAAACACCAAAGGTGTCCAAATTATCGGGAATTTCACCGGAACCGCGTTGGGAACCGTTCCTGCCTGCAACGATTTGAGTTCCAGCGGGGTGCCGGGCCGCGGAAAGACGGAAAATATTATGCAGTTGTTTGCCTGCGGTTATTTAAGCGGGGCAGAATATTCCGAATTGCCGTATACTTTTTATTCGTGCTTAAATGATGTGGATAACAAAGTATGCCACGGCCACCCGTATGCAGTGGCAGTGGGAACTACCGAAGCCGCCGCCGGTAAAAAGTATGTAAAAGAGTATGACGGTGTGCCATATTATATTTATTTAGATAGTGCTTTACGGGTGACGGATAATTCCAACGATTAAAGGATACTTTATGATAAAGAAATTTTGGAAAAGTAAAAAAGGTGTGACGTTGTTGGAAGGGCTGATTGCCATGGTGCTGTTGGCCGTAGTGGCTACCGGCTCTTTTGCGGTGTTGTTATCAGCCTCGCGTAAATCTTCCGGGCCGGACCTCCGCGAAGAAATGATTTTAGCGGTAGAAAAAGCGCACATGCAGTTGCAGGCGTATGTGTTTTCCCGCGATTTTACGCTTACCAAAAAAGATTCGGAAAATGAAGATTTAGTGCCGCTGGCCTATCAAAACGGCTTGTGCGGGCACTCCGGCACCATGGCGGTTGATGACACCACGCCCCTTGCCTCCGGAACGCATAACATTAAGTGCCTGTTGCCGCTTATTTGTGATTCGTATGCCGCGGATGACTGCAACGAAGACACCGGCTCCAAAAGCTGTTTTGTGTACCGGGTAAATTCTAATGATGTTGTCAACGCTAAATTGCCGGAAGCCGCGCGGGAACGCCCGCTAAGCACCAACTGGAATACGGGGGTTTACAACACCGCAGATGGGGTGCGGCCGCAAGATATTTCCAGCGGAAAAACCATCCATTTTGAAATCCGTTGCAACGGGTACACTTTAACCAGATAGGGGGCGCTATGAAAAACAGAAAAGGTTTTACACTTACAGAGGTTCTGTTGGCGGTAATGGTAGTGGGGTTAATTGGGGTGGCATTGGCCTCTTTAACCACGGCGGCCTCGCGCGAGGCGGGGGTTGGGCGCAGTAAAGTGATGCTGCGCAATAATTTATCCCTTTTTTTGCGCACGTTGCGTAATGATATTAACGCGGCAACGTATATTAATATGGGGGCGGGTACGGACCCCAGCACCGGGGGCCTTTTATTTGAGCTGTGCGATAATAAAAGCGTATCCGGGGCAGCTATTACCAAGCCCGGGGGCGGGAATGGGTGCGTCACTTATAGGTTTGACAAAGGCTCTAAGTCGTCCGGCGTGAAGCCCACGGGGGCCACGCGCGGCGGCAGAATCCTGCGTAATGGGAGTACCGTGCTGAACAATGTAAAATATATGCCCCGATATGAAGGGTACGCCTCTCCATCCTTCCGGCGGGTGGGCAACAGCGGCGTTGCCAGCGCGATTGATATGACGTTGATTGTGGAATTAGATTCTACCCAAACGGTCAATGACATTGTAGAAGAAACGTTTTTACTGCCTAACGGGCTGTAAAGGAGATTTGTATGATATTAAAAAATAACAAAGGTGCCGCGTTAATGCAGGTTCTGCTGGTGACGGTGGTTTTGGCGGGGATGTCTGCCATGTTGTTGCGTGCCACGCTTTCGCGCACGATGACGGTGCGCCAAACGCGCCGGAATGTAAGCACCCAGATTATGGCGGATTCCTGCATGGCGGAGGTAAATTCTCTGTGGGCGGCCAAATCCGTAGCCACGTTCCGCAGTGATTTTGAAGGGGACGCCCGCGGCGCCTATATGTATTGTGACGACTACAATAACTCCGGCATTTGCACCAGCACCAGCGATACGGAAAAACACCGCTTTTATGATTGTTGGCCCGCAATAGACGGGCAAACGTATCAGGTGCGTGCCTGGTTGTATGATACAAAAGGGGAAAACGGAGAAGTGGACGGATACCCCCGGGGAGAAATGACCGGAAAAACTGCCGGAGGAAATATGTTGCAAATGGTTTTTGAAGTAATAGGCAGTGACGGCGGCTCTTTATAATTTAGGATAGTGATTATGAAACGGAGCATTTTTTTAAGTGTAGCACTTGCCTTATCCGGCTTTGTTTATGCCCAAAACACCGTTTCCGCACCTGCGGAGGCGGTGTCTTCGTCTATTCAGGTATCTAACGAACAATTAACGGCCCCCGGGTCTAATATTGATATACTCAAAAAGTCCCTCGGGCAAGCCAAGCAAGCCCCCCGGGCCGTGGGCACTACGGCCGTGCGCGCGCAAAGCACCGCGGGCTCATCCGCCAAAGCGCCCGCCAAAACTTCGGCGGATTCCACATTGGAAATGCCGTTAGATATGGGCGGAAATGCTCCGGCGGCGGTGGTAAAAACGCAAGTACAGCCCACTAAAAAGCTCAGCGCAAAAACCGCCAACCGGGTAGCGGCCAGCAAGGCGCGCCGCCCCCAAGGCAAAAAAAATAATACGCTCCGTAAAAAGCCGGCTCCGGCAGGCAAGGTGGCGGCCGCTCCCGGCACTAAAAAGCAAGCCGCGCAACCGTCGGCCAAACCCACGGAAACGGAAAAATTAATAGAAAAAGAAAACGCCCTTTTACCGCCGGGGGAAACCGCCGCGCCGGACCCGGATGACGGCCCGCAGGAAGAACCCAGCGACGAAGATTTAGCCGCCGATGCGGAATTGGAAGCCGCCGCGCGCATACTCCGCCAGGCCAAACAAAAGCAGGAAAACTCCGGCCGTTTAATTCCGCCGCCGGCCGCTAAAAACACAACGGCCACGGTGCCTTCCAACAAAGCCCGCCGCTTCAACCCGAATGTCTACCGCCCGGGCGTGGAATGGAAATTAAGCGAAAGCAAAAACTTTACCATTTATACCCAAAAGCGGGATTTTGGCAGTGGTACGGCCAATATGTCCAACGTGTTTGAACAGGCATACAACACCTTAAAACGGTTTATTCCGTGGATGATGTCGGACCGGGTGCGGGTGTTTGTGTATCAGGATTACCAATCGTACTTGAAATACGAGCCGAACGCCAAACCCTGGAGCCGCGCCCTGGCGTACCCGACCCGCGGGGAAATTGTGGTATATGACGAGCCGCAAAAAACGCAAGAGCTGAAAGAAATGTTCACGCACGAACTGGTGCATATTTTTACCCAAAAGTTTTTTGATAAACGCCATACGCACCAAATTATGACGCCCGCCTGGTTGGACGAGGGCTTGGCGGTACTCATGGAAGACCAAGCCTATAACGGCACGCAGGGCGGCCCGTGGGCGCAGGATTTTAAGAATTTGAACCTTCAGCGCGATAAATCCAGCCGGATGTCTTTGGGGTGGGATTCTCCGCGCCCGGCCCGGCGCAAACCGGGGCGCACGGTCACTTTTTTACCGTTTGACCAGTTTATGCGGGAAGGGTCGCTCAATATGATGGAATCCAACGGGCAAACGCAGGATTGGTATTTCCAAGCCTATACCATGGTGCGCTTTTTGCTCAACCCGGGTAATTCGTCTTATCCATCTAAGCGGATGCAGTTTGAGCAGTTTACGCGCCTGCTTTCGCAAGGGGAGGCGGTGCGGGACCCGTCCACCGGGTTTTTGAAAAAAGATTCCAAAGGCCGCCAAATTTACGAGCCGTATTCGCCCGAAAAGGCCCTTAAACGCGTGTATTATTATAACGATATGAACGCGTTTGAAGATGCCTTTTGGAAGTGGGCCAACGCGGGCGGGAGCGGATATTCGCTCTAATGCCGGAGAGCTTTATACTTTGCACAAGGGACCAGAACGGTCCCTTTTTTTATGCCGTTTGGAGCCGTAAAAAACGCCGCTTTTTTTAAGAAGCGGCGTTAAAATAATCCGTCAATGATTGCCTATAAAACAGAGAGGTAGCGTTCAATTTCGTAATTAGAAACGTGGGTGCGGTAGTTTTCCCATTCAATGTCTTTATTGGCAATAAATTTTTCAAACGTATGCTCGCCCAGCGTTTCGCGCACCAAGGCGGAATGGCGGGTCAGGTTGACGGCTTCGTATAAATAAGCGGGCAAGGTTTCTATGCCGCGTTTTTGGCGCTCTTGCGGGCTCATGTGGAAGATGTTGTCCTCCGTAATGGGCATAACGGGCAATTTGTTTTTTATGCCGTCTAATCCGGCCGCCAACATAACGGAAAAAGCCAAATAGGGGTTGCAGGCCGGGTCCGGAAAGCGGCACTCTAAACGGGTGGCGTTGGGCTTGCCGGCCTTTGCCTGCGGAATACGCACCAAGGTACTGCGGTTGCGCCGCCCCCACGCAATATAGGCCGGGGCTTCATAACCGGGCACCAGGCGTTTATAAGAGTTTACCCACTGGTCCGTGACGGAGCAAATTTCCCGCACATGCTTTAGAATCCCGGCGATATAGTGTTTGGCGGTGTCGGAGAGGAAAAGCTCGTCCTGGGCATCAAAAAACATATTTTTGCCGTTTGCAAATAGAGATTGGTGAACGTGCATGCCGCTGCCGTTTACGCCTGCAATAGGTTTGGGCATAAAGGTTGCGTACATATTGTGTTTGGCGGCCATTTGTTTAACCACCGTTTTGTAGGTAATTACCTGGTCTGCCATTTTGAGGGCTTCGTCGTAGCGCAGGTCAATTTCGTGTTGGGAGGGGGCTACTTCGTGGTGGGAATATTCCACGCGGATGTTTAATTTTTCCAGCATTTGCATCGTTTCCCGGCGCACCGCGTACGAGGTATCTAAAGGGATGGTGTCAAAGTAGCCGCCGCAGTCCAACGGTTGGGTGTGTTTATTGTCTTGAAAATAAAAATATTCCAGTTCCGGCCCCACCATAAATTGGTCAAATCCGGCTTTTTTCATGCGGGCCAAATTCTTTTTTAATATGTAGCGCGGGTCCCCTTCAAACTGGTTGCCGTCGGTATTTTTGATGTCGCAAAACAACCGGGCAATAGGTGCCCCGGTTAATTCCGGCGTAAATACTTGGAACGTATCCAAATCCGGCAAGGCCACCAGGTCGGATTCGTAAGTGCGGGCGAACCCTTCCACGGATGAGCCGTCAAAGCCCATGCCTTCATTCAGGGCGTATTCAAATTCCCGGTGGGAAAGGGAAAGGGATTTTAAGTTGCCCAAAATATCCACAAACCAAAGTTTAATAATTTGCAGGTTGTTGGCTTCGGCGGTAGCTAAAATATGTTTAATTTTTTCTTTTTCTTCGGCGTTTCTTTCTATGGGCATAAGTGCCTCCGGTTATGGATAAAATCACAAAAAACTATTATACATTTTTCGGCGTTTGTGCGGCACCCCCAATAAAAAAGCCCTCCGCGGGGGAGGGCTTTGCAGAAAGAAAATGCTTTTATCTGGCTTCGCAGCGGTGTTGGATACCGTGGCAAATTTCGTCAATGTCGTATTCGGCGCCGCATTTCGGGCAGTGGGTTTCGGTCGCTTTGACCGTGCTGACCGTGTTGGCTTCGTAAGACGTAGTGGCGGATACCGGGCCCATGCAGTTTACATCCGTATCGGCCGGGCAGCGGCGGGAATCTTCTACCGGTTCACCGCACCAGCGGCATTGTTCCGCGCCGGCCAGTTGGTTGTAGTAGTATTCAAAATCATGTTTGGCGCGGCCGTTGTTGGCGTCGCGGTCTTTTTGCAACAACACTTCGGCTCTGTTAGCAATCGCCATATCTAATTCATACAGCGGGGCCATTTCGGGTTCGCCGTAAGGGTAGTCTTCAAGACCGCTGACACTGACTAAATTAGAATGAGGTTCACCGTCAGAGGCATCATTCTGTTCCGTGGCCGGGGATTCCACCCAATAATAACCGGCTTCCGGTTCGCCGGAGGGGCGGTTATCGGCGCATTCGTGGTATACGTCGCGGCATAATTCGTCAGAAGTGTATTCGGCGCCGCATTTCGGGCAGTTGGTTTCCATTTTGGCCGGTTTGGCGGCTTTGGGCGCTTTTTTGGCTTTTACGGCTTTGGGGGCCGGCATGCAATATACATCCGGGTCGGCCGGGCATCTGCGGCCTTCTACCACCGGTTCACCGCACCAGCGGCATTTTTCGGCCTGGGCTTTGGGCGCCGGGCATTTGTGTTGCATACCGTGGCAACGCACATCAATATCGTATTCTTCGCCACATTTCGGGCAGTTGGTTTCCGGTTCGGCGGCTTTGGGCGCTTTTTTAGCTTTTACATATTTGGGGGCCGGCATGCAATACACATCCGGGTCGGCCGGGCATCTGCGGCCTTCTACCACCGGTTCACCGCACCAGCGGCATTTTTCGGCCTTGGCATTTTTGCGGGCTTGCAGGGCGCGTTTTTGCAAAACATTTTCTAATTTAGCAGAAGTTTTGGCATCTTTTTTGGGAGCCTTAACAGATTGGGCATTGGCACAAACGGCAACAGTAAACAAACACAGCACGGATACGGCTATTTTGTTGAATTTCATACATCCTCCTTAAAATGGTTCCTACTTGCTATTACTATAAATCTTTTGACTCGGTTTTTACAGGGCCTAAAGACCTATTTTTTATGGATTTTGGACCTATATTGTGGTTGGGCCTTTAGGGGCTGGCCGGAGTGTGCGCCCCGGGCCTGTGGGAAAATATAAAAAGGAAGTTTCTAAAATAAAAAAATTTACTACAATAAGTATTATGATTATACCTACTATTATTGAAAAGAATGTCGGATATGATATTTTTTCGCGGTTATTAAAAGACCGTATTATTTTTGTCGGCGGGCGCGAGGGGGAAGTGGATACCGCCAGCGCCAATATGATTATCGCCCAGCTTTTGTATTTGGATGCCGAAGACTCTCAACGGGAAATTAACCTGTATATCAACTCTCCCGGCGGTATGGTGACGGCCGGCCTGGCTATTTACGATACTATGCAGTTTATCAAAGCCCCCATCACCACTATTTGTATGGGCCAGGCTATGAGCTTCGGCGCGGTGCTGTTGGCGGCCGGCTCCAAAGGGCGGCGCTATGCTTTGCCCCATTCGCGCATTATGATTCACCAACCTTTAATTTGGGGCGGCGGTATTTCCGGCCAAGTGACGGATATTGAAATTGAAGCGCGCGAACTGCACGACAATAAAGAACACCTGTTGGATATTTTGGCCAAACATACGGGCCAGCCGAAGGAAAAAATCCGCACGGATAGCGAACGCAACTATTATTTATCCGCCGAAGAAGCCAAAGCCTACGGCATTATTGACGAAGTTTTAACTTTACGGGATAAATAAGCTGTACCCGCTTTGCAATTACCCCGCCCGCACGGCGGGGTTTTTTATTATGGGATAACAGACCGGGCAAATAAACAAAACTAGCAGGCATTGGCTATGTTTGCTAATTTTAATTGAATTTGCTACAATATTACCGTGGGTAAGCGCGCGGGGGTAAAAAACGCGCGCCATGAAAAAGCCCCTTTTTATCAGGAGAAAGCATGAGCGAAGAAATTAAAAAACAAACGTTATCGCTGCCGACGGTAATTCCCGCCGTGGCCATACGGGATGTGGTGATGTTCCCGGGTATGAATTTGCCGTTGTCTGTGGATAGGGAAAAATCTATTGTAGCGGTGGAATTGGCGTTGGAATCCGAGGGGCGCTATATATTGGCGCTTTCCCAAAAAAATGCCGAAGTTGACAACCCCAAAGAAAGCGATATTTACCATTTTGGCGTGGTGGCGGAAATTACCCAAAACTTAAAAATGCCGGATGGTTCCATTAAGGTATTTTTGCAGGGCTTAACCCGCGCGCGCGTTAAAAAATTAGAACTTAACCCGGTGGCTAATACCTGGTTTGCCACGGTGGATTATTTGGAAGAAAAAGACGATAACTCCCCGGTGGTGCAGGCTTTAATGCGCAAAGTGCTGGACGAATTTGACCATTACGCGCGGGTGTCTAAACGGGTGGCGGTGGAGGGGGTTTCCTTCTTGCGCCAAATTAACGACCCGTCCAAACTGGCCGATACGGTGGCCTCCAATATGATGGTAAAAACGGCCGACCGCCAAGCCATTTTGGAAGCCGTGGACGTGAAAACGCGGTTGGAAAAAATCTTAAAATTAATCACGAGCGAAGTTGAAATTTTAGGGTTGGAAGAAAAAATTCACTCCCAAGTGCGCGCACAAATAGAAAAGAACCAAAAAGAATACTATTTGAACGAGCAAATGAAAGCCATTCAAAAGGAACTCAGCCAAAAGGATGATTTCCAAAAAGAATTGGACTCCATGCGCGCCAAAATTAAAAAGAACGGCTTGCCCGCGCACGCCAAAGAAGCGGCCGAAAAAGAGCTGGACCGCCTGGCTAAAATGGCGCCGTTCTCCCCGGAAGCTACGGTTTCGCGCACTTATTTGGATTGGCTGTTAAATCTGCCGTGGAACGTGACCACCAAAGACGTACTGGATTTGAAAAAAGCCAAAGAAGTGCTGGACGAAGACCACTACGGTTTGGAAAAACCCAAAGAGCGTATTTTGGAATATTTAGCCGTCAGCAAGTTGACCCATTCCCTGCGCGGGCCGGTGTTGTGCTTTGCCGGGGCGCCGGGGGTAGGCAAAACCTCTCTGGCCAAATCTATTGCGCGGGCTATCGGGCGTAAATTTGTGCGGATGTCTTTGGGCGGCGTGCGGGACGAAAGCGAAATCCGCGGCCACCGCCGCACCTATATCGGCTCTATGCCGGGGCGCATTATCCAAGGGTTAAGCAAAGCCAAAAGCTCCAACCCGGTGTTCCTGTTGGACGAAATTGACAAAATGGGCTCCGACTGGCGGGGTGACCCGGCCGCGGCTTTGCTAGAACTGTTGGACCCGGAACAAAATAAAGATTTTGTGGACCACTTTTTAGACGTGCCGTATGATGTTTCCAAGGTAATGTTTATTACTACGGCCAACTCCCTGGCGGATATTCCCGTCACGTTGCGTGACCGTTTGGAAATTATTGAATTTTCCGGCTATACGGATTATGAAAAGCACGATATTGCCGCCAAATATTTAATTCCGCGGCAGATGAAATTGCACGGCTTAAAAGAGGGCTCTTTGGAAATTTCCCGGGATGCCGTCGCCCTGATTATGCGGGAATATGTGCGCGAAGCCGGGGTGCGTAATTTGGAACGCCAAATAGCCTCCCTTTGCCGCAAGTCCGCTAAACAATATGTGGAAAACGGCGGCAAAAAAATTGTCATTAACGCTAAAAATCTGCATGAATATTTAGGCGTGCCGAGATATGCCAACTTCTCTACGGAGGAAAACTCCGTGGGCGTGGCTACCGGCCTGGCGTGGACGAGCGTGGGCGGGGAAACCCTTTCCATAGAAGCCACCAAACTGCCCGGCAAAGGCCAGCTGATTTTGACGGGTATGTTGGGTACGGTAATGAAAGAATCCGTCCGCGCGGCGCTGACGTATGCGCGCAGCCGCGGCTACGGGTATGACGTGGATTTTGACCATACGGACTTTCACGTCCACTTCCCGGAAGGCGCCGTGCCGAAAGACGGCCCCTCCGCCGGGAGCGTGATTACCACCGCCATTACCAGTTTGCTGACGGGCCTGCCGGTCAAAAAGCATTTGGCTATGACGGGCGAGGTGACCATTACCGGGCGCGTACTGCCTGTGGGCGGTATTAAAGAGAAGTTTTTGGCCGCGTACCGGGAAGGCGTCAAAACCATTTTGTTCCCGCACACGAACGTAAAAGATGTGGACGAACTGCCCGCACAGGTAAAAAAGGAACTAACCTTAATCCCTGTAAAAAGCATGGACGAAGTGTTGCCTTTGGCCTTGGAAGGGTGGAAAGAATACGCCGCCAAGCACCAAAAGGATTTTGACAAAGCCTTGGCAAAAGTGGGGCATATTGCCAAAAAAACCGCTAAACCTGCCGCCAAAACGGCCCGGGCTACGGTGAAAAAAGCCACCCGCCCGGCTGTTAAAAAAACCGCCAAAAAGAGCGCTAAAAAGAGTGCTAAAAGACGGTAGGCGTTTATAAAAAACGGTAATTTATCCCCGGAGATTAAAAAATAATTTCCGGGGTTTTTTGTGTTTTTCCTTTCGCACAGAGCGGAAAAATAAGAATAGTTGCATTGGTTGAAAAACTTTGCTAAAATAATAACACATTAGGATATTGCGGGCGTGGTTCAATGGTAGAATGGAAGCTTCCCAAGCTTTAGACGAGGGTTCGATTCCCTTCGCCCGCTTTTTTTAAGGAACTTATGGAAAACGAAAATTTTGATTTAGAGCAAAAACCTGTTTCCGCCAATAAAGACCTTTGGCTGTTCCTGATAGTGGTAGATATCGTTTTTTTATGCGTCTGCGGTTTCTTTTTGTATAAGAATCTGTCGGCGCGTTTTTTTATGCCGGTAGAGGAAACGGAAGTGGTGGCCGAAGAACAGGCCGCCGCCCAGCCCGATTTGTTGGCTGAGGTGTTGCCCGAAACCAAAAAAGAAACTAAAAAAGAACCCAAAACTCCGGCCGCCCCGGCAGTAAAAGCGCCTAAAGTGCAAGAAATTGCGGCAGAGCCGGTGGTAGTAGTGCAAGAGCCGGTAGCCGAACCCGCCCCCAAAGTGGATGAGCAAGAGCAACCGGCCGAGCAAGCCGAAAAGCCCGCCAAAGCCAGTGTGGTGGTGGCGGATAATCCCAAAAGCTCCAAGTACCGCCGTGTCACTTTCCGCTATTTTGGGGAAGGCAAAAAAGTTTCTATCGTCAGCGGTTTTACCATGGCCAAACCGCAAGCCCTGCGCAAGAAAAACGGCGCATGGGAAACCACCTTATCCATTGCGCCGGGCAAATACCGCTTTTTGTTTATTGTGGACGGCGTGAACACGCCGGACCCGTACAGTCCGCAAGAAAACGGCCGCAGTGTGTTAATCGTAGATTAAATGAACTTTTCATCAACCAAAACCCCGGGACTTACTCCCGGGGTTTTTGCATGGGGCCTTTGGGGGGCACCGCTCCCTTCCGGGACTTTTGTATTGGGGCCTTTTGGGCGCGGCGGCATGCCAAATAGAGCCGCGCTGTAAAGGTGTGGTGTGCGCGGCGGGCCTTTTGTGTGGGTATTTCCAAATGCGCGTTTAGGGGTGCTACTGGCTCCCGGGGTTTTTGCGTGGGGCCCTTTCGTGGGGGCGCGGTGGGGTTTTTGTGGAATCGGCGCGCAAAATGGGCCTGTATAAAAAGGGCCTATATAAAATGGGCCGGAAAAACCTTTCTTTCCGGCAAAAAAAGTCTGCCCCAAATAAAAAAAGGAAAATCCAAAAATTACTGCAATAAAAATCAACAAGTGGCTCCGCTATCCGGCTAAAAACGCACAAAAACAGCCCCGGTAAAAGATTTTTCGGTTTTTGCATAAATGTATACAATAAACATAAAACCCGCCCAAAAAGGCGGGTTTTGTGCGTTTTTCCGTAAAAACCGTTTAAGCGGATTTTTTGCGTTTGGGGGGAATCGTTTTATCAAACGGACGGTGGTTGATGAATTGTTCCGCTTTATCGGTGGCCTCGTTAAGTTGTTCTTCCAGGGCCAGGGCGGCGGCGTTCAGGTCTGTATCGTCTTGCACGCGGATAGTTTTGCCGTACACCAGGGCGGTTTTGCCAAAGGGGAGCGGCACGCGCATCCGGTCCCAGGAGCCCACCGTAAATTTATGGCTCAGCGCCGTACCGACGGGAATAATAGGGAGCCCCGTTTTTTTGGCTAAAAACAAAATGCCGGGTTGCACTTTATAAACCGGGCCGCGCGGGCCGTCCGGCGTGAGCATGGGGCGGTAGCCGCTTCTGGCCGCTTGCAATAAATGGATGAGCGCCCGCGCACCGCCGCGGCTGCTGGAACCGCGTACGGCCAACATCCCGAATTTAGGCAGCAGGCGGGCGATATATTCGCCGTCACTGCTTTGGCTGATGAGGGGGGCAATTTTTTGCCCTTTATAGGGGTAAAGCAAAAACAACTGTTGGTTGTGCCATACGGCGTAAATCAGTCCTTTTTGGCTTTGTTCCAACTGTTCGCCTTCGGCGGATTTGAACCAGTAGATGCGGGTGGTCCACCCTAAAAAAACGGTGTAAGCATAGGCCAGTGTGGAGCCTAAAAAATGTTTAACGGTGTAAGAAAGCGACGGGGATTGTACGGACATTATTTTTTTCCTTTTTTCTTTTTTCTCTGCCACGGTATTAAAAATACCACGGTGGCTTTGGGGGTTAATTGGCCGTTTTGCAAGGCCACATCAATTTTGCTAGCGTTTAATTTTTCTAACAAAAGGGGTAAAGCGCTATCCGCCAAGGATTTATCCAGCCGGACGGCTTCGCGTAAGATTTTGGGCTCAGCCGCCACGCCTAATAACGGCGTGTAGACCAACTGCATATCCAAAATTTCACATTCTTCTTTTTCGGCCTGTTCGCGGATAAGCTCCGTGACGAACAAAATGGCCGTGCGCAAAAATTCATACAGCGCCGTATTGGCTAAAATCTGCTGTTGCGGATTGGTTATTTGCTGTACAAAGGTTTCCACTTTACTGCCCAACGTCACGGCGCAGGCGCTGAACATTTCTTTGGGAATCAGCGTTGCGGCGCCTAATTCCCAATGGGCATCTTGGTTAAATTCGTACACGGTTCCGGGGTCCAACTCTTTGGCTAACGCGGCAATAAAGCGGGCCAGGGCGGTTTCGTCTTCAAAACCGGCCTGCCTTAAATTTTCTGCGGTGCGCAATAGTTTACGCAGAATTTCTTTTTGCCGTGTGGCTATTTTGAACCGTTTTATTTTTCTCATACTTAAAACCGTTTTAGTAAAAACTCCGTAAAGCATTTGCTAAAGCTGTTTTATGATAAATAAAAAGGGCCCGCACACCCCAAACAGGCGTGCGGACCCCTAAAACTATTTGTGTTTGTTGTGGCGGGTACGTTTGATTTTCGTCACCGTCTTTTTGGGTGCGGCGGCTCTTTCTTCGCGCGGTTCTTGCGCTAATACTTGAGCGGCCGGTTTGGCGGCCTCTTTTTTGGCAGTAGAGTAGCCGCGGTCCAAATCGGACAGTTGGCCCTTTTGCCAAGTGTACACTAACGGCGTGCTTAACGCAATGGTGGAATACACACCGCTAATACAGCCTACCAACATAGCAAACGCAAAAGAGTTCAGCACTTCCCCGCCCAAGAAATACAAAATAAACAGGGCAAAAATTACCGTTAAGGTGGTAATAATCGTGCGGGAGAGCGTTTCGTTAACAGACAGGTTGATTAACTCTCTCATGCTCATTTTGGGGTGCAGGCGGATGTTTTCGCGCATACGGTCAAAAATAACAATCGTATCGTTAATAGAGAACCCGGCGACCGTTAAGAACGCCGCCACGATAACCAAGTCAATTTCCCGTTGCGTGATAGAAAACGCCAGCGCCATGGCAAATAAGTCATGGAACAAGGCCACAACGCCGGAAATGCCCCACAAAATGTTGCTAAAGCGGAACGCAACATAAATGATGATGAACACCAGCGACAGCAAAATAGCCCACATGGCGCGTTCGGTCATGTTGTCACCCACGGCCGGGCCCACGGAGTTGGTTTGCTGAATGGTAAACGGCACCTGTACCGCTTGGAGGGCTTTTTCAATGCGTGCTTGCACGACGCCTACTTCGCTGGAGGTGCTTTTTTCGCGGATGGCAAAGGTATTATCCCCATACGTTTGAATGGCGGATTCTTCGCCCGTGTTGTCCAGCGCATCACGCAGGACGGACATTTCCACCGGTTTATCAAATTTTACCTGTACCAACGTACCGCCGGTAAAATCAATACCCAGGTTGAAACCTTTGGTGGCAAAGCAAATTACGCCGCCGATTAATAATAACGCAAACAATACAAAGTATACTTTGCGGTATTTAAGGAAATCAATGTTTGTTTTAGGTAATAAGTGCATCATAAGCTGATCTCCTTGGGGTTAGAGGTTAAGATAAGTTCGTAAATCGCGCGCGTGACGAACACGGCCGTAAACAAACTTACCACCAAGCCGATAATCAAGGTGACGGCAAAGCCTTTCACCGGGCCGGTACCAAATTGCAACAAACACGCACCCACAATAATAGTGGTGAGGTTGGAGTCAAAAATGGCAGACCAGGCTTTATCGTACCCCAGGTGGATAATTTCGTAAATCGGTTTGCCCAGCAGGGTTTCTTCGCGCATACGTTCAATAATCAGCACGTTGGCGTCAATAGCCATAGCCAAGGACAAAATAATACCCGCAATACCCGGCAACGTCAGCGTGGCGGAAAAATAGCTCATAACTGCCGTTAGTAATACCAGGTTGAGTACGAGGGCAATATCGGAAATAAACCCGGCGCCCTTATAGTATATTGCCATGAAAACCAAAATCAGGATTAAGCCGAATAAAGAGGCCGTTAAGCCGGATTTAATGGAGTCTTCGCCCAAAGTCGGGCCGATGGTTTTCTTTTCAATCACCTTTACCGGGGCAGGCAACGCACCGGCTTTTAATACAATGGTCAGCTGTTTGGCTTCGTCCAAGGTAAAAGTGCCGGAAATGCGGCCGTCTCTGGTAATGCGGCTTTGAATGGTGGGGGCGGATTGAATGGTGTTATCCAGTACAATCGCCAGGCGTTTGCTGATGTTGGCGCCCGTCAATTTGCCGAATTTTTTGCTGCCTTCGGCGGTAAAGCTGAACGCAACTTCGGGGTAGCCGTTTTCGCCGTACATGGTCAGTTTGGCGTTATCCAAATCGGCCCCGGTGACGGCGGCCGTTTTGGTGACCACCATATACCCGCCTTCTTTACTGCGCATAAGTTGGGCATCTTCCGGCATTAATTTGGCAATAGCCGGGTCCAAAACGCCGTCTTCGTCAAACGGTTTTTCGGATTCTTCCAATTTGGCTATGGCTTTGGAGTAGGCTTCCGTATTTTCTTTTACAATGCGGAATTCCAACATAGCCGTTTTGCCGATTAGCGCTTCCGCTCTTTCCGGGTTGGCCACACCGGGCAGTTGCACCAAAATCCATTTATCGCCCTGGCGGGTGATTTGGGTTTCGGCCAAGCCGTATTGGTCAATGCGGTTGCGGATAATTTCAATCGCGCGGGACATGGCTTCATTTAAGGGCTCTTTTTTATCCAGTTTGGCTACTTCCAACTCCAGTAGCAGGCTGGAACCGCCCCTTAAATCCAGGCCCAGGTTGAGCATGCGTTTGGGGCGCTCGCCCAGGGTGTCTAATGCTTCCCGTTCCGCCAAGGGTTTGGAGTACCACTTGTAGTTCGGGTAGATTAAATAGAGGGAGCCCAACAATATGGCAATGATGAAGCCCCACTTCCATGCGAGTCTGTTAGACATTATTTATAAGTCTCCTTGTTATTTGACGGGTTGCGTCTCGTTTACAAATCCAACAACGGCCGTTTTTAGAACGGTAATTTTTACATTTTCGGCAATTTTTACTTCCAGCGTATTATCTTTGAAGCCGGCTACGGTGCCGACAATACCGCCGGGAATAATGATTTTATCCCCTTTTTGCAGGGCTTCCACTTTGGCCAGGCGTTCTTGGTCACGCTTTTTTTGGCCACGCCCGCTCCAGAGCATCATTACTACAAATGCCAATAAGAATATGTAAAAAATAAAAGTTCCGCCACCTTGTGCTGCGGTTGTTTCCATGAAATCCTCCTTGCGTCTACTAAAATATACCCTTGTATTTTAGCATATTTCTGTACGCGCGTTTACGAACGCGGGAAAGTGCGCAGTAATTCCAGCAGGGTTTTATCTTCTGCCCGTTTGGAATTTAAGGGTACAATGCGCTTTGCCCGGTGGGTGGTAATTACGGCGTAATCTTCTTTAATATCAAAAATGGTGCGGGGGCTGTCGGCAAATAAACTGTGGCCGAAAAACGCTTTGGGCGGCTGAATGTTGAGCAAGTCCAGCACGGTGGGGGCAATATCCAACTGGGAAATCAACCCGTCCGTATCCAGCGGCTTTTGAATGGGCGTTTTAGTTAAAAGGATGAACGGTAAATCATCATACCGGGCCGGGTGGGGGGAAAACAAC
>ERZ1034626.410-NODE-410-length-31140-cov-84.717034_pt1 | contig 31140 bp, 24 predicted proteins | sample MGYA00520652_ERZ1034626 | MGnify/ENA primary metagenome ERZ1034626 (study PRJEB33766, sample SAMN09781765) | gut metagenome | biome: gut microbiome | host: Homo sapiens | place: Madagascar | study: EMG produced TPA metagenomics assembly of the PRJNA485056 data... | reverse complement strand
GCGATGTAGAACCAGGCATATACCCAAAGCAGGTATTCTGCCACTCTTCCGAATACCACTCGCTTTTTCAAGAATCTAACTTTCTTTTCTTTCCCAACGATTCCTTTTCCGTCAATCCCTTTTTTGATGATTTCTTTCCTTACGAGCGTTTTTCGGATGCAGAGGTGGTAGATGGGGTAGAGGATGACCCAGGCGATGCTGAGGGCGATGAAGAGGTCGCCGACGGCAAAGGGAATCCAACCCGACAGGTGGGAGAGTGCCATCCCGATGAGGGGATAGACGAAGAAGGTGTATATGATGCCCCATGTCGGTATCGTCTTGGTGAGTGTGATGAGCAGGAGCAGGGCAATCAGCACCCAGTGTCTCCATTTCAGTCGCCTGAGGCATTTTCTCTGCTCCACCCATTTCATCCTTCCAAGCCATTTCTGCAGTCCGAGTCGTAAAGTCTTTATGTTCATGTCTTGTATTTCTCCTTCTTTAAATCAAGATTTGCTTGTAAGCTTTTGTTTGCTATTTGCTTGTAATCTGTTGCTTGCTATTCGTTTGTAATCCGTTGTTTGCTATTCGTGTGCAAAGGTACAAAAATATGTCAGAAAGTTTGCTGGTTTTCATGGAATTTTATACTTTTGTACTGCTATATCATTAATTTGTACTGCTATATCATTAAGTGGTGGTTTTCGAGATATGCAAAAGTAATAAAAAATAAGAGACAATGAAGAAGGCATCGAAGAATGAAAACGTGGTGGAGCTATACTTGTTTGCTCCAGAGGATTTTGGGGAGGAAGAAAACGGCTTAGGCGAGGAAGGAAATGCCTTCGCTAAGGAAGAGAATGCCAAGGTAACGAAGGCTGATGAGGGGAATGCCAAGGTAGCGAAGGCTGATGAGGCAAGTGAGGGAGAGGTCTCTTCGGTGATGTTTTCCGATGTCGCCTCACTCTTCTTGCGTCTCTCCCAGTCACGTTTTCGCAGCAGTTTCTATCTGAATCAGAAGGACCGGGCGATTATCGCCGACAAGGGGATGGCGACGATACGTGAGCATACTCGCCAAATCATCGCCAAGCGTCTGGCTCCCGCCGTCATTCCCAATGATGGCAGGCAGACCCCGATGCGTCATGGTACGTCGCCCGTCTTCATCGCCCAGCACGCCACCGCCTGCTGCTGCCGTGGCTGCCTGGAGAAGTGGCACCATATCCCGAAGGGCAGGGCGTTGACTGCCGATGAGCAAGCCTACGTGGTGGAGGTCATCATGCGGTGGATAGAGAAATTTTATGATATTTCCCCTTCCTTGCAATAAAGCTGCTTATTCTGCGTTTATTAATTATTTAATAAAAACTGCTCGATTGAGGCAGGAAAGCATGACATTAATTCAAATTTAGACTTAGAAATGATAGAATACATCAAGGGCGAACTCGCCGACTTGACTCCGACCATGGCCGTACTCGAAACGAATGGAGTGGGGTATGGACTGAATATATCACTCAACACTTATACCGCCATACAGGGCAAGGCCCAAGTGAAGCTCTATGTCCATGAGGTGCTTGTGGCTGGTGGAAGAGACGACTCCTTCACCCTCTTCGGATTTGCCAGCAAGCAAGAGCGTGAGCTTTATCGACAGCTCATCACCGTGTCGGGCGTGGGTGCCAACACGGCGAGGATGATTCTCTCCTCGCTCTCGCCTGCCGAACTCTGCAATGTGATTTCGTCTGGCAACGAGAAGATGCTCAAGGGCGTGAAGGGCATCGGACTGAAGACGGCGCAACGCATCATCATCGACCTAAAGGACAAGATTGTGACGCTCGGCATCGCCGACGAACTCTCTGCCAACGGCGGCAACGTGGAGATGGTCAACAACGACGTGAAGGAAGAGGCAGTGAGCGCACTCACCATGCTCGGCTTCTCGCCTGCACCTTCTGCCAAGGTGGTGGTCGAGATTCTGAAGGCGCAGCCTGACTTGAAAGTCGAGGAAGTAATCAAGCTCGCCTTGAAACAAATCAAATAATAGATTTTAGATGTTGAAACGACGAGAATATAAATATGGCTATTGGGTAATGGCATTGCTGGCAATCTTTATTGTTGGTAATGCCATTGCTGTGCCATACCTACAGGATAACAGAACCCGAAATAGACAGCGCAACGCTTCCTCGCAGCAGGTTTCAGCGGATGGAAAGCGGGCGGCTGGCAAGGGCGCCAATGCCTCTGCCAATGGAGGTGGTGCCAAGGGCACCAATGCCTCTGGCAAAAATGCCAATGGCAAGAACGCTATCACCGCCCAACCGATTTTCGCCGACGAGGACAGCATCCCCGATAGTCTCTTGCACCCTCGATGGCCTATCCAGCGCACGCAGCCCATCACCCTCTCCGACCTCTATCAGAGTCCGCTCGACCTAGACCGTCCTGAGAACATGAGATACCAGGTGGAGTACAACGATACACTCGACCGCTACGTCATCGGCAATCGAATGGGCAACACGTGGCTCTCCACGCCTATCATGATGACGCCTTCCGAGTATCGCACATGGAGCGAGATGCAGGAGCGCAACGCCTACTTCCGCAAGCAGAACGACGAGATATACAAGGCGAAAGGCAAGGAGAAGTTTGACTTCACCGACATGCACTTCGACCTCGGACCTGCCGAGAAAATCTTCGGTCCGGGCGGCATCCGTGTCAAGACGCAAGGCTCCGCCGAACTCAAGTTTGGCGTGAAGACCAAGAGCATCGACAACCCTTCGCTGCCTATCCGCAACCGAAAGACCACGATGATGGACTTCGATGAGAAAATCAACCTCAACGTGAACGGACGTGTGGGCGACAAGATGAACTTGAACCTCAACTACAACACCGATGCCACCTTCGACTACGATGCCCAGAACATGAAGTTGAAGTATGATGGCAAGGAAGACGAGATTATCAAGCTCGTGGAGGCGGGTAACGTGTCGTTCCCAGCCAACTCCTCCTTGATACGAGGAGCCAGCAGCCTCTTCGGAATCCGTACCGACATGCAGTTTGGCAAGCTCAAGTTGCAGACCGTCATCTCGCAGAAGAAGTCATCCTCCAAGAGCGTCTCCTCCAAGGGCGGCGTGCAGCTCACGCCTTTCGAGAAGAACGTGGCAGACTATGAGGAGAACAAGCACTTCTTCCTCTCCAGATATTTCAGAAACCGATACGATGGATGGATGCAGAAGTTGCCTAACCTCACCACCGGCATCACCATCAACCGTGTGGAGGTTTGGGTGACCAACAAGACCGGTTCCACCGACAACACTCGCAACATCGTGGCGCTCACCGACCTGGGCGAGACCGAGAAACTCTCCAACCCGATGTGGACGGCTGGCGGTACCGTGCCATCCAACAGAGCCAACACCGAGTATGATGCCATGGTGAGTCAGTATGCCTCGGCTCGTGACGTGAACCAGACTTCCTCCACCTTGGAGGGAGCGGGACTCGTGGGCGGCGATGACTTCGAGAAACTGGAGAGCGCACGCCTCCTCAACTCCTCCGAATACACCGTGAACTCAGCCATGGGATATGTCTCGCTGAGAACCCAGTTGCAGACCGACCAGGTGCTTGCCGTGGCTTACGAATACACCTATGGCGGAGTGACCTACCAGGTGGGCGAGTTCGCCAGCGACATCACCGACACCAAGCAGTGCCTCTTCGTGAAGTCGCTCAAGAACACGAGCAACAATCCGCAGCAGGGCAACTGGGACTTGATGATGAAGAACGTCTATAACCTCGCCTCGCAGGTGGAGAAGGAGAAGTTCCGACTCGACGTCAAGTTCCAGAGCGATACCACTGGCGTCTATCTCACCTACATCCCTGAGAAGGAGGTGAAGCAGACACCGCTCATCAAGGTGCTCGGTGCCGACCGACTCGACAACAACAACAATGCCCACAGCAATGGCTACTTCGACTATGTGGAGGGCTACACCGTGTCGGGTGGTAGCGTCTTCATCCCGAAGGTGGAGCCATTCGGAAGCTATATCTACCAGTACTTGAAGGGAAAGGGCATCGACGATGAGAAAGCCCGAAGCTACGCCTTCACCGAACTCTACGACAGCACCAAGACGGTGGCGAAGCAGATAGCCGAGAAGAACAAGTATCTCTTGGTGGGACAATTCAAGGGCTCCTCTGCCAATGTCATCTCGCTCGGAGCGGTCAATGTGCCGCAGGGTTCCGTGGTGGTGACGGCAGGTGGTGTTACGCTGAGCGAAGGCTCCGACTACTCGGTGGATTACAATGCTGGCGAGGTGACCATCCTCAACCAGAGCATCATCGATGCCGGAACGCCGGTCAACGTGTCGCTGGAGAGCAACACCGACTATGGCATGACGAGAAAGACCATGTTCGGTCTCAACTGGGAGTACGACTTCTCGAAGAACTTCCAGCTGAGCGGTACCTTCCAGCACCTGAGCGAGCAGCCTCTGCTCACCAAGGTGTCGATGGGCGACGAGCCTCTCAACAACACCCTCTGGGGCATCAACGTGAACTGGAAGAAGGAGAGCCAGTGGCTCACCAATGTGCTCGACAAGATACCATTCCTGCACCTCACGCAGCCTTCCCACATCTCCTTCACGGGCGAGTTCGCTCAGTTGATAGCCGGACAGGCGGGCGGCACGCAAGACAACGCCTCCTACCTCGACGACTTCGAGAGCACCAAGACCAGCATCGACGTGATGACACCTACCTCGTGGATTCTCTCCAGCGTGCCATCCATGTTCCCTGAGAACAAGGACAAGACGGGGCTGACGAGTGGATTCAACCGTAGCCAGATGGCATGGTACACCATCGACCCTCTCTTCAATCGCAAGGGAAGCACGCTCACGCCAGGACACATCAAGGGCGACTACAACCAGTTGAGCAACCACTACGTGAGAGCGGTCTATATGAGAGAGCTCTTCCCATTGCGCCAGACTCAGACCTACAGCACGGAGACGAGCACGGTGAACGCCATGAACATCGCCTACTATCCTAACGAGCGTGGTCCGTACAACTTCAATGTCAACGACCTGCAGCAGGACGGAACCATGGCGAACCCTCTGAAGCATTGGGGTGGCATGATGCGCCGACTCGACACCAACGACTTCGAGCAAGCCAACGTGGAGTACATCGAGTTCTGGCTCCTCGACCCATTCATCTATAGCAGTCAGCAGCCCGATGCCAATCGCTATGGCGGCGACTTCTACATCAACCTGGGCGAGGTGAGCGAGGACATCCTCAGAGACGGCAAGAAGTTCTATGAGAGCGGCATGCCAGTGGATGGCAGCAACAGCTTCACCTACACCCAGTGGGGCAAGATACCTACTCAGAGCACCGTGACCTATGCCTTCGCCACCACTAGTGGCAGCCGTGCCTTGCAGGATGTCGGCTTCAATGGTCTCACCGATGCCGAGGAGCAAGAGTTCTATCGCTCTGCCTATCTCGACCAGATACAAGGCAAGGTGAACCAAGCCGTCTTCGACAGCATCTTTGCCGACCCAGCCCACGACGACTACCACTACTATCGTGGCACCGACTGGGACCAGCAGCAAGCGCCTATCCTCCTCCGCTACAAGTATATCAACAATCCGCAAGGCAACTCGCCCGACAGCGACAGCCGCACGGAGAGATATGATACCTCCTACAAGTCAACGCCCGACGTGGAGGACATCAACCAAGACTATACGCTCAATGAGTATGAGAAGTACTTCCAGTACCACGTGAGCGTGCGCCCTGAGGACTTCGTGGTGGGCAAGAACTATATCGTGGACAAGCGAGAATACACCCCGAGCTTGCCGAACGGCAACAAGGAGACCGTGACGTGGTACCAGTTCCGCATCCCAGTGGATCAGTATGAGTCGAAGGTGGGCAATATCAACGACTTCTCCAGCATCCGCTTCATGCGCATGTTCCTCACCAACTTCGAGAAGCCTATCATCATGCGCTTCGGTACGCTCGACCTCGTGCGTGGCACCTGGCGTACCTACGACCAGCCGCTCAGCGCTGCCAATGGCGGAACCTTGGAGGCGAGTGCCGTGAGCATCGAGGAGAATGCCGAGAAGGAGCCAGTCAACTACGTCTTGCCTCCAGGCATCCGACGTGGTCAGGACCCATCGCAGGCACAGCTCGTGGAGGACAACGAGCAGGCTTTGAGTCTCGTGGTGAAGAACATGAATACGGGCGAGGCGAAGGCAGTGTATAAGAACACCACCCTCGACTTGCGCCAGTACAAGCGCATACAGATGTTTACCCATGCCAATGCCTTGGCACAGAACACCACCGAGCTGCAAGACAACCAGCTGGCTGTGTTCATCCGCTTGGGTAGCGACTACAAGAACAACTACTATGAGTATGAGATACCGCTCAAGTTGACACCGGAAGGCAAGTACAATCGCCGTTCGCTCGAAGACTGCAAGGCGGTATGGCCTGAGGACAACATGCTCGACGTGCCGCTCTCCGTCTTCACCGCCCTCAAGAAGGAGCGCAACAAGGCGAAGGCGATGGGCATGGCTTCCTACTCGCAGCCTTATACTGCCTACGACAGCAGTCACCCTAACAACAAGTTGACGCTCGTGGGCAACCCTACCCTGGGCGAGGTGAAGACGATGATGATCGGCGTGCGCAACAACTCAGGCGAGGTGAAGAGCGGCGAGGTGTGGGTGAACGAGCTTCGCTTGCTGGAGCACAACAACAAGGGTGGATGGGCTGCCAACGGCAATCTGAACGTGCAACTCTCCGACTTCGGTAGCGTGAATGCCACGGGTCGCTATACCAGCGAGGGATTCGGCGGACTGGAGGACAAGGTGGCGAGCCGCAGCACCGACAGCTACGGCACCTACAGCGTGACCACCAGCTTGGAGCTAGGAAAATTCTTCCCTGACAAGGCGAAGGTGAGCATACCTTTATATTATAGCGTGACCAAGGAGAAGACCTCTCCTAAGTACAATCCGCTCGACACCGACATGGAGCTGAAGGACGCTCTCGACGCAGCTGGCTCGAAGCACGAGCGCGACTCCATCGAGAACATCGCCGTGACGAAGGTGACCAACACCAACTTCTCCATCTCCAACGCTCGTGTCGGCATTGCCACCAAGCGCCATCCGATGCCTTACGACCCTGCCAACTTCTCCTTCTCTTACAGTCACTCCCACCAGCATACGCAGGGAGAGACCACCGTGTATGAGAACGAGGACAACTGGCGTGGTTCGCTCGACTACTCGTGGACACCGGTGTATAAGGCTTGGGAGCCTTTCAAGAAGCTGAAGAACAAGAGCAAGTGGCTCGACATCCTGAAGCGATTCGGACTGAACTGGTTGCCGCAGAACGTGACCTTCAACACCGAGATGACGCGCAACTACTATGAGTTGCAGGAGCGAGACATGGAATCGACCGAGAACTCGCAGTTGCCGCTCTCGTTCAGCGAACAGTTCTTGTGGAACAGAGAGTTCTCGATGCGCTGGGACTTGACGAAGAACCTGCACATGAACTTCCAGAGTGCCACCCACGCCCAGATAGAGGAGCCTTACACGCCAGTGAACAAGGACCTCTATGCCGACCAGTATCATGCCTGGAAGGACTCCGTGTGGACGAGCATCAAGCACTGGGGTGCGCCGCTCGACTACAACCAGACTTTTACGGCTTCCTATCAGTTGCCGCTCAACCTCTTGCCAGCCTTCGACTGGATCAATGCCGATGCCAACTACAACGCCACCTATTCGTGGGAGCGTGGCACGGAGGACGAGGACGGTGTATCGTATGGCAACACCATCAACACCAACCGCAGTCTGAACATCAATGGTACGTTCAATCTCGTGAAGCTCTACAACCACGTGCCTTTCCTGAAGAAGGTGAACCAAAAGTTCGACAAGGAGCCTTCTCGCTCGCAGATTCAGAAGAAAAAGCAGGAGAAGGACCAAGCCAAGAAGGAGGCGCAGAAGCGCAAGCAGGAGCTAGCCAAGGTGCGCCAGGATGCCATCGACGCTGGAAAGGACCCTGATGAGGCTGAGAAGGAGTGGACGAGCAAGCAGAACAAGAAGGCGCAGCAACAGAAGAAGAACCTGCCGCTCAACAAGAAGGCTTTCGAGAAGGAAATTGTGCTGAAGCCGATCTTGGCGAAAGTCGATACTGTGAAGAGTGAAGAACGAAGAGTGAAGAATGCTAATGCTGAGGCTTCTGCCAAGAAGGACGAGGCGAAGAAGTATGTCGATGTGAAGCACGGCAAGAACAGCAAGCGCTTGATCGTCTCTGCCAAGACCGCCGACGGAAAGGCGTTCCATCTGAAATACAAGACGCTCGACAACAATACCATCCGCATCACCTCCAAGGTGGATAGCCTCACCAAACTCAAGGTGACCGTGCTCGCCAAGGAGCCGCTGGAGGACAAGGGCTGGTACAAGACGATGCAAGCCATCGCCCGTGTGGCGATGATGGTACGCAACGCCAGCTTCAGCTATCGCAACAACTATCAGCTTACCCTTCCGGGCTTCCTGCCTACCATCGGCGATGCCTTCGGACAGACCAAGCAGGGCATCATGTCGCCAGGTCTCGACTTCGCCTTTGGTATGGTGAACGACAACTACATCAGCAAGGCTAGGGAGCACGACTGGTTGCTGCTCAACGACTCCATCGCCACCCCTGCCACCACGAGCAAGACCGAGGACCTGCAGATTCGCATGACACTGGAGCCAGTGAAGAACCTGAAGATAGACCTCAATGCCTCTCGCACGATGACCACGCAGAAGAGCATACAATATATGTATGAGGGCACGCCTACCACGCAGAGCGGAACCTTCCAGATGACCACTATCTCGCTGGGCACCGCCTTCGAGGGAATGGGCAGCGCCAACAGTGGTTATCGCAGCAAGACATTCGAGAAGTTTGTCGCCTCGCTCGATGGCTTCCGCAGCCGTGTGGAACAGCAGTACGAGGGTATGACCTATCCAGCTGGTTCCGCCTTGGCAGGAGGCAAGTTTGATGCCGAGCGCACACCGGTCAACCCATACAGTGCCGATGTGATGGTGCCAGCCTTCCTCAATACCTATACGAGCATGGGTGGCAAGTCGCTCTCGCTCTTCCCGGCTCTGAGCCGACTGCTGCCTAACTGGACCATCCGCTACAGCGGACTGAGCAAGTTGCCTTGGTTCCGTGACCATTTCAAGAGTGTGAACATCAACCACTCCTACAAGAGTGTCTTCGCCGTGGGCAGCTACAATAGCTACAGCACGTTCCAGGAGTACATGAACGGTCTCGGTTTCGTGGAGGATGCCACCACGGGCAATCCTTCGCCTAGCAGCATGTTCAACATCTCCCAGGTGAGCATCAACGAGTCCTTCTCGCCATTGCTCGGTCTCGATGTCACGCTCAACAACAATATGACCCTCAAGGGCGAGTATCGTCAGACGCGCGTGCTGAACCTCAGCATGACGAGCATCCAGCTCAACGAGGCGGTGAGCAAGGACTGGGTGGTAGGCTTGGGCTATCGCCTGAACGACTTCAACCTCTTCGGAGGTGGCAAGCGCAAGGTGGTCAAGTCGAAGGGCAAGAATGGTTCGGCTTCGGGCAAGAATGCGTCCAACAACAATGGCTCCAGCAGTTCGTCAAGCAGTCGCAATCGTTCGTATGGCACCAACCACGACCTCAACTTGCGCCTCGACTTCAGCTTCCGCAAGCAGGCAGCCATCGTGAGAGACATCGCCTCGATGGTGAGCAGTGCGAGCAGTGGCAACAATGCCTTGAAGCTGAGTTTCTCGGCAGATTACACGTTCAGCAAGTTGCTCACGATGAGTTTCTACTATGATCGTCAGACGAACACGCCATTGCTTTCGAGCAGCAGCTATCCGACGACGACGCAAGACTTCGGTCTGAGCATCAAGTTCTCGCTGACGAGGTAGTGGGGGAGTTTTGCTGAAAATACAAAATAGGGTGTGTCCGCTTTGGACATACCCTATTGCGTTTTTGTGGAAGCCAGCTAATTGCTTTTTGATATCACCTTGATAACACTTTGAAAAAAAACTGAGATTCTGAACTGAGATAGCTTTCTCTCTATATCCATAGTTTATAAAAACTGTGACAACTGTGACGTGTGACAAAATTTCATTTAATCATTAAATTCTCTCTCTCTTTCTTGCTCATACCGAGCAAGGTGTAGCCATGCTTAGCGGCGTACTACGTTCTCCAACTGCAGTTTTCCAAAATTATTCCCCATTTTCCTTGCGAATCCGAGAAATAAATCGTATTTTTGCAGCAGATTTGCAAATTCATGGAATGAAACGGATTTAAAGGTCCATTACGGATGAGAAATCCATCATATAAGTTTAACATTAAAAATCAAGCGAAAATGACAAATTTGATTAGTTTTGATTGGGCGATGAAACGAGTGCTGCGCGACAAGGCAAACCATGCCGTGCTGGAGGGCTTGATGACTTCTCTCTTGAACGAGAAGTTCACCATCGTGCGCTTCCTGGAGAGCGAGTCCAATCAAGAAGACGAAAACGACAAGTTCAATCGTGTGGATATCCTCGCCGAGAGCGAGAAGGGCGAGCTCACCATCTTCGAGATCCAAAACAACCGTGAGCTGGCCTACTTCCATCGCATCCTCTACGGCGTGTCGAAGGCCATCACCGACTACATCAACCTGGGCGAAGACTACGAGAAGGTGCGCAAGGTGTATTCTATCAACATCGTATATTTCACCCTTGGTCAAGCGAAAGACTATGTGTATCATGGCAAGACCGTGTTCCAAGGTTTGCACGACCCTCACGACATCTTGAAGCTCTCCAACCGACAGAGCGAGGTGTTCTTCGGCGACACCTTCGAGAAGGACGAGAAGTCACAGCGTGAGGCAGGCGACATCTTCCCAGAGTATTACCTCCTGTGCGTCAACAACTTCGACAAGGTGGCGAAGACGCATCTCGATGAGTGGATTCGTTTCTTGAAGACGGGCGAGATAGAGGCGAGCGACACTGCCCCAGGCTTGGCAGATGCCAAGGAATGTCTCGATGTACGCAAGTTGTCGAGGGAGGAATTGCTTGTGTATCAACGCCATAAGATGAATGAGGCATACCAGCGCAGCGTCATCAGCACGGGCTATGATGATGGCATGCAAGATGGCATCAAGAAAGGAAGAGCGGAAGGAATGGTAGAAGTTGCCAAGAAAATGCTTATGGCAAGATTGCCTGATGCACAAATCATCGCCTTCACCGGCTTGACCCAAGAGCAAATCAATCGTTTGAAGAACTAAGCCTTGTCTTCATCTATTCGAGGCTATAACATAAAGACAAGCAAGAGAAAATGGGCAAATATATCGCCCCTATTCCCTTGCTTGCTTCGTTATTTATGACAAATTCTTTTGACATACAAATAAAAGGCAAGGGTAAGGACGATTCCAGCTCCGCACCACATGCAGCCTTCCCTCTCCTTATCCAAATAACGTTCTAAAGCTGGTTCTTTCAACCTTTCGATGGCAGCCTGCACTTCATGTTCATCCACAACATCCGAAGCAGAGCTACTGAAAGTATTGAGACCAATCAATGCAGGTGGAATCAGAGCGGATTTGGCCGTCACACAAATCCAATGCTCACCTGGTTCCCAATAATCATCGTCGGTGACATCACGTACATGATAATTGTATGCAAATAGCGAAATGGCTAAAAAGATGGTAGCAAATATCGAAAGCCCTACCAATAGACGACTTGTGTTGAATAAAATCTTATCTCCTAGCGAAGCGCTGCGCACAGTCTTTTCTGTCTTTTGTGGAGACAAGTTTTCTGCTGTCTGTGAACAAACCTCTTCCTTATTTTGCGGACGAACAACTTCCTTATTTGAGGTCCTCTGCGTCCTTTGGGAAAGTGGAGTACCACAAAACTCGCAAAAACGACTTCCCTCCTCATTTTTTTTACCACAATTAGGACAATACATGATATGATACCCTTATTCGTGCCGGGCGCAACTTCTTGTTTATTTTTTATTAGCTTGTCTCACTTCCGCAAGTCCCATATTAATCAATATCAAGATAACAATCCATGCGCAAATCAGGAGAAATATTGGACCTGCGTAAAGTTCAGGAAGTATCATAGAGTTCAAGGGACAATCCCAAAGGGCGTGCAACACTACAGGTATGGCAAACAATCGAAGAAACTTGGCATCGCTAAGGATGGAAGTGTCGATAGGTTTGCCCACAGCCTTGGACGCGATGACCATTCCTGCTCCCGATATAGCTGCCCAGACCACATGACCACCAGGCGACAAGAAACCGCGCAAAAATATGTTGCTCAACATACTGTCGAATCCACCCGCAAAAAATATCTCGAATGCATATCCAGCAGACTCAAAGGCTGCGAATCCTGCACCCACACACGCTCCGATGAGCAGGGCGCGCAGAATCGTGGCATGTTTGACGCTTTTCAAGAAGAAGTACACGATGATGGCTTTGCCTGCTTCCTCTACAAAACCTATAATGGCTGCCTCTATATAGTCTGAGTCGCCATTTGGGGAAAATGCGAAGAGGAATAAGGTGGCAGTCAACGATGCGCATCCTCCAATTAGAAATATGATGATGACATTATAGACACTGCAATCTTTCCACACATTCAACTCCAAAAACATAATCATCACAGACAGAGGGACCGTCAAGGAGCCAAGCATGATAAGACCGGGCAGAGTTTTGGAATTTTGAAAAACACTACAACAAATCCATAGGAACACAGCCGCTATGAAGAATACGGCAAATACTCTGCTGTAAAGCCAAGGTTTGGGCATTTCACTGAGGACGGAAGATGGGGCAGGAGTGGTTTGCTTTGTGCCGCAAATGAAGATTTCCTCAGCTTCCTCGCGAGTATGCTGTTTGAAAATGTCTGTAAATAAGATTTTCCAATTCAATTCACTTTTTTGCGTGCCAATGTAATCCGTGAAAAAATCAGAGATAACATTGCCCGATGGGGAAGTCTTTTTACTCGCAGTCTCCCTATGAGAAAACGGTTTTCCGCAAGAGGTGCAGAATCTAGCCTCGTCAGCATTCTTGCTGCCGCATGCTGTACAATATTTCATAAAGCAAAATCTTTAAAGGATAAAATGTTAGGATTTCTTTATTTTTTTGCGCAAGGTAAAAAGGGCTATAGCAATGGCACCGCTCATCAAGGAAACGAGCATGGCTTTCTTCTTGTAATGCTCTATCGTCATGCTTGCAAGCTTTGCCACATTTTCTTCCGTCATTAGTGGATACCCCATTTCCAAGGTGCCAGGTTCACGAACACCATATTTTGATGCCGTGGGTGTGAAAGTATCGCAATCAAAATCAGAAATGATATATCCATCTGAAATTTTGTCTTTCACCTCTATGGATACGTCGACAGTTTGATCTGTTCTACTTGCCGTCATCTGGGGCTCTACGGTAAAATCCGAATAAGCCATTACCATAAAGACAGTTGTTGCACAAAAGAAATAAAACGCTAGGTTGATGACATCGCGGAATAACTTATGAACTCCCGATTCTTGTTGTTGTGGATTGTTCTTTTGCTGATTCATATTTTTTTGCATTAATTAATGTGTTTGTATTAATACTTAGCGGCTACAAAAATATATAAAAAAACGATAATCTCCAAGTTTTTTTCATTAAAAAAACTAATTACATCGGGAGAATCATAAACTTTCCTTTTCCTTGCTAGTTTTCATTTATTTTTCCAAATTATTCCCCATTTTCCTTGCGAATCCGAGAAATAAATCGTATTTTTGCAGTAGATTTGCAGATTCATGGAATGAAACGGATTTAAAGGTCCATTACGGATGAGAAATCCATCATATAAGTTTAACATTAAAAATCAAGCGAAAATGACAAATTTGATTAGTTTTGATTGGGCGATGAAACGAGTGCTGCGCGACAAGGCAAACCATGCCGTGCTGGAGGGCTTGATGACTTCTCTCTTGAACGAGAAGTTCACCATCGTGCGCTTCCTGGAGAGCGAGTCCAATCAAGAAGACGAAAACGACAAGTTCAATCGTGTGGATATCCTCGCCGAGAGCGAGAAGGGCGAGCTCACCATCTTCGAGATCCAAAACAACCGTGAGCTGGCCTACTTCCATCGCATCCTCTACGGCGTGTCGAAGGCCATCACCGACTACATCAACCTGGGCGAAGACTACGAGAAGGTGCGCAAGGTGTATTCTATCAACATCGTATATTTCACCCTTGGTCAAGCGAAAGACTATGTGTATCATGGCAAGACCGTGTTCCAAGGTTTGCACGACCCTCACGACATCTTGAAGCTCTCCAACCGACAGAGCGAGGTGTTCTTCGGCGACACCTTCGAGAAGGACGAGAAGTCACAGCGTGAGGCAGGCGACATCTTCCCAGAGTATTACCTCCTGTGCGTCAACAACTTCGACAAGGTGGCGAAGACGCATCTCGATGAGTGGATTCGTTTCTTGAAGACGGGCGAGATAGAGGCGAGCGACACTGCCCCAGGCTTGGCAGATGCCAAGGAATGTCTCGATGTACGCAAGTTGTCGAGGGAGGAATTGCTTGTGTATCAACGCCATAAGATGAATGAGGCATACCAGCGCAGCGTCATCAGCACGGGCTATGATGATGGCATGCAAGATGGCATCAAGAAAGGAAGAGCGGAAGGAATGGTAGAAGTTGCCAAGAAAATGCTTATGGCAAGATTGCCTGATGCACAAATCATCGCCTTCACCGGCTTGACCCAAGAGCAAATCAATCGTTTGAAGAACTAAGCCTTGTCTTCATCTATTCGAGGCTATAACATAAAGACAAGCAAGAGAAAATGGGCAAATATATCGCCCCTATTCTCTTGCTTGTTTCATTTTAGCCATCATCGGTAACTACTCATGCCATGGGGTGCTGAGTAGTTACCATCAAGGCGATATGTACTGAATATCTATACCTGTAACAATGCTTACTCAGATGTATTCCAGACTGATTTTGGATAACGTCTTCAACTTATGGGTATGATACAGCGTATTGTCTCAAGTCGCATTGTGGGGTAAGGGGAAGAAATGGCTTGTCACGAGAAATACTGCATTCAAATAAAGCCCCAAGACATCATAATAACAATTTTGAGTCCAACAAGCGATTTTTTGAAACAGTTGCGGAATTGAGGAGTATAATCAATTAAATACATTTAGCGTATGAAAAAATCTAGTAATGTAGGTGGTGGTGCCCAGGGTGCTGCTGCCATGAATGGTGCTGCTGCCAAGAATGCAGCAACTGACGACATGAACGTCAAGGAATTCTATAGTCTTGAGTTCGGTCGTATGCGCACGATGACGGATAAGAATGGTGAGCCATTCTTCTGCGGCAAAGACGTGTGTGATGCGTTGGGGTACAAGAGAGCGTATAATGCTATCAGACAACACGTTAACCATGGTGATACGGCGAAACGCAGTATTACCAAAACTGTCAAAAATCAATATGGCGAAAGTTCTAAGACAAAGAAGGTGGAAATGCTCTTCGTCAACGAGAGCGGTGTCTATTCCCTCGTCTTCGGTTCGAAACTCGAAAGCGCGCAGCGATTCAAGCATTGGGTGACATCGGAAGTACTACCTGCCATCAGAAAGAATGGAGGCTACTTCCACATCAACCCCGACGAGACTCCTGAGCAAATCAAGGCTCGCTTCCAAAAGGTCTTGGAGGAGGCAATCGCCGAGAGAGACAAAGTCATTGTTTCCTTGGAGAAGGATGTCGATCGTATGCTGCCGAAGGAACTTTATGTCGATAACGTGCTCGACAGCATCCATTTGGGCAATACCGCCAAGGACACGCAGGGCTGCATCTTGCTCGGCGAAAACCGAAAGGTAGGAATGGTGGTGAACTCCCGCATCTGGATGCATCGCTTCATGCAGAAGTTTGTGGAAGCGAGAGACCGAGGGGAGGCTGTCTTTATTACCATAGAATAAAAAATAAGGCACGGACTACATGATGCTGTAATCCGTGCCTAGTATATTTCTAGATAACTGTGCCTAGATGAAAAACTTTATTTCTTGTCGTAAGCGTGAACAGGATAGTCGATGGTGTAGTGGAGACCACGGCTCTCCTTGCGCTCGATAGCCATGCGAGTGATGAGATAACCTACGTTGATCATGTTGCGAAGCTCGCAAAGCTCCTTGCTCACCTTCACACGCTTGAAGAGGTTCTCGGTCTCCTCATAGAGCAGGTCGAGACGGTCCCAGGCACGCTTCAGTCGGAGGTCGCTACGTACGATGCCCACATAGTTGCTCATACATTCGCCTACCTCCTTCACGCTCTGGGTGATGAGCACCTTCTCCTCGTTGGTCAGCGTACCCTCGTCGTTCCATGCAGGCACTTTGTCGTTGAAGTCGTATTCATCCACGTGCTCGATGCTGTGCTTGGCAGCGGTGTCGGCATATACCACAGCCTCGATGAGCGAGTTGCTAGCCAAGCGGTTGCCACCATGCAGACCCGTGCAAGAGCACTCGCCGAGGGCATAGAGGCGGTTGATGCTGGAGCATCCGTTGAGATCGACCTTGATACCACCGCACATGTAGTGGGCAGCAGGGCGAACAGGGATGTATTCCTTGGTGATGTCGATGCCGATGCTGAGGCACTTCGCATAGATGTTAGGGAAGTGGTGCTTGGTCTCCTCAGGGTTCTTGTGGGTGACGTCGAGACAAACATGGTCGAGACCATGAATCTTCATCTCCTTGTCGATGGCACGAGCCACGATGTCGCGAGGGGCAAGGCTCAGGCGCTCGTCATACTTCTCCATGAAGCTCTCGCCGTTAGGCAAGCGGAGGATACCGCCGTAGCCACGCATCGCCTCGGTGATGAGGAACGCTGGGTGGGTCTCTCCTGGATGGAAGAGGGCAGTAGGGTGAAACTGCACAAACTCCATGTCGGCTACGGTTCCCTTGGCACGATATACCATCGCCTCGCCATCGCCAGTGGCAATCACTGGGTTGGTAGTGGTCTGATAGACGGCACCGCATCCACCGGTACACATCACGGTGACCTTGCTCAGATAGGTATCCACCTTCTGGGTGTCGGGGTTGAGGACGTAAGCACCATAGCAGTTGATGTAAGGAGTGCGGCGAGTAACACGTGCGCCCAAGTGGTGCTGCGTGATAATCTCCACGGCGAAATGATTTTCCTTGATGTCGATGTCAGGGTTGTTGCGCACAGCCTCCATCAGTCCACGCTGAATCTCGGCACCCGTGTCGTCGGCGTGGTGAAGGATGCGGAACTCGCTGTGACCGCCCTCACGATGGAGGTCGAACTTGCCATCCTGCTGCTTGTCGAAGTTGACACCCCATTCTACCAGCTCCTTGATTTGCTCAGGTGCCTTGGTGACCACCTGCTTCACTGCCTTGTAGTCGCTGATATAATCACCGGCAATCATTGTATCCTGTATGTGCTTGTCGAAGTTATCCACCTCCAGGTTGGTAACTGATGCCACACCACCTTGTGCAAACGATGTGTTGGCCTCGTCGAGCGAAGTCTTGCAGATCATGCACACTTTACCTTTATGCGCTCTGGCTACTTTCAGGGCGTAACTCATACCGGCAACTCCTGCACCGATAATCAGAAAATCATACTTATAAACCATGAGTTTATCTATTTCTCAATTCTTAATTCGTTGCAAAATTACTAATTTCTCTTTAAAATGCGCAATATGCGGTGGTTTTTTTGTAATTTTGCAGTGTTTTTTAATAAAAAGGTATGACAGACAGAACTTTTCATAAGCGTTTTACGGTGCCAGCGAAGTGTGGAGTGGGTGTTTTCGCACTCTTGGTGGGTTACTTCTTTTGGATGAAGGTGGCTATCATCGGCATCCTCCTCGCCATCGTCATCGTGGGCATGATAGAGCGCATCCTCCATACCACCTATACCTTTCGCCGTGTGAAGCCCATCGACCGTGACGAGGAGATGGATTTCATCGTCATCGACGAGGGACGCTTCTCCAGCAAGAAGACCATCCCGGTATGTGACATCATCAGCGTGACTCCGATGAAGGTGTGCTTCGGCTTGGACCATGCGCTTGTCATCGAGTTTGGACACAAGCGAATGGTGAGCCTGCAACCCGACAATGAGGAGGGATTCGTCAAGGAAGTGGAGAAGAGAATAGGGAAGTGAAGAGTGAAGAACGAAGAGTGAAGAATTCTCTTGCTGTCTTTTTGAATAAAATTAGGTAATGAATAAGATATTAAGATATGTGATGAGCTTGCTGTCTGTGATGGTGATGAGCCTGCCGCTGCAAGCCCAAGTGGTGATAGACAATACGGAACAGGAGACGAAGGAAGAAGAGCCAGCCGACGACAAGGACGAACTGGCTGTCTCCGACTCCCTCATGGTGGATAGCTTGGCTTCCGACTCCCTGCCTTGGCCTCACGCTGTGCAGGTGGGCTTGGACAATCTGCTGAAAAGCAAGATGTTTGAGACCTCGCAGGTGGGCATCATGGTGTGGGACCTGGAGGCGGATTCTTGCATCTATCGCTTCCGTGAACGCCAGTTGATGCGACCTGCCAGCACCATGAAACTCGTGACGGCGATTACCGCACTGGATAAGTTGGGCGGCTCTTATCAGTTTAAGACCACCCTCAAATATACGGGCACGGTGGAGAACGGCGTGCTCAAGGGCGACATCTACTGCGTGGGCGGCATGGACCCTCGATTCAACACCGACGACATGACGGCGTTCGTCACCAGCCTGAAGGAACTGGGCGTGGATAGCATCCAGGGCAGCATCTATGCCGACCGCTCGATGAAGGACGAAGACCTCTTGGGCGAGGGATGGTGCTGGGATGATGACAACCCGGTGCTCTCGCCATTGGTGTTCGGAAGGAAAGACCTGTTTATGGATAGATTCCTTAGCAAGTTGAAGGATGCGGGCATCTTCTATGCTGGTTTCGGGGCATCCGTAAAACGCTGTCCGCAGGGAGCGTTCACCATCTGTACCCGTTTCCATACGATGGACCAGATATTGCACAAGATGATGAAGGAGAGCGACAATCTCTATGCCGAGAGCATGTACTACCAGATAGCGGCTTCGACAGGCAACCGACCTGCCAGTGCCAAGAGTGCGAGAAACGTGGAGCGGCAGTTGATACGCAAGATAGGACTCGATCCTGCTCGCTACAAACTCGCCGATGGTTCTGGTCTCTCGCTCTACAACTATCTGAGTGCCGAACTGGAGGTGAAGCTCCTTCGCTATGCCTATCGTGACGAGAATATGTATCAGCAGTTGAAGCAATCCCTGCCTATCGCTGGTGTCGATGGCACGCTGAAGAAGCGCATGAAAACGGGTTATGCCCATGGCAACGTGAAGGCGAAGACCGGCACGCTGACGGGCATCATCTCGCTCGCTGGCTATTGCAAGGCGGCGAATGGGCATGAGCTTTGCTTCTCTATCATCAATAATGGTATCATGCACGGCAATAATGCCAGAAACTTCGCCGACAAGGTGTGTGAGTTGCTGTGCAAGCCGTGAATGAAGTGAAGAGTGAAGAACGAAGTGTGAAGAATGCTATAGTTTTTTAGAGTATGGAGGAGATTCGTAAGTTTGTAGAGGATTTGATTCAGATGGCTGGAGTCACGGGCGGTGCAGTGCCAGTGGTTCGCCATATCTTGCTCACCATCACCGCCATCTTGCTGGCGATGTTGAGCGACTTGTTGTGTCGCCGTCTCTTGGTGCCGATTATCATGAAGGTGACGGATAAGACGGAGGTGACATGGGATGATGTGCTCTTCAATAAGAAGGTGCTCACCTCGGCTTGCCATATCGTGCCAGCGGTGGTGATATGGTCGCTCATGCCATTGGTGTATCTCGAATATCCTATCTTCAAGGAGATACTGGAGCGTGCCACGGGCATCTACATCGTGGTGATGTCGGTGAGGACGGCTTTGGTGTTCATCGGTTCGTTCAAGGGCTTGGAGAGTTCCGAGGAGCGTCGTTCCTCAGCCCAACAGTATTTCCATACCTTCTGTGGCGTGCTTCGCATCCTGATGCTCTTTGTGGCTGGTGTGGTCGTGGTCGCCATCTTGTTGGGCAAGAACCCGTTGACGCTCTTCGCTGGCTTGGGTGCTACCTCGGCAGTGCTGATGCTGGTGTTCAAGGACACCATCCTCGGCTTGGCAGCCGGTGTCAGACTGACGAGCAATGATATGCTCCACAAGGGCGACTGGATTACGGTGAAGTCGGTGGATGCCAATGGTATCGTGGAGGAGATGTCGCTCACCACGGTGAAGGTGCGCAATTTCGACAACACCATCGTCACCATCTCGCCAGCCACGCTTGTCAACGGCAGTTTCCAGAATTGGATTGGTATGCAGAAGAGTGGGGGACGAAGGGTACAGCGCAAGGTGTATTTCGACTTCCGCAGCATCCGCTTGGTGGATGAGGAATTGAGGGCTCGCCTATTGGAGAAGCACTTCGCCACAGAGGATTCGTTCAAGCCGAAGGAGAGTTTGCAGAAAATGCTGGCAAAGGCTGAGGTGGGAAATGAGCATCAGACAGAAATGGAGAAAGATCAGAATGCTGGGCTAGGAAATGCTAGGCAGCATGAACATCAGGTTTTGGCTGATTTGAGAAATCCTGCTGCCTTGGCTCCAACCAATCTCCAACTCTATCGCAAATACATGGAGAAGTATCTGCGTGAGCGCCCAGAGGTGAATACAGAAATGACCTTGATGGTGCGCCAGTTGGAGGCAACGCAGTGCGGACTTCCGATGGAGTTCTATTTCTTCGTGAAGGATAAGGTTTGGGTGAATTACGAGCATATCCTGGCAGAGATTATGGAACATGCTTATGCGCTGAGTGCTGAGTTCGGCTTGAAGATTTATCAGCAGTACCCGGAACAATAAAAACTTCCCTTCAATAACTTCCTCAAAGTATAAAGCTTGAATAAAAGATGTCTTTTTCCAATCAAATCATATCTTGGTTTCGTGAGAATGGCAGGGCATTGCCTTGGCGTGAGACTCGTGATCCTTATGCCATCTGGCTCAGTGAGATTATCTTGCAGCAGACGCGTATTGTTCAGGGCTTGGAATATTGGGAGCGATTCATGGCTCAATATCCTACGGTCGAGGCGTTGGCGGCGGCAAGTGAGGATGACGTGCTAAAGCTTTGGCAGGGCTTGGGCTACTACTCTCGTGCTCGCAATCTCCATGCGGCAGCCAAGCAAATTGTGGAGATGGGCAAGTTCCCTGATACGTTGGAGGGCATCAAGTCGCTGAAGGGAGTGGGCGATTACACGGCGGCAGCCATCGGCTCCTTCGCCTTCGACATTCCAGCGGCGGTTGTGGATGGAAACGTATATCGTGTGCTTTCGAGATATTTCGGCATAGATACGCCCATCAACTCGACCCAAGGGAAAAAGGAATTCGCTGCTTTGGCGCAATCATTGATTCCTGGAGGAGATTCGCTTGACGCTTTCGCTTCTCTAGGCTCAATCTCTTCTCTAGATTCAATTTCTCCTCTAGATTCATCCGCTTCTTTAAAAGCATCTGTCTCTCCTTCGGAGAAAATTCTTCCGAATGGATTTGAAATGGAGCTGTCTCCCATTTCAGCCTATAATCAAGGAATGATGGATTTCGGCGCGATTCAATGCACACCACAATCGCCCAAGTGCTTGCTCTGTCCGCTAGCCGAGACTTGCGAGGCATTGCGAAATGACCGAGTAGCTGAGTTGCCCGTAAAGGAGAAAAAACTGAAGGTGCAAACTCGCCGCCTCACCTATATATATATAAGGTGTCAAGAAGAGACATCGGCGAATGGCGAACAAGCGGAACCTATGATCGCCATCCATCGCCGTGGCAAGGGAGACATTTGGCAGGGACTGTGGGAGCCATACAATGCTTCCGACTCCAAGAAAACTCCTATTGAGTATCACGAAGATATCGAAAAGATGTTTCATCTCCCAACCGCCTCATTGAATTATGGCATCACCCGAATAGCAAAAGATGTGAAGCATGTCTTGACGCATCGCATCCTTCTCGCCGATTTCTATCTCTTGGAAACGGATGGACGATTCCCTTTGCCTGCTGATTATATCTGGATCAAGGAATCGGAGTTCGACCAATATGGCATTCCGAGACTCATAGAGATTCTCTTGGAGAAACTCCGTAAGTGGGAAAGTGAATAATAAAAAAAATAAGCAAAATAAGGAACTCGAAGATGGCGTTCCTTATTTTGCTTATTCCTTTAACTTATCTAACTTCTCGAAGTTCTGACATTTAGTAGTTCTGAGCCTCAATCTGGAAGTAGCTCTGTGGGTGGTTGCAAACTGGGCAAACCTCAGGAGCCTGCTTTCCTACGCAGATGTGACCACAGTTGGCGCACTGCCAGATGCAATCGCCGTCACGAGAGAAGACGAGCTTGTCCTGTACGTTCTTCAAGAGCTTGCGATAACGCTCCTCGTGGTGCTTCTCGATCTCGGCTACCATCTCAAACTTGATGGCAATCTCCTCGAAGCCTTCCTCACGAGCCTCCTTCGCCATGCGAGGGTACATCTCTGTCCACTCATCGTGCTCGCCCTCGGCAGCAGCCTGCAAGTTCTTCTCTGTGTCCTGGATGGCACCGCCCTCCAAGTACTTGAACCATATCTTGGCGTGCTCCTTCTCGTTGGCAGCTGTTTCCTCGAAGATGTTGGCTATCTGAACATAACCATCCTTCTTGGCCTTGGATGCGAAGTATGTATATTTATTACGAGCTTGAGACTCACCTGCGAAAGCCTCTTGCAAATTCTTCTCTGTTTTTGTACCTTTCAATTCTTTCATAATGTATCTGTATTAAAATTAATAATTACTTGGTTTTAAATCACATTGCAAAGATATTGTAATTTTTCCAAACTTGCAAGTCTTTTCCTATAAATCTTTCTTCCTTTATAGGTTTTTAACAAAAAACGTCGTCTTTCGAGAGATTTGCCAAGGGATGATGCGCCTATTTGACAAGGCACCGATTCACCGGGATGCAGTGGGAATCCTTGATTTCTCCTATCACGATGATGCTGTGAAGGCTACCGATGCAGTCGATGTTGCCCAGGGTGTTGAGCATGAAGTCTTGGTAGTCCTTCATGTCGTGGGCATACACCTTGATTTGGAAATCGTAATCGCCAGTGGTGTTGTAGCATTCCGTGATTTGGTCTATCTTTTGCACGGTGTCCATAAACTGCTGTATCAGGTCGTGGGTGTGCTGCTTCAGTCGGATGTTGCAGAGCACGATGACGTTGTGTCCCAACTTGTGATGATCTACCACGGCTGAATATCTAGTAATGTATCCCTCTCGCTCCAATCGTTTCTGTCGTTCGAAGGTGGGTGAGGGGGATAAGTGTACTCTGGCGGCTAGTTCCTTCACCGTCATATTGGAATTTTGCTGCAAAAGTCGCAGTATCTTGATGTCGATTTCATCGAGTGTCTCTTGTGTTGCCATTGTTATGAGGAGTTAAGAAGTTAAGGAGTCAAAGGAAGTTAAGACGTAGGCTTCTTTCCTTATGCTCTTCTAAATGTTTTATGAAAACGATAATTAGCAGAATATTATTCTGTGAAATTCACGATTCTGCTGCAAAGTTAGCATATTTTTCTGAATTACGAAGAATGTTTGGCGGATAAAATACTTCTTCTTACCTTTGCACTCGCAAATCCGGATGCCGCAAGTCCTTGGTTTCTGATGACAAGGCTTGCAATGTTGAATATAATAACATTTTTAAAAGAAGAAGATTATGAGTAACATATCAAACAAGCATTTTGAGGCTGTGGGCAGTTACTTGCGCCCTGCCGAGTTGAAGGAAGCAAGAGTGAAGTTTGCTGAGGGACAGATTTCTGCCACCGACTTGCGTAGCATCGAGGATAGACTGATTACTGATGTCATCAAGCAGCAGAAGGAGCACGGTTTGCCTTACATCACGGATGGTGAGTTCCGTCGCAGTTATTGGCACCTTGACTTCATGTGGGGATTCGGTGGCGTGGAGCACATCGAGTTGGAACATGGCTATCAGTTTCATGGCGAGGAGACCACCAAGGGCTCTTTGAAGTTGACTGGCAAGATTACGGGCGATAATCATCCTTTCATCAAGGACTTCCTCTTCGTCAAGCAGTTTGAGGAGGAGGGCGTTGAGGCGAAGCAGACCATTCCGGCTCCAGCCCAGTTTCTCTCAGAGTTGTTCCGTGGCAACAATTCGAAGAATACCCGTGAGTTCTATCCTAACACCGAGGAGTTGATCAAGGATATCGCCCAGGCTTATCGCACCTTCTTCCAGGAGATTTATGCAGCAGGTTGTCGCACCGTGCAACTCGACGACTGTACTTGGGGCATGATCGTGGATGATGACTATTGGAAGTCGATGTTGGGCAATGGCTTCACATTGGAGCATGAGGCGTTGCAATATCTCAAGGTGAACAACCTCGCCATCGAGGGCAAGCCTGAGGGATTGACCATCAACACCCATGTATGCCGTGGCAACTATCATTCTTGCTATGCCGCCAAGGGTGCTTACGACCCAGTGGCTCCTTATCTCTTTGCCCATGAGAACGTGGATACCTTCTATCTGGAGTTTGACGATGAGCGTTCGGGCAGTTTCGAGCCTTTGAAGTATGTGTCTGATAACAAGAAGGTGGTGCTCGGTTTGGTTACCAGCAAGTCGCCAGTCTTGGAGGACAAGGCTACGGTCATCGCTCGCATCCACGAGGCTGCCCAGTATGTGCCTTTGGAGCGTCTGAGTCTCAGTCCTCAGTGTGGCTTCGCCTCTTGCGAGATAGGCAACAAGTTGACGGAGGCAGAGCAATGGGCTAAGCTTGACTTGGTCAGAGAGATAGCCGAGGCGGTTTGGGGATAGGCGAAAGCTTATCTCCTTTATCCGTAAAATAGTTACGTTTTCCCCTTTTATAGTTAAGTGCCATTTTATATATTTGTTGTATTTTTGCGCCAACTGTTAATACACAATATTATTATATGAACAGAAAAATCATGCATAAAATCGTAATGATGGCAGTTGGTGAAGTCGTTGCAGCTCTGCGACTAGAAGCCTTTGAATCCAGCCAACAAGTTGAATAATTATATAGAGTAGCACTGGTGAGAAGACATAAAATCACATATTTCTCCATTTTAAACAACTTTGTTTTAAACAACCTTGTTTAAAACGGATTTTTTTTATTAACTTTGCAGTCGTTAAGCATATTGAGAACATATAAGCAAAGTAAGAATATGGCAAAGAATATGGAAGCTCCTTTTGTTTTTGGTGTTCGAGTGGAAGGTGATGCTTTCACCGACCGAAGAGAAGAAACCGAACGATTGAAGGCTAACTTTACCTGTGGGGTGAATACTATCTTGATTTCACCTCGTCGTATGGGGAAGACTTCATTGGTGGATAAGGTATGCTCATTAGTGGAGGGCGATGACATAAAAATAGCGCGTATAGATGCTTTTGGTTGTCGCTCGGAGAATGATTTCATCAATGCTTTTGCCACGGCTGTCGTTAGGGCGACTTCTAACGACTTTTCTTTGTCTTTGGAATATAATGCGAGTAATCAGACCACTGAGGAGGTGTTGAAACTTCCAGAAGTCATAGCCCAATCCAAAGGCTATCGTATTGTGGTGTGTATAGATGAGTTTCAGCAGATAGGTGATTTTCCCGATTCCTTGACTTTCCAAAAGAAGCTTCGTGGCATTTGGCAGTTGCAGAGCCATGTGTCTTATTGCCTGTATGGTAGCAAGAAGCACATGATGGAGCAGATGTTTCAAAACCAAAGCTATCCATTCTATCGCTTTGGTGATTTCTTCTATCTCAACAAGATTGGCGAAGAGGACTGGGTGGAGTATATCTGCCAAAGATTTGAGGCGACAGGAAAGCATATTTCAGAGAACCTGGCACGTGAGATATGCTTGGTTACTGATAGATATTCCTCTTATGTTCAACAGCTGGCATGGTTCGTTTGGTTGCGTACGGCAGATGCTACTCCGGCTACATCCAAAGATGTGCAGTATGGCATCGACCGATTATTGGATGCTTGCGAGCCTTTGTTTATCCAACAGACGGAAGACCTTTCTGCCTATCAGATGAATTTCCTCCATGCCTTGGTGAATGGAGTACACACTGGTTTTACGCAGAGTGCGATATTGGCTAATTATCGCCTTGGTACCGCTGCCAATATCACCAGATTGAAAAAAGCATTGATAGAGAAGGACTTGGTGATGACCACAGCCCCCAAGTATCTGGAGATGAGCGACCCAATATTGGCATTGTGGCTCAAAAAGAGAGTGTGGAAAGAGTAAACCCTCTTCTAGGCACTCTTCTGCATGTCCTTATCCACCATGGCACATACACAACTGTCTGACCATACATTCTCAGCCGTCTCTATCATATCGATGATGGTATAGATAGGCAGGATGATGCCCATGATGCCGATAGGAGCGTTCATGCCCGACATCAGGGAGAGGGTCAGAAAATAGCAACCCATTGGGACACCAGCATTGCCCACCGCTGACAGGACGGAGATGAAAAGCCAAAGTATCATGGTAGATAATGACAGCTGAATGCCTCCGTTCTGCATCAAGAATAGAGAGGTGACGAGGATGAAAGCTGCACATCCATTCATGTTGATGGTGGTGCAGATAGGCAATACGAATCGAGAAACCTTGTTGGATACGCCCATCCTCGTTTCCGCCGTGTTCATAGTGACTGGCAGAGTGGCTGCGGAACTCTTCGTGAAGAGTGCCATCAATACCGCCGGCATCATCTTGCTCAGTGTACGCACAGGATTGATGCCCCTTGCCAATAGGAACAGAGGCAAGACGATGAAGAACTGGATGACATTGCCACCCAAGATGATGGCAACATACTTGCCCAATGAGTCCATCACGATTCCTGCGGAGAATTGTGCCGAAAGTTGGGCGGCGAAAGCCACGATACCTAAAGGCAATGCCCATATCAAACCTCTAATCAGCATGAAAAGCAAGTCTTGTAATCCCAACAGCCCCTTCACGACTACATCTTTCTTGTTGCTCTGTGGCATCTTGGCCAAGGCGATACCAGCTGCGGCTGCCAAGAGCAAGATGGAGAGCACGTTACCCTCGGCAAATGGTTTGATGATATTGTTGGGGATGACACCCAAGATATGGTCATAATAGGAAGTTTGTTCCAAGTTTTGAGGCAGTTCGGATGTGCCACTCAGCACCATGTCGGTAGGCAGATTGCCAGGAGCCACGATGTTGTAGAGCACCAGTCCTACGGCTGCTGCAGCTATCGTAGTGAGTAGGGTATAGACGATGGCGTGGCGGAAAATCTTGCCCGTGTCAGCCTGGTTGCCCAGTGAAGACAAGGTGGTTATTACTGCCAAGGCGATGGTTGGTACCGCCAAAAGTTGGAACAATCGGGTATAGACTGTTGCCACGAAGTTCATCATCCCATTCAGCACTTCGATGCCCAATGCACCCAAGATAGCACCCAATATCAGAGCCCCAATCCACAGAGCCAACTGCTTGGTTTGCTTATTCTTACCTTGTTTCTTGTCTTGTATTTCCATTGTTTTTTCCATTACCTTTTCCATTGTCATACTACCTTTTGTTCATTATATTCGATTTGTGCCGGCAAAGGTACTCTTTTTCTCATAAATAGGTAATCGCATAAATGTGGTATTTCTCCAATTGTTTCAGAATAATTCCTTCAGATGACTGCTGGAAAGGACGTACGTCTATAAGGGATATGAACGTACGTTTGTAGGGGATGTGGGCGTACGTGCAGAGGGGATGTGAATGTACATCCGTAAGGCGTTCCACAGCAGTGGAACGAGCGGCTGACTGGAGTGGAATGACCGTCTGACTCCCGTCAGCCGGTCATCCCACGGTAGCGACGATCCCGACGGAGCTATATCCGTGTCTTTAACTGGAAGTAGTGTATACCTTTCTTGTTCTACTTACTGGTTTACTATACACTAAATTTACTTTCTTACTAAAATACTATACACAATCAGAAAAGCCTTACTAAAACGCTTTACACATCAATAATCTTTACAATCGCATTCTGACAACATCTCCTATGTGATAACTTTATTTCTCCTATTTAGTTTCTTTTCCAGTGTAAGTTTTCTGCGTAAAAGTTTGGCGGTTTCGATGAAAAAGAGTATTTTTGCGGTCGATATGGTCAAACATTTATATATCATAGCAGGTTGCAATGGAGCTGGCAAGACGACAGCCTCCAAGACGATTCTTCCCAAGTCTTTGCTTGTGAAGGAATTCGTCAATGCTGATGAAATAGCCAAAGGTCTCTCTCCATTCAATCCTGAGGGTGTGGCGATAGAGGCAGGAAGACTGATGCTCAAAAGAATAGATGAGTTGCTGAATGCTGGTGAGTCATTCTCGATAGAAACGACCTTGGCGACAAAGTCGTATATCAATCTTGTGAGAAGAGCGCAAAGAGAAGGGTATATGGTACATGTCCTGTTCTTCTGGCTTAACAGCGTGGAGTTGGCGAAGAGGCGTGTGGCAGATCGTGTTGCAAGTGGAGGTCATAATATACCTCTCTCTGTGATAGAACGTAGATACCAAGCTGGTCTCAGAAATCTTTTCCAAATATTTATGGACGAAGTAGATGTTTGGGTGATTTATGATAACAGCAATAATAAAGGTGAAAGAGTTGCTTTTGGAGGAAAGGCGATTCCAACGAAGATAAAAGACAAGTTGAAATTTAATAAAATTAAGAGCTATGAGTGAACGTGATATAGAAGACTTTTTGTCTCGTGTTGATGCAGGGTTAGCTGAAGCACAGCATAATATGCTAGTAGAAAAAGCGCTTCACAATCAAAATGTCGTGATTGCTGATGAGCAAGGTAAAGTACAGTATGTCCCTGCAAAAGATTTGTTGGCAGAGCATATAGACCTTTCATTTTGATGGGTACAGAATAATAGTACAGGTAAAACGATAAACTTATGGTGAGAGACATAGTAATCATATTGATAATTCTGATAGGCGGATATTTTTGTATTCGCAGATTTTATAGTTTTGCATTAGTTGCAATAGTATTTTTATTTGCACTATTTGGGCAATCACGCAGAAGTTATCGCAAACTGCGAATTATCTATAGGAAGAAGGTGGGGTGCAAAAACAGGACGAAGAAAAAATAGCCTTTTCAAAAACTCAACCGATTTTGGCTGTATCTTTTGTAACATTGTAAACAAGAAACGAAAATGCTGATTATCAACATTTTAAGTTTTGGTGCAATGTTTCAACTGCATACAAAATGTTACAAAAAGGCATAAAAAAGGCGCTCATCACGCCGTGCATGGCACCAGTGCCACTTTATTTGTATAAGATATGGTGTATTTCGTAGCAGCCGAATCACCATTCACCTTGCCTGTGGAGTCGTCTACCTTGATGACAGGATAAGGTTTGTCAGCCGTGCCGATAAGATACTGCTTCCCATCCACCGTCTGGATGACGAAAGCAAGATGCTCACGAGCTGGCAACTGCGAAGTAGTAGAGAAAGAGAGTTTCACCTTTTCCAAAGTGTCGTTATTGTCAAACTGCGTCTCCATTTCACAAACGGCATCACCGATATGCGGAATGAGGAAAGTGTCAGCGAACACTCCGACAGGAGCATCCGCCAACGCTTTCTGTGTGATGCTTGCCATGAGCGACGAGGCAAGCACGTAATATATATTGATGATTCCGGGAAGACGTTGCATATTATTCTACTGTTTCTTCAGTTTCAACCTTGTTATTGCAACCGTTTTTTATCGTGCTGTTTTTTCGCTTGCATTGGTTAGTAAGTAGTGTGTCCAGTTAGATGTTCCGAAAAACAGATGCTGAAATCACCCGATAAGTTATTAATATAACGCTCTGATATTTAACGTTTTAAGTAACGAAATAGTTTTTTGAAAATTTGCATAATTCGTTGATTTTTAGTAACTTTGAACATAATTTTAAGATACATAAATCAATAAAAAAGTTAGATTCAAACCAAGATAAAGACTGGCGTACCTGCATAGTTCCGTGGATAGGGTTATCCAAAGATGCAGCATAGCCTATACATAAAGAATTTTACATCAAGTACTCCATGCAGTTGCGCCCTGAAGTTTTTGACTTTAGGGTTAAATGATTCTGCGGATGCGTTAGTTGATCTTTCAACAAAATAGTTGAGGGCTTGGTCTTCCTTCAGCTTAATGGTATCTCTAGCGGCTTTTACTTCCCTCAAAGTTGATGCGGCAACCTTGTCATACCACTCATGCAGTTTGGACTTGGCTGTTTCCTTGTTGAGCGTGGTGTCTCGAAGAATGGAACGTAGGGAGCATAGAAGACTGTAAGCCTCCTTGATTTTTGGATACTTTCCAAAGAGTACGTTAGCTCTTTCCTTTTGTGCATCAGTCCACTTCTCTCCACTTTGCAGAAACATATTCCTGCACTTTCTGAGGAGGTCTATTGGAGTGTCTCCGTTGGACAGCGTTGTAGGTATGTATCTGGCATTAGCACGTACAGGCTTGCGCCCACGTTTCTTGCCCTTGTAAGTCTTCGGATGCTTCTCGGCATATTTCTGGCGCTTCTAGGCATTTCTTTTTGCCATGCCCATCCTTGTTGGTCAAGAAAACATATACGACATGGTCTATGGAGGTCTCGTCTATGCTCAGGTGCGTTCCCATATTCTCCACAAGCAAGTTCAAGTCCTCTGCATGATTCTGCTCTGACCAAGTTCTGAAATCACTCAGATGATTCTTGTAATTGCGCTCTAGATTGTCGCCATCTACGTAGTAAGTCCGGCCCTATGAGCTTACGGTCACGGATAGGGAAATCCTCCACTTGGCTAGATTCTGTAAATCCGTTTGGGGGCAAGTCGTTATCATCAGCTGAGCGGTTGGCACGTTCATCCAAGTAGATATGAAGCTCACTTTGGTATAGATTGTCTAAACCTAGCTTTGATTCTCCACTGATAGGCTTCTCCTCCATGCGAACTAGCTCAAAGTAATCGAGCAAGTTCTCTGGAAAGATAAAGTCTAGAAAGTATTTGTATTTTGCTAATGTCTCATTCTGTTCCATATTGCAAATGTACAAAATCTTATGACAACTTGGTGCTAATAGAGGTATAATTTAATATTTTTATCCACGGAATTATGCAGAAGCCCCTGTTTTTATTCTACTGATTTGCAATCTACAGAAAGTGAATATTCGTTTCTATCAATTTGTCTGATAATCAATAATCATTACAGAAGAGAA
>ERZ1034626.405-NODE-405-length-31401-cov-6.896925_pt1 | contig 31401 bp, 34 predicted proteins | sample MGYA00520652_ERZ1034626 | MGnify/ENA primary metagenome ERZ1034626 (study PRJEB33766, sample SAMN09781765) | gut metagenome | biome: gut microbiome | host: Homo sapiens | place: Madagascar | study: EMG produced TPA metagenomics assembly of the PRJNA485056 data set... | reverse complement strand
GTATCTATATCGTGTGTATGGAACTATACAAAGCAGAGGCAGAGAAAAGCAGAAAATTCATGCGCCCGTGGTGAGAAGTGGGAAAGCGCGTGATACCGTCGATGGTAGGACGGCCTGCTTCCTCCCGGGCCGGGGCAAAAATGCTGCGTCAGACATAGGCCGAGGGTGGGCAGGCCTGCAGCAAAAGAATAGATAGAGAAAGGGCGTGACGGTCATGGCAAAAAATGGGCACCCTCCCAAATATGCGACGGTCGAAGAAATGCAGGCCGTCATTGACCAATACTTTGAGGATTGCAAGGGAGAGCCAATCATCGGCGATGACGGCATGCCGATCCTTGACAAATTCGGGCAGCCGTTTATCATTCACCAGCGCCCGCCGACGGTGACGGGGCTGGCGCTTGCACTGGGGTTTACGAGCAGACAGGCGCTGCTGAACTATCAGGCGAAGAAAGGGTTTGTTGACACGGTTACGCGCGCAAAGGCACGGATCGAGGCTTACGCAGAGGAACGTCTCTTCGATCGGGACGGCCAGAGGGGCGCGGAATTCAGCCTGAAATACAATTTCCGGTGGGCAGCGGAAGAGAAAAAACCGGAAGAAGCGGCAGAAAATGTGTGCGGCGTCGCGGAACTTCCTGCGGTGCTGCCGCAGCCTGTGGACACGGGAGGTGATGACAGTGGCACGTAGCGTCGTATGGACGCCGCAGCCGAAACAGGCTTTGTTTATGTCCCGTTGGGAGGACGAAGCTCTGTACGGCGGTGCTGCAGGTTAGGCGGGGGAAAATCCGATGCCCTGGTCATCGAGGCACTGCGGCAGGTGGACGTGCGCTATTATAAGGCACTGATCCTGCGAAAGACCTTCCCGCAGCTCGCCGAGCTGATCGACAAGACACTCAACTATTATCCGCGCATCTATCCGGGCGCGCGATACAACGGCAGCAACCACACATGGACATTTCCGAGCGGGGCGAAGATCATTTTCGGGTCGATGCAGTACGCAAAGGACAAGATCAAGTATCAGGGTCAGGCGTATGACTTTATCGCGTTTGACGAGCTGACGCACTTTACATGGGAAGAGTACAGCTATCTTTTCTCTCGCAACCGACCGAATGGCCCGGGGACGCGGGTGTATATCCGCAGCACGGCAAACCCCGGCGGCATCGGGCATGGCTGGGTCAAGGAGCGCTTTATCACGGCGGCTCGACCGATGCAGACGGTGCGGGAAGAGGCGACTGTGCGCTTCCCGGACGGGCACGAGGAAACGCGATGGAAGAGCCGCATCTTCGTCCCGAGCACGGTGTTCGACAACAAGATCCTGCTGCAGAACGACGAAAACTATCTGACACGCCTTGCGGCCATGCCGGAAGCAGAAAAAAACGCGCTGCTTTACGGCGATTGGGATACTTTCTCGGGGCAGGTGTTTACCGAGTGGCGCAACGACAGCGAGCACTACCGCGACCGCATCAACACGCACGTCATCGCACCGTTCCAGATCCCACGCGAGTGGCCGGTCTGGTGTGCGATGGACTGGGGATATTCGCGGCCATTTGCCATCGGCTGGTTTGCGGTCGACGGGGACAGGCGGCTCTACCACATCGGGGAGTACTACGGCTGCACGGGCACGCCGAACGAGGGCGTGAAGATGGAGCCGACAGCGGTGGCGCGGGAGATCAAGCGCATCGAGTCAGAGGATCCGAATCTCAAGGGGCGGCACATCTACCGTGTGGGCGATCCCGCTATCTGGGGGACGCAGGGAACGGAGAGCATCGGATCGCTCTTTGAGCGCGAGCGCGTCTACTTCGAGAAGGGCGACAACGCGCGCATCGACGGCAAGATGCAGCTGCACCACCGGCTTGCATTTGACGAAAACGGGATCCCGATGCTGTATGTGTTTGACACCTGCAAGAATTTTATCCGAACGGTGCCGAACCTCGTTTACGATGAAAAGCACGTCGAGGACGTGAACACCGAGCAGGAGGATCACATCTACGATATGACGCGCTATGTGTGCATGGAGAACCCCATTGCGGCGCGGAAGAATACGCCGCCGAAGCCGGTCATCTACGACCCGCTCGACATCAACAAGCAGAGCTACGACAGATATGCGTGGTTCCAACACACCTAAAAGGGGGAATGATATGGCGAACATGAGAAGATACCCGCAGACGCAGCAGCAGGCGGACGCGGCGGGCACGGCGGCAATGCTCGGGGCGAAGGGCGGCGCGCCGCTTGTCGGCGCATTCCGCGATAGCGACATTACGCTCACCGGCGGCGCGGCCATCGGCAGCAAGGAGGTCGGCGAGGCGGTAGAAACGCTGCAGAAGTATCGGCGGGGCAAGAGCAACTTCGAAAACCGCATCATCAGCGAAGAACAATGGTGGAAGCTGCGGCACTGGGAGGACATTCGGCGCGGCACACAGGACGCGGGGGAATCTCCCGAGCCTGTGAGCGCATGGCTTTTCAACTCCATCACCAACAAGCACGCGGACGCAATGGACAACTACCCCGAGCCGGTGTGCCTGCCGCGCGAACCGAGCGACGAGGAAAGCGCGAAGACGCTCTCGGCGGTTCTGCCGGTTATCATGGAATACAACGAATTTGACAACACCTACAGCGTCGAATGGTGGGAGAAGCTCAAGCACGGCGTCGCGATCTACGGCATTTTCTGGGACAAGGAAAAGGAAAACGGCCTTGGCGACATTGCCATTGAGCGCATTGACCCGCTGAATATCTTCTGGGAACCTGGCGTTGAGGATATCCAGAAGAGCAGGAACGCGTTTACCGTGTCGCTTGTCGATGAGGATATTCTCGAAGAGGAATACCCGCAGTTCGCGGGCAAAATCGGCGGGAGCAGTGTGTCGCTTGCAAAGTATGAGTACGACGATTCCGTCGACACGAGCGGGAAGATCGCCGTGGTGGACTGGTACTACCGAAAAAAGTCTGTGAACGGGCGCACGGTGCTGCATTACGTCAAGTTTATCGACGAGGAGCACATTATCTACGCGAGCGAAAATGACCCGGAATGCGCCGAGGACGGCTTTTACGCGGACGGGGAATATCCGTTTGTGTTTGACACACTCTTTCCGGAGAAGGGCTCACCCGCAGGCTTCGGCTATACGGCCATCGCCAAGGATCCGCAGCTATACATCGACAAACTGTGGGGGAATATCCTTGAAACATCGATGATGGGCAGCAAGCGCCGGTATTTCGCAAGCGAGAGCCTGAACATCAACGAGCAGGAGTTCCTCGACTGGCGAAAGCCCATTATCCATGTGTCGGGTGAGATCAACGACAACCGCCTGCGCGAGGTGGTGACGCGCCCGCTCGATTCCATCTATGCCAACATCGTGCAGATGAAGATCGACGAGATGAAGGAAACGAGCGCAAACCGCGACGTTTCCAACGGCGGTACGTCCTCCGGCGCGACGGCTGCTGCGGCCATCTCCGCGCTGCAGGAAGCGGGCAACAAGGCGAGCCGTGACATGATCGCCGGCGGCTACCGCGCGCAGACAAAGATCGTGCGCATGTGTATTGAGCGCATGCGGCAGTTCTACGACGCGACGAGATCTTTCCGCATCACGAACGAGATGCCCTACGAGTACGCGCAGATCAGCATGAACGAGCTGGGAGATCAGGTGACGGGCGTAGACAGCCTCGGCAATGAGCTGTTCCGCAGGCCGGTCTTTGACATCAAGATCAAGGCGCAGAAAAAGAATCCGTTCTCCCGCGCAGAGCAGAACGAGCGGGCGAAAGAGCTGTATTCGCTCGGGTTCTTCTCCCCTGACAGAGCGCAGGAGAGCATGATCGCGCTCGACATGATGGATTTTGAGGGCATCGACAAGATCAAGAGCCAGGTCAACGAGGGCGCGACGCTGTACAACGTGGTGCAGCAGCAGAGCGAGCAGCTGCAAAAGGCGCTTGCGGTCATCGGTCAGCTCACGGGGCAGGATATGGGCCTTGGCGCTGCCGCTCCCAGCGCGGCGCAGGGCGGCGGCACATCGCAGCCGACGGGCAGCAGCGGCGGCATCGAAAGCAGAAACGCGGACGCGCAAGGGGCAAAGACCCCCTACATGCAGAAGCTCGCCGAGCGCAGCAAGCCCAACATGGAAGCCGGCAGCAGCGCTGCCATGCCCGGCATGTAAGGCATGACGCGGGCAAAAATCCAGTGCGGGGCAGGGCACTACTGCATCATCTGCGAGGGGCATTCCGCCGACACAGCCTGCTGCAACTACATCACGGGCGTGCTGTACGCTTTCGGCGGCTACGTCAAAAGCCGGGAGGCGGCGGGAAAGTGCAAGGTCGAGCGCTTCGAGATCGATGAGGGATCGCCGCGCTTTGCCGTCTGCTGTTGGGGAGATGACCGCATTGAGGCGGCGTTCCTCGCGGCCTGCATCGGGCTCAAACAGCTGGAAAACACAAGGCCGGACGCGATTTCGGTGCAGGTGGAAGAAAAATAAAAAATATTTTTTTCAATCCGTGGTGAGAAGGTGAGAGTGCTTGTGCTACGCTGAGAGCGAGCAGGGGCATTCTCTCCTTTCACTCGCAGCGGGGGCTGCGGCGGTTCTCTTCATCTTTCCGCCGCACTCGCGCGCTGCGAGTGCGAATTGGGGAGATCCTGCTCGGCTTACACGGGGAGCCAAACGCCCGCGATTTGATCATGCAGGAGGGAATGAGATGAACCTCAACACCATGCTTTCCGTTATCCTGAGCCTCTTTGACGGCGGCGCTGCCGCTGCGGGGGCCGCTGCCGGTGCATCGGGCGGCGCAGAGGGAGCGGCAGGCGCACAGGGCGATACCACAAATGCAAGCCCTTCTCCCACCCGGAAGGGCAAATCGGGCGAATACGCTAACGTCGTTTTTGGCAAGCAGGAGACACCTGACGATACGGGACTCTCTTCTGGCGAGCCGAAGGGCGAGGGCGCGAAGATGCAGCAGCACGACGCCGGGGCTGCGAAAGACGGCGAGGGAGACCTCAAAAAGGAGTTCCTCGATCTCGTAAACGGCAAGTACAAGGACGTCTATACCGCAGAGACGCAGCGCATCATCAACCGCAGATTCGGCGAGGAAAAGGCCAAGGATCAGAAGATCGCGGACGCACAGCCGATCATCGACGCGCTGATGCGCCACTACGGCGTGACGGACGGCGACATGAGCAAACTGCGCGCCGCATTTGACGGTGACGATGCGCTCGGCACGGTGCTCTACGAGCAGGAAGCTGAGAGCATGGGCATGAGCGTCGAGCAGTACCGCCGCTATATGCAGATGCAGCAGGAGAACGAAGCGCTCAAGCAGCAGGAAGAGGCGAGACAGCGCCAGCAGAAAGCCGACGAGACCTACAACGACTGGATCCGTCAGGCAAGCGAGCTGGTGGGCACGGCGGAAGCGCCGGGTGACTATCCCGACTTCGATCTGCGGAGAGAGGTGGCGGAGAATCCGCGCTTCATCGCCATGCTGCGTGCGGGCGTTCCAGTGCGCGATGCCTATGAGGTGTCTCATTTGGGCGACATTCAGGCGCGCAACGCAGCGAAAGCCGCTGCCGAGATGGAAAAGCGCGTGATGGACAATGTTCGCGCCAAGGGCATGAGACCCAACGAGAACGGAACAACCTCCCAGCCGGGGGTCATTGTCAAGAATGACCCAAGCAAATTCACAAAAGCCGACCGCGAAGAAATTGCAAGGCGCGTGCGGCGCGGCGAGCGCATCGTGCTGTGATGCCCGCCGAAGAATACCGACTGAACGAAGGGAGACCAACAAGCTATGAAGCTGAACGACATTTACATTCTGCCGGTCGTGCTGAACCTTTTTGAGGGCCAGACGAACGTGACCACCGACGCCGGTCTTTCCGGCGAGATGAAAACCTACTACTGCGACACCCTGATCGACAACGCAGAGCCCGAGCTGGTGCATGACCGCTTCGCGCAGAAGCGCAACATTCCCAAGGGCAAGGGCAAGGAGATCGAGTTCCGCAAGTATGACCCGCTGCCCAAGGCGCTCACGCCCATCACCGAAGGTGTGACCCCCAAGGGCCGCAAGCTGTCCATGACCACGCTGACCGCGCAGGTCGACCAGTACGGCGATTTCGTGGAGATCTCCGATATCCTCGAGCTCACCGCCATCGACAACAACCTGCAGGAGGCTACCGTGCTGCTCGGCTCTCAGGCCGGCCGCACGCTTGACACCATCACCCGCGAGGTCATCAACGGCGGCTCGAACGTCCAGTACGGCGAGGGCCAGGTGACGGGCCGCCATCTGCTCGTCGGCGGTGAGGCCACGGGCAACCACTATTTCACGGTGCGTGCCGTCCGCAAGGCGGTTCGTTTCCTGAAAACCATGAACACGCCGCGCTATGAGGGCAGCTACTGGGCGATCATTCACCCGGACTGCTCCTACGACATTCAGGACGACCCTGATTGGAAGCGCCCCCACGAGTACAAGGACACCGCCAACATCTATGACGATGAGATCGGCAAGATCGCGGGTGTCCGCTTTGTGGAGACCACCGAGGCGAAGGTGTTCCATGCCGATGACCTCACCGAGGGCGCGCGCGAGCTCAAGGTAAAGAGCGCAAGCGGCAAGACCATCACCGTCAACGAGACCATCACAGCGGACGACGCCGCGAAGCTCGCGGGCCGCATGGTTATCATCGGCAGCGAGATCCTTGAGATTGAGAGCGCCGCGGCTGCGGCTGCGGGCAGCGCGACGATCACGCTGAAAGACGCTCCTGCCACGTCCCCGGCGGCATCGACCGTCGTTTATCCCGGCGAAGCTGGCGCGAAGGGCCGCAACGTCTACTCCACCCTCATCATGGGCGCAGAGGCTTACGGCACTACCGAGCTGACCGGCGGCGGTCTTGAGCACATCGTCAAGCCGCTTGGCTCTGCCGGCACTGCTGACCCGCTGAACCAGCGTGCGACCGTTGGCTGGAAGGCCACCAAGGTCGCAGAACGTCTGGTTGAAGCGTATATGATCCGCGTGGAGACCACTTCCACGTTCGACGAGACCCCGCTGACCTAACCACCAAGGGGGCGGCTGCTGATGCCGCCCCCACCAATGAAACGGAGGGAAACCCGATGAGCGAAGCAAAGATCAATCCGGCTGCTGATGCCGCCCGCGCAGGCGAGGAATACGTCAGCGTCCGCCTGTTCAAGGACAACGGCAAGTACAAAGACGACCTGCTGGTGTGCGTGAACGGCGAATCGTGCCTGATCCGACGCGGTGTGACCGTGCAGATCAAGAGAAAGTTCCTGTGGGCGATCCAGAACCAGATGAAACAGGACGCCTCGACCGCAAACCTCATTCAGTCGATGAGCAGCGACTACGAGGACAGCGCGAAAGCGCACAACGTATAAGTAAATACTCCGCGAAACACAAAAATGAGTTGCGACACGGCGCAGCAAGGGACGAAAAAAGTCGCTCTTGCTGCGCCGTTTCTCATAAGAGAGGTGACGAGATGATCGAAGAAAAGGCATACGTGATGCAGGAGATCAACCTTGGGCGTCAGGGGGAAAACAAGGCGCGCAGGGTGAGCTTCGACATTGCAGGCAAATGGCGAGAGACCTACGGCGCGGGCGGCGCATTCGGCCTGATCGTGCAGCGAGAGGGCGACGCGGCGCCGTATCCCGTAACGCTCAGCGAAGAGGGCGGCGTGCTCTTCTGGACGGTGAGCAATACGGACACGCACGTTCCCGGAGAAGGCCGCGCGGAGCTGCGCTACACGATGGGCGATGTAATCGCCAAAAGCCAGATTTACAAGACGCGCGTGCGCGCGGCGATGGGCGAAAGCTCAGAGACCCCGCCGCCGGCGTATCAAAGCTGGGTGGACGAGGTGCTCAAGGCCGGGGCGAGCGCGGAGACGGCGGTCTCCAAGATGCCCTACGTGGACAGCGCGACGGGGCACTGGTTCAAGTGGGACGCGGCAGCGGGAGCATTCGCTGACACGGGCGTTGCCGCGACCGGCCCGAAGGGCGACACCGGGCCCAAGGGGGACAAGGGAGACAAGGGCGCGCAGGGCTCACAGGGGCTCAAAGGTGATACCGGCGATCAGGGGCCGCAGGGCTTGCAGGGCCCGAAGGGCGAGACCGGGCTGCAAGGCCCGATTGGCCCGCAGGGGCCGAAGGGAGAAAAAGGTGAGAAGGGAGATCCTTTCACCTATTCGGACTTCACGCCTGCGCAGCTTGAAGGATTGCGCGGCGAACAAGGCCCCGTCGGCCCCAAGGGGGAGACCGGCGCAACGGGTGCAACCGGCGCACGCGGAGAGAAAGGCGACACCGGCGAGACCGGCCCCATCGGCCCGCAAGGCCCGCGCGGCGAGCAGGGTATTCAAGGCGAGCAGGGCCCGCGCGGTGAGACCGGCAAGGGCCTCACGGTGCTGAGCTACTACGAGAGCAAGGCCGAGCTGGACGCGGCGCAGAAGGCGACGGCAAAGGCGGGCGATGCTTACGGTGTGGGCACGGCGGAGCCCTACGACATTCATATTTTCGACGGCATTACCGGCGAGTTCATCAACAACGGCCCCTTGCAGGGCGCGAAGGGTGAGACCGGCGAGCGCGGCCCGCAGGGCATTCAGGGACCGAAGGGAGACCCCGGCAAAGACGGCGCAAAGGGCGCGGACGGTCTGCCCGGGAAAGACGGCGCAGACGGTGCGCCGGGTAAGGACGGGACAAACGGACGCGACGGCGTGACGTTTACGCCGAGTATGAGCGCGGCGGGCGATCTCTCGTGGACAAACGACGGCGGCAAGGCGAATCCTGAGACCGTGAATCTCAAAGGCCCGAAGGGCGACACGGGCGCGAAAGGCGATCCCGGTGAGAAGGGGGATCCCGGCGAGAAGGGCGCGGACGGCGCTCCCGGCAAGGACGGAGCAAAGGGCGCGGACGGTCTGCCTGGGAAAGACGGCGCAGACGGCAAGACGCCCGTCAAAGGCGTGGACTACTTCACGCCTGCGGAGGTGGAGCAGGTAGCGCAGGAAGCGGCGGGGAAAGTCAACGGCAGCGACATCAAGGTGACGTTCACTCCCGCGAGCACGCGCACGGCGCTGGAATCCGGCACGAAACTTGCGATCCTGATGGGCAAGATCGCCAAGTGGTTCAACGACCTTGGCTGGCTTGCTTTTAAGGACACCGTGACGACCAACGACGTATCAGCGGGCATCAAGGCGAGTCTCAGCAGGGCAGACAGTGCGCTGCAAAGCGTGAGCAAGAGCGACGTCGGGCTCGGCAACGTTGCAAATGAGAGACAGTATTCCCCTGCGAATCCGCCACCGTACCCCGTGACGAGCGTCAACGGCAAGACGGGCGCGGTGCAGATCGACACCGATGGTGGAGAGCTTTTGGCAATATATGGGGAGACGCCCCTTGCAGATATAGTAAAAGCTGTAAACGAGGGGAAAACTGTGCATGCAAAAAAAGGTGCGCTGCAGTATCGGCTAATATCAAGCTCGAATAGCAATGCTTTTTTTGAAAGCATATCTATGTCTGTGCTAATGGCAGCAGGGAACCAAGACGATGGCAAATATACAAAGGAAATCTTGTACATTCTTAACGGTCAATGGGGCGAGACAACATTTAAAGTACCGACCCTGCCGACCACGCGCAAGGTGACGCTAACCGCATCGGGGTGGAACAGCAGCACCAAGCAGCAGACGGTGACATGCAGCGGCGTGCTCTCAGACGCAACAAAGCAGCTGCTGATTCCCACGCCCGTGAACACGGCGGCGGGCAATCCCTACGACGAGGCGAGCATTCAGATGGTTGCGCAGGGTGCGAACAGCGTGACATTCTACGCCGACACTGTGCCGACGGAAAGCATCGACGTCTACGTGACGATCTACCCCATCAATTATCTCGGGTAAGGGGGCGAGGACATGATCTATAACATGAGACGGCGGAAGAAGAAGCCGAGACAGCTGCCGTGGTACTTTTATAGCAGAATAAGTTATGGGAAACCCCAAACATTCAGCGCGAACTTTGAATCCGCAGGGAGAGCATGGGTGGGGATCAAAATAAGTGCAAATGAAAGAGACGGGGTGACTCAAATGTGGTATCTCCTCAATAGCAGTAACCCCTATTTGGCGCGAGTGTCTGTTTACACAATAACCAAAGGTTTCGAGAATAAAGAACACCGAACAATCATTTTCGACGAAGAACCCCCGGGGTAATGGCTGGCGTCCCGGAAAGCGAACCCCACGCCGCTATGAGAAAGGAGCACGCTATGAACCTTAGAAACGCCCTCAGATATATATATATATATATCTGCTGAACCTTGCGAAAGCGGGGTGGGAGCATGATCTTCAACCCCGTGAGAACCGGAGGGAGCGCCAAGGAGTACACGATCACGGCGGGAAACGGCATCACCACGAACGCAACCAAACAAAAGCCCGGGCACGTATTTAAAGCGGCTTCGAGCATAGGCAGCAGAACCCCTAAAATGACATTCCAAGATCCAGACACCGAAGAGTGGCTCACCATTAACGGCTCAGGCAGAACCTCTAATTTCGTGATGCCCTGCGCCGATGTGACAATTACTTACCAATAGGAGAAAAGAGTATGAGCACGATTTTGAAAGCAAACAACACCGAAACGCCGTGCGAGGCGGCGGAACACTACCGCGACAGCGCGTGGGGACGCCCCACCTGCACGGTGACGATCAAGGCAAGCGCGGCGGAGATCGCCGCCCTGCTGCCGGACGGCGCGGCGTGGTCGCTCATCGAGCGCGAGGACGTGCTGGACGAGAACGGCGCGCCCACGGGGCAGACCGTCGACCACGAGCGCGACATGAGCGAGTACAGCCTGTCGGGCGACATCACCGACCACCGCGACGGCACGGTATCTATCAAGATGGGCAAGCCTACGGAGACCGAGAGCGCCAAAGCGACCGTCACCGCCCTTGCGGGTGAGCCGGTCACATACGCCCGCGCGGTGAAGCTGCGCCCCATTATCGAGCAGGCGGCGGTCAGCCTGAGCGACGGCGAGGCGGCAAGCGTGCCGGAACTCATCACGGCATGGGCGTACCCCGTTGATTACGCCAAGGGCGACCGCAGACGCTACGGCGGGAAGGTGCACAAGTGCCGTCAGGCGCATACCTCGCAGGCCGACTGGACGCCGGACAAGACACCGAACCTCTGGGCGGTCATCGACGCCGAGCACGCGGGCACGCAAGCAGACCCAATTCCCGCAGCGCGCGGCATGGAATATGAATACGGCAAGTATTACCTCGACGGCGAGGACGGCAAGGTGTACCTCTGCGAGCGCACGGGCGAGCAGGCGGGCGGCAAGATCACGCTGCAATACCTGCCGCACGAGCTTATCGGCAACTATTTCAAGGCGGTGAGCGCATGAAACTACTGAAAGCGATCCGAGACGCAGACGCGCTGCGCCCGAACAAGCTGAGCACGCCGCGAAAGGCGGAAATGCTCATGGAGCTGGAAGCCCGCTTTGCCGAGATGATGGGGGTAGATGCCCCCACCCTCTCGGTGAACACCGAGGACGACACGGCGAGTGTGGAGGACTTCGAGCTGCTGATGCCGGACGGGCACTGCGAATGCTATGCCCTGTATCTGGCGGCAGCGCTTGACGCCTACAATCAGGACAGTGCCCTCTACGCCAACGACTACGCGCTTGCAAACCGGGCAGTTGAGAACGCCATGGCATGGTGGAGAAGAAACAACCGAAAAACGAGCCTCGGCAACTGGAAGGTGTGATGACGAGTGCCGACGACATTTCAGCTGGTGGAGACCACCTTCCCGAACGGGGAAGGGAAGAACACGCAGGAGCAGATCGAGGGGATCTATGACTATCTCTTCGTACTGCTGGAACAACTGCGCTATACGCTGTTCAATCTGGACGACAGCAACGTCAATCCCAATGCGATGAGCGACTTTATCAAGAATATCCGCGAACCGATCTATGCCAAGATCGAGGACACGAACAAGAACGTGAATGAGCTGAGCATCACGGCGCAAGGGCTGGCGGCGCGCATCGGCGACGCAGAGGGGGACATCACACAGCTCAGCGCGCGGGCAGACGGGCTCGCGGCAGAGATCAAAAACGCCAAGGGCGACATTACCCAGCTCGGCGCGAGAGCGGACGGCCTTGCCGCGCGGATCAGCAGTGCCGAGGGGAACATTACGCAGCTGGGCGCGACGGCGAATGGGCTGAGCGCGCGGATCAGCAGCAACGAGGGCAGTATCACGAACCTGACGGCGGACATCAACGGCATTCGCACGCAGGTGAGCGGGAAAATCAACAGCTCGGAGGCGCAGACGCTCATCGACCAGAGCCTTAACGGGATCACGCTGGCGGCGACGAGCGGAGAGAGCGGGACGATCTTCAAGCTCATGTACGACGGCGCGGTGCTGGCAAGCACGGGCTCGGTCGACCTCTATGTGGACGCGGTGAATGTGTACGGTACACTGACGGCGGAACGCCTGCAAGGAAGTTCGATCAGAATTCTGGACGATGAGGGAAACAGATGCGGTTACATCTATTCAACCTACGCAAGCTCGGCGGAAACGAAGATCGAGTTGGACTCGGACGCCATCGAGATCGGCGGCGACGAGGGCAGCGTGTTCATCGGCTCGGTATGGGATCGGAGCACAAGATCGTACTCCGCCTCTATCGAGGTGGACGGAAACTCGCAGGAGGTTCAGATCAAGGGCGACGTCATTCCGAACGCGAACGCGCTCTATAACCTCGGCAGCCGGAATTTCGTGTGGGACGCGATCTATTGCAGCACGGACGCACTCAACGGCTCGGACAGGAACATCAAGAACAGCATCGAGGCGCTGCCGGAGAAGTACGTGAGCATGTTTGAGCGCATCGAGCCGAAGCGCTACAAGCTCAACAGCGGCACGAGCGGGCGCTTTCACACCGGATTCATCGCGCAGGAGGTAGAGGACGCCATGCGCGCGTGCGGCATTGACTCGCAGGAATTCGCGGGCTGGGCCGCTGCCATGCGCGAGGACGGCAGCGAGACCTATTTTCTGCGGTACAGCGAATTCATTCCGATCCTGTGGGCGAAGGTACGCGAGCAGGAGAAGAGGCTAAAACGATTGGAGGGAACAACGTGAACGAGAAGATCAAGCGGGAAGCAACGCAGGCAATGGCACTCATCAGCATGCTGAACGTCAGCGGCGAGGCGGTGGACGTGGTGGCGGCGGCGCGGCAGGCTCTTCGCAACATCGTGACGATCTGCGATGCGGCGGAACCGGAAAAGGGATTATCGAATGGCGATACCGGCCCGAGGGGAAAGAAAGGGGTAACGGACGATGAGACTGCCTGAGATCACTCCGTACGCCAACCGGCGCATGCAGCAGGAGAAATTCGGCGGGATCAACCACACGTTCGGCGCGTCGGGCGGCGAGCTGTACGACATGAGCAACCTGTCGGCGCGCTTCTTTCCCCTGCTTGCGCCGCGCGCAAGGCGCTACACCATACGCTCCGGCATGGGCAAGGCAAACGGCATTTTCAGCGCAGGGAAGCTCTACGAGGTATACGGGACAAGACTCTACATTGACGGCGTGCAGAAGGGCAGCGTGCAGGACAGCGAAAAAACCTTCTGCGCGCTTGGGGAGCGCGTGCTTATCTTCCCAGACAAGATCGTATGCGAAAAGGACGGGGCGATCAAGCCGATGGAGGCAAGCTATAGCGCGTCGTCCCTCACATTCGGCGACGGCACGTATGCCGACGAAAAGGCGGCGGCAAACAGCATCACGACGACTGGCGCGGCGTTCCCGTTCAATGTGGGCGACGCGGTGACGATCTCCGGCTGCACGAAGATGCCGTACAACAACCGCACGCCCGTTATTCGGGAGATCAGCGCGGACAAAAAGACACTGCGATTTTATGAGAACACATTCCGCCTGCCGGACGGGCAGACGAGCATTACGGAAACGGGCACGGTGACGATCAAGCGGACGGTTCCCGACATGGATTTTGTCTGCACGAACGAAAACCGCGTATGGGGCTGCAAGGGCGACAGCATCTATGCAAGCAAGCTCGGCGACCCCTACAACTGGAACGTTTTTGAGAATCTGGCCACAAGTTCGTTCAACGTGGAAAGCGGCACGGCGGGGGCGTTTACGGCCTGCGTCAGCTATCTTGGTTACCCGTGCTTTTTCAAAGAGGACAAGATCTTCAAGATGTACGGCACGATTCCGACCAACTTCCAACTCATGTCAAGCGCGGTGCTCGGCGTACAGAAGGGCAGCGCAAAGAGCCTTGCCATTGCAGGGGAAACGCTCTACTACCTCTCCAAGGTGGGCGTGATGGCATACGGCGGCGGCATGCCGCGCTGCATTTCGCGCGTACTGGGGGACGAGGTGCAATTCACGCAAGGCGTAGGCGGCAGCGACGGGCTCAACTACTACGCAAGTCTCAAGGGCGTGGCAGGGGCGGCGCTCTACTGCTACAGCAGCGAAAACGGGACATGGCACAAGGAAGATGCGCTCCCCGTGGTGCAAATGGCCTACCACGGCGGTATCATGGCCTTAGTAGACGGCGGGTGCGTGCTGCTTGGAAGCCCCGCAGACATTCCCGCAGGGGCGACGCGCGAGGGCGCGGTTGCAAGCGTTGCCGAGTTTGCCGACTATGACGGCGGATCGTTCGACGCGAAGCACGTGCAGCGCGTGCGGGCGCGGCTGGAATGCGAGAAGGGCACAACGGTCGTGTTCCTTGTCAAGTTCGACGGCGGCGCGTGGGAAGAGGTCGACCGCTGCGGGGCGCAGGAGAAAGACGTTTTCACGCTTAACTGCCCGATTCGCCGCTGCGATCACTTCAAGCTCAAGATCAAAGCAGAGGGAGAATACCGGCTCTATGCGCTCGAATACGAATATGTGACGGGCGGGAGAAAGTGAGGGGAAGCAATGGCAGATTTTAAGCATAAAAACACCGACCTGAGCCTGATTACCGATCAGAACGACCTCGATCTCATCAGGCAGTATACCGAAAACTATGACAGGGCATACGCCGCGGGTGACAAGGCGGGGCAGCAGGCGGCGCACGACGCGGCGGAGAAGATCCGCTCGAAATACCAGTACAGCGGCGGCGTTGACGGCAGCGACTACATCAAGCTCGGCAGCGGCGAAACGCTGCGGCAGCCGAGTGCGCCAAAAGCAGACACGAGCTGGCTCGACAAGCTGGGCGAGAGCAGCTACACCTACGATGCCGACGGCAAGATCAGCGCGGCGCTGGACGCGATGCTCAACCGCAAGCCGTTCTCTTATGACGCGGTAAGTGACCCTCTCTATCAGCAGTATCGCAAGCAGTATACGCGCGAGGCAGACCGCAGCGCAGAGGACGTGCTCGGCAAGGCGGCTGTAATGACCGGCGGCATGCCGTCCACGGCGGCGGTCACGGCAAGTCAGCAGGCGAGCGACTACCAGATGAGCCAGATGACGGACAAGATCCCCGAGCTGCAGCAGCTCGCCTATGGCATGTATATGGACGGCATCAACCTCGACCGGCAGAATCTCAACACGCTCATTGGTCTTGAGGACAACAACTACAGCCGCTGGCTCAGCAACCGAGACTATCTCTATCAGCTCGCGCGCGATCAGGTGGGCGATCAGCAGTACGCCGACAGCCTTGCCTATCAGAAAAAGCAGGACAAACTCAAGTACGACTATCAGAAAGAGCGCGACGCCATCGAGGACGCACGCTATGATGCGGAATGGCAGTATAAATTGCAGCAGGCCGCGCAGCAGGCGGCAAAAAAAGCAAGCGGCGGCAGCAGAAGCTCCGGCGGGTCGAGAGGCGGCATGAAGCTGAGCACGGCAAAAGATATGGCAAAGCAGGGGATCTTCTCCGACGATGTGCTGCAGGCGTTCTACAATGCGGGTTATAACGACGAATACCTTACGGCGACATACGGATATGACCCGAACGGCGGCAGTGGAGGCGAAACCGGAGGATTAAATGGAAGCTATTTCAACGCAGCGATGAGCAGCTTACGCACAATGCTCGAACAAGGCAATGAAGAATCCGCCGAAGGTGGTATCAAATCCTTCTGGAATAAATTGAACGATGCACAGAAGCGGAAAGTTCGAGAGCTCGTTGAGAGTTATGGAGGGAGCATCAGTGGTTAAGGTAACATTTAAGAACGAACCGGCGCAGGGGAAAACTGCGCCGGTTTCCAAAAATCGGGATACTAATGAGAGCGTTAACATTGAATTCTCGAATGGCATAAAACCAAAAGGGTATATCAAAACGTCACCAGTTAGCCAACCTGCAAAAGCTACGCCGAGTGCGAGCGTTCCCGTGCAGGGCAGCACAAGCCCGATGCTCCGCACGCAGCAGACACCGGACACACGGACGTCATATCAAAAGGCACTGGACGAGGCGATGATGAAACGCGCGGCGGCGGATCGGAGAAACCGGGAGCGGGGGCGCAGGAGCTCCAGCCGCTCGCACGCGCAGGAAGTGCGCGAGATCACCGGAGACCGCACAAAGACTGACGTCGGCTCGCTTGTCAAGAGCGCGGCGGCTGGCTATGCGGCAGATATGGTCGGCGCTGCCGACACGCTGCTGCGCGCGCCGAGCGGACTGAACTACGCGGCGAGCCATGAGCGCAGAGAGATCGAAGCCTCGAAAAAGAACATCGCCGCCTATACCGAAAAGCTCAAGGCGGCGAAGACCGAGGAGGAGCGCCAGCAGTGGCAGACGCTCATTGACCGCAACAAGCGCCTCATTGAAATCAACAGCGAATACGCGGGCAAGAAGGTCGAGAATTACCGCAACCTGACAAAGGGCGCGCAGGAGACCTTGCAGCGCACCTATCAGAATTTCCGTTCCAGCGCCGCAGAAAACATGCAGAAAGCGAACGAGGGGCAAAACGCCGTCGGTCAGCTGCTGAACAATGTTGCGGTCGCGGGCATGCAAATGGGCGCGGATATCGCCGCGGGCCTTGGCAGGGCGACGGTTCCAATGGCGACGCGCGTATTCGGCGGAAGCTCGCAAGAGGCCATGGAGGAAGGCATTCAGCCGGATATGACGGACGCAGAGCGCCTTGATATGCAGAACCGTGCGTTGCTGTACGGCGCGGGCAGCGCGGGAGTAAGCGTCCTGTCAGAGAAGCTTTCGAACGTAGCCGCCCCGTTCAAAAAGGCGTTCGGCAGCGGCGTTCTGGATAAGGCGATCAACAGAGCTGTTGCAAAGATGGGGAACAATGCCGCCGGTAAAATTGCAATGTCGTTCGCCTCGGAAGGCTTTGAAGAAATGTTCGAGGATGCAGTGCAGCCGGTTCTGCAAAGCATCTACAACGGGCAGAGCGTCGGGGAAAATTACAGCGAGCTTGAAATCTCCGACATGCTTTACGATGGGCTCGTCGGCGGTATCCTCGGCGGGCTTGGCGGCGGCGTGGAAGTGGCGGCAAATCGCTTCGCGCGCTTTGATAACTCCCTCGGAGAGAACGGGCGCAAGGCGATTCGCGGCTCGTACCAGGAGGGCAAGGACACGGCGGAGCACGTGAAGGACTTTATCCCTGCCTACAATGCGGGCGTGGAGGGCAAGGCGAACCCGAACCCGACGAATGAGACGGCCTATGCAGGCTATGTCGCAGGGCAGAACGACGCAAAGAAATCGGCAGGAACGGGCGAGCACATCGACAGCCGCACAAAGGGAAACGTATCGGGCAGAAACGTGAACGCTTTCCAGTTCGACCACCCCGAGCTGCACAGCTATTATAGCGCGGCGGCAGAGCAGATCGCAGGTATCGCCGATATGAGCCTTTCACGCGGGCAGCAGAAGGGTGCACGGCAGCGGACGGCAAACGGATACCAGCGAAGCAATCAGATATTCGAGACCCCCGCCATGCGCAAGGCGATGGACGAGGGTCTGACGCGCACGCAAATCATTGATGCAGCGCAGCGCATCATCAACGATAATGGGCAGGAGAACGTCAAAGCGGCAAAAACACTCGAGATCGTGCTTGACGACATGCTAACGAATGGGTACACTGCTGCTGATGGAACGGCGGTTGCCCCAAACACGGATTATATTGCAGCAAAGCAGCAGATCGCAGGCGCAGAGGCGCAGACGACCGGCTTTGACAAGTATGTAACTGACAACCGCCTTGCCCTCGAGACAGGAGAGGTAACAATGGACGAGTTGCGCGCAGAATACGCGCAGCAGGAAGGAGCCGAACATGGAGAATCGGTACATTTACGCGACGGCAGCGAACGGGATAACGGTGCGAATCCCCGCGGAGAAGTACGAGGCGTGGAAGAAAGCACAGGACGAGATCAGAGCCGGAAGAAAGGGAGACACTTCGCAGACAGCGAAGCAGCTGCGCTCGATTATGGAGAAAAAGTAAGCACTGCGAGCTTCGGCATCGGCAGAGGCGCGGTCAATGACAGCGTCTATCTTGTGAAGAACGAGACGAAGGAAATGCGCAAGGCGAAGGACCTCGCCAAAGAGCGCGGCCTGCGCGTGACGTTTTTTGCCGGAAATAATCTGACGTTTCGCAGCAAGAACGGGAAAACGTTTCAGGCGCGCGGCTATGTTTCGGGCGACCGCGTATTTATCCGTGCGGATCACCCGGAATTTACGTCGTACCAAATCATGCGGCATGAGGCCGGACATGATATGATCGCAAAAGGCGAAGTTGATTTGGACGAGGTGCGCACGCGCATCGATAAGACCTTTACCAGTGGAGAAGTTGACTCCCTCTGTACGGCATATGCAGATGCTTATGCCGGCACCGAAATGACGGCGCAGGAGATTTGGGAAGAGGTGGTTTGCGACAGCCTCGGCGATATGAACATTTTCGCCGACAGCGAGATCAGCGATGCGGCGGCATTCCTTCTTGCACATATCAAGGTGGAGAGTGAAACCGTTGCGCAGGAAAGCACGCGCGCACCGCCAAGCGGAACAAATGGCATGGCGAGCATTGAAGAGGCTGCCGATGGCAAAAAATATGTCCGCGCCGACCGTCAGGTCATTTTCGGGAATGACCCACAAAGTTGGAGCGAACAGCTGGAAGACTATATTAACGGGAAAATCCGCCGTGGGCAAGACGTTAAGCTTATCGGTGCGGATGGTGATGAATTGGTTCTGACTGCTACCTCTGCGGGGAAACTGAGCGATAACCACACCAGCGATGGGCGTACTATGAGCGAGGCGGCATTTGAGCGAAAAGTAAATGCAGCATCGCATATTGACGAGTTGGCGCAGATTTCTGTCAAGGGGGATAGAAATGTTGTAGATCATAACAGCCGCCATGGGGGCATGGCAAGTGGCGGGTGGAATTATCGCACGGCGTTTTTCAAAGATTTTGATGGAAAGTATTACAAGATCACAATCTCGACAGCGCAGAGTGCAGACGGTAAGATGATCTATAATATTGGGCAGATGCAAGAAAGAAGCATCCCCCAAATTGACGGCTCTTCCGCTGCGAACAGCGGCGCTCTGCGGGGGGATGCTTCTGTAGATAGTCTATCTCGTGGCGTACAAAATGTCAAGCCGAAGTTCAGTGGGCCCCACACGGCGGAATATATCGCCGGAGACGATGCAGCTCGGCTTGCAAAGGCCAACGGGGTGAATGACGCGCAATTCTCCCGTGAGATCCCCGAGGCAAACTATGAAGCGCTGAAAGAGAAGTACGGATATATCCCTGCGGGCGAGCGTGCGTACCGAGAGGTACAAGTGCCAAAGAAAACGGCGGACGACAAATACGTCAGCCGCACGATCCGCACGGTGCTGGAAGCAAAAGCAACGCCGGACGCAATGGTGCCGACGCTGGAACAAATGGTGGCAAAAGGAGATTTCTCCTACGACCGCTATACGGACAAGCAGGCCATTAGTGACGCAGAAAGCCGCATAAAAACCGAAGGCTGGCAAAAGACCTTGAATAAATGGAAAAATTCCACCAAAGAGGGAATCAGCAAGGAGAATACGGCGATTGGCTGGGCGCTCTACAGCAATGCAGCAAACAGCGGTGATGTGGAGACAGCTATCGATGTGCTCGACACCATCGTAAAGCGCCAGAGAAATGCGGCACAGGCGTTGCAGGCAACGCGGCTGCTCAAGCAGCAGGACCCCAGTACGCAGCTTTATGCGGCGCAGCGCAGCGTGGAGAACTTGACAGAAGATCTCAAAAAGCAGTACGGGGAAAAGGCCCCTGATCTAAAGATTGACCGTGACCTCGCTGAGAAGTTCCTGAACGCAAAGGACGACGATGCGCGCACCGAGGCGATGAAGGAAATCTATCGCGATATCGGCAGACAGATGCCGAGCCGCTTCATTGACAAATGGAACGCTTGGCGCTACTTTTCGATGCTTGGTAATCCACGCACGCATGTGCGCAACATCGTTGGCAACGTTGGATTTGTTCCTGCTGTCACGGTAAAGAACGTCATCGGCGCAGGCATTGAGAGCGCTGCGAACGCAGTGAGCGGCGGCAAAGTCGGACGCACGAAGGCAATCCTGACGACGAAGGACGCAGGGCTTATCAAGGCGGCGTGGAGTGACTATGCCAACATTCGCGAGCAGGCTCTCGGCAGCGGCAAGTACAATGATAATGTCAATGTGCGACAGGAAATCGAGGAAGGGCGCACGATCTTCAAACCGAAGCTGCTGGAAGCGATGCGCAAATTCAACAGCACGGCGCTGGATGCGGAAGACGCATGGTTCTCCAAGCCGCATTACGCGGCGGCGCTGGCGCAATTCTGCAAAGCAAATGGCATTACCGCGGAGCAGGTCTTTGGCGGGAAAGGCATTGAAGCGGCACGCGAATACGCGATCAGAGAGGCGCAGAAAGCGACCTATCGAGACACCAATGCGTTTTCACAGATGATCTCCGATCTCGGCAGATACCGCGGGGATAACAAGATGAAACGCCTCGGAAGCACCCTCGCCGAAGGAATCCTGCCGTTCCGCAAGACACCAGCCAACATTCTGGTGCGCGGCGTGGAATACAGCCCTATTGGTTTCCTCAAAAGCATAAGCTATGACCTTGTGCAGGTGCAGAAGGGCAATATGCAGGCGACCGAAATGATCGACCGGGCCGCCGCTGGGCTGACCGGCACGGGGCTGATGATGCTCGGCCTTTATATGGCGAAAGAGGGCATTCTTCGCGGCAGCGGCGGTGATGACGAGAAGAAGAAAAAGTTCGACGAGCTGCAAGGGCATCAGGAATACGCACTGGAGCTGCCAAATGGCACGAGTATTACGCTGGATTGGCTTGCGCCGGAAGCGCTTCCGTTTTTCGTCGGGGCAAACCTTTACGAGCAGATGCAGGCGAACAACGGGTATCTCACTATGAGTGATATGCTTCAGGCAGCAAGCAACGTGACGGACCCGCTTCTTTCCATGAGTTGTCTGCAAAGTTTGAACGACGTTTTTGACGCGGTGGGGTATGCGTCCTCCGGGGACACAAACGCACTAACCAGTGCGGTAGCAAGCGCGGCGACGAGTTATTTGACGCAGGGTATCCCGACGGTCTTCGGGCAGGCGGAACGCACGGGCGAAAGCACGCGCATGACGACCTATACGGATAAGAACAAATTCCTGACGCCGGATATGCAATATGCGCTTGGCAAGGCCAGCGCGCGTATTCCGGGCGTTGACTATGGGCAGATTCCCTATATCGACGCATGGGGGCGCACGGAAAACTCCGGAGGCGTGGTCGCGCGGGCATTTAACAATTTTGCGAATCCCGCGTATACCTCAAAGGTAAGCGGCAGCAAAATGGAAGATGAATTGAGCCGCCTGTATGAGACGACCGGTGAGACCAAAGTCCTGCCGCAGCGCGCACCGAAATCTTTTACCGTGAATAAGGAAAACAAACAGTTGACCGGCGAGGAATACGTCAAGTACGCCACAAAGCGCGGGCAGACTTCCTATAAGATCGCCAGCGAGCTCACGGGACTTGCGAGCTATAAGTCCATGAGCGACGGCGATAAGGCAGATGCCGTTGCGAAAGCCTACGAATATGCCAACGTCGTCGGGAAAATGAGCGTGAGCAGCTATCAACCGGACGGTTGGGTAGCAAAGGCTGTAGAGACCGTCAAAAAAACGGGCGTTTCAGAAGCCCAGTATATTGTGCTCTATCTGGCGAAAGGCGGAATCGAAAGCCTGAAGGACAAAAACGGTGATACCATCAGCAACAGCGAAGGCTTACAGATCATGGAGCTTGTCTATCAGCAGAAGGGGCTTTCCGATAAACAGCGTGCAGCCCTCTTTGAGGACTTCGGCGTCGGAAAGAGCATTCGCCACTGGAACCGCGCGCGCGTGGACGAACAACTCAAGATCGCCCGCAGAAAGGCGGCGTAAAGAAAGAGGGGACTGCTGAGATTTTTTTAGCAGCTCCCCTTTTCCCGTGGTGAAAACCATGCAGGAGGCGTGATACGCTCATGGAAGAACATATTAAGGGAAGCGGGGGCGAACCAATGGACAATGCAAAGCATTATGACGACGCGGCAATCGCGCTGATCGAAAGCCGATGCAAGAGCAATACGCACAGGATCAACGAGTTACAGGAGCATCAAACGGCGCTTGACCGGTTGGCAACGTCGGTCGAAGTGTTGGCGACCAAGCAGGAGACCGTCGAGGGAGATGTGCAGGAAATCAAAGCGGACGTGAAGCTCATCACGGGCAAGGCGGGGAAACGGTGGGACAGCATTGTGGACAAGCTGCTCGCCGTGCTCGCGGGGGCGTTTCTCGCGTGGCTGATCTCGGGAGGCATGGCATGAAAAAGCTGAGAAAGCGCGACAAGTACCTGCTCGCGGCGGTGCTCAACCTCTGCTGGTACTGCATTGCGGTGCTCGTATTGACCGCGCATGACAAGGTAGTGCCGGACAGCCTGACGGTGGCATGGTTCGCGGCATGGACGGCGGAACTTGGCTTACTGGCGGGCATCAAAATCAAGGGAAAGGACGAATAACATGAACGAAAGAATTCTCAAGCGTATCGCAAACCTCATGAGCGTCAAGAGCATCGTGACGCTGGTGCTGACGGGCGTTTTCGCGTACATGGCGGTCACGGGCAACATCTCGCAGGACTTCATGACCATCTACGCCGTTATCATCGCGTTCTACTTCGGCACGCAGAGCCAGAAGGTGCAGGACGCGGTGGGAGGTGAGGACAATGTATCACAGCCGTGACATTGCTGACCTGCGGGCCGACGTGCGGGCAAACTGCGTCATCTTCCTCGACCTCTGCAAGGAGGCGGGGCTTCCGGTGCTTGTGACGGAGACGGTGCGTGATGACGAGTATCAGCGCTATCTTGCGCGCATGGGCTACGCGGCCAAAAACGCGACGCGCCCGACGTTCCACTCCGTCAAGGCGGGACTGGCGTTCGACATCTGCAAAAACGTCAAGGGGCATGAGTACGACGATGCGTCGTTCTTCGCCCGCTGCGGGCAGATCGGCAAACAGGTCGGCTTTTCATGGGGCGGCGACTGGAAGAAGTTCCCGGACAAGCCGCACTTCCAGTGGGACGATCACGGGAGATACGGAGGCAGTTCGATTTTGACGGGTCACTACCCGCCGGAAATGGAGGAGTACATGGATCAGGCAACGTTCAACAAGATGATGGACAACTACCTTGCGCAGCTCGGTACGAAGCCCGTGGCGAATTGGGCAAAGGCGGACTGGGAAAAGGCAAAGGCTGAGAAGATCACGGACGGCAGCGCGCCGCAGAGATTCATCACGCGGCAGGAAGTTGTTGCCATGTTGGAGCGGGCGAAAAAGTAAGGAAGGAGCACGGACGGCGAAAGCCACGCGCAAGCGCTCTGCAACGTCCCACACGGGGCATGGACGGTCAGCACAAGCGTATCCGGGCGGAGTTATCCGCGATGGCTCCACGGCGAGCCATCGAATATATCTTATCCTTTGAGCTGCCACCTGACGAGGCGGCGTGCATCATTGAGCGTGATGTGCGGCGGAAAAGCTGCGTACAGGTGGCAATGGAGTACAACCTGTCTGTTGACGCGGTGAAAAAATACCGGCAGCGGGCGTACCACAAAATTGCATCAGACCAAAAGGGAAAAAGAAACGGCCCCACCAAACGGTGAGGCCATTTCTCTTGTGTAAAAAGCAGGCCGGGAATGACCTGCAAAATTAAAATATCACGTTTCACGTGAAAAGGCAAGCAGAACCGTTCGACGGTTTTCGACGCACTTTTCATACACTTTGCGGACGCTTTTGAGCGCCCGTTTTTTTGTACTATGTAGATAACAAAGGAGGTGCGCGCATGGACCAGTTTGCAATCACCGGATACAGCGGCGGAAACTGCATGATGTGTGTTATCGACAACGGTGATATTTTCCAGACCGACTATTTTGGCAACCGCCAGCAGCTCATCGGGAAGACGTCTGCTGCCTACGCAGAGCTGGAAGGCACGACGCAGCAGTATTACGACAAACTCGTTGAGCTCGGCGTTATCACGCCCCCAAAGACGCAGGAGCAGCTGATGAGTGAGATGCAGTCGGCCATGAGCGACATGGCCGATGTCATCAAGGGCCTGTCGGACCAAGTAAAGGAGCTGAAAGAGAATGGATCTCAAGCAGATCATAGCGGCAGCGTCGAAAATGTTCCCCTCCGCAGACCTGCAAGGCGCGGCAACGAAAGCGGAGCAGGCGATCAGCGGGACGGCTGACACGCTGGAGGGCGTGCAGAGCACGGCGCGCAGGCTCGGCATTGACCCGGGCATTGCCGACAGCCTATATTCGCGCTATGGGCGGACGATGCAGGCAAAGGCCCTGTGCGGGCTTCTCGGTACGACTCCGGAGGCTTTACGCTCCGATGCCAACAAGATACTCGGCGGCACACAAAACGCCTCACAGCCCCTGCAGAATGGCAAAACGGGGCGCTCAACCAAATTCCCCCGGTTGAAATAGCCGTTGGAATAATTTTTGAGGAAAGGAGAATGTACCATGAACAACGATCAGAGCACCGGCATGAGCTGGCTCGCGGTACTGTTTATCATCATCGTCATCGCGGCGCTGTTTGGCGGCTTTGGCAACGGCTTTGGCTTTGGCCGCGGCAATATGCCGTATCCTGTCAATGACACCGGCTGCAACCGTGTGAGCAATTGCGAGGTCGAAAAGCAGGGGATCATCGACACGTCCCGCACGCAGTATCTCATCGAGCAGCAGAGCAACGACACGCGCATGGCAATCAACGCCAGCACCGAGGCGATCACCAGTCAGGCCAGCCGCATCTACGAGCAGCGCTTGCAGGAGACCATCTTTGACCTCAAGATGGAGAACCAGAACCTCAAGAACGGCATCTTCACCAAGGAGCAGACAGACGCCCTGGCGGCGAAGATCTCCGATTGCTGCTGCGGCTTCAACCGCCGTCTGGACGCGATCGAAGGCCGCATGCTGACCAAGCCCGCGCTGTACGGCGTAGCTTCGACCTGCGCTGGCCAGATCATTCCCGCGTCTTGCGGCTGCAACGGCAACGGCAACCTTTAAGACCATATTCCCCGCTTGGGGGACATGGCAGGCCCCTATGGCCGGGTAACAGGCGGGGCAATCGTCCCGCCTATTTTTTATGGAAGGAGAATAAAAATGTCTTGTAAATCCGCTCTTTATGCTGCCATGCAGACGCCTACCGCCGTCGCGGTCGACGGCGTTATTCCTCTTGGCAGCCTTATCCGCCGCTACGGCTGTGATCTCAGCCTTAACGGCAACGCCGTCAACATCACCGGCGCCGGTTACTACGATGTAGACGCCTCGGTTACCGTCGCACCGACGGCAGCGGGCACGGTCACTGCGACGCTCTACGGGGACGGCGTTGCCGTCCCCGGCGCAACCGCTTCTGCTGCGGGCGCCGCCGGTGCGCCCGTTGTTCTGGCATTCCCCGCGCTGGTGCGCCAGGTGTGCTGCGCGGCAGGGTCCGCCCTGACGCTGGTGCTCACCGGTGCCGCTGCTACGGTCAATAATGTGGCGCTGCGCGTGCAGCGGATCTGAGAGGTGCGCGATGGTGCAACTCTTGATTGGTATGCTGCTTGGCGCGATGGTGGCCACGCCCACAGGGCGCAGCATCGGCAACCAGATCGGCGACGCGGCGATTGCTGAGATCAAAAAAGTGATTCCGAAGCCGACCACAGAAAGCGAGGAAGAAAATGAAACTCATTGAAAAACTGTCGGAAATGGTCGACGAAGAGATCGAAGACGCGGCAAAGTACGCCAAGTGCGCATTGAAGTATAAAGAGGAACGCCCCGCGCTTTCGAAGACTTTTTACGACCTGTCGACCGACGAAATGCGGCACATGACGCTGTTGCATGGAGAAGTCGCCGGAGTGATCCAGAAGTACAGGCAGGAACACGGGGAACCGCCTGCCGAAATGAAAGCCGTATACGACTATCTGCACGAGAAGCAGATCAAGAAAGCGGCAGAAGTGAAGCGCTTGCAGGAAATGTACCGGGAGTAGACCTGTTAGGGATTTGTTAGCAACCGCGAAGGAATGAAGCGGAATAGCGAGGCATTTAATCCCACATTATTGCATTTATTCCTCCTTGTTCCGTGTTATTGCAACATAATTCCGTAAAATGCACGTTCATAGCTATTTGACGTGCATGGGGTCATAGGTTCGAGTCCTGTACCGCGCACCAGAAAAAAGCCTTGAAACTCAACGGTTTCAGGGCTTTTTCTTTTTGTCGTTTTCAGGCACTGTTAGTGACGTGTTAGTAACCGCGTTCACAAGCGTTTCTGGGTCAAGGTGCGTGTAGATGTTCGCAGTGGTGGAATAATCCGCATGACCGATGATCTTTTGCAAATATTCTGGTGCAAGACCTTCCTTGACCGCGCGCGTGGCGTAAGTGTGGCGCGTGGCATGGGGGGTCTTTCTTTTTATCCCGAGGCGGTCCAGCAATGGGTAATAATCACGGCGGCGGAAGTTGTCTGGGATCTTCTGCCCCTCGTATCCGGAGAGCAGCAGCTTCCCGGTCGCTTTTGCGGCGAAGTAGGCAAAATACGGCTTCCCTTCCGGGCGGATCGGAATGACGCGATCCCGTCCGGCTTTTGTTTTCTCACCACCGACTACATAGGTTTCGTGATAATCCGCGAGCGGCAGGGAGAATAGCTCACCGATGCGCATACCGGTGGCAAGGAGCATGAGGACGATCCGCGCGGCGTCGCTTCCGTCTGCCTCGATCTTCTTGATCTCTTCGTCGGTGAACACTTCTTTTTCTTTGCGCACGTTCTCGGGGAGCTTGACAAATTTCGCAAAATTCGTGGAGCAGATTCCCTCGCGGATCGCCCAATTCGACATTTGCGTGACGAGTTGCTTGTACTTGGACACGGTGGAGTGGGATTTGCCCATGTGAAGATCCACAACGGACTGGAAGTCGGAAGCGCGCAGGTCGCGAAATTTCTTATCGTAGAGCGGCTTGAACACCTTATAAGCGTTTTCATAGGATTCTACGCCGGAGGGCCCGATCTCACGGAAATGCTCGCCCTTCCAATCCTCGTAGACCTCGGAAAAGGTCATATTGTATCGCTCGTCCAGTGGACGGCCTGTAAGCCGTTCTAAGGCATCTGCGGCGTCGGTCTTGCGGGGGTAGTATCCGATAATGACCCGATTCTTTGCGGCGACCCACGGGCGCGATCTGCGCCCGGAGAGTTTATATACCGTGCCGGTGCCGTTGGCGCGCTTGAGCGCCTTGCGCTTTTCGGCGACCTGCTTCTTGCCGCAGAAAGGACAAAACAGCGCACCCTGCGGGAGCGCTGCTTTACATTTGATGCAATTCGCCATGTCAGCCCCTCCAAAATCCGTAATCTATACAATGAAAATCAATGTACACGCACCACACAGTGAGAAAAGCGATGATGAGGAACATGAGGGCAATTACGCTGTTTCGGATACGGACACCGCGCCGCATGATCTCGATGGTATCAGCCTTTGCGTCAACGTGGCGTTCCAGTTCGTCGTTGCGCGCTTGCAAAGTTTCCTCGGTCGGCGTCAAGTGTTCGGAAATTCCGAACACTTCATCAAGGGATATGCCGAGCACCTTGCAGATCGGCGCGACGGTGTAAATGGACGGAGCTTTCGACAGCTTGGAAAAGAAGTTCTGGACGGTGGACAGCGGCACACCGGAAGCGTCGGAAATGTCCTGATAGGTCAGTTTCAGTTCTTCTTTACGGATTCTGCACAGCTCTTGAATGTTCATTTACATCACCTTAACTTTTCCGGTTTTCGTACTTTTGGGGTGCCAAAAGTGGGCCTGTCGAACGCGGTCGAATGCCGTCGTGTTGCAAGGTCTTGGTATTGAAGTGGTAAGGTAAAGCGCGATAAGGTCAAAGCAAGCAGCGGCGACCGCTCCCCGCTGCTGCTGAAAAGCCCTCGCCGGTGTTGCAGAGGCGGCGAGGGCTTTTACAAAACTTAATCCCAGCACACCGGGCAAGCACGATATCCGATAGATTGGCAGTATTCGATATTGTGAGCCCAATATTCGCTTGCTGCTTGAAACACCGGGCATTCGTAATTGTGATAGTACGATGACCCGTTGACGATAAATCCAATGTTGTTGTACAAGAAAAGAGCTGCGTCCAGATGGTCATATAGACCCTCTTTCTGATCCTTGACGCGGGCAAGCTCGGTATTCAAATCTCCGACTTTTGTTCTGTATTCTTTAATAGCTTCTTCTTTTTGAGTAAGCTTGTTATTGAGCACGCGGATTTCCTCGGCAGATTCCGCTGAATCACTCGCCCAAGAAACGCCCTGCCAAACGTTCCCGGCAAGGCTCAAGGCGAGCGCGACTGCAAGGACGATTGATAACGTGCGCGGAGAATTCCTCTTGACCTTCTTTTCGGGTATGATGGCAGGCAACTCCGGCCCTGACAGGACGGGATCAGGCGAAGCCGGAGCTGCCTGCGCGGGGGTGTCGGGTTGAACCGGCGGATAGTTGCGCTTTTCAAAATAGCTTCGATTCCACCAATAGAAAATGCTGCCCCAAAGAATCGCAGGAGAAAAACTGATGTCGTACCCATTAGAAAAATCATAGATGGAAAATGCAAATGCCAAAATAGCTGTGTACCCAATGTGCAGCCATTTTAGAGCCTTTGATGAAATGGGGCCTTTTCGCAACCGCAAGAGAAGAGGCCCTGCACCATATATGGAAGCAGTCAACGCGAGAGAACCCAATGCAGACGCTACATTAAACGGCATAACATCACTTCCTTATTTTACACGGAAAACCGAAAGAACCAGGCTTACTATCTTCTTTATTGCGCGGCGCTGGTATCGCGCACGCTTTTCAAAATATTCTGGGTCGTTATACATCCCCACTGAGAATCTACCTTCAATGAGAGATAATAAGTGAAATAACTTGAACGGAGGATACATAGATGAAAGACATCGACAGCGAAATCTTACAGGCGTTCCGCGATCTCAACGATGAACAGAAACGGATCATTCTTGATTCTTTAGCGCCTGCAACTGTGCCAGCAGCATCTTCTTTTGATCGTCCGTAAGTGCGCGGACGTATTCCATCAACTGAGATTCCATCGGGGAAAGGCCGTCGCCCTTCGGGGCGGCGGTCTCTTTTTCTGCGCCGAGCACGCGGTCGACGGTCACGCCGAAGTAGTCCGCGATCTTTTGGGCGGTGTCGGTTTGGATATTCTTCTTCGTTCCATTTTTTAGACCCGTCAAAATGCTCTTGCTCATGCCTAATTCGACACACATTCTGCCCGGCTTTACTCCGCGCTCATCGCACAATGATCTGATGTTGTTGTAAATAGTACACATATAAAAATACCCATTTTGTGCAGGCTGACAAAAGGTGCATTTCCGTAAACAAATCCATTGACAAGTTCACGCTGATGTACTATCATAAATACCATGAGGTTCACGGCAATGCACTTATTCTGTTTGGTGGTACTTACATTATAGGTACTTTCCCGCGAACTGTCAAGAGCCTTTTGTGATAGGGTGAGGCAAACGCGCGGTTGAGAATGCGGCGGGTCGCCTTCCCGCCGTATCTCGTCACACTTTGTTTCCGCCGCGTTGCGGGTGCAGGCGAGCACCCCTCGGCGCGGTTGAACGGCTTCGTATGAGAAACGGGTGCGCTGACCGCACCGCTGTCCGTTCAGTTACCGGGAACACAGGAAATTAGGCATGAAGCCTGCGATAGCCGAAGTGGCCTGCATGGGCATCACCCCTTTCCGCACGTGCAGCTTTATTCTATCACAAAAGGTTCTCTAATTCAAACTATTTGAATGGAGGGAATGACTTGTTTTACGAACTGCTGAAAGAAGTGTGCAAGAAGAAGCGCACGACGCCGAGCGCCGTATGCGTGGCGCTCGGCATGAGCAAAAGCAATGTGACGGCGTGGAAGGAAGGGCGAATCCCGAGCCTTTACACGGTGATGCGCATTGCGAAGCACCTGAATGTGCCGGTGACGCGGCTGATCCCGAAGGAGTAAGGAGGAAGCAATGACGAATTGGATTATTTTCCTTTGCGTGGGGGTCATTATCACGGTACTGTCTCTGAGGAAATGCTCGGTTGATAGCTTTGGGGTTCCTTTTGCTTCCGGAATGGTCGGCATCATTATTGTGATGCTATCGATTTTAGTGATTCTTTTTGGAGTGTTTAACGTGCCTCGGTCTATTAACAACTTTACCAAGCAGAAAGCCTACATTGAAACGCACGAAGCGAAAAGTCCCGTGGAAGATGCGGCACTGACTTCAAAGAAAATCGAGCTAAACGAATGGCTTTATGACGCACAGTGCAGCAAATCCAGATTTGGCAGTTGGAGCTTTTATCCTGAAAGCATTTTCGAATTGGAACCGATCGAATAAGAAGGAGGAAGAAAGATGAAGACGATTCAGACGATGGACTTAAACGAGTGCGCGGCGTATCTGAGAGACCACGGGCTGAGCATTTCGAACGAATCGCTGGCAGCCGGCCTTGAGCAGCGCGTTTACCCCTTCGGCGTGTGCATCTGCGGCGGCAAGCGCAGAATCTTCCAGATCTTCACGCGGCTGGTGAACGAGTGGATCGCGGAACGCGAGGTAGAGGCATGATCGACACGCTGTTTTTCGGCGGCATCGCCGCTGCGGTGATTGCGCTCAACGGCTGCGACTTCACGACGGGGCTCTCCGTCATCGGCGCGTGTGCGGTGTGCAAGGTGCTGTACGATCTGTTGCCGTTTATTGACAGGGGGTGCAGACGGTGAAATTCACTCCGGAGGAAATAGAAGAGATGCGCCTGGCGGACGAGGAGATCGAGCGAGATTTCCGATGGACGAATGAAGAGCTGGCGGCATCGCGCAGGAGAGATACCGAAGCCGCCTTTTTGAGAAAAGATACCCGGGATCGCAGCATCGCCGAGAAGCATCGGGCTTACTACGAGGCAAACAAGGACAGCATCGCCGAGAAGCAGCGGGCTTACTACGAGGCAAACAAGGACAGCATCGCCGAGAAGCATCGGGCTTACTACGAGGCAAACAAGGACAGCATCGCC
>ERZ1034626.394-NODE-394-length-31899-cov-14.926831_pt1 | contig 31899 bp, 44 predicted proteins | sample MGYA00520652_ERZ1034626 | MGnify/ENA primary metagenome ERZ1034626 (study PRJEB33766, sample SAMN09781765) | gut metagenome | biome: gut microbiome | host: Homo sapiens | place: Madagascar | study: EMG produced TPA metagenomics assembly of the PRJNA485056 data... | reverse complement strand
ATGAAATCGCCGCCAAAGATGCCCCAGAGGGCAATGGTTCGGATTTGGGTTGCTTCGCTCCACCAAGAAAAAGCACTTAGGAACGTAAGTTTTTAGGTGCTTTTCTTTTGCTGTAACCCACTATCAAACCCACTTTTTCTCTACATAAAAATAAGAGCCGCAGCTCCTTGCAATGGGAACTGCGGCTCTTGTCATGTACAGATCACTTGCCCTGCGCCTTCAGGCGGTCATAGGTCTTGTCTGCTTCCAGTGCGGCGGCGGTGAAAGAGTTATTCTTCCACCATGCGATCAGGGCGGTCACGGTCGTGATCCCCGCCGTGACCAACTGCTCCACGGTGGCGCTCTCGATGGGCAGCACCGGCTTGCCCAGGGCGCTCAGCACCTGATTGGTCAGCGCCAGCAGCAGGGCTGCCGTGCGTGCCACGGTGCCCGCAGAGATGGTCGATTCATTGTAAGTATGTGCTTTCATGTTTATGGTTCCTTTCTTCAGTTGATAATAGCGCGGATCCCGCGCTTTGCGACAAATTCCCGCTGCTGGTGCTTTACCGCAGCGGCATAGTCCAGCGCGGCGTGCATATCGCCGTTGCAGTGGGCGTCCGGGATGCGTTGCACGGCTCTGGCAGTCGCCTCGCCCAGTGCAATGGCTGCAAGGGAACTTTCGTACAGGTGGGTTTCGAACTCCTCACGGGCTTTCTCTGCCGCCTCCTGCTGCTTTTCCCGGCGTTCGATGCGCCGCTCAAGCATCCAGAAGCAGAAGCCAAGCACGCTGGTTGGAATACCAGCCGCTACGATTACAGACCACATTGGACTCACACCTCCCCCAGATCGTCAGCATCGTCATCTTCGGCGCTCTCCCATGCTTCCTGAATGTGGCGGCCATTGGCGCAGATCGCGTCCATGGTGGCGTCTGCCTGAATGTTGGTCGCCATCAGAGCCTTGTCCATGGTGCCCATGTCAAAGTAACCGGTAAAGACTTTGCCGCCGGGCAGAGGCGCTGCTACGGCGATCTTGGTGACCTTGTGCTCCTCCAGCGTAGCGAGTACGTCAGAGAGCCAAGCCGCATAGGGTGCGTCAGAAATCAAACAGCTTGCCATGTAGCTATCCTCCTTACAGTGTCCACCGGGCTTTCTCTGCCCGGGTATCCACGTGCACCCAGCCGGTAGCCCTGCCTGCCTTCACGGGGTATCTTCCGATGCCGCCACGGTCGGGCAGCAGGCTTTCGGCGTAGGCGGCAACCACCTCCACGCTTACGCCCTGCACCCGAATATCCGCAGCCCTGCCGTACAGGTGCTGGCTGAATTTTGCCCCGCCCGATTTGGCGTTGTGCGCCGGGGTGCGGTAGGCGCTGGTGATGGTCACCGGCTTGCCGAAGTGCGCCCGGATGCATTCTAGCAGCTCCACCAGCTCGATGTCGATGAAAACAGGGTCGCTGCCGTCCTTGCAGCGGAACTCCCGCACATGGAAGTGCGGCGAGAGGGCGGTGGTGCCGTCCCGGGCAAGGCTGAATGCGTTAATCGCCATGGGCGGCCTCCTTTTCGGCCAGCAGGGCGGTCAGTTCGGCGTACTTGTCGGCGGTCAGCTTGCCGGCGGCAAAGAAGATATCCAGCTTTTCGGCAAGACCGGCGGTCTGGCCGCGCTGGATCATGCGCTTGCAGATGCGGTATAACATAGGCTTGTCCTCCTTAGGCGTTGTCGGTGCTGCTGATGCCCTGCTCCAGCAGGGTCAGGCGGTATTCCTGCTCCACCAGCAGGCTGTCGGTGTCGGACTGTGCGGCCTGCAGGGCGGCCACCTGCTCCTTCAGCGTGGGCTCGGGTTCAGGGGCAGGGGTATTGTCCGGGGGCATTTCCCGGCCGTGCAGGGCGGTCACGGTGGGTACGCCGTCCGCGTCCTCCACGGTCACGTCCACAAAGGGGAAGCTGGCCGGGAGAACTACCCCTGCCGGAATGACCGCCCAGCCCTCCGGCACGGTGGTCTCCCACGGGCTGTTGCGGTTTTCGTGTGCACCGCTGTCCATGGCGGCGATTTTGATCAAATTCATACGACCTCGCTCCCTTCCTCGGCTGCGTGGGCAGTGGCAAAGAGCCTGTGGTCGATGTCAATACCGAACACGTGGTAGGTTATGTTGGTTCTGTCCAGCAGCATATAGGCGCCCTTATCAATATAGCCCGCAGATCCGGGTTTGCCTAAGGTATTATCTTTTGAAATCAATTCTCTCGTCCAGCAGCGTTCTATGGTCGTGCCGTTTTTACGGTACATAATGGATTTCTTGGGAGAATCCTCATACTGGATGACGGGACCATATTTAACATTGTTACTGTTTTGATATCCCGATAAACCTCGCACCCACTCGCTCGTAAGCGCACTCATGACGATATAGGATTCGGTGAACTTGTCCTCGGCATTCATGAGCCGCAAAAAAGCATATTTTTCCGGGCAGGTTTCATCATAGTTTGAAACCCACCGCCCCTTCGCACACGCGTCAAGAAAAACCACCACATCGTATTCTCTGGAAAGCGTTGTTTTTACAGGGTTTGCCTCAGTTGCGTAGTTTGGGTTATTAGCGTTATAAATAGAATCGCCTACTGCCGTCCCCACATAGCTGCCCTCGTAGGTGATGCTATAGGGCAGCTGTGCAGTGCTTGCGGCGCTGGCGGGGGTAAAGCCCAGTGCGGCGATGATCTTTTCGCTGGTCAGGGTGTAAGGGTCGGGTGCGGACGCGGTGCCATCGGCGGCGACGGTGATGTTTTTGCCCGCCTTGATGCCGCCCAGCGTGCTGGCGGTGGCGGCAGGCAGGGTGTAGGGCGTACTGCCCACGAATGCTGGTCCGTATGCCATAAAATAGCCCTCCTATCGGATAATGTAGTAACTGGCCGAGATGGCCGCCGTGGGAGCACGCTGCGCCCGCAGACGCAGCACTCCGGCGCGGCTCTCGGTGGCGGTAAGGCCTGCCGCAGCGGCTACGGCGGTGGAGGCCGGAGCCACCACCACCGCCACCACGTCTGCGGCGGTCAGGCCGGAGACAGCCACGTCCCTGTAGCAGGGGCAGGCGGCGGTGCTGTCCGTGCTCCAGCCGCTGGCCGGGATGGACAGGCTGACCACTTCCACCTTGTCGGCCTTAGCGGCGGCTACGGCGGTCACAGCGTCCGCTGCGGCCTGCGCGACCTCACCGATGGCGCTCTGCACCTGCACCGCCAGCTGCCGCAGGTGGGACAGCTTGGGGACGTGGCTGCCGGTATAGTTGGCCATGGGTCAGACCTCCTTTGTCGGTTATGCAAATACATCGTCCAGCATGGCGGTCACCTCGGTGTCGGTAGCCGGTACCATGCCGTCCAGCTTGGCCTTGTCCGCAGCGCTCATCAGACCGGCAGTGGAGGCGGTGGCGTTGCTGTACTGGGTGTCGCTGCCGGGGATGCCCAGCGCGGTGATATCGCCCTTGGTCACGACTGCCACGGCGCTGACGTGGCCGGTGGCGTCCACGGTCACCTTGTACAGGCCGCTTGCCTTGGCGGTATAGCTGGGGTGGACGTACTTGTTGGCGCCCTCGGCGATGCCTGCCAGCTTGTTCTTCTCGGCGGTGGTGTAGTCGTTGGTGGACAGACCCTTGCCCGCGACCTTATCCACCTTGCCGGACAGGTCCACGGTGGTATCGTCCAGCAGCTCCATGGTGTAGCTGCCGTTGTCGGCCTTGATCTTGGCGTAGATGTCGTAGTGCTTGGTGGTGGTGTTCAGCACCAGATACAGCACGTTCTCCTTGGCAGCATCCACGGCGGGCACGCTGGCCGCCTTTTCAAAGCTGGCATGGCCGGACTTGGAAATGGCGGTGTTGATGGCTTCCACCACCTGTGCGCTGGTCTGGAAGGAGCTGTCGTTGGTCAGCTGGCTGGTCTTGGTGGGCACGGAGATGTTCACGCTCTTGTCCGCAGCGATGCTCTGTGCGGTGCCGTTCACCTTGATGCTCTCGATCTTGTTGGCCTGTGCGCCGGTCTGCTCCAGCGCGCCGATGCGGGTGGCAAGGGCATCGGTCTTGCCCTTCTGGCGCTTTGCCAGATCCTGCAGATGCTTCAGGGAGGGGATGTGGTTCAGTTCGTAGCTAGCCATGGTTTAGTCCTTTCTTGCTTTCGCTTCGTTAAAAATTTCATCCAGCATGGAATCGACTTCCTCATCGGTGGCAAGGTTGTATGCCTGCCGGACGAACTCGTCCCATGCGGTCGTACCGGGTTCGGGTGCGACACCGTCTGCGGTGCCGCTGTTTGCGCCCACAAGGTAGGGCACATCTGCGCTGACCACGGTGACGCCGTGGCCGTCGGTGCCCTCAAAGGTAGCCACGCCGCGCCCTGCGGCGGCGGTCACCTCGGCGGGCACGGCGCACTGCTGGTCTTGCAGCAGGGTGGTGGGAGCGGCAATACCGCCGGGGATGTGCCACACCACCCGCACGGTAAGCCCCTGCCACGCGCCCTGCAGGGTGGCCTTGACGGCGTATAGCCCGCAGTTGCCTGCGTAGCCCAGCTGCAGCGCCGAGGCGTAGCCGGGCAGCACAGCGGTGCCGTCCTCCCGTAGGGCAAGCGCTTTGACGATCATAGGTCAGGCCTCCTTCTGCGGGCCGAACAGGGTGAGCTGTACGGTCAGCGTGGTGCTGGGTTTTGTCCTGGCGTAGAAGCACACACTGCCCGCCAGCGCCTTGCACAGGGGCGCTACCCCGGCGCTGGTGGCCGCTAGCTGGCTGTCCGGCGCAAAGACCGCCAGCGGGACGTGCTGCGCGGTGCACAGAGCCAGAGGCGCGATGCACTGGTAAGGGTAGCCGCCTGTGCTGTCCGTCCAGTCTGCCGGGGCAAGGGTGAGCGGATCGGTATGCAGATAGCCGCCGGTATAGCTGCCCAGCAGCGCATCCGCCTGCTGCTTTGTGGTTCTGAGCAGCGCATCCGCCTGCTGCTGCGTGGTTTTGAGCAGGGTGTCAGCGGCGGTGCGCAGGGCTTTTTCCTGCGCAGCCTGTGCGGCCTGCCATTGCTCCACCAGCTTCTGGGTGGGGATGCCGGTCACGCCGTCCCGCATCAGGCCGCAGACGGCTTCGTCCGCCCGCGTGTCGGTGATGTCGGCGGCAGTGATGGCGGTGCTGGCGGCAGGGCGGCGGATGTCGGCCAGACACAGGTCATACACCAGCGTGGTGCGAGTGATCTCCGGTGCCGTGGGGCTGGCGCTGTCCGGGGTGCCGGTCAGCACGGTCAGGCTGGTCTTTTTGGCAGTGGCGTCGTACCGCAGCACCAGCCGGTCGATGCGGTTGCGCACAGTGTCGGCGGCGGTCAGGGTGACCGTCTCCGGCTGCTCCATGATGATGCTGCGACCCCGGAAGCGGGCCGGACGCACCCATGCCTGCCCGGCGCTGACGGTAACGGTCAGGTCGCCGTTTGCGGTCACGGCAAAGTCCTCGTCTGCGCTGTATACGCCGCTCAGGCGGGTGCTGAGGTACCCGGAAGCGTCGTCGGCGTCGTAGGTGATGCCGTTTTCCGGGTAGGTGATGATATCGGCCATAAGCCCTCCTTTACGTCTTGTGCCAGCTGGGCGTGCCCAGCCGGATGGTCCGGGTGGTGCCGCTGGACTGGCTCTCGGTGATGATATCGGCCACCCGCACCATGGCGGTGTAGCCCAGCTGGGGCAGGCTGACGCGCAGCACGTCGCCCACGGCCAGCGTGTCATCGTCCACGTCAAACTCGATGCTGCCGGTGCGCAGCTGGGCCAGCAGTTTCTGCCCGCCCCGGTCGGCCAGCTTGTCGAGATACGATTGGCTGGCGGTGGTCTCGCCCTTTTCCTCGTCGGGCTGGATGTCCCGGGCGTCGATGTAGATCTCCCGCCGGTCGGCTCCGGTGCTGTCTACATCGCCTACCCAGCAGGTGGCCCGCTGGCTGCCCTCACCGGCCCCCTGCACAAGGGCCACGTTGGCGTAATCGGTGTCGGCAAAGCTCCAGCCCGCGTTGAGCAGGTTGCCCCACTTGGGGCTGTACCGGTTGTTGGGGTCGAAGGCGGGGCGGAAACACTCGAAGAGCAGCCGCTTGTCTGCGCCAGCACCGTCCAGAATGATCCGGAACCCCAGGTCACACGCCTGCCCGATGGTCTGGCAGTACGCAAACAGCGAGCCGCCGGAGGTCTGCTTGTCGAACACGGTGTCGAAGCCGTACTCGGTGCCCAGCTTCAAGCGCGGCCACGGCTTTGCCGCTGCCACAAGGCTGCGCATGGCCTGTTCGGCGTTTTGCCCCTTGATGACCGTGGCGCTGGCCCGCTTGGTCAGCAGCCATGTGGCCGGGTAGCCGCTCACCACGAGGTTCGCGTCCTCGTTCTGGTTGGCGCGGGAGCAGATGCGCATCGGGATGCGGGGTGTCTCGTCGCTGCGCACCAGCCACCGGCCCTCGGTCAGCAGCTGTAGGTTCTCGGTGGTCGGCCTTACCTCAAGAGTAAAGCCGCCATCGGAGTAATAGGGGCTGTCCCAGTAGAGGGACACCCACACATCCACACAGCCCACACGGACAAGGGTGTCGGCCTCTAAAACGTCCAGTCTCATAGCGGTTCGGGCAGGATGCCCGCCTCCATCGGGTAAAAGCTCACGGATGCCTGCAAATAGGCCGCGCCGCTGTCGGCCTGCATGGACAAAATGTTGTCGCCGGGCTGCAGCTCGGTCAGGGTACTGTCCTCGTCCAGCGCGGCAAAGCAATTTGTGGTCTTGCCCTCCCGCGTCAGGGTGCAGGCCAGACGGTCGGTGGTGCTGCGGTAGATCTCCAGCCGGTCGCCGTCCTTCAGCGTCAGGTCGAAGCCGATGCTGTCCCCGGTGCGCAGGTCCACCACGCGCGGGTGCACCACCTGCATGGAGCAGGTCAGCGTGGCGGTAAAGGGCACCGGCAGGCTGCCGGGGTTGCGCAGCACCGCCGCCTCGCCGTCCTGCCGGATGCCGTAGGTGTGACTGTCATAGCAGACCGGGAAGGTAAACGCAGGCTGGTAGCCGCCCAGCACGCGGGCCGTGGCGGTCAGGCCGTACCAGTAGGGCTTGGGGCTGTATAGCATCAGCTCACAGCGCGGCTCGGTGTAGCCGGAAAAGTAGGGCGTTTTCTGCACCACGAAGCGGGTGAAGTAGGCGTCCCCGAAATACATCGTGCCAGTGGTGTAATAGGGCAGCTTGCGGGCGAAATTGCGAGCAGCGTCGAGGGCGCGGCTGCCCCAGAACACGACGCTCAGTGTGCGGGACACGCCCGCCACGCTCTGCCGCTCGACCGTGGTGCCGGTCTGGTTGATGCCCTGCGCGGTCTGGATGTCCACGTCCACGCCGTTGAGCGGGTCGAGGTTGTAGGGCGCGTCGTAATCCCAGCCCAGATGCAGCACGGCACCGGCGTCTGTGACCAGCTTTAAGTGATCTTTAAAGAGCATTGGTGTCCTCCTTTCATCGGCGCTGGGCCTTGGCGCGGTCGGCTTCCCAGCGGGCCTCGCGCTGGAGGTCTGCCGCCGTCTGGGCCTTGCTGTAGATGTTCTGGGTGATGTTGGTGTCGCCCTCGCGGTGGTAGTTGTTGGCGGCTGCGGCCACACGGGCCGTGCCGGACGCGGCCACGGTGCTGCCCAGCCGCATGTTGTCCGAGAGAACCAGCGTGCCCGCCTGCCGGATCATGTCGGCAAGGGCGGCGTTGGTTTTTTCCAGCGCCTTGGTGTTTGCGGTGATGGCGTCCTCCAGGCTGCCGGTGCCGGTGGTGATGTCCACACTGCCCAGACTGCCGCCGGAGGAACTACCGCCGGAGCTGCCACCGGGTTTGCTGCCACCGTGGCTGCTGCCTGCAATGGCTGCAACGATGGCGGCAATGGTTGCTACCAGCGCAACGCCCGCTGCCAGCATGACAGGGCCGGTAGGGATGCCGCAGGCTGTCAGTGTAGCGCCAATGGCTTCCAACATGGCGGTAAAGGCACCGCCGATGGAGGTGATCAACCCGCCAATGGCTGCCAGAATGGTGGGGAACTGGCTCAGTAGCCCGGTCGATAACCCGGTGCTGATGCTGGTTGCGAGGGTGCTCAGTGGTCCCTTCAGGGCGGAAAAAGCGCCCTTGAGCGAGGTGCAAAGCCCCTTGGCACTGTCCAGCGCAGCCGGGAACCCGCTTGTGATGCCCTTGCAGATTTGGGCACCGATGTCGATGCCCTTCTGTACGAGGTCTGTCTGGGCATTGCCAAGCGCCTCGTTGAGCTTGTCCACCAGACCGAGGGCAAAGGAGTTGACCTGCTTCTTCTGGTCGGCGGTCAGGCCGCCGTAAATGGCATTTGCCGCCCACAGGCCGATGGACTTCCAGTCCTTGTTCTTGACGGCGGTGTAGAGGCTGTTGAAGGTGCCCAGCAGGCCGGTGTCGGCGTGGGTCTGCAGCTCCTTCCACAGGTCATCGAAGCTCTTGATGGACGCCTCTTTGATGGTCTCGGCCACCTCTTCGGTGCCGTCGGCGGCAATGGTCTTGACCCGCTCCACGGTCACGAGGGCACCGTCCACTACGTCATCGTAAGTCTGGGTGATGACCCGCTTCTGGGTCTCGGTGCCGTCGGTCAGGATCTCGGTCACCGTCTTGGTGCTGGTCTGGATGCCGTCCACGATGCCGGAGGTGGCGGCGGTGACGGTCTTGGCCACCTCACGCACCGTCTCCATGGTCTGCTTGACGGTCTTGGTGCCGTCCGCCGCCACCTCGGTGATGGTCTTGACGTCCTTGAGCACGCCGTCCACCATCTGGCGAGATGTCTCGGTGATGACCCGCTTTTGCTGCTTTTTGCCGTTGGACAGGGTCTCGTTGACCGTCTCCACGGTGCGGGTCACGCCGTTTTCAACGGTGGTCGTGCTGTCCGAGATGGATTTGACCACTTCGGCGGTGGTCTGCTTTGCGCTGGAGGCCGCCTTTTTGCCGGAACTGCTCACGGCAGCGGCGACAGAATCGGCGGATCCGGAGACAGTGGCCGCTGCTGCCTTGGCCGCTGCGGCTTCTTCCTGCGCCTGTCGGATGCGTTCGGCGTGGCGCTGCCTGCGCTCCTGTGCAGCCTTGTCCAGCTTGGAGCGGTTGTAGTCATCCATTGCGCCGTTGTAGGCAGCGTCATAGGCTTCTTTTGCGGCACTGACGCCATTCTTCAGGTTGGCCAGCGCGGCGGCTGCGCCCTTGATCTTGGCGACCAGCTCATTGAGCCAGTCCACCACCGTTCCGATGGCGCTCTGGGCAATGTTCTTGACCATGCCGAGTGCAGAGTTGACCTTGTCGCGGAAGGTTTCGCAGGTTTTGTAAGCCGTAACGAGCCCAGCTGCCATTGCTGCAACAACTGCAATAAAAATGCCGAACGGATTGGCGGAAACTACAACATTTAATGCTGCCATCGCCAGCTGCAGGCCAGTGGCTCCGGCTTCTGCTGCCTTGTGCGCAGCGGTCATGGCTGTGGTTGCGATAGTATGCGCGGTAGTGATTGCAGTTGTGACAGCGACGGTTGCCTTATACCCGGCGAACGCCGCGCCCGCCGCCGCGACCACCGACGCGGCAATGCCGATGGTGTCCTTGAGCTGGGCCATCTTCTCGTCGCTGTCGAGGAAGGAGGTCACCACCTCGTTGAGCTTCACCACAAGGTCGCCCAGCGCCGCAAACAGGCCGCCGGTCAGCTCGCCGGTCAGGGCGCTGACATTATCCTTCAGAGTGGACATCCGGCCGCTGAAGGTCTGGCTGGCTTCCAGCATGCCGTTGTAAAACTGCCCGCCCTCGCTGGTAGCGGCTTCCACAGCGGCCTGCAGCTCGCTGAAGCTGACTTTGCCGTCCGAGATACGCTTGTACAGGTCGGACATGCTCTCGCCGGTGGCGTCACAGATCTGGTTCAGCGGGTTAAAGCCCGCGTCGATCATCATGTTGACGTTTTCCAGCGTGACCTTCTGGGCACTGGACATTTTGCCGTAGGCACGCACCAGCGTCTGCAGCTTGTCCGCGTTGCCAAGAGAGATATCACCCAGCTGTTTCAGCACGTCGGTGGTGTCATCGGCGGCAATACCGAACTGTAAAAGTGTCTGGGTACCCTCGGTTAGGTCGGACAGGGCAAAGGGCGTGGATGCCGCCATCTTGCGCAGCTCGGAAAGCTTTGCGGCGGCCAGTTCCTCGTTGCCCAGCATGACCTTAAAGTTGGTCAGGTAGCTTTCCATGCTGGCGTTGTAGTCCACGCCGCTCTGGACCACCTTGCCCAGTTCCGATGCGGCCTTTTTTGCAAAGTCCGCGATCATGTTTCCGGCGGCAACGGTCCACTTGCTGGTGCTCTTTTCCGCCGGGTCGCTGTTGAGCCTTACTTCGCCGGTGATGCTGAAATCTGCCATGTGTCCACCTTTCATTCAGAGCGCGGGCACAAGGGCACAGGCTTTACAGTTTGATCTCTACTTCCCGTTTGCAGGAGGGATTTTTGCATTTGACCCACACGCCGGATGCCGTGGCCGCGCGCACCGCCCACACGGGCAGGGGCCTGCCGCAGTAGGGGCAGGGCACCGGCACCCGCTCAGCGCCGGAAGCGGGCCAGGAATGCCGCGTCGTGTTCGGCAACGGTCTGGGCAACGGCGGCACCCCCTCTCAGCTCCGGCGGCAGGGCAAAGCGTTCCTTCAGCGCGGCGTAATGCTCCCGCATGCTGCCCTCGTAGTCGGCAAGGTCCAGCGTGCGCCAGTTTATGATCTTGGCCATGAAGGTATCTTCCGGCAGGGCGGCAAACAGCGCCCGGAACCGGAACCAGTGCAGTTTTGCGGTGGTCAGGTCGATGCCGTAGGCCTGCTGGAACGCCGCCACGATGTAGGGCGCGTCACAGCGGTAGTCGAACGCCGGGCCGGTGTCCGGGCTGGCATCGGTGTCGGAAATGCCTGCGGCGGCCTGCTCGCCCATGCGGTAGAACTCAATGACACCCTGCCACAGGCGCTCAAGGTCGGGAGCGGAAAAACGCTCGGTGTAGAACTGCCCACACAGCTGCAGGGCAAAGGCCACCGGGTCAGCCTCGACCTCTCCGTGGCTGTAGGCAGCGGACAGCCGCACCATGTGCCGGAAGTCCGGGTCAATGCGCCTGCCGTGCCATACGGTGGGCAGGGCGTCCGTCAGCAGGTCAGTCATCCAGCGCCGCCAGCGCTGCCAGCAGGGCCTTGCGGCGGGCGGCTTTGTCCACCCGCTCCACCATCCGGGCGGCGGGCGGCTGTGCTGGGCAGCTCACAGGCTGCTGGCTGACGATGCGTCCCGCCGTCTGGGTGCGCTGCTGTGCTTTTGCCGCTGCCCGGCGCTGCTCCCGGTTCATGGGCTGGGGCTTGGGGATGCGTCTGGTATAGCGCTGCTTTTCGGCCATGCAGGCCTCGTTGATGGCGTCCAGCACGTCATAGATGGACGCTGCATCGTTTTCATCCAGACCCAGCCGGACAGATGCGCCCGCGCCAAGGATCTCGTCAATGCAGGCCATCACGAGACGCGCCTGTGCACGCATATGGTCGCCCAGACGCACGCCGCCACGGTTGAAGCGTTCCTCTTCGGCCCGGCCCGCCTGCTGCATCCGCTCGTTGGCATCCTCGAAGCGGTCCATGTCGTTGGCGTTCAGCACGGAAAAGTTGAATTCCTGTCCACAAATAACCATTTTCTGGCTCCTTTCGTTGCGCCGTGCCCCGGTGCTGCCCCGGGGAGAACTGTTTCACGGCATGAAAAATCCCCGTTCCGGGTGGAGCGGGGAAAGATGCAGGGAAGATCAGCCAGCGGCGGCGGTGGTGTAGTCGAACTCCGCAGGGATGCCAATGCCCTTAACGTCGCAGGCAAAGGTGGCCGGGGAACCGGCGGAGCCGCCCACGTCGCTGGTGACGACCAGCGTACAGCTGCCCTTTTCGCCCTTGCCGGTGCGCAGGCTGAAGTAGATGTACGGCACGATGACATCACTGCCGGTGCCGAACACGATTTTGCGGGAGAGTAAAAAGTCCTGGAACGCATCGCCGACGCAGCGGTTGCCGTTGACCGACAGGGTGCGCTGCACGGCGCTCTTGGTGTCCACGGAGCCGGTGCGGATAAAGGTGTCGGAGTTGGTGGAGGTGTTCAGCGCACCGCTGTGCTCCTTGACGTGGTCGGCGCAGACGATCCAGGCGGATTCCTTGGTCTGATTGGCGCTCTCGGTCTGGATGGCAAACACGAAATCGTCCGCCGTCTCGATGCCGGTATAGGACGCGCTGGGCGTGATGCCGGACTTGGTAATGGCTTCTGCTACGGTCATAGCAAAACTCCTTTCATTTGGGCTGATAGTAGGTCAGGCGCAGCTGCATCTGCATCCGGCAGCTGCCCGCGCTGCTGGTGACGATGTAGCCGGTGGAGGTGACGGCGATGCCGATGGGCTGGCGGGGCGCTGCCAGCGCAGGGAGATGGCGGCAGTCGTTCTGGGTCAGCACCCAGTCGGTGAGCTGCTCAAAAAAGCCGCTGTTCTGGATGGTCAGCACGTCCGCTTCGCCGTACTCCCGCCGGGACAAAAACAGGTAGTTCTTCGCCATGTCCCGGCCGGAAAAATACTCGGTGATCACCGGGTCGCCGGGGCTGTCCTCGATGGAAAAGGCGGTGGCATCCTCGTCCAGACCCGCAATGCGGAACGCCGCCCCGGTGGCGTCCTGCTCCTCCGCGATGAGCGGGCAGGTTTTGAGCCACGCCCGCAGAGCGGCAATGGTGGGTTTCTCGCTCATAAGTGTCCCATCCCTCCCCAGAAGGTCGTGACGGCCCGCGCACCGTAAAGGGCGAGATGCTCCCCGACGTCCGCCAGGGCACGTTGGCCCCAGTAGGAGCCGCGCAGACCGGTCTCCCCGTGCAGGCAAGTGCCCTGCTCATGCAGGTAATACTGCTTGCGTGCATAGGGCGTGTCATACACCAGCAGGCCCTCGTCGTACTTGCTGGCGAGGTTCACGCTGTTCTTCAGGGTTCCGGTGTTAAAGGGCACATAGCTGTCGATCAGCTTGGCCGCTTCCTGTGCAAGGGCGTACTGTGCCTTTTGCAGAGCGGCTGTTTTCTCTGCGCCGAAGTCCGGCCGCCACGACAGCTGCATCTGGATGCCGTCTGTCTGATACCGGAACCCATCCGGCGGGTCAAACTTCGGTTTTGCCGACGGAGCAACGGGCCCGAACGAGATCATTTCGCTCATGGTCTCAGCTCCCTTCCACATGCCAGTGCGGCAGCAGCGGTTCCCGGTTGTCCGAGATGGCCGATACGGTGCAGCACAGGTGTTTTTTTTCGAGGTGGGCGTACTCTTCGGCGGTCAGGGTGCGCACAGCGCCCTGCACCAGCTTCCAGCCGCGTTTCAGCGTCCAGTGCCTGCGCTTTTCGGCGGCAGGCAGCGCCGCCCACTGGGCATAGGGCAGATAGCCCTGCGTGCACAGCCCCGCCGGGATGCGCACATGGGTGGTGCGCTCCGGGTCCTTGGCCGTGCCGGAGCCGGACGTGGAGCGGCATTCCCGCCAGCTGCAGGCCGGGAAGGGCCAGCACACCGGCGCGTCGGTCTCGGTTTTGGTGTCGTGGATGAGGTTGACCACGGTCACAGTGCCCTGCATCAGAAGCACCCCCTGTACAGCAGGCCGTGGGGGTCAGCGCCGAGGGCGTTTTTCAGCACCTGCCATGCCTCGGTGCGCACCGCTGCGGACAGGCTGCTATTTGCCGAAAAGCTCACGCTGTAACCGTCGTTGGAGACGCTTGCCGCGCCCGGAGCCGCACCCACGGCGGCCTGCGTAGCAAACAGATCCACGATCTGAGCGCAGGCATCTGCCAGTATCTGGCGGCAGTCCTCGCACCCGGCGGCGTGGGTCTCCGCCCGGCCAAAGGTGGCCGAGTCGATCAGACGGGAAGCCCGGCTGCACAGCACCCCGAAGGCCGCTTCCGGCACCGTTCCGCCCGCCGCGAGGTATTCGTCGTAGGTACAGTACATCATAAAGGCTCCTTATGCGTTCTTCTTTACGAGGATCGTCTCGGCCTTTGTGACTTTGTGGGCGTACACCTTGCGGCCCTGCACGGCGCAGGCACCGATAAAGGTGCCGCTGCCCTTCAGATCATTGACGGCCACCGGCTCGGTCCACTCCTCGATGCGAGTGAACCAGTTGGGATGACCGGCCACAAATTCCACGTTCTCACCGAGGGTGGTGTCCTCGAACACGTTGAAGCCCGCCACGCGGCCAACGGCACCGGTCTGCACCACGGCGTCGCCCAGATCGGACGCTTTGATGAACTCGGGACTCTTCAGCAGCAGGGCGTAAGTGTCCGGGGAGACCAGCAGCCAGCGGTCCTCCGTGGGCACGTGGGCGGTGGACAGCTTGGTGCGGGCGTCCACGATCTTCTCGTAAACGGTGGCCTTGGTCAGGGCGGCGGTGTCGGCCAGCGTAGTGCCGCCGGTAGTCAGCTCGGCGGAGCCGTCCTTCTCCATCTGCAGGGCCAGCGAGTAACCGGCGCTGTCCAGACGGTCGGCCACCAGATTGCCGGGCACGCTCTCGGCATCAAAGCCGTCGATCAGCTCGTTCACGGCCTTGTCCTTGTCGATGGTCACGGTCAGATAGCTGGTATCACCGTGGGTCATGGTGGAGCCGGTCTTCTTGTTATAGTCGGCAACGGCCACCTCGGTGTCACGCACCGGTACCTTGACAGCGCCCGCCTTGGGGGTGCCCTCGTAGCGGTTGTTGCAGATGACGCCCACGCGCTTGACGATGGTAGCACGCAGTTTTGCGTCCACCAGTTCAGAATAACGTTCTCTTGCGGTATGAGGCATAGTTTCTTGTCCTTTCTTACAGGTTGATGGTGGGATTCAGGGTTTTAAAGGCAGCTTCCACCGGGTCCACGTCACCATCGCCGTGCATGGGGTCGCCGTGGGCGGCACCGGTGGAGTAGGTGCCCGCGCCGGTCTGGCCTGCGTCCTCGCCGAACGCCCACGGGTTCGCCTTGACCGCATTCTCCAGCGCCTTGTTGATGTCGGTGGTGCGGTCTTTGGAGCCTTTCAGGGCATCCAGATCCAGCAGGGCACGCACAGCGTCAACGCTGCGCCCCTTTTTGCCGAGGATGGCGGTGTTCAGGGCGTTGTCAAAGGCAAAGCCATCGGCCTGCGCCTGCATATCCGCCTGCAGCTTGGTCACCTGCGCCTGCAGACCGGCAACGTCCACACCCTCAAAGGCCTTCAGGCCGTCCTGTGCGGTCTTGAGCTGTGCCTGTGCACTGGTCAACTGGGTCTGCAGGGCGGTGGCGGCAGACTTCTCCCGGTTGATGTCTGCACCGTTCTCCTGCATGAGCCAGTTCAGTTGCTCGTCGGTGATGCCGGGGATCTTGTTCTTTACGTCTTCGCGTTTCATGGTGAAAACTCCTTTCATTGGGTGAGACCACAGTTTTTTACACTGTTCTCTGTCAGTATCCGGTCTTGGGCGGGGTACGCACCGCCCTCTGCGATGGTTGTTCCCGACACAAATGTCGGGAGCATGGCACCGTCTGGAGGCATCGAACCTCCCGCTTCCAGTTTTGGAAACCGGCGCTCTTCCAGAATGAGCTAAGACGGCATGAAAAAAGCACGGTGCATTTTTGCACAGTGCTTTAAATGGGGGGGACAAAAAACCACCGTCCGGGTGGATGGTGGTCAAGCGGTTTCAGGTTTTGTACTTCTCGCAGATTTCAATAAATCGGCGCTTTTCTTCGGCTTCAAGTTCTGTCAGTTCCGGGGTGATAATTCTTCCACGGCTCGGGAGTGTATGTGTTGCCTTGTACGCATCGACAATGATTTTTCTCCTTGCTGAGATTTCTTTCCCGAGTTCAAGAAGTTCATCGTGCTTCATTTCGTCCTTGGTCATGTCTTCCACCTCGAATAGCAGTTTATGCTGAGTATCTTGCATATCTCCATGATGAGGGTATGCTGCTTCAATTCCTCGTAATCCGAATAATCTGGTTGGCAAACGCTTTCCAGAACTGTTGGAAGAAGTGCTTCTGCCTGCATTCTTGCACTTTCCCACTGTTCAAGCGCAATATCATGCGGCACAACAAACCGGTAGCGGTATTTGTAGTCCACAGCTTCCATGATACGAGTGCCATCGGCAAATGCAGCCGGAATGTCAGCATCCGTGCTGAAAGAATACTGCGTTGTTTCAGGCGGGTGCGTGTGGATGTTGTAGCTCCCTTTCAGTTTATCACCAAGATACGAACAGTCAACCCCTCGGGGGTTATTGTCGGTCATGTAATGGACTTCACCACTCTTGGTAATAACCATCATATTCTCGACTTTGGAATTGGAATAATTACTGCAAAAAGAATCCTTGAGGGCTTCCACCTGCTGGGTATTATTCAAATCAACTTTTCCAAGAAATCTGTGAATTGCTTCACCGTTTTGCCCGGAGGAACCACCGCTGCCACGCTGGCTGTGTAGCATGGCCTCTTGCTTCTTTGCCGCCCACGCCGCCTTGCTGCCCTCGCTCCTGCCGAACTTCGGCACGCTGGTGCGGGCGCTGTCCACCCGGCCGCCGGTGGCCTGTGCAAACTCTGCAAGGCTCTGACGGGCAGCTCTGAGCTTCACGGCGCTGTCGGTGGTGTCCACCCCGGCGGCGTCCTCGGCCAGATACCGCTTCTTCCAGCGGCGCACGTTGCGCTCCCGGGCCCGCTGCATCTGGCTAATCTCGTACCGGGTGTATTTCTTGCCGTTATACTCGATGTTCCGGGCGTTCAGCTCTTCCAACTGGTCGCGCGTCCATGCAGGCGGGTCGCCCAGCTCCGGGAATACGGCGAAGAAGGTGTGGCGGCAGTTCCAGCCGCACAGCCCTGCGCCGGTGCCGTAGCCGGTGGCGGCTTCGAAATCCGGGTAGTGCTTGCCCATGTAATCGACTGCGCCGCCCCGGTGGAACTGCCTGCCCTGCCACTCGGCGTGGCTGGGTCTGGCTCCTCCGTGGGCGGTGGTCTCGAAGAACTCCACGCCCATCTCGTCGGCGCGGGTGACCTGCAGTTTCCCGGCGGTCTGGTTGACGCCGGTCAGAATGGCGCGCCGTGCGGCCACCTCGATGCTGTCCTTGTGGCCGGTCGGGTAGGTGACGAACTTCATGCCGTCTGCAAGGCTGTCCACGGCCTGCTTCACGGCAGTCTTGTAGTCAAAGGCACCGGTGCTCACCTTGGCCCATGCGGCGTCCAGGGTGCGCTCAAACTGGCCTGTGACGGTGTTGGCCGTGGTGGCGGTCAGGTTCTGCCATGTGCCCGCCGTCTGGCGTGCACCAGCGTCCAGAAGGTTATTAAGGGCAGCACTCTGCTCAAAAGGCGGCGGTTCAAGGCCGTAGTGGTAATAGATGGCGTCCTCCCGCTCCATGGCCTCGGTGGCCGCCTGCAAAAGCAACTGCCGGATAGCGGCGTCGCTCTTGCCGCTGTACTTGGCCAGCAGCTTGACCACGTCGCTGCGCAGGGCTTCGGTCTGCTGGTAGCGCCACAGCTGCCAGTTGGCCGTCTCGGTGATGGTGCCGGTCTTGGCGATCCGCCGGGCGATGTCCTTTAAAATCTCATCCTCGACGCCCTGCCAGAGCTCCACAAAGGCATCCGGCAGGCGGTCGAGGGCAGACGGCGGCAGCATCAGGCACCCCCGAAAGTGAGGGCTTCGTCCGTCTGGCTGTCGGCCTTGGATTCCTCGGCCCATGCGTGGGCCTCTTCCTCACTCAGGCCGTACCGGGCAGAGAGATACCGGCAGCGGGGCACAAGGCCCGCGATCGCGTCCTCCCGCAGCTGTGCGGTGCGCTCCTGCTGGCTGATGATATAGCTGTCATCCCAGTTGACGGAAATGCTGGTGTCCGGGTCCACGTCCGCGCCCAGCAGGTTCTTTACCGCCCACAGGATGGCCCGCAGGATGCCGATCAGCGCGTTCTCAATGGGGATCTGGTTCTTGTTGGCGTTCTGCACCAGATCCTGCCGGCTACCGGTGTACTCGGTGGCGGTGGCCACGGTGCCGTTCTCGAAGCTGTAGCGGTGACAGCCCAGCCCGCACTTGAAGCTCATCAGGTTCAGCATGTCCTGCACCGCCCGGTGGTTGTCCTCGGTGCGCAGGTCGGGGTTGTACTCGTGCCACTCCGGGGAGGCATCCAGACTGCCGTCCCGCCCCGGCAGGGAGTAGAACTGCTGGGTGCTCAGGTCGTCGGGCGGGATGTACCGGGGCTTGCCGTCATCGCCGATCACCACCTTGCACAGGCTGCGGTCGTAGAAGATTTTCTTGCCGCCGAGGTACAGGTCCTGCCGGTAGTTGTCAAAGGCAAGGTCCACGCCCTGGGCGGCGTCCAGCGCTTCGGCAAAGACGCTCATGCCCAGCCCCAGGCCGGTGTCAATGTTCTTGAGCGCCGCCGGGCTGAACAGGGCAAACCACGCCGGGGAGCCGTCCACGGTCAGGCTCTCCACCATGCCCGGCGGGGCCTTGTGCGGAGTAAACACCGGCGTGCCGTCCGGCCCCTCGGAAATGGCAAACCACTCGTTGCGGACGGTGCGCTGCGTGCCGCTGACCGTGTGGGTCTGCAGGTAGGCGCAGGGCTTGCCGTCCATCAGGCACTCGGAGATAAAGGCCGCTTCGGTGACCACGCCCCGCTCCACCCGCAGCGGAAGGATGCAGGACGCCGGGTCGTAATCCAGCCGGATGCGGGCATCCGGGTCCGCTTCCAGCGTGCCGTTTTTGCCCCGGACGCCCTCCACGCTCATCACGAACGCGCCGGTGCCGGACCAGTAGGCCTTTTCCACCAGCTGGTTGGCGTTGGGCCAGAAATGCAGCTGCCGCAAAAGCCCGCCGGTCTGCTGCTCGTCGCTGCCCAGCAGATAGGCAGCGGTGGCGGCGTCCCCGATCTGGAAGGTGGTCTGGTCGTTGAGCAGCAGGTTCGCCCAGTCCTCACAAACGTGCTTGGGCATCCGCAGCGAAGCCCGGCGGCGGGTGTGGTCACCGTCCTCGCGCCGGATGCGGATGTTGTGCACGCCGGGCACGTTGCCCTGCCACCACTGCCGCCATGTCTCGATGCAGCTGTAGTAGGACGCATCCAGCTGCAGCCCCTTTGTTTTGTTCAGGTATTCGATAAAAGCGGTCACATTCATCTTGCAGTCAGTCTCCTGTAGTCGCGCTCGATGGTGTACTCGAACGCATCCAGTGTATCAATGTCGGTGGTGCCATCGTCCAGACGCTCGTCGATGCCGGGGTGCTTCTGGCTCCACAGGGCGGTGGCCAATGCATCCCGCAGGGTGGCGGCTTCGGGCAGATACCAGAACCGCCCGCCGCCCATGAGGATGGAGGTCAGGCGGATGCGGTCGATGATCTGAATTTTAGCGGAGTTGTTCACCCGGTCGGCCAGCCAGAACAGGTTGCTGACCCGCAGCCGGGCACGGATGTGGTTGATGAGGGTCTGTTCGGCGCTGTCGCAGAACAGGTAGTGGATCTCACCGTACCTTGCAAACACCGCCGTACAGAAATCGATGAGCTGCGAAGCGAGGTAGTCGGCATCCTGATGTTTCGGGTCGACGCGGGCGGAAGCCAGCCCCACGACGCCCGCGTAGTACGGCAGAATGCCGGTTGCCACAAAGGCGTGCTGGGAGCCGTTGCCGCCGAAGTCCACCCCGATGTGGACGCGCCACGGCTTGCAGGGCGTCCCGGCAGGCCAGACAAAGCGGCGGTCGCCGCCCTCGGCAAGGCTGTCGGCGAAGGGCTGGTAGATGATGCCGCCCGCCGCAGCCCACTGCCCCAGAATGAACCGGTTGTAGTACACCGTGCCGGTGTACTCCTTTTTCAGCTGGGCCACGAACTCCGGCGGCAGGGTGGGGTTGTCGTCAATGGTGTAGGCCTGACAATAGATGTCGGCGTCCGAGTCGAGGAATTTCTTGAACCAGTGCTGGGGGTTGTCCGGGTTGCAGGTGCCGTCAAAATGGGAGTGCGGGCAGGACAGACGGCTTTTCAGCATCTGGAACACGCCCTCATCCCATGTGGTGATCTCGTCGCCGTAAGCGTACTCGAAGGCCGCGCCCTGAATGCGTGCAATGTGTTTTTTGTTGTCGGCACCAAGCACATACACCTTGCGGCCGAACAGCTGCACAATGTTGCCGGACGCCGAGGTGCGCACGATGCCCACCAGATCCGGCCCCCAGAGCGCCCGCATGGGCTCCAGCACGTTGCGTTCCAGCGTGCCCAGGGTGTTGCCCAGCATGACCAGCAGCCCCTCGTCCCGGGCAGCAAGGATGCGCTGCGGGATGGTGACGGCACAGTCCAGATAGGTCTTGCCGGAGCGTGTCGCGCCGGTCTTGATGTTCCAGCGGTGGGAGCAGTTGCGGAGAAACGCCTGCTGATACTCAGTCAATGGCACTGTCCACACCTCCAAGCAGCTTGCGGGCGTTTTCCAGTGCGTCTGCACCGGGGTCCTCCTGCGGGGCTTCCTCGCCCAGCATCTTCAGCAGCACCCCGGCGGCGCGGGCATCGCCGCGCTTTGCGGCTTCGGCCATGCCCATGACCACGCTCATTTGGTTGTCCACGTCCTCCGGCTCCACCTCATCCCGCAGCAGGGCATTCACCCGGCGGCGGTCGGTCTCCGGCAGGCTCAGGTAGTAGTCGGCGGCTTCCTTCATGCTGCGTTTACGGCGGCGTGCCTTGCCGGACGCAATGCCGCCCGCCTTGCCCATTTCAGACAGTTCTGTCGGGCTTCGCTCGGAGTTCGGGATAAGATTCTTCTCGTTGGACACGTCACCACCTCTCATGGTTCAGGGTAAAACAAAAGCCGCCCCGGAGGACGGCAGAAATATGCAAAGGGTGCCCGGCTGGTACATTCAGGCTGTTGGTCGAAAAAAAGGTGTTCCCCTGTGTCAGCCGGGCAGCACAAAGCCCGCAGGGAGAAGGGAGTAAGGGAACCTTTCCTGCGGGCTATTGCAGTTTAAATTTTAGCAGGGGTTGACAGTGTTATCAAGTCCGGTCAAGTCCGGTTTCGTCCGGACTTTTGGGGTCAAGGCGTTTCACGGCGTCGCTGTGGTGCTGGAACACCTGACTGCGGGAGAGCCGGACGTGATAAGCGATCTCACTCCAGCCCTCCAGCAGGATATAGCGCCGGAACAGTATCATGAAGTCTACCTCGTTGTCCAGCTGACGGAACGCCGCCATGATCTCGGCACGGATGGCGTCGCAGACGGCAGACTGCGCTTCGGCGGCGCGGCGGGCTTCGTCGATGCGCTCCACGCAGCGGGGCAGCGTCTGCCCGTCCCCGCTGCCGCCGGGCACAGCAGAAAGGCGCTGGGTGGTGCGGCTGGCTTCGGCCTCCAGCGTGGCGAGCTCGTCCAGACGCAGCAGCTCGAACCGCTTTGCCGACCGGTACCGCCAGAGCCACGCCTTTTTTTCTTCGTAGGTCAACTTGGGTATCTCCTTTCTGTGGTGGGAGTGGTGGATAGATGGCTGTTTTTAAGAACTCCCCAGATGTAAAACAAAAAATAAATAGTAAAAAGTCTGGGAAACGCCACCTCTGCCACCACACCCACCACACGGTCAGTTTTTCAGGCGGGTCTGCTGGTACAGCGGAGCCGTCCGGGCGGGCATCGCGGAGGGTTCGCTGCCGCGGTTCAGTGCCAGGCACCGCAGCCCCTCGTCCGACAGGGCAAGATCCACATACTCAAAGTAGTACCGCCCTTTGCGGATGGTACAGTGCTTTTTGACCTCCACGCCAAACTGCTTGTTGGCCATGCGCCACTTTTCGTTATTGTCGGCGCACCAGTTCAGATAGGTGCGGAACAGCACGCTTGCCTGCACGGTCTGTCCGGGGGCGGGTTCGGTGCAGTCGGCCAGAAAGGCGGCGATGCGGTCCTGATCCTGCTTGTAGGCGTTTACGGCATCGTCCACGGCGGGGCATACCGGCAGACCGTGCCGTTTGCCGCCCTGACTGTTGGCCAGCCACTTGCGCAGACCCTCCAGCGCCCAGTTCAGGATGCCGGGCAGCTCGGCTTCCAGCTTTTGCGGCAGCAGGATGTCCTGCTTTTCCGGCGGGATGCACTGGGTAAAGGGCACCAGCCGGATGCGCCGCCAGATACCAAGGTCTGTGCCGTGGATGCGGGGCAGGTGGTTGGTGGCTTCCATCAGCTTGAACTCCGGGCGGAACTCGAACTCCTTGCCGTACTGAAAGCGGGCAGTGATGGTGTTGCCGCCGGTCATCTGCTTGACAAGACCCTCGTCCAGCATGGCGCCCTGGTCGCCCTCCTCGATGGTGACAAGGCGGGCACCCTTCAGCCGTGCCACATCACTGCGGGCGGCACCGGAGGAGCGGCTGCGGGCGCTTGTGATGGTATCGGCCTGCGCGTTCATGCAATAGTCGCCCAGCAGCTTTGCCAGCGTTTCCAGAAAGGTGCTTTTGCCGTTGGCACCGTCCCCGTACAAAAAGAACATGCACTGCTCCCGGGTAGAGCCGCTGATGCAGTAGCCCAGCATGACCTGCAGGTACTCTGCCAGCGCCCTGTCGCCGCCGGTGATGGACCGGATGAAGCCCTCCCATGTGGGGGCGGCGGCATCCGGCTGGTATTCCACCTGCGCCAGACGGGTGATGTATTTTTCCCGGTCATGGGGCAGCAGCTTGCCCTTGCCCAGATCCAGAATGCCGTTTTTCAGGTTCAGCAGGCCGCGGCTGCGGTCGAACTGCTCCGGCAGCATGGGGATGCCGGGTAGGTGCTGCGCTTCCTTGAGAAAGGCTTCCTTGCTGCGGGAGGAGCGGCTTTTCTGCACATGGCGGCGCATTGCGGCGGCGGTGTTGCCGTCCCGGATGCCAAAGCAGGCTCTTTCCATCTGATCCAGCATCTCATCTGCCAGCCGCTTGATGCTGGCAAGGTCGTCCCGCTGCCAGCGGATGCCGTCCCACACCAGCCAGCACTTGTCTGTGGGATTGTAGCGCACCCGGTCGGCGTACTGATCGCGAAAGCGCCGGGCGTTGCCGGTATCGTCCAGCGAGTAGGTCTTTGCGCCGGGAGCCGGGGCGGTGTCCGGCGGGGCGTTGTACTTGGCGTTGAGCGCTTGCAATGCCTCGTCCTGGTCTGCAAAGGCGGCGCGGTCCGGCTGCGGGGCGGGGCAGTAGACTTCCTGACAATCCTGCACCGCCCGTTCCAGGGTGGCGCGTCCGTAGGTTTTGGCACCCCGGCGCTGATCCCACTTGGGACGCATCAGCCCGGAGGAACGGAACACCCGGTCCATGCGCTGGAGGTCTGCCCCAAACCAGAATGCCAGCAGGTTTGCAAAACTCAGGTCGGCCTCGCTGTGGCTGTTGTAGTAGGCCTGCCAGTCACCGGCATACAGGGCGGCAAACCGCTCGCCGTCCTTCGCGGCGCAGGCGGTCTGGATTAGCTCCTCGTCCGGGCGGTCTACTGTTTTCCAGACGGCTGCCGGGGCAGGGACACGGGGCGGTTCCGGCTTTGCCAGATACTGCGCATGGATGGCAGCGCAGGCTGCGGTGCGCTCCTCGATGGGGCAGCGGTTCAGTGCATTGCCGGTAACGGTAAAGTACCGTCCGCCATCGTACATCTCCAGCCCGATGCTGCTTTTGCGGCAGGGGCCGTCCGGCTTTTTGCCCCAGAACAGCAGATGCACCCCGGTGCCGCTGGGGCTGGCTTCGGTATAGGTCTGCATCTGGTCGATGATCTGTGCTGCCATCTCCGAGAGACTGCCGGTGGAAGGGTCCCGGCAATGGTCGATATCAATGCCGCAGAGCCCCTGTCCCAGCAGCACCCCCACGCCGCGCAGACCGTAGCGGGAGGCAGCGGCCTGCGCCGCTTCCAGCGTGCCCCATGTTGCGGGGTCGTTGGGCTTTGCGTTCTGCCCGGTGGCGGGGTCGATGGGGTGCTTTTGGGCATCGAAGCAGACCCAGCGGCGGTCCTCTTTCAAGGACTGCGGGAACTGTCCGAGCATGGGCACCTCCTTAGTTGAACGGGAAGTCATCCGGCTCGTTCACTTCCGCAAAATCATCCTGCGCGGCAGGCTGCGCGGGGGTGCTCAGGTATTCTGCCAGATTGCCCATGCCGAGGTAGCGGTCCACATAGGTGCGGGTGTACTGGGGGTCTTTTTTGTCCTGCTGCACGTTGATGACGCAGCGGTGCCCCGGGAACATCGGCAGAGCCTTTTCCAGATCCGAGAGCCGGGTCAGCGGCAGCTGGATCATCTGCAAAAAGCCCTTGAAGTAGGGCAGGCCGTTCTTGTGCAGGCCGTAGCTGGTAAAGGCGTAGCGGCCCTTGTATGCGCCGTCGGTCACCACAAAGCTGATGCTCACCGACAGCCCGCCGCCGTTGCGGGGCACGATCTTTGCCTCCTTGAGGATGGCGTTATACCGCCCCACCGGCACACTGCTGTTGCCGGTCTGGGCGTTGGCCTGGGCAAAATCGTTGTCCAGTGCGGCGAGGGCGGATGCGTAGTTCAGTTCACTCATGTTCTTGCTCCTTTTTCTGAATGTTCATTTTTTTGTATAAAGTCCGGCGCTGTTTGTATTGCGCCAGAAGCTGCGGGGTGTGCTCGTCTACGATATCCAGTACCAGTGCCCCGGTCTTGCCGGGGGCAGGGCGCTGGATGCGGCCGATGCTCTGCTGTACGATGACCTTGTTGCGGGTGGGCGTTGCCAGCACCAGACGGTCGAGCCGGGGGATATCCAGCCCTTCCTTTGCCAGCTGATAGGTGGCGAACAGGATGCGGGACTGGCCGTCCTTCATACGGGCGAGGGCGGCAGTGCGCTGGGATTTTTTGGTGGAACCGCAGACGAACTCGGCACAAAGACCCAAATCCAGCGCGTACCGGTACAGTTGCTCCAGAATGTGCAGCGATGCCGCCAGCACCAGCCAGCTGGTGCCCTGGGTGACGGCACGGTTCAGCACGGTGCGCAGCAGTGCCATGCGGGGCGCATCCTCTGCCATGTGGCGCATCAGCCGGACGTAGTCGATGGGCTGCTCGTTGGCGCGGGGCGTGTACACAAAGGCGGTGGGAATGCACTCCACCTGCGGGGTCAGGGTGATGCTGTCCAGCTGTTCGGGCGGAATGACGGCCACACGCGGCCCCAGCACCTGAAAGATGGTGTCACCAAGTCCATCGCTGCGCTGGTCGCTGGCGGTCAGCCCAAAGCGGTACCGGGCGGGCAGGCAGCGGAGCACGGCGGCAAACATACTGGCTTGCTCGGGGTTGTTGACCACATGGTGGCACTCGTCCACAAGGACCACGCCCACCGTGCGGGAAAGCTCGTCCAGCTCCATGCGGTACAGGCTTTGTACGGTGGCGATGGTCAGCTTGGTGCCGCAGCGCTTGCTTTTGCCGGAGAGGACAGCGGCTTCCCGGTCGTTCAGTCCCAGCCGCAGCTGGGCACGTTCCAGCGCCTGCTGTGCCAGATCCAGCGTGTGGGTGATCCAGAGGGCAGGCCGCCCCAGCCGGGCAATGAGCGCCATGCCGATCTCGGTCTTGCCCGCACCGCAGGGCGCGACCAGCACCCCCTGATGCCACTGGCAGGAGAGCGCCGCATTGACCGCTTTTTGCTGGTAGTCCCGCAGGGCAAAGCGGGAGGTATCAAAGGCGCACGGCTCGCCCTTTAAGGTCTTGTCCTGCGCCACGGTGCCCGCAGGGCGCTGCCGCCAGACCTCCTCCGCCATGCCCCGGGGCAAGGTGAGCGCGTTGCCACGGATCTCGTACAGCATCACGGTCTGGGGGATGTTCCAGGTAGGGCGACCCAGACGCACCGCATTGGTATAGCGGGGGTTGGGTACGGTCAGTTCCCGGATCAGCTGATGCAGCAGCGGGGCGGGTACATCGGAGAGGTGCAGCTCGCCGTCCAGCGTGTAGATCACGGATGCACCACCTCCAGCACCGCCTGCAGCTCTGTGGGCAGACCTTCCAGCTTTACGCTGCCGCGCTCGCCGCTCTCGATGCGGTCGCGGATGTAGTACCACGGGAAAAAGCAGTCCACGGCGGGGCTGTCCCGGCGCACCGCCACCACCGCGATGCCGCCTGCATCCTCCTTGCGGGAAAGGTTCTCCACCTCGTTGGGACGGAAGGCGGAAAAGGGCAGGTTGCCTTTGGCGATATGCTTGCACTCGATGCCCCAGCTGCGCCCCTCGATGGTGGCCTCGATATCATAGGGCTGCCCCGCCCAGTCCGCAGGCCACTGCCGCGCCCATGCGCCGGGGATGCCGCAAAGGCTCTCCAATAGGTCGTCCTGCCACACCTTGCCCCGGGCGTTGCGCGCCTGCTGGAGCTTGTCCTTTTTCCGGCGGACACGGTCGTCACTGGGCTTCATGGGCGGCCTCCTGTTCCTTCTTTTCGGCAGCACGGCGAGCACGCTCTGCCTTGACGGCACAGGCGGAGCACAGGCACTTGCCGTAGTGCTCGCGGGTGTAACCTGCCAGCTGCTCGATGGTCATTTTGCCGGTAGCGGCGACTAAACTCCCGCATTCCTCGCACCGGACAGGCTCCTTGCCCTCGTCTGCCCATGCGGCCAGTTGTCTGCCCAGCTCCGGGGTGATGACCGCGTTGAACCCGTCCAGAAAGGTCACGTCCTTGCTGGTGGCGGCGATATGGTCCCGCCCGATGTTGAACATGATGTCGAACTCATACTCCACATCGTCCCGCTGCACTGGGGCAAGACCTACCTTGACCGGCACCTGCTTGCCGCGGTCGTTCTCGGTGAGCACATAGTCCTGCTTGACCCGCAGGGTGCAGATGGTGTGGCAGTTGACCGACAACAGATAGTTGATAAAGTCGTTCTGAATGCGGCCTGCCTCGTCCCACGCAGTATAGCTGTTTTTGCCGGGCTGCGCCGCGATGCCTGCCTTGATCTCCAGCACGCCGCCTGCGTTGCTCCACGCATGGGACAGGCTGTCCACGATGACAACGCCCTCCGGCCCTACCGTTTTGACGGCGGCATCCACGGCCTCCTTGTAGTGATCCGGGGAGTAGGGGGCTTTCAGCTCGATGTGATAAAACTGCCCGATGCCCAGATCGCTGCGGTTTGCGTACAAAAGGCCGCGCCGGTGCTCGGTATCAATGAGGCATACCTTGGAAAAATCGCCGCCGGTCAGACCTGCCGCCAGCAGCAGGGCACCCAGCGTTTTGCCGCCGCCGGATACGCCGGCCAGCGCGATGCGCAGTTTGGATTTTTCACGGGTGGCAAGGGTAATGTCTACCATAATAGTTCTCCTTTCAATTTTCCCAGACGTTGCAGCCTGCGGCTGCCGTCCGGGCGTTTTCGGGCACGCTGCCGATATCGTTGCAGGCCCAGAACTGAGCCTCGGTCTCCTCGTCCTGCCAGCGGGCGACCCGGGCACCGGGGTCAAAAGCGCCCATGTTCAGCCCGGGGCTTACCACATCGGCGGCAAGCTGTTCCAGTGCGGCCACAGTCTTGTCGCCCAGCTGCACCAGTACGTCCGTTTCGGTACGCAGGGGCAGCAGTTTCAGCCCCAGCGTATAGACCCCGGCAGTGTGTTCCTGCACGCAGGCGGCTTTTTCGGCGGCTTCCATGGGCTGTGGGTCGTAGCCCTTTACCAGCCAGCTACCGTCCCCGATGCGGGGCATATCGGCCAGCCATGCCACCAGCTGTCCGGTGATCTCGCCGGGGCACTTTTCTTTGGGGATCAGCAGCGCCCAGCCAGCCCCGGATACCAGAAAACAGTCCCGCAGGAATACCTCGGCGCGCAGCACCTTCAGCCCGCCGCCCTTGTAGCTCTGCTTCATCAGCCGGAGCAATGCTTTTGTAGAAAATGTCATTCAAACAACGCCTCCCGTTCTGCGTCCTCCACACTGCCTGCGGCGGTGGGGTCAATGGATGTATCGTCTTCCAGCGAGGACATGATCTCCCCGCACAGGGCATACAGCGGCGCGGCCATCCGTGCCAGCGGGCAGCCGGTGGCGGCTGCTTTGCCAAACCAGCCCAGATACATGGTGCGCATGGAATCCGCGATCAGCTGCGCCTGCTGGGCACAGACCTGCTCCGGGGCAAGATACCCATCCGCAGCCTGCTGGAACTGCCGCAGCCGCGCCTGTGCCTCAGCAGTCTGCGCCTGCGCCTCCTGCACAGCCTTGTGGGCGTTCTCCTTGGCCTGCCGGGATAGTTCCTCTGCCTGCCGCCGGACTTCCTCCTTGTCCACCACGGTGGCGATAGGCTGGTGCTTGAGGGCAGCTTCCGCGTCCCTGGCGTGCTGCTCGGCCTTTTCGCGCTGGCTCCACGCTTCCTCCTCCCGGGCTTCGGCAGAGTCGGCGCGCTGCTGCAACTGGTGGTTTTGCTCGGTCAAACCCTGCACGTCCGCCCGGGCAGCGTCCAGATGGTGCTCTGCGGTGTCGGCGCGGGACTTTTCGGCGGCAAGGGCATCGTCCTTGGCCTTCAGCTGGTCGAGCAACTCCTGCACCCGCTGGTCGTTTCCGGCAGCCTGTACCAGCTGCTCGGCACAGCCGCTGCGGGCAATGAGATTCAGGTCTTTGCGGGTCAGGTTGGGTAGCTGTTTTAATTCCGCCAACGTGGCGGAATTAAAAGCGTCACCGTTCTGAATCATCCGCCGGACGCTTCCTTCGCCAAGCTTTTTGCTTTCGCACCACTTCGTCCATGTGCCGCCGCCGTAGCGCCCGGCCTTGGCTGTCAGCGCGTGGATGCGCGCCAGATAGATGCAGGAGATCAGGTACTCGTCCTGTGCGGTGCCGTAGTGCAAATCGAACTGCTGGTCTGCCTCTGCTGCCTGCGCGGAAAGCTCCCCCAACGGGGAAAAGTCAAAGCCGGGAGCGGCAGGCGCGTTGCCGCACTGTGCGGCAACATCCGCAGCGTGGACGGTGGTCACGGCCTTGTCCTGCGGGGCGGGGGAGGGCGGCGTTTCGGCATCCGGGGCGGTTACGCATGAGAAGATATCCTTTGCCTTTTTGATGTCGGCCAGAATCTTTTCCATTTCCTGCTGCGGTGTCATGTCCTTGCGGCTACCATTCGGAGTAAAGAACTGACCAAGCAGCTCTCTTTTTGCGGCAACGCCTTTCAGATTCTGGGTGCAGGTGATAGTTAGGCAGTAACGGCCATCGGATCCATAGTCCGATGCACGAATATCTTTGGAAAACGAGCCAAAAATCTCTCTGTCTGGATAAGTGTCTTTGATCCATGCGGAGACCTGAGACAGAAAGTCGAAGTCCAGACTATGCACTCGACAAGTGCATTTATCCTTGATAGAGCCAGCGAACTCTGACGCATAGGTGAGGGTCTTGCTCATCCGGCATTCGTAGCCCTGAGTCTCCCGGCGGACAGTTCTAGTACTTTCATCCCATTGATAGTTTCCGTATGGCATGGCGTAGGGGCATCCCCAGCACTCATGGCCGGGTGCATAACCGGATAGGCGGTTGCCAGTGGTACTGGCATCGGTGGATTTCTTCACTCGCCGTCCGCATTTGCAGATATAGGTGGTCACACCCTCACCTCCATCTCCTTCAGGCGGTTCAGCATCTCGGTCTGCAACGCGGGGCGCAGGGGCTGGAGGGTGTTGTTTTTCCAGCCGTAGCACAGGATAGTGCCGTAGATCTTCTGCCCGCGGTAGATGCGGTTCAGACCCCGGCCATAGATGGGGTACACCAGCACCGCCGGGGTGCGGGGCAGTACCTTCTGCTCACAGGGGCACTGCAACAGCGCCTCGATGCCCTGCAACGTGTCCGGCAGGGCGGTGACTGCCGGGGCTTTGCCCGGCTCGATCAGAATACCTTTCATAATGCTACCTCCTGTGTATAACCGTGTTTGGTGCAGAGCTTTTCCAGCTCGTTGTAGTAAAGACCATGGGCAAACTGTGCGCTGTGCTGCAGATCCTGCTGGAAGGTATCCGAGAGGACTGCCAGCACCTCCAGCGCCGCCAGTGCCTGCCCAAGGGCGGATGCCGTGTTCTGCAACAGGTCGGTGTTCTGGTCCTTGCGGAAAGAACAGTCCTGCACATAATACCGACCCGGGCGAAGTTTGCCGTCCGCAAAGCCCTGCTCAAGATAAGCCGTTGCGGCGGCAAGCTTGGATGCGCTGGTGTTGAGCGCTGCCAGCTGCTCGTAGATCATGGCAGACTGCCATTCCGGCACGCTGCGGACGTAGCCCAGCAGCGATTTTTGTGTTTCGGTCAACATCGTTCTTGCGAAAACCTCCGAAAATGTGATATCATCAGGGTGATGGGGCTTGTGAATTCCATCACCCTTTGGGCTCGTCCGTGTTACCAGCACGGGCGGGCTCATTTGCTTTTCATGCGCCCCTCCGGTTCTGCCGGTACTCCGGCTCTTCGGTGCGGGCGTGGGTGCGGTCAACGCGGCCATAGCGACGGGCGTTCTGTTCACGATCTTGGGCGGCAAAGCCCAGCCGCAGGAACGCTACCGCTGCCAGAACCAGGCACAGGGCCGTGACGAACTGGCTGTCAGAGATGGAGCTGCCCAGTTGTGCACCGCCTTCGATGCCCATTCCGTACAGCAGACTTGCGGTACCGCTGGCAGCAGCCAGCCAGTACCAGACGCGGGATTTGATCTTCATGCGGTCTTTTCCTCCTTTGCGATTGCCGGGAAGAAATACTCCCCGATTTTTTCTTGCGGGATGTGTAGTGCTCTGCAGATGATGACGATCTCGTCACTCCTCCAAGGTTGTGTCCCCTTGAGCCGTGCGGTCATCGTGTTGGAGCTTACCCCAATCAGGGCCGCAAGTGCGCCCTGGTTGAGATCCTGGTCTTCTGCCAGACGACTGATTTTGAGATAGGGCTTCTTCATCTTGTTCACCTCCCTTCATGCGGCCCCGCCGGGGCGGGCATTCAGGGATTTCAGAGTTGCCACGAGCTTGATGCTGCGGGCGGCGGTCTCCATCTGCTCGAACGAAGCTTCGTCCATGTCTTTGCACATGTCATGGATGCGGATCAGCCGCGTTGCTTCCTGCACGGTCAGGCCGTAGGCTGCGGGGTTCAGGGTATTGTTCTTATTGCGTGCCATATGTAGCACTCCTTTCTGTGGGTGGCTCCCACGACCGCCCCGATCGGAGCGGTTTCGACCCTTGCCGCAGGGTCATCATCAGGTGGGGCTATTCAGGGCGAGTGTTCCACGCTTCAATCTGCCCAATTCCCCGCGATGTTCATAAAAATCGCGGGTAAATGTGATATTGCAGTTCGGGCACCTAATCCGGATGCCTTCAGTATTAGATTCAGTGATGGTCGTATGCTCCTGCCCGCAGAAAGGGCAAGGCTTCAGCGGTTCCTTTTCCATCGTTCATGCCTCCTTTTTTGCGGGCAATGTGCCGATGACGGCGTTCATGATCTCATCGAAGACGGGCAGGCCAAAGGCCACGATGCTCAGCTGGTCGATGCGGCTGTCCAGATTGGACTGCGCTTTGGCCACAAGGCTTTCCGCCTGCCGCAGGCTGTCGCAGATCTTGCCGTAATCGGTCTTGGCCTGCATATACCGGGCTTTGTAGTTGTCGCGGTGCTTGATGAAGTCGTTGCGCAGATTGATGACGTCGGCCAGCTCTGCTTTTGCGCTGCTCACCGCCTGAATGGCGGCGTTCAGCTGGGTGTTGGTGGCTTCCAACCGCTCAATGTGCTGCTGTGCCTGAAAGCTCTCGTAAGCGCCTGTTTTGCGGATGGCGGGCAGCACCTCGCTGGTCACCCAGCGCTTGAAGGCCTTGGCCTTGGGCATCTTGCTGGACAAAATCAGGCTGTACAGGCCGCTTTCGTTGATAATGAGCATTTCCTGCTCACCGGAGGGGGTGTCCATTTTAGACATCCCCCTGTCCTCGGGGTCTACTTTGTCGCGGACAGCTTTGGTGGGTTCCTTGTACCCTAGCGCCACGGCAACGTCCTTGCCGACGAGCCACGGTGTGCCGTCGATCTCGACGGTGCGCACCTGCCCGAACTCGGGATTAGTGAATGTGGTCAAGTCGTTCATGGTGAATATGTACCTCCTTGTGGGTGGCTTCCTTCTGCGGTAGAAT
>ERZ1034626.385-NODE-385-length-32298-cov-41.145861_pt1 | contig 32298 bp, 30 predicted proteins | sample MGYA00520652_ERZ1034626 | MGnify/ENA primary metagenome ERZ1034626 (study PRJEB33766, sample SAMN09781765) | gut metagenome | biome: gut microbiome | host: Homo sapiens | place: Madagascar | study: EMG produced TPA metagenomics assembly of the PRJNA485056 data... | reverse complement strand
AATGAACACTCGCTATTTCTTTTGCACGAAAAAATTCCAGTACCTCATTGAAAAGTTCTTCTGAAAAACAGGAAATCGTAACTTCCGGAAAATTTTCAATCTTCTCCACACACATATCCGGGTTGATGATTGCAGTTTTATTTGCGTCAAATTCTTCTAATAACATTTTCTATCTATCTTACCTTCCTTTTTTTTTGAATCCATGCTTAAAGTGCTTGTATTAGTTCGTTATTAAATTATTGTTAGTCAGACAAACTTGAATTTTCAAATTAGTCTTTGCAAATAACCTTTGAACCTTCACCATCAATTACAATTCCCTGACGGTTGTTAATTGGGCATAGATTCAAATCCGAAAACTCAGTCATTATTTTCTCGGTAACTTTCTTAAATGGTGCTGTAAGATAATGCGGAAGAACATAGAAATCAATCAAATCAAGCCCTGCATCATCTTCTTGTGAGTAGTCCTCCGGCTTTTCATCCATTTGCTCGATATATTGGATGCTTGGAGCGCATATAATCGCACCTGCCGATTCACCAATCATCAGTTTTCCCTTTGCCAATTCTTTCTTCAACAGCTCATCCGTTCCCGTTTTACGGAGCTGGTCCATAAGGAAGAAAGAATTTCCGCCAGTAAAATATATCACATCCGCATCTTCAAAAACAGACTGTATCGTTAAATAAGCCTCCGTTGAAATATCAATTTCAGTTACGATTGCTCCCAACTTTTTGAATAATTTTCGAGCCGAGCCGACATAACCGGTGTAGCCTTCACGCAGCGAAGCTGTTGGAATAAATGCGACTTTCTTATTTTCAATTTCTTCCTTTATCAGACTTCCTACACTTGAAAAGTGCGAACATAAAAACAGTTTCATCAATATTCTCCTTTATATATAAATTCCGATTTTCTCAATTCTCCAAACTGGAATTGTCTAAAATAGTAAAGCCGTACCGCTTACTATTTTTTCTTTTACTGCTGAAACAGTATCTTTGATTGAATGCGTAGTTGTATCTATAACATTTAATTCATAGATTCCTAAATTGGAAAATTGCTTCCACATTGTTTCAACTAATTCAATATTTGTTTCTCTGTCTAACTTTGAGCGTTCGATAGCTCGCTTCATAGTTTCTTCTTTACTTGCCCTTAAAACGATATAGTGTACTTCATAATGCTCTTGAACAATGTTGAGCCACGGCTCTAAAAACCACGGTCCTACAATGCCATCTACAATTACATCATATCCACCACGAGCATATCGCTTCGCAGCTTCTAAAAACGCTTCAATGACAATCAAATTTTGCTCATTTGATTCTGGCAAATGCGGTGGTATTGCCCCTTTACTCAAATAATGATAAAAGTCATCTGTGTGCATATGCACAGACTTTTCCAAATCTGATTCTTTTGCAACAGCAGATGCCGTTGTAGTTTTTCCTGTCCCCGGCGCACCTGTGATTACAATAATTCTACCTTGATTCATCTATATTTTACCTCCACAACTCCCGATTGAGATTTCACCTGTTCTAAGAAATTTAATAACTGTTATATTTTGTTATCAAATTTCTCACAAACTATTGAAAACACTACATTTGTGACAGGTGAGCTTTCCCTTACATATTCCCTTGTGTTATATCGTCCCACCAATGTTTACGGACTCTGGTAAGGGGAAAAGCAAGGGCACAAGATGTCCGGTGGACATCTGCTCTGTACCGACCGAAGCGGCAGCGGAGACCAACAAAATCATATAACACAGTATAACACAAAATGAAACTGACATGGTGAACTGATTGAAATTCTTCTATATTTTTTGATTGATTTTGAAGGAGACACAATATGAATTTCGGTCTTTTTACTAAGTTTATGTATAAATACTTCTTAAAATTTTCCGTTCTGGTTCTGCCATGCTGACTTATCAGCGATAGGCTCCATTATATCCCAGTGCTCTGCGGTTTTTCCATTCTCAACTCTGAAAAGATCGTAGTAGCATGTGTGTGCACCGACAAAGCTGCCCTCTGACACTGCCAGTCCATAGTTGCCATCTGCTAGTACCTGATATGTCTTGTCATAAATCATCTGGATGTGCTATATTTTAGCAATGAAGAATTAGACTGGATTGCTGACAAATGAGGTTTCGCCGACAGTAATACTATGGGCGGCACATTTAAAAAAATCATGGGCGAAGCGCCCGGAAGCTACAGAAAGAGCCATTAATTATATTTTTTTATTTTAGAATGGGAGGTTATTATGGCAGATTTTATTTTACTTGATGAAGATTTCTCTGATTTTCCTATTGGTGAATTTCCTTATGATAAGAATCATTCAGCAATGGGTGAGTATCATTTTATCCATTATCCTGGATATTATGGTAAATGGTATGACCCAGTATGCAACCACACTTATAACGGTCAGGGGGCTTCCTGGATTATTTCTGAATATAATGGAAAACATTTTATGGAGCAGATGCGTATCCGCAATGACAAGCCACACCGCACATTTCCTATGCTCACAAGCGGTGACAGATTCTGGCGCGATTATACTATAACTGCAAGTGTGCGTATGTTTACTACCAAATGGGGCAATGCCGGCATTGGTTTTTGTTGTCAGAACTCTGCTAATCTTCTTGTCCTTGTTTTTGAAGAGCATGAGTTAAGACTTGAGTATCGTCATAAGGAAGAGGTTAGTATTATTGAATCTGCACCTTTTGATTATAATTGTGATGATACTTATGTACTTAAGGCTGAGATTAAAGGCAGCCATGTTATTTGCAGCGTTGATGATAAGGTTTATTTTGACCTTGACACTGAATATGCAAGGCAGGGTGGCAAGGTTGCCATTACTGCAACTATCCCAACACAGTTCGGTTTTGTAAATGTTACTACTTCTGAAAGTACTGCTGCTTCTATTGATGCTGCAAGAAATGCTTATAAAGCTGAATGTGAAGATGCACAGGCACATTATCCTAAGATGAAGCTTCTTAAGAAAATTGACCTTAAAGGCTGCGGCACCGGAAGACAGCTTCGTTTCGGTCATCTGCTTGGCAATGGCGAGTATCAGATGGTTATGGCTCAGTGCCAGAAAAGAGTAAACCGTGATGCTTATGGAACAATCAGCTGTCTCACCGCATTTGACCTTGATGGCAATATATTATGGCAGCATGGTGAACCTACTGATAATCACGACATTGGAACTATATCAGCAGATATGCCTATGCAGATATATGATATTGACGGTGATGGCTTTGATGAGGTTATTACAGCCAAGAATTTTGAAGTGCTGATTCTTGATGGCAGAACAGGTGAAGTGAAGAAACGTGCCAAAACACCTTTCTCTACACCAGAAGAGGACGGAACTATTATCGGTGTTCCTGATAAAATCTACGCATTTGACAGAATTAATCCTGATGGTATGCGTATATGTAATTTCCGTGGTCTTGAAAAGCCACGCGATATTCTCATTAAGGACCGTTATTGCAGGGTGTATGCACTTAACGATGACCTTGAGGTTATGTGGCATTTCCAGAGTGATAAGAATACCGGACATTTTCCTTTTGCAATTGATATTAACGGGGATGGACATGATGAACTTTTAGTTGGTTATAACATGCTTGACTACAACGGTAATAAAATGTGGACTATGCCCGTTAATGAAGACCATATTGATGAAATTGTTCCAGGCAGATTTGAGTCAGGACCACACAAAGGTACTAAATTCTTTGCTTGTGTTGCAGGAAAGGAAGGCTTCCTGATATCTGATTTTAACGGAAAACTTCTTAAAAAGGATGGCATAGGCCATGCCCAGCGTGTCAGTCTTGCTAATTATCTTCCTAACCGCCCAGGCTATGAAATAGTTGTTGTTAATTTCTGGGGACATCAGGGAATTATATATTTCTATGACAGCGAGGGTAATCAGTTATGGGAAATGGAGAACGAGCTTAATGGTAATCTCTTAACTCCTGTAAACTGGACTGGTGACGGTCAGGACTTCATCCTTCTTAATGCTGATGTAGAGCGCGGAGGAATGATTGATGGCAATGGTATCCAGGTTGTTAAATTCCCTGATGATGGTCATCCTACCATGTGTGCTGAAGCTGTAAACCTCTGCGGCGATACCCGTGATGAGATTGTCACATGGGATTATGATTCAATGTACATATATACACAGGATGATGCACCTAAGGATGATGTATATGCACCTTTCAAGTATCCTGATTATAATGCTTCTAATTACCGCGGAGAATATTCTTACCGTGAGAAATGGTGGTAAATTAAAGAATATAAAAGTAGCAGGATTGCTGAGTATATCACGCTTTGCAATCCTGCTGTTTTAATTTTATTGTTTCTTAATCACTCTCTGGTTGAAAGCATAGCGTAAATAACTGGCAGAAATATAAGTATAAGCTGTAATAGCGACCCTTTCATTATAATTCCGTATACAAATATAATAACAAGACAGGCAATACTTATGCAATCTTTTCACTTACATTTTCCAACCCATACAACATCTCCGGATCTATATCCAGACACTTAGTGCAATCTCTGGTTCCAGTAACATCCCATGCCAATGTCCCATTCAAAATGGTGCATGCATTCATAAAAAATTCAATATCTTTCAATGGTTCAAAAACTTTCTTTTTCAATAACGTTTTAGCATCATAGCATACAATCTTTCCATCTTCAAAATATACATATACGGTATAGTCTTCATTAGGAATTACCTGCACAATATCATAAAACATATCTGCCTCCTACACTAATGGATTAATCCTATTAAGCGGAAGTCCATCTTTGGACAGCTCCCAGTTTTGCATCAGTTCATCCTGATGTATCACACACCATGCTAATATCAATTTTAACTGTCTGGATGGTAAAGCCCCTTTTATTACTCTTGCTTCGATAATATCTACAATCGCTTTATTTCCATTATATTCTGCATGAAAATGTGGTGGATTGTGATCTTCATGGCTACGTATATTATATCAATAATTTATCCTTTTGACCATAATTGTATTACTTCTATGGTGCTTCATACCTTTTTATTCCAAAATAATTATTCTATCACCTCTACAAACTTGAATTTATCTATTAACTTTTTTAACTTTCCCCTATTTTCAAGGCTTTCTGCCATTGAAAATTCTATATATGTATCCTTTTCCCTTGTTTTTGCCCTTATGGGATAATCACAAGGGAAAATTCATTATTCAGTTGTTTAATCATTGCCTGCCACTTTATCAAGAAGTCTTGCTGAAGTCCGCTTTGCTTCCCTTGTAGCATGGGCATAGACATTCATGATGGTACTCACGTCTGAGTGTCCTAACAGTTCCTGCACATCCTTAGGCTGAGCCCCGTTGGATAAGAGGTTTGTCGTGTAGGTATGCCTTAATGTGTGGAAATGGAAACCTTCAAGCTCCGGTACTTTTCTTCCTGCCGTCCGGCAGGCTGTTTCTATGGTTGCCGGAAGTTCCAGACAGCCATCCACCCTTAAGCATACAAAGAAGATTTCGGTGTAATCCTCCGACACATTTTCTGTCATTCCCAAATGGTAATACTCGTAATGCACCCGATTCTTTTCCATTACCTCTCTGTAAAAATTCCGCTGATAAAGTTCTCCATACTAAAAACGATTTACTTACTAAGAAAAAAGAGCTTGAAAGCAAGATTGCCACCAAAGAGGAAGAGATCCGAACTCTCAAAGCCAGATTATCCAATATCGTCAGACAGCATGAATTTGCAACAGTACAAGACTTCTACACAGCATTCTATACTGCACAGCGTGCCTTTGACGCATATCAGAAAGAACGTTCTAAGCGGGAAGAAGCATACGGAGAGAAAGTTACTCCAAAGTTCGAAACCATACACGACAAAATAAAAAGGTATCAGGAAAAGTCTGACAACCAGAACGCCAATCGACCTTATCAAAGCAAAGATAAAGGGGCGAGATAATCGCCCCTCAATTTCATTGCTTAATTTTTTCAAAAATGAAGTTCAGAACACTCATCATCAAGAAATCACACTAAACTTCCATTATTGAAATCAATTTGATTAATTGCTATAGTAATCAGCTCTTCAATATTTGATAGCTATATAATTTTTTCATATTTTCACTTTTTCTTCTCTCAGCCTCTTCCAGCGCCTCATTATATAAACTCTTGTCAGAATATACTTTATCCCGAGGATATACAATACTTTCGATAATACCATGAAACAAATCATCATAAGCCATTTCTTTCGTATAGCCATCACCAACATTTCCTGCATCAATTTGTGCGTATAATTCATCCAGATGCTGCTGGAAATACGTTTGAAAATCATCATGGTTATCTGTTTTAATCAAGACAAGAGATTCCCCTTCAAAAGTATCACATGCGCGCAATTTATTAATCGAATATTCCTTTAAAAAATCAATAAAAGAATCTAAATCATAAACTCGATTGAATATAGGCATCAAACGTTCCTTCACATATAAAGCCGTCGCTGAAATAATCTCTTCCATTGTATCTTCGGTATATTCAAAACTTACTCTTGCTTCATTTCGTGGAAGGAATGAATTTAAATCCTGTCCAGCATACAATATTGATTTTTTATCGATAGAAGAATGATAGGTAGAAATAATTCCTGCAGTAAGGAAAAATCCTTTTGCCCCTTTATTCCATGCCGGAGCTGTTTTTACTCCAAAAAAAGCCATCAAATCTTCGTTGAGCATTTTAACAAAAACATTCAATTTTGAGCAATATCGAAAGCCCTCTGTTTGAAATGTTTCACCAAAAATAAGTTTAAACTGTGAATTAAACGACATAAAAAATCTCCTTTGTTATAGTCCAAACATCAACCTGTATGCAAGATAGAATGATGCGGCATCATCTGCAATTCCGCCACCACCTGTAATCACATCTTCTGCAAGTGTTCCTCCAACGATAAGAACAGCTGCTACAGTTCCTGCGCTCCCCCTCTTCTATCAAATTTGATTTGTACAAAAATCCCACTATTATATGATATAATTCGTTATATTTCAACATTTTTTAATATTTCACATCATTTGTAAATTTTCTCTAAGTTCCAGAGTAACACCCATTTATAGCTTGCTAAAGTACTAAAAGCATTTCATCCAATCCCAACTGCCATTTTTATAATTTGTTATTAGTTGTTACCAGATTTTCTTTCCCTTGTTTTTTCCCTTATGAGGGTTCGTAATCAAGGGTAAAATGATATAACACGATACAAGATGTGATGGAGAGGACACCAATGAAAAGTTTAGAATTTTCGAGCGTTTAACGAGATTTCTATAACAAAATATAACAGTTATTAAATGCTATAGATTTCGTCATTTGAGAACTGGAAGTTGTACTTATGCACAGGCAATCAAGCATCCCGTTTAATCAAAGCGGCATCGGAGTCCGGGCAATCACAATGACTGCCAAAACAGCTCCTGCAAACGCTGCTGCGCCGATAACTGCCGCCGTTTTTTTGCTGAGGTTCTTCTTTACTGCCTTACAGATTAGCATGGCACAAACCACACAAACAGCCGCAGCTGCAAGCGCAATGACCAGCGTCTCCCATAACCATGAAAGTTCGTATAATATTCTCATTCGCTCACCATACCTTTCTCTGGCAAACTGTGGTTCGGTAACATTTTTAGTAAAAGTGGTCTTTTTCAAACGTCAACTGGCATAGTCTTCAATTTTTGTTTTCGAAGAATTCTGTAATTATACATTATTCCAAATATATCTATATTCTCTAACTTCAGCAACTTCGCTCTTGGATACATATCCGGTATCTACATCTGCATCCATCAACTTATAGGTTTGAGCAACTCTTGTTGCAGACTCATTGGCAATTGTCTGGATTTTCCAACGCTGAAAAAGTACAGAAAAAATAGCTAAGATAAAGAAAAGCAAAAAGATAGTAACAGAATACACAATTAGTGATTCCAACATTACTTCTCCGTTTTCGTTTTTCATTCCTTTCTTTATCCACTGCATACCAATGATCTCTCTTATACTAATTTCAACAAATTATAAATAACAATAAATGTGATAGCTGCAAAAGCTATTGTTCCCAAACAACCAGCTGTCCGCTGTGATCCTTGACTTGCTTCTTCCTTGCAAACGCTCTTAGAAGGGTTATTCGAATCATAATAAACCGTTATTGTATAAGGGAACTTTACAGCTACCATACCTGGTGACTGAAACGTAATTTTCTTTTTATATGAAATACCATTAACTTTATACTCATAGGTGCATTTCATTCTATCATTTTTAAAGTTTGCGTTTCCAGATTCATCGTTTCCTAATCTAAGCTTATTATCTATAAGCGTAGCCGTTGTATAACACCCCTGCTTTTTTGCTTTTTCCATAAACTTTTGATTAAAGGAACGACCTTTCAGAAAAATCTTTATATAACATACAACCAAAACTAATGCACCAGCTATCAAAGCGATAGCACTTCTAATTTCTTCGCTCATTTTTATGTACCCATTCTTTCTTTATCCACTGCATATCAATGACCTCTCTTATACTAATTTCAATAAATTATATATTAATATGATTACAATAATCGGAATTACAATTGACATATAACATCCTGTTTGCTTTTGTTTGTTCTGCCCTAATTCAACATCTGCAAACGACTTTGAGGGATTGTTTTTGTCATAAAAAATTTCTACCTGATTAGGATAATTAACAACAATTCCTGTGTCAGTATATGTGATTTTCTTCTCAAATCTTTTTCCGTCCACAAAATACTCATAGGTTACGATCTCACTTCTGTATCGTCCCTCAGGACCTGTAAATCTTCTATAATCGTTCTTTATAACCCTACCTGTGGTTATACATCCACTTTGTCTTGCTTTTGCCATTAGCTGATTTCCCTTTGTTTTGCCTTTAAGAAAAACAAAGAAAAATAGCCTAGCAAAAATAACAGCACCACAAATTAAAGCTATAGTTATTCTTATATCGTCACTCATGAAAATCTCCTTACTCAAACATAAAATGCAACAACTGCACGGTGTTTTCTGTTGTACTCACGAGGCAGGTTTCATTACTATTAAAATACAACGTCTTGATAATACGCTTCCATTACTCTCAAACTAAAATTGATCCAAGTCTTTGTTAAGATTATTTTTATCCTTATCAGAGATTGGATCTTCTATTAGCAAATCATCATCACTTTTTCTTGTATCACTTCCAACTATCAACTGTATAAAAATACCCAAAAATCTATATGTGCAACATGCGTAAAAAAACAGCACCCAAACCATCATTCCCACCAGTATCATTACTATCTTCTTATTCATAATGTCTGATACGGTTAATACAATACTTAAGATAATCACAAAAATACCGCTCAAAATGATTTTATGAACATCCCTCGCAAATTTATCTCTATTGATATTCTGCCAAAAGTAATTTGTAACTCTATCCTGTTTTCCAATCACTACCGGAATAAAAATACCATAAACTCCCAAAACAATTGAAGAAAACTGAGTAATTAACTCACACATATTTACAAAGTTCTTGCTATCTGCAATCCAATTAAGCGCAACCTTTCCGTTTACCCCCAAAACAACATAAAGAATATATAGAATAAGTATTATCGTTGGAACAAAGTATGAGTACTTTTCAAGCAATTGCTTTCTTACTTTACCTTTGCTCATAGCAACCTCCTATATCTTAGTTGTAACTACCAATCATTGCGTCCGCTATATTTTCATAAGCAATTTCCCCATGAGTATCTGTTTCTAATACAAGAACACAGTTCTTGACATTTTCAAACAAATTATATAAGGCAGTCCCCTGTTCATCCTCCATTTTAACTCGAGCTATTGAAACAGCCCCCATATTAGTAAATGCGTCAGATATAATAGTTCTTACCGTATCTGCGTCAAGATATTCATTTTTCTTTCTACCTACACTAAATTCAAATGACATTGTAGAAGCAGACATATTTCGTGCTTGCGTAAGTGCATCTTCATAAGCAGCATTTTTTGTAGGGATAAAATCATTAACACTTGATATTTTTATAGAGATTTTTCCATATTTATTACTAGCCTTTACAAAATCTTTTTTCAATTTAATCGGTTCTAGAACGCATACCGGCTTATCATAAAAAGAATTTATGTAATATGTAACAGTATTTGGTGAGAATCCGCCTTGATTACTCATAAGCATCAATACCGATTTATTAGCATCATAGATTGCCACGGTATTCTTTCCAATATACTCACCATCATTTACAGAAATATCTACATGTTTTGCCGCTTCATCTTCCGTAACGGTATATGTTGAGCTATATGATTCCATTCGAACAAAATTTAATGCATAAAAATCACTTCTATTTTTTATTGAATCTATTCTTCCTTTTCCACTTCCACCTAATTCCTTTACTCGTTCTGATAATGTCATATCTTTTACTTCGGCAATCCATTTACGCAAATCAAAAAGAGCTTCTTTTTCATTATCAGTATCCGTATATTTCTTAACCAAATAATATCTGCACGTTATATTAACTTTTCTTTCCATTTTCTTTCTCCTTCGCAAATCACTTAAATAAAGATTTCTAATCATTATCCTTATTTATTGTTTTGGCATAGGTATAGATACGCTTCAAAAAATTCTCATCTGTACTCTCTGCTTCTCCTACGAGACGTGAAAACCCATTATATGTATTAAAACCTAACAAATAAACCGCAATGGACATTGCCAGATTCTCATTTGTTTCATCCGCTCTGTTTGCTAAGGTTCTTAATTCTTGAATCACCGTATCATGTGGAACTTTTACATCTTCTCCACTATCAACAACCTTCTGAATCACCACAGGTAACACCATACACATCTGATAAAACGCATCTTCTTCACCAGTAACCAGTGCATAGAATTGATCCAAACTCACTCGCCGTATCCTTTTATGAGAAACCTTTTTACCATCAACGGTTGTTTCCCATTTAATATTCTGAGATTGCTGAGCAATAGCTTCAACCAGAAAACATGCACAATCATCATCGCTAAGTAATTGGCTCTGCATCTTGATATAAGTCTTTCCTGCTGACGCTGAATTCATCGTATTGTGCTTATTTTTCATTTCTACATAGACAGTATGAACCATATCTCCATCTGGTAACTGTATACCATCCTCAGATTGAAAAATCACATCCCATCCACCTTCTTTTCCATTATCCGGCACATGACAGTTTTTTATATACTGAAAAATCCTCTGATGAAAATATCCAATATCATTATTATTTGATTTATCTCTCTGCCTAAATATTTCGTTTCCAACCATTTCTTCCCATGATGAACGATAGACCGTTTTATCAAAAATTAGTTTGATTGGATCAATAATGTTCTTATTAAAACGCTTAATATCAAAAGACTCCAGCTTTTCACCATACTTTTCAATTGTTGCTGCAACATGATTTGTAAAATTCTTTTCCGATATAAAATCAAGTCCCCACTCCATTATTCTTCCTCCAAATTGACTTCTGCTTTATCCAAGTTATCAAGTGATTTATGTATTTCTTTTGCAACGTCAAATGCAAGTCCTACCGGAACTGCATTACCTACTTGCTTATATTGCGAAGCAACCGTGCCACAAAATTCCCATTCATCTGGAAACATTTGACATCTTGCATTTTCTCTTACTGTAAATGGCCTTGCTTCTAGTGGATGGCACCTCTCCGTTTGTTTTTGTGAAGGAGATGTGAGGACAGTTAAACATGGCTCATCTAAACTCATCCTTCGTAATATACCAGTTCTTCCCCCTTCCATATTCCAACAACTCTTCATATAATCTTTAGCAATCTCAGGATCAATATCTCTCCAATATCCTCCAGCTGGTACTAGTTCAAATATTTTCTTTTTTCTTTCACCATATTGTACTCCAGGTCCCTCCGGACAATCCAAAAGCACATCCCTCAAAACCGGTTTGTAGTCATGTGGCTCAGGAAATTCATATTTTGTCTTACCCACTAGGTCATTTCTAATCCCTATAGTAATAAGACGTTCTCTTTTCTGCGGTGCACCATAATTCCAAGCATTGAGCACCTGTTTATCAATCGTGTATCCTGCCTGTTCAAAAATGCCAAGCATTGTAGTATAAGTTCTGCCGTGATCATGCGTAAGCAGACCTCTTACATTCTCAAATAAAAACATTTTGGGCTGAAGCTTTTCTAAGAAAATTGCATAATGATAAAATAAAGTTCCTCTAGCATCCTCAAGTCCTAATCGCTTCCCTGCATACGAAAATGCCTGGCATGGGGCACCCCCAGACAACAAATCCAATTTTCCTTTTTCTATACTAAAGTATTCTTCAAGATCAAGGCACGAAATATTGGCAATATCATCATTTATAACGTTCCAATTTGGCCTATTTTTTTTAAGAGAGTCTGCTGCATCTTTATCAAATTCAATTAACCCTATCGTATCAAATCCTGCTTTTTCGACACCAAGCGCTAATCCTCCTGCTCCTGCAAACAGTTCTATAGTTGTATACATGTATCAACCGTCCTTCAATTTTTATGTTAAGCATTCCAGATATCTCGTCCAATAATCAGGACATCACACATTGATTTAAGCCTATACACATTTTACATTAATATTTCGCTAATTAAAAGAACCAATCTCGTCTATATTAATATAATTTATAATAGCTGGTGCGCAATCAAAACTGCCGTTATATCGCATTTCTCTATCTAGTACACATTTTTCGATTTTCTTTTTTAGTGTCTCAATATCATCAACACCAAAAAGAGTAAACATCTTTTTACAATACCGCTTCGACTTCATTTTTTCCCATTCCAAATTAGAATTTGAAGCATATACATAAAAAGTTGGAAACCAATAATCATCCCAATATCTTTCATTCTTAGGAAGCTCAAACGCATTAAAAACCTGATACAAGAAAATATCTGCCTCGGCAATAGCTTCCTTTGAGTATACTGGCAAATACTCTCTTTGATTACAAATGATATCCCCTAACATAGTATACTTATTTTTATATTCTGTTTTAGGCTTGTATATATCTTCTATCATTCTACTATGATATCGAAATTTCGTATAATTGTTTGCCTTTTTCTCTCCGCCAAAAATACTTGTCTCAAGAAAATATGTGTACGTAAGCAACGTATTAATCGAGTGAAAATCTTGATTATGCCTCATATATGCTACTGTACAAATAAAAAGTTCCCACAAATGTATTCTGTAAAAATCAATATCATTATCCGACCCTGAACTTGTCCCTGGTTCAAAAGTCCGAACACAAGTTAATGTATTATATAATTCCTCAAAAATTTCTGCCATTATCTCAGCATATTCTAAATCATTTTCTGCGACTGCCTCTATAAAATCAAGGAAAACATCTCGAACCGACTTAGAATTTAAGAAATTCTCAAATTCTTGTTCAGCAGTTACACCTTTAATCCAATAATTCTTCAAAACTTCAATATACGCATCCTTAAATCTTCCAATACATAACTTTCTTTTATTACTATTTACGCTTCCTCGTATCTGCTTAATCAAATCCTTTAAGGGAAAAAAATCTGTCTTTTCCTCGTCAAGCCACTCAGGTTTTTTCCCAAGAGCCGGTTTTCGAAAAAGCGGTTTTTCATATATATTGCGCAACAATTTTTCATACTCTTCCTCATACTTACTGTCATCCGACAAATCAATATAGATTCGTGTTTTAATATAAGTTGGCACATAAGCAACCCCATTTTCATCCCTTTCGGTGATAATAGGAATAAACTTTTCTTGTTTTATATTTCCATAAATTTCACTGGAAATAATAACTGTTTCATCACCAACGCCACCCGTTCGATTATTTGCTTTGTCTGCATATTGTTTGTCACACACAATAAGAACCTTTGTTATTTCGGGATCATTAACACAACGTTCCATAAAAGCGTACTTATCTTGTCCTTCTTTGAGATCCCATTTATCTAAAACCACATCCACTCCATGTGCTATTAATCTTTGCGCTAAACCCAAAACCTGCGCATCACTGCTCCATGAATATGAAATGAAAACTTTTGGTATTCTATCCTCTTGCAACTTTTTTCCTCCTCATATGCTATCCAATATCAATGAATCCAACAGGTTCTTTTCCGAATCCAAATCTGGTGTACGCCATGCCATACGCCAAATCGTACGCCAATTTAACATCAAAATACGCCAACTTGCGATATTCACATTTTAGACCTAAGCCATTGAATCCCCATAAACACTGGACTTTTCAACACTTCTGAGCCTTACTTCTCATCCACCACCTGGAAAATATAGAACTTGAGATAATAGCTCTCATCCGCAGCCCACAGGATCGGATGATCCGGTCCCTGGGTCTTGAACTCTACCTGACGGAGGCGCTTATGCGCACCATGAGAGGCCTCACGAATTGTCTTGGCGAAAAGTTCGGGATCCATGAAGTGGGAGCAAGAGCAGGTCACGAGGAAGCCGCCGTCCTTCACCAGCTTCAGGCCACGAAGGTTAATCTCACGATAGCCTTTTACGGCATTTTTGATAGAATTGCGGGACTTGGTAAATGCGGGCGGATCCAGGATCACCACATCGTATTTCTCGCCCTGTGCTTCCAGCTCCGGCAGCAGTTCAAACACATCCGCACACTGAAAGCACACGGTATTCTCCAGTCCGTTCAGTTTCGCATTTTCCGTAGCCTGATCCACAGCCAGCTTGGAAGCATCTACACCCAGGACGCTCTTAGCTCCGGCGATTCCGGCATTTAGTGCAAAAGATCCAGTATGAGTGAAGCAGTCCAGCACTTTTTTATCCTTGCAGAAACGATGAATGGCGGCACGATTGTTCTTTTGATCCAGGAAAAATCCGGTCTTCTGTCCGTCTTCCACATCTACCATGTAGTGAACGCCGTTCTCTACAATCTCCACTTTAGTATCAAACGGCTCGCCTATGAATCCCTTGTAGCGCTCCATTCCTTCCTGCAGGCGCACTTTGGCATCACTTCTCTCGTAGACACCGCGGATGGCAATGCCGTCCTCCGCCAGTACTTTCTTCAAAGCATCAATGATCACAAGCTTCCACTTATCGATTCCCAATGCCAGAGATTCCACTACCAGTACATCCGAGAATTTATCAATGACAATACCCGGCAGGAAATCCGCCTCTCCGAAGATCAGACGACAGCTGGAGGTATCGATGGTCTCCTTGCGGTAATTCCAGGCATCCCGTACCCTCTGTTCAAAAAATGCCTCATCGATCACCGTATCCTTCCTGCGCGCCAACAGACGGAGCGTGATCTTGGAATTGGTATTGATATAACCGTATCCCATGAAATAGCCGTCAAAATCATGAATGTTTACAATGTCGCCATTCTCAAACGTCCCCAGGATGGATGCGATCTCATTATCGAATACCCACATTCCCCCGGCCTTCAGTGTTCTGCCCTCTCCTTTTTTCAATGTTACCGTTGTATTGTACATAGAATTTCCTCTCTTAATTTCGTGATTTTATCGTTTTTGCAACTTTTTCTTCTATCATATTCGTTTTTTGCTTGACAATCAATGGGTTTTTATTTATTATTTTAATGTTGACGCAATTCATGTTAATATCGTCGCGTGGCTCAGTTTGGTAGAGCGCTGCGTTCGGGACGCAGAGGTCGCAAGTTCGAATCTTGTCGCGACGACGAAAAATACTCCCTCACACATGTGTGAGGGAGTATTTTTGTTCTTGCAACTATTCAAACTTACGACCTCTAACTGGTTCGGACACACCGTTCGGGCGCAGAGGGTCCACGAGGTCCGGGGGACCTCGGCCTGGACCGACCGGAGCGGAGCGGAGACCGCAAGTTCGAATCTTGTCTATCTCAATGTATTGAACTTACGTCCTCTAGCTGGCTCGAACACATCGTTCGGGCGCAGAGGGCTCGAACTCACCGTTCGGGCACAGACCGCAAATTCTCCCCAATCCCCATAATCACAAACACCGTGGAAATATTCATCACCTGCTGAAAACTGAACATATTATTCACTGTATACGCCAGCACGCAGATCCCGCAGGCTCCCACCACCATCTTGTTCTCACCGGCACGAAGGAAATCTCTGATCGCCGTAATCATCATTCCGGCATAACTGATGATTCCCAATACTCCTATATCTACCAGAATCGTCAGCCATTCATTGTGTGCATTCGTAAGCCGGCTCCCGCCAAAACGGTCATTCACCATCGTCTGCAGTCCCACACTTCCCTCGTTGGATAAAAATGCATACAGGCAATCCGGTCCCACGCCGAATATTTTATGCAGAAGATCCGCCTCCCAGAAGCATCTGGCGCCTGCTGCCCAGGTACCGCCCCGGGCACTCCCCCAACTGACATTAAACGTCAGCCATTTTGTCACATTCGGGTCTGTGATGTTGGGAGTCAACGCGCCACCGGCCAAGGTATTGATCAGCGTCAGTAATAAAACAAGCAATATCATGACCGGCACCGCAATAGCGATCCCGCAATAGATTCTATGTAACAGTTTCTCCGGGTAACTGCGCTTCAGCCGAGCTCTGTGTATCAAGCATAAAATGGTTCCTGACAGCATTGTCATAAGTATGGTTACCATCGAAAACGTCAGCAGATCCGTCATTCCTTCCAACACTAATTCCTGTGAAAACACATTCGCTTTTCGTAATATAAAGGTCAACAGACATGCCCCGGAGAACATCGTCATCTCCTGCCAGAACACTTCCATCCTCCCGCTGTCTCTCACAGACATCCCGAATAATACGAACATGACCACCGCGAAGGTTACAATGCCGCTGCTGCTTCCCTGCGTCGCCAGCGAGGCGAAACCGATCGTCACATATGCCATCAGCAGCAGCTTTTTCCAGGTCATTTTCTCTTCCATCCGCCACAGCAGATACACACCGCCGAACAATATCGTCACCAGATAGCCGCAATACCAGTTGATATTCCCTATCGTCGAGATAAAAGAGGTATTTACGAACTGCGGATCTATGGGAAACAGGCAGAACTTATTCACATATCCCAGAGAAAAAACACACGCAGACACCGGCAATACCAGTGCCGGGATCCAGCTCTTCCACTGCCACATGCGGGAGATCATAAAATACACGATCACCGCTCCCAGCTGCGTCCACATTCCCATCCGCCAGGATGCTGTCCCCCACAGTGCTTCTTCCCGGTAGTTCGTAAACAAATACGACAGTACTACCGCGATCCCATATAACGCCGCGAATTTATCCGTACTGCTCAGGTTCCTCCACAATCTCCCCGGCAATTCCCTGATCCCCGGCAGCTCCTTTGCACGGATCGCCGTAATGAGACGAAAAGCCGCCCACAGGATAAATACCGGAAGCAATGCCTTTCCTCCGTAGGTCATGGTCTTTCTGAAAAAGATCTCCTTCTCCGTTCCGATCTGTGCATAGCCTTTATTATAAAGCGGCAATACCACCAGTACCGCACACATATATACACTGATCACAATATCACACAAAAAGCCATTGAAACTGCAAAGCGTCTCCTCCACAGATTCCGTTTTCTTTTTTCCGGTCGTATGTTTTGCCATAATCATGCCCTTCCAAAGCATCCTTCAGTAATAGGACTATCACTTTTATGATAGCTTTCCGGACTTCTTTCGTCAATCTTTTCTCAGGAGCGATCCTCTCCGTTTTTCTGCCGGTCAGACATCTTAGACAGGCTATGATACGTCTCGTAGATCAGCACAAATCCCAACGGTCCCTTGATGATCCCCCAGACGCCGAACAGCCGGATCCCGGCATACAGTGACACCAATACAGCAATGGGAGATACTCCTATTTTCCTGCCGATGAGACGGGGCTCCAGTATCTCCCGCAGGAAAATACATACCACATACAGCACACCGCAAATAAGCGCTCTACCGAAGCTTCCCTCCAATAGCTGCCAGATTGCGAGCGGCACCAGCACCACCCCCGTGCCGATAAAAGGCAGTGCATCCAGAATCCCCGCCAGGATCCCCCACAGCACTCCATGCGTTATCCCCGCGATCCCTAACGTCGCCGCTGCCGTCAGTGCGATCGCCGACATGATGATCCCCTGTGCTTTTACAAAGGTAGCGATATAGCGGACGATCCCGCAGATCACCTCTAGCAGCACATGACAGGACTCCTGATCCAGCAGATGGTTCATGATCCCATCATAGTCTTTCGCCAACAGTACCGACGCAATGAGAAATGTCACAAGGAATCCTCCCAGCTCCGCAAACCACCGCACATACTGCATGGACTGCGACAGCATCCCCGGCAGAATATTTTCCTCCAGCGAATCCAGTCCCTCCTGCAGTCTGCCGCTGACCGTATTTTCCAGATAGGAAGCGTCCACACCAATGATCTCTCCCACACCGTGGCATAGATCCCGTACCATCGCCAGCCACTCCTGCTCCCTCGCATCCATACTCCGGATCCACACCGGCAGACTTCCCAGCACCCAGGAACTCAATACCCATAACAATACAGCCAACAGCAGTGTCGCCAGAATCAGAAGCACTATGGCGCTTAAGGGTCTTGGAAAATGCAGTTTGCGGTTCATCCGTTTCATCATCGGTCCGAATATCGTGACGAACAGCATTGCCAGCAGCACCGGTGCCAGAAGGGGTGTCAGATATTGCAGAAAAAAATAGACTGCTCCCGTCACCGCAAGCAGTACTATCATCTTTTTTCCTATAATGTTTTTACCGAATTCTCCCCAGTCCATTCCGCACACTCCCTTTTTGGGATTAGTGTACTCTGAGAGACTTTTTTTATCCCCTTTTGGAGATTCCGGTTTCATTTTCTGTGAGTTTTTTCAATTCCTCCATCGCAAAACCCGCAAATGCCGGATTCTTCGGCACTACCCGGAATCCCATCTTTTTCCCGGAAACGGGATGGACAAGCTCCAGAGAATACGCGCATAGTGCTACGCCGCGATACTTCTGCGCAGGCATCGCCTCTTTTAGCGCTGCCGTTCCATACTTCGTATCTCCAAACAGTGGAAATCCCGCATGTGCGAACTGCACCCGGATCTGATGAAACCGTCCGGTCCCGATCGTTACATCTGCAAGCGCAAGCGGAGAGGGGGCGTTGATCTCTTCCAAAATGCGATAGTGCAGCGCGGCAATCTTCGCATCTGCAAATTCCTGTTCCCTGCCGGTCACTGCCACCGCCATATTACCTTCCTTGCGAAGGTAATCCACAAGACCCCCCTCCGCGCAGTCAGGATATCCACAGAGTACTGCATAATAATGTTTGTTCAGCGCACCTTCTGTTAATTGCTTCGACAATGACGCTGCTGCCTTTTTGTCTTTGGCAAATACCAACAGTCCTTCCACCGGCTGGTCCAGTCTGTGGACTATGCCCAGATACGGCTCTCCTTTTCCCTGTCTCCCCGCGTCGGGAAGCTTTGCAAGATAGGATTTCAACTCGCTGACCACATCCGCCTGTCCGATTCCGGCGGACTGCACCGCCAGTCCTGCCTGTTTGCGGATGACCAGTATGCTGTTATCTTCATATAATATTTCCGTTTTCATAACCTATTCCTCTGTCATCCCCCTAACCGTTGTTCCGGATGTTAATCTATACCGTTGCATCTCTATCGCCTAATCACTTTCTCAGTCCTTTAGGATAATGATTTTTCATGATGCCACCTGCCAGTTTCCCCCAGCCAAGGCTACAACCGTCCACGCAGATCAGATACCAGCCCTTCTCGCCTTCCGCGGAGAAAGTCTGTCCCTTCAGATAAGCCGCGGCTTCCTCCACAGACAGCTTCCACACATGCTTCACATCCTCCGGACGCAGTGCCAGTGCTAACGCGTGCGCCGGTTCAAAACGGTTCTTTTTCAATGTGCCCAGATGAAGTCCCGGGCGCAATACCTTCAGTCCTTTCACCGCGGGCATTCTCTCCGGCATGCGGTACAGGTTATCGCCAAATGCCAGAAAGCCTTCTCCGGCAGTGCATAGTCCTGCTCTGATCGTCTGCTCTTCCGAAAAGGTCTCTTTTGCGAAGTTAAAATACTCTGCCCAGTCTTTTGTCAGATTCTTCGCCGGAATTCCCTTCTCTGGTCCGGTGGCACTCACCGGCTGATATCCTTCCGGAAGCTTTCCCTTTTTCTGTAATACTGCGGCATAATGCCCCTCGCCACGTAACTTATGGGGCCACAGACGTAAAGTCCCCGTAATGCCGGGTGCCGGATTCTCTACACAACCGGGAATACCGTCGCAGCCTTCCGGGATCCCCAGTTCCTTTTTATCGATGGGGACAATCTCGAATTCCTCATGCTTTGCCAGGAAACGGCTGATGCTTCCCTCATTTTCCGCAGGTGCAAAGGTGCAGGTAGAATATACCAGTCTGCCTCCCGGGACTAACATCCGTGCCGCACACTCCAGGATCCCGTCCTGTCTGTCTGCACATAACTGCACATTTTCGGGGCTCCATTCCTCACAGGCCACTTCATTCTTCCGGAACATTCCCTCTCCGGAGCAGGGTGCATCCACCAGGATCCGGTCAAAATATTCCTCGAAAATATCCGCCAGGTGCTCCGGCGTCTCATTCAATACACAGGCGTTGCGGATGCCCATGCGCTCTACGTTCTCTGACAGTATTTTCGCCCTCGCCGGATGGATCTCATTCGTGACAAGCAGTCCCTCTCCCTCCATCGCTGATGCGATCTGGGTACTTTTCCCTCCGGGAGCAGCACATAGATCGAGGATCCGCTCTCCGGGACGAGGTGACAGTAGTGTCACAGGTGCCATGGCACTGGGTTCCTGGATATAATAAAGTCCCGCTTCATGCCAGGGATGCTTTCCCGGCTGGTCCTCTTTGGTATAGTAATATCCGTTCTCCGCCCAGGGAACCGGCTGCAACTGAAAAGTCTGCTTTACTTTTTCTATTATGACATGCATGTCATCCTTTTTTAACGGATTCAGACGCAATGCCTGATATTTTTCATGCTCAAAGCTTGCCAGGAACTCTTCATATTCCGATCCCAAAAGTCCCTGCATTCTCTCTGTAAATGACTGCGGAAGCATAGGTTTCCTCCATCTCTGTCCTCTATTCCGAACTCTGTTCCCATTAACTGTATCACAGCTCCTATCCGCGGGCAATCATTTCTTGCCAAGCTACACAGACACAATTATAATATTTGTTGTAAGTGCTTGTTTTTTAGTTTTAAAAGGTAACCCATTGTTTGTATTTTCATTCGTTGATTCTCGAACTCGAATAAGAAAAGAGGTTATTATGTCTATTTTTAAAAAAACGCTCAGCTGTGCCGTACTGGCAGCCTTAGGCACCTGTGCTCTCGCCGGCTGCGGCAGACACGATACGCCGAATGAAGCCGCAGCATCTGCTTCCCCCGAAGCGTCTGCTGCCATCACGGAAACCATCTCCGAAAGTACCGCTTCCTCTGAACAAACATCGTCCTCCGAAGCATCCGGGGCACAGCCCGCTGAAACCGAACCAGCAGTTTCCGAGGCGCCCTCTGTCGATGACTCCACTCCTTACGGACAGCACGGCGCTCTCCATGTGGAGAACGGGAAGCTGACCGGTGCAGACGGAAACACTGTCCAGCTCTACGGTATGTCCACCCACGGTATTGCCTGGTTCCCCCAGTATATTAATTATGATTCCTTCCGTACCCTGCGGGACGACTGGAATACCAACTGTATCCGCCTCGCCATGTATACAGCGGAGTACGGCGGTTATTGTGCCGGCGGTGATAAGGAACAGCTGAAGCAGCTGGTAAGAGACGGTGTATCCTACGCCACAGAGCTTGGAATGTACGTGATCGTAGACTGGCATATTTTAAGTGATTGTGACCCGAATCAGAACAAAGATGAGGCAATCGCCTTTTTCCGGGAAATGTCGGAAGCTTTTGCCGACAATGACAATGTGCTCTATGAGATCTGTAATGAGCCCAACAGCGGTACCTCCTGGGACAGCATCAAGTCCTATGCCGAGGAAGTCATCCCGGTGATCCGGGAACAGAAGCCGGATGCCGTCATCCTCGTAGGAACTCCTACCTGGAGCCAGGAGATCGACAAAGCAGCAGCTTCCCCGCTTACCTTTGATAATGTAATGTATACCCTGCATTTTTACGCAGGCACCCACAAAGATGACCTGCGTAACCGCTTAGAGACCTGCGCACAGAACAATCTTCCGGTCTTCGTCAGCGAATTCGGCATGTGCGACGCTTCCGGCAATGGTGCCAACGATTTCGATTCCACGACCAAGTGGCTGGATCTGCTGAACAAATATCAGATCAGCTTCTGCTGCTGGAATCTGGCGAACAAGGACGAAAGCAGCAGTGTCTTCAAGGCTGCCAGCACGGCTCTCTCCGACTGGACCGATGAGGACTTCAATGAATCCGGACGGTGGATCCGTAATTACTTCCGCAAAATGCCGCAGAAATAATTCCCGATCCCGCCCTCAGAACTTCCTGCTTACAAATTCGTACGATTGCACTACATTAATTCTTCGTCATAGACTGCCCTGCCACCGCCGATGAATTTCGGTCTGGTACGGGCGCATACCACATGGGCGTCTCCGATCTGTCCGGTCCGGAGACGCACCGGTACTGCCACATCTCTCAAATGCATTCCGATCAACGTATCCCCGATATCCATTCCCGCTGCCGCCTGAATATGTTCTACTGCCACCGGATGTTCAAATGCTTTATACGCTGCCGTAGCGAAGGATCCTCCCGCCTTGGGCTGGGGAACCACATTGACCATGGGATAACCGTATTTTACGGCTGCCTCTTTTTCCAGGATCAGCGCGCGGTTCAGGTGTTCACAGCACTGGGCTGCCAGATAGACACCTGCTTCCTGCGTTGCCTGATAGATTCCGCCGAAGACCACCTCTGCCAGCTCCGGGCTGGAATAAGTACCGATGGATGCGCCTCCCACCTCGCTGGTGGAACACCCTACTACAAACAGTTCTCCCGCCTCCGGCTTAGCTTTCTCCAGGATCTCCCTGGCTGCGGAATATGCCTCCTCTGCAATGATTGTCATATCTTCTGTCATGACGAATACCTCCCAGATTTTTTAGTTATTGCCATCTTTTCTGCCTTTTCCGGCAGACAGACTGCTTTCTATAGTTACAGCAGACAGTTTTCCAATACCAATATCATTAAAAAAGCCATATTTGCTATGGTAAACCATCCAAAATACTTCTTTTTCTCTCCCGGAATCTGTCTGACCACTTGTTTATAAGAGATCAGACTGGCCATGGATGCGATCATCGTCCCCAGACCTCCCAGATTCGTGCCGATGATCAGTGCCGTGATATTTTCCGTAAATCCAGATAATAAAAGGGCTGCCGGAACATTGCTGATCAACTGGCTGGCAATCACGGCCGTCATGACTTCCCTGCCTCTGATAATCTTCTGCAGAAAATCACAGAATGCAGGCATTCTTCCCATATTTCCTATAAAAATAAAGAAGCCCACAAATGTTAGCAAAAGAGAATAATCCACTTTTATAATAGTTCCACGATCTAAAAGAAGAACCGCCAATGCCACAGTCACCAATGTCACCGGATAAGGAATCAAATGAGCCACAGTCAGCAGACACAACACAAATAACAGCAAATATGCCGGAAGTAAATATTTCTTTTGTTCCAGCTTCTCATCTTCTGTCAGCAAAACTTCTGCTCCCCGAACTTCGATTCTGCTTCGTTTTGCCACAATTACCCCACAGATCACCAGTAAAAGCAGTGACACCAGAGAATAAGGCAGCATCAAAAGTATAAATGTTCCTGCGGACATCTGTGTTTTCCCATATAAATACAGATTCTGCGGATTTCCGATCGGCGTCAGCATACTTCCCAGATTGGCAGCTACCGTCTGCAGAACGATCACTGGCACTGCCAGTTTTTTCACAGCTTCTTCGCCTGTCAGCCGCAGCACAATGAAGGTAAACGGTACAAACGTGATCAATGACACATCATTAGTGATGATCATACTGAAAAAGAAACACAAAAGTACCAATACCTCTACCAACTGTATAGTATTCTGTGTATGCAGCAACAGCGTTTTTGCAATATTACGGAAAACACCCAGCTTCTGTAATCCTGCCATCACCGTCATCAGGCAGAAAAGAATCGAAAGCGTGCGGAAATCAATATATCCTGCATATTCTCTGTCCGGCGGAGTCATCACCGCAGACACTATTGCTAAAAAGACAGCTACAGTCAGAACCGTCTCTCTTTTTAGAAATTCACTCAGTTTTCTCTTTAGTTTCATACTCATTTGTTCCTTTGCGTTGTATCTCACAAAAAATTTTTGCAGGAATATAGTAAAATTAAGAATATTTTCTACGGAGCATGCTATGTCTGTTCTGCCCTCATTGCTCTTCGGTATCTCCGCCAGTCTGGATGCACTTCTGGTAGGCTGCGCACTGGGACTGCAGAAGGTCCCTCTTCCTGCAAAACATAATCTGCTGATCAGCGCAGTCACTCTCATCGGTACTGTGATCTCTATAAGCCTCGGTAACCTTTTACTGCCTCTGATCCCCAGTGAGATCGCAACCCGGACCGGAAGCAGTATCCTGATCCTGTTCGGGCTCTACTATGCCGGAAAATGGCTGGTTTCCAGATGGCGTTGCAGTTCTTCAGATAACAGCAGCCTATGCCGGGAGAAGAAAAAATTTGCCGAACATCGGAATCTGACTCTCCCACAGACGCTGGCTCTGGGCTGTGCCCTCTCCATGAATAATATCGGTATCGGCTTCTCCGCCAGCATTACCGGACTTCCTTTTCTGCCTGCCTCGATATCCACCTTTTTCTGTTCCTTCGGATTCCTGACACTGGGGAGCCGCCTGGGACGTTCCGTCCTCCTGCAGCAGGTCGGAGAATATGCCGATCCCATCTCCGGGCTCTTATTGATCCTGTTAGGTCTGTGGCAATTATATCACTGATGGACTGAATAGTTACCAAAATAATGGGGAATCTATCTGAATAATACAATATACCCACCGGGCAGTCTATGCAATCATTATATCATTATTCAGAAAGGATTCCCTTTTTATGACACAAAACAATTCATTATCCACAGAACTTTCCCAAAATATTGATCTTCTCCACCGATTGCTTCCTCTGGGTAAAAGCTTTGACCTGATCACACGCGATCTCCGGTTGGGGGAAACTCCGGCATTTTGGCTGGGGATCAATGGTTTCTGCAATACCGAGATCCTCCAGCAGATCTTCTCCGACCTGCAGGATCCTCACTATACACTGGATTCCGAGATCCGCGATCTCCCCGGCTATGTGCAGAGCAGGCTCGGCTATGCACAGGTATCGTTGACCTCCTCTGTGGATGATATCCTGCAAAATCTCTTAAGTGGGCCTTCCATCCTCCTGGTGAACGGCTTCGATCAGGCGGTGATCATTGACGTCCGTACCTATCCCGTCCGCAGTATCTCCGAGCCCGATACCGAACGGAGCACCCGGGGTGCCCGGGACGGCTTCGTGGAGACACTTTTATTCAATACAAATCTTATCCGCCGCCGGGTGCGTTCTGCGAAACTGACCTTCTCCATCTGCACCCTGGGAACAGAGAGCCGCACCGATGTAGCGATCGCCTATCTGGCAGACCAGGTTAACGAGGAGTTATTAGAGGCTCTGAAGCAAAAACTCTCCCGGTTACAGATCACTTCGCTGACTATGGGCAGCAAAAGCTTAGAAGAACTTCTGATTCATAAAAGATGGTGGAATCCCCTGCCCAGCATCCAGCTGACAGAGCGTCCCGATGTGGCATGCAGCTACCTGTGCGAAGGACACATTCTGCTCATCGTGGACAATTCTCCCGCCGTTTTGCTGCTTCCCGGTACGATCTTCCAGTTTACCCAGAGTCCGGAAGACTATTACAACAATCCCCTGACCGGAACTTATTTCCGCATGATACGCTTCCTGTGCATTCCGGTGAGTCTTCTGCTTCTGCCGGTATTTTTACTTCTCTCCGCCTATTATCCCGAGATCACCGCCTCACTGCAGCTCACACCTGTCAGCGATCTGTCACCCTTCCGCCTTTTTTTCTATGTCCTGGCAGTGGAGTTTCTCTTAGACCTCTTCAAATACTCTGCCGCACTTAGTTCCAGCCGTGTCTCCGGTGCACTGTCTATTGTAGGAGGATTGTTAATTGGTGACATTGCTGTCAGCCTTAACTGGGCGTCTACCGAAGTCCTCTTCTATGCCGCCGTCACCATGTTGGCGAATCTGTCCCTCTCAAGTATAGAATTCGCCGATGCCCTGCGGATCTATCGAATTCTCCTGGTGGTCACCACCGGATTATGGGGTCTGCCCGGCTTTATTATCGGTCTGACGCTTGTGTCACTCTCTATGATTACCACACCGACCTTCGCAGGCTTCAGTTACTTCTGGCCCCTCTTCCCCTTTAACGGACCTGCACTGAAAAGCCTCCTCTTCCGCCGCCCCACCTATAAGGCACAGCCCAGTAAAGTCTGGTCCCGGGGACATGTGCATACAAAATAAAACTCCTATACGGAGCGCGAGACATCGAGAACATACGGTACCTTGTTACTTACTAATCATTTCAGACGGATTTGTACTATCTTAGCCTTGAGGATCAAGCGCGAGACGGCGCACGAGGTCCGGGGGACCTCGGCCTGCGCGGACCGGAGCGGAGCGTAGACATCGAACTTTCAGACTGTAGACAAAGCTCCTTCCTTTGAGGGAGCTTTTCTTGTGTCATGACTGCAAAAATTATGTACTTACAAGCATATAAGAAGTAGTGAAAATGCCGTATTTACGGGACTTTTCACTACTTTTTTGGTATAATGAAAGTATCAAAATAAAGGCGGTGTTTCCTATGATGACACAGAATGCAGATAAGAAAAGAGAACAGATTAGATGTTCTGCATGGATGACCTTGTTCCGCAGGATCATCTGCTGCGCCTGATTGACCAGGCAATCGACTGGAGTTTTATCTATGATCTTGTGATCGATAAATACAGTGCAGACAATGGCCGCCCCAGCATGGATCACAGCAAAAAGATGCGGAAACGGATTGCAGATGAGGAAGCACTGTTCTTCGAAGAGCAGTTAAAGAAGGAAATCAATGAAGACAGGGAAGCGCATGGGAAAAAGCCTCTGAAAGAAAAGAAGGAAGATCCCAAAGATCCCCCCTCCTGTGGTGGCAGCAAATGTTTTTGCGTATTCCGTGCAGACAGCCTGTGACAAAAACGGATGGATTCTGGGTTATAGTGTAAATCCCGGCAACCAGCATGACAGCCGGACATTTAAATCCCTGTATGATAAGATAAAAGACATTGGCATTCAGACACTGGTAGCCGATGCAGGATACAAAACACCAGCGATAGCAAAGTTACTTCTGGATGATGGTATCACACCGCTTCTACCGTATAAACGCCCCATGACCAAAGATGGTTTTTTCAAAAAAGCGAGTATGTGTATGATGAATATTTTGACTGCTATGTATGCCCGAATGATCAGGTGCTGGCTTATCATACGACGAACCGTTCCGGATACCGGGAATACAAGAGCTGCGGAATCGTCTGTGAAGGATGTCCATATCTGAAGCAGTGCACAGAAAGCAGGGATCATGTGAAGGTAGTGACCCGGCATATCTGGGAGCCGTACATGGAAAAGTGTGAGGATATCCGGCATACGATTGGGATGAAGGAAATGTATGCGCAACGGAAAGAGACCGTAGAGCGCCTCTTCGGAACAGCAAAAGAAAACCACGGATTCCGCTATACACAGATGATAGGAAAAGCCCGGATGGAAATGAAAGTCGGGCTTACGTTTGCCTGCATGAATCTGAAAAAACTGGCAAAGATGATAGCCAGGAAGGGAAAAAGGGGAGCCCAAAAGTGTTTATTATTGATCAAGTACACACTTTTTGAACCGAAAACAAGAAAAACGCTTCTGGAGTGCTGACCAAAAGCGTTTTGTCTACAGTCTGAAAACTAGATCTGGAACTGATGCATCAGCTGTAACATAGTATGTACCTGTGCGGACTGTTCTTCGCTGACAGCGGCGGTCTCCTGAGAAGATGCGGAGTTGTTGTCCACGATTCCGGCCACATGAGCGATGTTTTCATCGATCTGCTGGACGCTGGACACTTCAGCCTGAAGGGCCTGTGCCATATCAACCATACGCTTGGTAGATGCCTCGGCTTCTTCCATTACCTGATCCATGCTGGCTTCGGTTTCTTCTGCAATGGCGATTCCCTTGTTGACAGCATCGATAGTGCTCTCGATCAGCTTTGTGGTCTCTCCGGCAGCCTCGGTGGACTGTTCCGCCAGATTCTTGACCTGCTCGGCTACGACAGCAAATCCGCGGCCTGCTTCTCCGGCACGGGCAGCCTCGATGGAGGCATTCAGTGACAGGAGGTTGGTCTGGGAAGCGATATCCTCAATGACCTGAATGATAGAACGAATCTCCTCGGAACATTTACTGATCTCACCGATTGCGACTTTCAGTTCCTGCATCTTGGCATTGCCATCAGCAACCGTCTGTGCGGACTGCTTGGAGATATCTGCGGTCTCCTGTGCAACTCTGGCTTTTTCTTCAATACTCTTTGCCATAGCGTCGATCATCTGGGATGCTTCGGAAATCTTGGAGGCCTGTGCGGTACAGCCTTCTGCCAGATCGGTAGCTGCCTGTGCCAGTTGCTCGGAACCACCATCGATCTCCTGTGCGCTGACCTGAATGGTGGACAGTGTCTTCTTCATATCGGCAATGATCTTCACCATGGAATCCTTGATCTGTACAAAGTCACCGACATATTCTTCCGTAGGCTCTACACGGTAATTGCCCTGACCCATCTGACCTAAGATCTCGGAAATCTCGGTGATCATCTTGGTAAAGTTGTCGTTCATGAAATGAACGGCCTGCACCATGATGCCGACTTCACTGTCATCCTCCGGCAGATCCAGACGGCTGTCAAAATGTCCCTGCGCAAGTACTTTCATCTGCTCGGATACTTTTACAATGGGAATCAGCAGTTCCTGTTTTGCAAAGGTCAGTGTGGTGACAATCTTGCGGGCAATGGTAAGGAAGCAGAGAATGAAAATCACCATGGTAGTGATCATTATCAGATTCAGAGTATTTTGCTTCTGAACCATACGTGCCTGGATATCATTGATACAATTATCTGTGGTTGCAGTGATCTCCTGTACGGTAGATTCATATTCCTCACCAAATACATAAGAAATAGCTGCTTGTGTATCTCCGGAACCGGCCTTATCCATGGCTTCTTCTTCCAGAGGAACCAGACCGTTGGACATTTCAGCAATATGGTTTAACTGTGCCCATTCATTGTCGGTCAGACCGTCTTTCTGAAGACCTTCCCAGGCAATGTCACGATTTTTGTCCTCGTTTAATTCCTTCATATAATTGTCATAGTAGGTCTGGTCTCCGGTGACTGCGTAAGACTGTACGGCAGCGGTCAGCGTCTTGGAACCCAGACGATACTGGTTCAGATACATGGTAGCTTCCAGCTGCTGGGAATTGATCCGGCTCAGATACATGTTGGATCCGATGAACAGGATCAGCATAACGATGCTGATGATCAGTATCCGATAGGTTGATCTTGTGTTTTGCTGCAGCATGGCAGACTGACTGGTTACTTTGCTTTGCTTTTTCATTTGAAATATAACCTCTTTTCTGTAATACATGGTGAACTGATGTGTTACGAAAATTCTTTTCCTACAGTATACTACAATTATCGGAATTATACAAATTTTGCACCTTAAAAATACAGCAAAAACGCGTAAAATTATTTATACGAACCATCAGTGACGACTTGCGCCCTATACAGGAAGATGGTACTATAAAAAGTAAGAGGCATGATTCGGAAAAGAGAAGATAACGGTAAAAATAACGATAAATAAACAGACTGTAGACAAAGCTCCCTCACAGGAAGGAGCTTTGTCTACAGTCTAAAAGAACGATACCGATTTGGTATCGTTTTTTTCAAGCGCGAGACGGGGATCGAACCCGCGACCCCCTCCTTGGCAAGGAGGTGCTCCACCGCTGAGCCACTCGCGCATATTGTACAGGTCAAAACCTGTATCTTGAAGGTATGAAATTAATTGTATCGGCATTCATCCGCAATCTTATGAATGTCTGCTGTATCTCACAGCAAAGATTATATTACATGATGAATGCCAAACTGTCAAGCAAATTATTGAAATTTTTCGTAAAATTTGTAATATAATTATTTATCCGTAGTCAGATGGCTGTACTCACCCTTGCGGTTATAGGAATCTGTCAGATAGCTTTCATCCGTGAGAATGCACTCGATCTCCTGATCATCCTGCTTATACTGACTTCTCTTCCGCAAGTCTTCTTTCGTTTGCTGTTGTTTCGTCTGCAAAAAATCGCCTGTATGGGATCCCAGAAATCGACCCGGCAGCCGTTCCATCAACTTTCTCGCTACCTTCTGTACCTGATAACGCACCCTCTGAAAAGGATTCGCCGGCATAGCATCCTTTGCTTCCACAGGTCGGAAATACGTATGGGTAGCTGCAGTCTCCACTGCTGCCCTGTTCATTGTGGTCTTTACTCCTACAGAATTCCCGGTGACCAACGTCTCCTGCCCTGCAATATGATTTCCACTGCCATTTTGTGAAGTGATCGCATCATTAGCTTCCTTGCTCTCTCCCCAGATTTTCTGTAAGAGCTGCTTTCCGCTATTCCCGATCTTCTGCACCCAGGACATCATATTTTCATTGGAAGTATCCTGCAGGATTTCCGTTGCTGTCTGCGCCGTCTGACTGTCTGCCATTTTATTCGCCATGCTACCTGTATCCGTCTGAGCCGCATGCTCATGAAGACATTCCGTTACCTGATGAGAATATGTGTCATGTCCGCTTCCTACTCCGCCGATCTGCATATAAACCTCCGTTCCTATTCCTAGGTCTACCTGTTCTATCATGTATATCGGAGGTATTCACTTTTTTATTCAGTCTGCCGGGGCACCTTGTTATAATCAGTCATCCGCATGCATCTCGTTCACGTACTCATCAACATTGCATCCTTCTGCTTAGACAAGATCTTTTGAAAGTCAAACCTAATTTTGGGTTTTATGAAATTGTTCCAGGTCAAAAAATGCTGCTTCTTTTATCTTGACACGGGAACATATGTTTTCTACAATTATTGTAGTGCAGCTCTACAAATTTGATTGGAGGGAGACATCTCATGGGTTATTTTCCAAATGTATTTAAATCATTACGAATAAAAGCGGATTAACTCAACAACAAATGGCTAAAAACTGGGATTGTCCGTGCTCGAGTTGATATAGTTGCACCGGTGCAATTACAGTGAAGATTCATTTCTGGTGTGTTGGTGTGCGATACAAGTGTCATGATAATCTAAAAAATATATACGAAAATTATGGAGGAGAGCATATGAAATTAAATGCAAATGGAACTGAAATATCTTTAATTACTGATACCAAATCAAATGAAGATTACATTTCTTTAACAGACATAGCGAAATACAGAAATCCAGATGATCCATCTGGTGTTATTGCGAATTGGCTGCGAAACAGAAACACAATAGAATATCTTGGTTTATGGGAAAAAATGAATAACCCGAATTTTAACCCCCTCGAATTCGAGGGGTTTAAAAACGATGCTGGATTGAATTCATTTACACTATCTCCACAAAAGTGGATAGTTTCTACAAATGCTATTGGAATCATTTCAAGACCCGGACGATACGGTGGAACTTTCGCTCACACTGATATTGCTTTTGAATTTGCCTCCTGGGTTTCTCCGGAATTTAAATTATATGTCATCAAAGATTATCAACGTCTAAAATCAGATGAAGCACACCGTCTGGAAATTGGATGGGATACTAAGCGTGAATTGTCAAAAATTAATTATCGAATACATACAGATGCTATCAAAGAGTTTTTGATTACACCAGAATTGACCAAACAAGAACAAAGCTATAAATATGCAACAGAGGCCGATATCTTAAACGTAGCTATTTTCGGAAAAACAGCAAAGCAATGGCGAGAAGAAACAGGATTTAAGAGGGGAAATATGCGTGATTTCGCTAGTGTTGAGCAACTCATCGTGCTGGTTAACTTAGAAAGTATGAATGCAGACTTGATACATCAGGGATTATCTACCCAAGATCGTTTGAAAAAGCTTCGTAGCGTCGCATATTATCAGCTTAACTCTCTGTATAATAGCAGTGCTGCTAATAAATTAAAAAGCACTATTCAAAATCAAATTAAGCAAAAATAATTAAAAACCCTTGAAAAATCAAGGGTTTTTAAAAGCGGGTGATGGGAATCGAACCCACGTATCCAGCTTGGAAGGCTGGTGTTCTA
>ERZ1034626.384-NODE-384-length-32454-cov-30.817155_pt1 | contig 32454 bp, 29 predicted proteins | sample MGYA00520652_ERZ1034626 | MGnify/ENA primary metagenome ERZ1034626 (study PRJEB33766, sample SAMN09781765) | gut metagenome | biome: gut microbiome | host: Homo sapiens | place: Madagascar | study: EMG produced TPA metagenomics assembly of the PRJNA485056 data... | reverse complement strand
TTGTATGGAGTTCTGAAGGTACAGAAAGAAAAGACCGATACGGTCTTTTTTTTGTTATGGCGACGAGGAAAATGCACGCATTTATGCGGTGCATTTGACGACCGCTAATCAGAGCAAGATGCGCAGAGCGCAACTTGTCTCTGTATCATATTATATATGTGACAGAGGGACACTCCTTGTGACAAAAGCGTCCCCGAAGGAGCGCTATGGAACAACAACACCAGATACATACAATTGCACCAGTGTATAATGAAGCGTCTCGTATTCTGATACTGGGAAGCTTTCCTTCTGTGAAGTCAAGAGAAGCAGGATTTTTCTATGGACATCTGCAGAATCGTTTCTGGAAAGTGCTTGCGAATGTATTTCAGACGGAGGTGCCAGGTACGATTGCGGAGAAGAAAACATTTTTGCTGGAACATAGGGTTGCAGTCTGGGATGTAATCGGACAGTGCGAGATTGCAGGGTCTTCGGATAGTTCAATCCGTAATGTAGTTCCGAATCCGATTCAGGAAATTCTGGATGCGACGAAAGTAGAGCAGATTTTTGTAAACGGGAAAAAAGCAGAACAACTTTATAAGCGATATATTTATCCGGAAACAAAAAGAAATGCCCTCTGCCTGCCATCTACCAGCCCGGCAAATGCAAGCTGGAATCTGGAGAAGCTGACAGAGGCATGGAAAATTATATTAGGATGATGTGAAAGTCTTGATCATAATTTTAATCAGTAGAAATGCTGCGTCAGAGATGGAGTCACTTGTCTCATGCGGCAATTTCTTTTTCGTCTGAATGATTGTGCGGATATCTTTTAATTTTAATGTAAGAAAATCATCGACTGTTTCAATTCCGGCGGCATCCAGAATCTGAAAAACAGCTTCTACAATTTCTTTTCGTTTGTCCCTTGGGATTAGCGCAATCCATTCGCGGATTGCCTGATTTGCAAGTACACTTTGATTGGCAGGTGTAATTGCGTGAACAAAATGATTTCCAAGTACTTCCCAGGACATGGCATCATGTTGCTTCAGACCTTTATTTTCACTTTTAATAACGATGTAGTCCTCTTGATGTTCAAATAATCGTCCTACAACCGAGGATTCCGGTACAATTGTTGTGATGACAGGTAACAGATTCTGATATGCCGTACTCATAACGACATCCCTTGAGAATCCCGGACCATCATTGTTGTAGATAGCAATGATTCGATCACGCAATGATTTTTCACAGTACATTCCAGCGTAGATGGCGAAATTTCCACCTTTGGAATGACCTCCCAGACGAAGCGGCATAGACAGATCTGTAAAGGTGTTCAGATACGCAAGAGCTTTTTCTTGTCCTGGTGTCTGTTTTAGATAAAGCATATTGAAATCTTCGTGCCAGCCGACAAGCGTTGCATCTGTGCCAGAAAACGCAATATAGATGCTGTTATCATCCAACTGAATTGTGATAGCGGAAAATTGTGATTGCTCCTGCTCACTGATATCGTTGACATATCGCGATAATTTTGCATTCTTAAAACGATTACTCTTAGCCATTTCCTTGAGAACAAATATAGCATTTTTTGTCATGGATACATGATCAAGTAAATCCTGCTCATTGTTTTGCTTGAAAAAGTTCTTCGATGCGTCAAGCAGGGAGATGGCGTGTGCTGCGTTATCAGATACAATATTATTAAGTTCTACATAGACTAATTGTGATAGAATCAGATTGTCAATTTCATTAAATGGATCCTGTGAAAAAGTCAGGTCTCCACGCCATTTTATATAATCAATGATATTACTCATGAAATACCCCCTTTTTATGGATTCTTTCATAAAATAAATTAAAGATATTGTACCATATATGGATGGAAATTATAGAGATAAATAAAAATTTAATAGAAAATTCATTATTTTTTTGCGTGGGATGTTTTTTGTACACATAAAAAGTTAAGATGGGTACAACAAGGTGAGATTTCAATAAAAGAAAGGAAGCGCAGAAATATGAAACAATATGTAAATGGCAATAAAATTATAGAAGGAATCTACGTATGCAGTGCTGTGACAGGTGGTATGGTTGTTATCTCTATGCCTTTAGTTGGAGTGCTGTTGTTAGTAATCGCATTTTTAGCAAGACGTCTTGTAAAGCAGGCAAATATGGAAGACGAATATATGACTGAACCTAAGGTAAATAAGGTGACTGCCTGTAAGATACATGCAAACCGGGCAACTATGGCAGAAAATAAAGAAACAGTATCGCGCAAGAGTGAACGTATAAAGAAGGCAGCATAAGAATAATCCGTTGGAAAATGGCGCTACATTCGTGTCATTTGAACGGAGAATTGATTGACAAAAGAACTCATGTTCGATAATATGTCTATATATGACAGATATTGAATGTATGGATAGATTGGAGATTGGATATGAAGTTCCCCGATAAAATTACAGAAGAACAACAGAAAATTATACAGGCAACGGAAGGGTATATTCGTGTAGCGGCGGTGCCTGGATCCGGAAAAACCTTTGCACTTACTTATCGAATTGCATATCTGATTACAGAATTGTATGTAGATCCGGCATCCATTGTTGCATTGACATTTACAAATAAAGCAGCCGGAGAGATGAAACAGCGATTGAAGGATATCATAGGAGATAAATGTAACTGTTTTGCAGGTACTTTTCATGGTTATTGTAACAAGATCCTGAAGGAGGAGATTCATCGATTGTCGTTTCCAAAGACATTTTCTATTCTGGATAAGAAGGCAGAACTTGAACTGATTCGGGAAGTGGCAGATGAAGTGCATGTGTCGTTAAAGCAGAGTACTGCGCGGAAAATGATGGAAGAGATTGATCGGAAAAAGCTGGATACTACCTATATTGAATGGATGACAGAGCCGGATCTGTCTCATCTGGAGCAGATGATTGCACAGACAGATGAAGCATATCAGAAGGTGTTCTATGCGTATATCAAGAAAGAACGGGAGAATTATGTTCTTGATTTTGAGGATGTGATTCATTTTGCACTTTATATCTTTGACCATTTTCCAGAAGCACGGGAGACGTGGCAGGATCGGTGTATGTATGTGCTCTGTGATGAATTTCAGGATGTGAGTGCGGAGCAGTACCGGTTGTTAACGGTACTGAGTGGAAAATATGGGAATTTGTTTGTAGTTGGGGACGATGATCAGAATATATATTCCTGGAGAGGATCCAATCCTGAATATATGATTCATTTTCATGAGAATTATCCGGAGGTTAAAAGTTATCAGTTGACAGAGAATTTCCGGAGCACACCACAAGTGGTGGCATTGTCAAAATCATTGATTCACCAGAACCGGAACCGACTGGAGAAAGAAATGTTCACGAACAACCAGCCGGGAGCCAAGCCTGTGTTTAATCAGTTGAAAACGGAAAAAGAAGAATCTGCCTGGATTGCAAACTGTATTGCAGATGGGCAGGCACAGGGCAAATTGTATTCGGATTATGTGGTGCTTGTACGTGCATCTTCCCAGACACGTTCGCTGGAAGAAGCATTTGTCAGAAAGAAGGTTCCGTATAAGATCTTAAGTGGTGCCAAGTTCTACGAAGCGGAGGAGATTCGGACTGTGCTGGCATATCTGCGAATGATCTATAGTCAGACAGATCTGGATTTTCGATATACGATTGCACGGCCAAGACGTGGGTTTGGAAAGAAATCACAGGAGAAGCTGGCACTTTATGCAAAAGCGCATCAATGTACGATGTTTCAGGCGTTAGGGGCAGCGCTTGCGAGTGGGGAGATTACGAAGGAACCTGTTGTGCAATATTATCAGGAGATGCAACGGTTGCATGAGAACTATGGGAATTACTCTTCTCACGAGCTTGCGAAGGCATGCCTGGAACTTGGATATCGTACGGAGTTAGAACAGGATTTTGATCAGACGAAGCTGGATAATGTGTCAGAATTGCTGGATACTATTCAGACATTGGAAAAAGAAAATATGGAGCCGGTTCCACTTGGAGATATGTTGGAGCATTTTGCGCTTTTTACGGCACAGGATGAGGATACAAAGCACAATGTTGTGCGGGTGATGACGATTCATACGGCAAAAGGATTGGAATTTGACACCGTGTTTATACCAGGATTGATAGAAAATCAGTTTCCAAGTTACCGGCTGAAAAATGAAGATGAATATGAAGAGGAGCGACGATTATTGTATGTCGCTATGACGCGTGCAAAAAAGATGCTCTATCTCAGCAGTTATAAGAATAAGGTCGAAGGATATCCGGCACGAACTTCGTCCCTGTTATGTGGAATTGATACAGACTGTGTGGCATGTATCAATGGCAGCCGGTTACCATACGGATCCGTGACGGAACCGATGCGGGAAAAGATGCAATTTAAAGAGGGAGATATTGTTTGGCATAAGATTTTTGGAAAGGGTAGGATATTAAAAGCAGATACAGAAGCACAGGTTTATGAGATTCAGTTTGAACAGTTGTCTGCGATTAGACGGATTCAATTCCGGGCAGAATTAAGGTCAGAAGGATGGAATGATGATTGATTTTTTGTGTGAAATTGGCTATGATAAAACAGGTATGTCCTATGGGACAACAAAATAAATGCAGGCAAGGAGCGGTTTGGTTTATGGGAAATTATGTATTAAGCTGCTGTTCGACAGCGGATCTTTCAAAGGAACATTTTGAAGCAATCGATGTAAAATATATATGTTTTCATTTTGAATTGGATGGAACGCAGTATGAGGATAATCTGGGTGTCAGTATTCCGTTTGATGAGTTTTATGCGCGCATGGCAAATGGCGCAGACACGAAAACGTCGCAGGTCAATGCGGAGGAGTTTGAGGAGTATTTTCGCTCCTTTCTTGAGCAGGGACTGGATATCCTGCATATAAGTCTGTCGTCAGGAATCAGCGGCGTGATCAATTCGGCAAATATTGCAAAGGAGACACTGCAGGAGGAGTTTCCGGATCGGAAGATCTATGTTGTGGATTCTCTGGCAGCTTCATCCGGATATGGATTGTTGATGGACAAGCTTTCGGAGCTTCGCGCACAGGGAAAGACGATCGACGAGGTGCGTGATTTCGCGGAAGCGCATAAGCTGAATCTGAATCATTGGTTCTTTACTTCCGACCTCACATTTTTTATCAAAGGTGGGCGTGTGACGAAGACGGCAGGATTTATCGGGAATGTGCTGAACATCTGTCCACTTCTGAATGTAGACTATGAAGGAAAGCTGATTCCGCGATACAAGATCCGGACAAAGAAGAAAGTGATTCAGGCAATCGTGGATCGTATGGAAGAATGCGCAGAGGATGGACTTGACTATTCGGGCAAATGTTATATTTCCCAATCAGCGTGCTATGAAGACGCACGTGCGGTCGCGGATCTGATCGAGGCGAGATTCCCGAAGCTCGATGGAAAGGTAGAAATCAATCATATCGGTACGACAATTGGAAGCCATACAGGACCGGGGACAGTTGCGCTGTTCTTCTGGGGAAAGAAGCGGGAAGACTAATGAGGGAAGAACAAATATACAAAATTATCCGGATCGATGAGGAAGATTTTGGCTGTGAAGGCAGACCGGAAGGACAGCCCCCGATGGTACGCGTAGTGCTGGAGTCGGATGCGGGAGAGACGATGGTCGTGATGATGGAGGATGCCGTGATGTATGCCCGGAAACTGGATGTCGGAGAGATGACAGTATTGGGTATGGACGGGATGTTGTATCAGCCCGGAACAGCGATGGCGATTTCAGAAACAGAAGTTTTGCCGGTGAATATTGAGAAACAGGCAGAATGGATGGAAAGTTATTGGGATGCGCTGGAGGAATTGGAAGATCAATGGCAAAATCAGAGAATCAGAAATTAAAGCTATTATATATACGGAAATATCTGTTGGAACATACGGATAAGGATCATCGTGTGACAACGGCAGATATTATCCGGGAATTGGAAAAATACGAGATTAAAGCGGAACGCAAAAGTATCTACAATGATATCGAATGCCTGCGGGAATTCGGGATGGATATCAGACGGGTGCAGAAGAATCGTACCTACAGCTATTATGTGGCAAACCGCCCGTTTGAACTGCCGGAATTAAAACTTTTGGTGGACAGTGTGCAGAGTGCGCGGTTTATCACAAAGAAGAAGACGAATGATCTGATCAAAAAGATCGAGAAGCTGGCGGGGCAGTTTGAGGCATCGCAGTTACAACGACAGGTGTTTGTCGCAGGTCGTGTGAAGACGATGAATGACAGTATCTACCGGAATGTGGATCGGCTGCATATTGCGATATCGGAGAATTCCCAGATCCGGTTTCATTATTTTCAGTGGAATGTAAAAAAAGAACCGGAGCTTCGCCGGGATGGTACATATTATACGGTAAGTCCGTGGGCACTGAGCTGCAGTGATGGAAATTATTATCTGGTGGCATATGATGCGGAAGAAGCGAAGATCAAGCATTTCCGGGTGGATAAGATGCTGGATATTCAGATGACGGGAGAAAAAAGACAGGGAAAGTCTGTGTTCAATAAGTTTGATACCGCCATCTACGACAAAAAGCTGTTTGGGATGTTCAGCGGAACTGAAGAGCGTGTAAAGCTGCTCTGTGATAATGCATTAGCCGGAGTGATTCTTGACCGGTTTGGAACAGACGTGAACCTGATCCCGAAAGGAGAAAACCAGTTTACGGTCAATGTCGACGTTGCAGTGAGCCGCCAGTTTGTATTCTGGGTACTGGGACTTGGCGATGGAGCCAAGATCGTGGCACCGGAATCGGTTGTAGCATTCGTGCGGGAAGAAGTGACCCGGTTGGAACAACAATATATGTAAAAGTAATACTACATAATTGAAATAGAGTCAAAAGGATTGAACGATGTGTTCAATGACAAATGCAGTTCGACCAGATATGCTGGACATCGTAGAAAAGACGATGAAAGAGTAAAGAAATGGAGCGTGATGCAGATGTCAGATGTAAGCTTAAATGTTTTCACAAGCCCGCATGAACGGCCGTTTGAAAATGTCAAGTACGGATTTAATGATGGTGCAGTCGATGGTGCAGTCGTTATCTTTGAAGATTCCAAAACCAGACAGGGCTACATAGATATATATGCGATTATGCCGGGCAATCCGCCGATGGATGAAATCAGGGAATGTAGAGATTTTGCCCGCAAACGGTTTGGTGACAGAATAAAGCCGGGAGCACTTCAGATCATGATACTTCCTGCTGTAGAGCAGATGAATGTTACGACAGGAATTACGTATTATGAGGGAAGCGCTGACGGGTTCTGGAAGGATGAAAAGGAACTTGTCCGTGACCTGTGCAGACGTGTGATGCGGGTGTTTCAGGTTCCGCAGAAGTCAATCTATCTGTATTACAGTGAAAACGATGATACAGGTTCGATTGCCTATTTCGGCTACTCCATCCGTTATTTCCAGCCGGAACAGATTGGGGCGCAGAGAGATGGAAAAAACGTAAAATGCTGCACGTTCCGTGAATTCAATGCAAGAAACAGACGCCTGGCTGCGGAGTCAGCAAAAGGGAAGGCAGAAGAAACCCAAAAGAAAAAAACATCGAACACTAATCAGAACAGCCAGGATGAAATGTTGGACGCTGCTACAGAAGCCTTTATGAAGCATTGTGATGCAGAGACTTACCAGCCGGAAGATGTTGATTTATGGGAGGAAGCGGATTATGGGGATACCCATGAGCCTACCATGCAGGAGCGGATTAAGATTTTTTTGCAGAACAATTCCTTTGCCCAGATGTTGTACTTTATGCAGGCAAGAGTGAAGGGGCAGCCGGAGCTGCCTAAGATTCTGGCAGGCGTATACCGCTATCTGCAGTGTATCGCAGAAAATAAGCAGGTGCATAATAACATCCTGCTTGCAGCACCTTCGGGCTGCGGTAAGACGGAGACCTTCCGGGCACTCAGAGATTTCTTTCGTGTGTATCTTCCGGACTTCCCGGTTCTTCAGGTTGATGTGACATCCATCACGGAGGAAGGTTTCAAGGGACCGGATACAGTCGAGATCGTCCGTGGATTGTTTGAAACAGCGGATCCAACGGGTATCGGAATTGTCTTTATGGACGAGTTCGATAAGAAGCTGTCTCCATCCTTTACAAGTGGTGGCAATAACGTGAATGCGGCGGTGCAGGCACAGATCCTTACTTTGCTGGAAGGACGAACAGTCACGCTGCAGAATCAGATGATTGACACGGGCAATACGCTGTTTATCGGACTCGGATCTTTCGACGCATGCAGACAAAAACGTGAGACAAAGCGTGGTGGTCTTGGGTTTGGAGCGACTGCACAGAGTGAGCAGGAAGATCATTACCATCCGATCTCCAGAGCAGAAATGATCAAGATGGGGGCATCCTATGAGTTGCTTGGACGGTTCCAGATCATTGCGAATTACTATCGGTTATCCAAAAAGATGGTAAACGAAATTATCGACAGACGATTGGAAGAGCTGTCGGATTCCATTGGCTACCGGGTCGAGGTTACAGACGATCTGCGGGAGCAGGCAAACGGAAAGTACGGATGCCGTATGTTGGAGAACACGCTGGTCGATCAGGCAATGTCGATTTTGCCGACACTTCTGGTCGAAGAAGCTTCTGCAAAAAATGCAGTTGTGGTGCTGGACAAGAACGGACAGTCGCGTGTCGGGAAGCCTGAAACAACGAAAAAAACAGTAGACGTAGACGAATTGCCATTTGTGTAAAACAAAAAAGAATGGATCCAGGAGTTATCCCATGGATCCATTTTTTGCGCTGTGTATGTCATACAGCATATGATTGTGCAGTGTATGTCATACAGCATATGATATTCAACGAGCCGGCAGGCGGGATGTGAACCTTCCGGGCACTGCACGATTATATGAGCATGCATATGCCGAAGGTATCGGTTACACAGATAGACATAACCTCTATTACAGAAGAAGGGTATAAAGGAAAAGACACAAATGCCATTGAGGAACCACTCTATAGAACAGGAGTGCCGCATGCTGCAAAGTATCTTGCAGGAAGGCGCTATGACTGCATATTCGGACATCTTGAAAATGCGTGAGGCAGGAAGACGCTATCAGGTAATTCTGGATGTAGGAAACGGGTACCGGATTGAAGAAATCATGGAATATGAGAAAATATGGGATTAAATATCAAATAAACCTCATATACAATCGTATAATAATTGCAATAAAAATAGCTGTTGTAAAATTGACAAAAATGTGGTTTCATAGAACATAGGATTATTATGCGATATTATAGAAAAAGAGGGGAATTATAGTATGCCAGTTTTCGATTTTTCGAATTCATCGAGTACATCAGACAAGCAGGCAAAGCCTGTCTGTACGTACATGACATTTTTGTCTGATGCCAAAGAGAAAACACCGGAGGAACCAATCCTGGTGTTAGATAATACAAGCCGTAAATGGGCGCATCATGCGTCCGGCATGTTTGCGAATCAGAGCAAACATACGGCGTTTGAATTCAATGATACAGATGGAACATGGTCTGCGGATATTCTGCGTGTAGATGCGCGGTTTATCAGTCTGATCAAATGGCTCGGAGATAACCGGATTCCAATCCGTCTGTCCGGACAGAATATGGAGGATGGCTATGCCGTCTATAAGATCCGGGAGACTGCATATGGCGGTGCGACAAAGCTGTCCGCAGAGGATGGTTTCCTGCAGTTTATGATCGAGCGGCTGCTTGCAAGTAGTGCAGCAGAGGAAGTTGAGGAGGACGAGGACGCGGACGAAGTCGGTGATGAGATGAAGCTGACAAGCCTGCAGAGTATTTCCGATTTCATGATGTGCGCAGGTAAGACGATGCCGGACAATATTCGTCTCTGGGCACGAAGAAATCTCGCGGTCGCGCGTTCGAGTGAGGTGTCACAGGAAGAACGACGTCATGCACAGCGTGCTCTTTCTATTATGCTGAATGTGCAATGGAAGAGCAATTATTTCGAGGCGATAGATCCGGTGTGGGCGAGGAAAATCTTAGATGAAGAGCTGTACGGATTAGAGCGTGTAAAACAGAGAATCATGGAAACAATCATCCAGATCAACCGGACACATACATTACCGGCGTATGGACTTCTTCTGGTAGGACCTGCCGGTACCGGAAAGTCGCAGATCGCGTATGCGGTAGCACGCATCCTGAAGCTTCCGTGGACAACTCTCGATATGAGTTCCATCAAGGATCCGGAGCAGCTTACCGGAAGCTCCCGAATTTACGCGAATGCGAAACCGGGAATTATCATGGAAGCATTCTCGAATGCAGGTGAATCGAATCTGGTATTTATCATCAACGAGCTGGATAAGGCGGCATCCGGCAAGGGAAATGGCAACCCGGCGGATGTGCTTCTGACGCTTCTGGATAACCTTGGATTTACAGATAATTATATGGAATGTATGGTGCCGACGACCGGTGTCTATCCGATTGCAACAGCAAATAATAAGGAAGATATCAGTGCACCGATCATGTCGAGATTCGCAGTGATTGATATTCCGGATTATACATTTGAAGAAAAGAAGATTATATTCACGAAGTTTGCAATGCCGAAGGTACTGAAACGTATCGGGCTTCAGGAAGAGGAGTGTGTGGTGACAGATGCGGGCTTAGATGCAGTGATTCATCAGTTTGAGAATACCACAGGAATTCGGGATATCGAGCAGGCGGCGGAACATCTGGCGGCAAATGCCTTGTATCAGATTGAGGTAGAGCATGCAGGGCATGTGGTATTTGATGCTGCACAGGTAGAGATGTTGTTTGCATAATGGGATAGAGGAAAACAGGGAGATTAATATGTGTGAAAAGTTGGAGTTCGATGAGAAGTACAAAGCATTTACAGAGGTATTGCACCGGGAGGCTCAGACATTTGAACAGTGTGAGAAAAATGTGGTGCAGGCACTTGCAATTGTTGCAGAGAATCTGAAGCTTGGCAAAGTGAAATATGAGCTGGACGCTCCGGTATCCAAGATTCGTCCGCACGGGGAGCATCGGGCTGGAAAATTATTTGACAATCAGAATGGGGCATATGGAAAGGCAAAGCATCAGGTATTTGTACTGCCAGATGGCGGAACGATGACGTTTTCTGTTTATCCGTGTGAGGATGTGGACTACTCAAAGGAAGATCAGGATACACAGCAGATTTTGCTGAGGGAGATATATATTCAGTTTAGTCATGTTATGATGCAGGGATTACTGCGCGGCGTATTGCTGACGGATATGGCAACCGGTGTTGCGAATCCGGAGGCATTTATGCAGTTTATTGGCAAACAGTTAGCGAACGGACAGATTCATACCTATACGGTATTTTTCTTCAATGTGCATAATTTCAAATATGTGAATAAGATTTTCCCTTATGAAGAGGGAGATGTTATATTACGCAATTACGCCGGAATGGTAGATAAGATGTTGCTGGACGATGAGATTATCGCGCGTCTCGGAGGTGACAATTTTGTCGCATTAGTAAAAAATGAGCGAAGCGGGATTTTTTTATCAAAAATTCAGAATCTCCGTCTATATCATCGGACCGAAATCAAGGAAAAAGAGTTTGTATTTGGTGCGACAATCGGTGTCAGTAAGCTGGAAGATATCCGGGCGCCGAGAGATGTAATGGCACGCGCAAGTATTGCATATCAGGCTGCCAGACAGAAGGGCAGCGGAACGGTTGCATTTTATTCGACAGAGATCCAGAATAAAATAATGGAGGCACAGGGAATCATTGCAAGCGTTCTTCCTGCGCTCGAAGCACATGAATTTGTGGTCTATTATCAGCCGAAGGTTGATGTTAATTCGAACAAAATCTGTGGTGCAGAGGCATTGGTACGTTGGATGCACGAGGGCAGACTGATTCCGCCGATGCAGTTTATTCCACAGCTTGAGCGGGAGGGAAGTGTGTGCAGGCTTGATTATTATGTGTTGGAAGAGACCTGTCGGTTTATCCGCAAGCAGCTGGATGAAGGAAAAAAAGTTCCGTGTATCTCTGTGAATTTCTCCAGAAAACATCTGGAGGAGGATTGTCTGGTGAGAAAAATCGTCAATGTGATTGACAAGTACGGTATCGATCACAGTTATATCGAGATTGAGCTGACAGAGAGTGAGGATTTCCAGAACTACGAGATTATGTCGGAGATTGTCAATGGACTTCGTAGCGAAGGCATCGCAACTTCGATTGATGATTTTGGAACCGGTTATTCATCTTTGAATATGATCAAGAAGGTAGATTTGAATGTAATTAAGATTGATAAGTCATTTATTCCAATGGAGACAGAATATCCGGGCAAAGAGACAGATATGGTAATGTTTGTAAGTATCGTTGATTTGGTGCGCAAGCTTGGTAAGAAGACGATTGCAGAAGGTGTAGAGACGAAGGAACAGTTACAATATTTAAGACAGGTTGGCTGTGATATTGTGCAGGGATATGTATTTGATAAGCCAATGCCGGAAGCGGACTTTGAGACACGTCTGGAACGAGGATATGAAGATGGAGAGTAGTTTATGAGTAGTGAAGAAAAACGATATGCATTATTGATTGATTCGGATAATGTATCTGCAAAATATATTGATTCAATCTTCGATGAACTGACAGACCGTGGTATGGTAACGGTGCGAAGAATCTATGGAGATTGGGCAAAAAGTGTGAATGGCTGGAACCGGACGACGCTGCTCCGGAATTCTATTGTCCCAATCCAGCAGTTTGCTTATACACAGGGTAAGAATGCAACGGACTCCGCGATGATCATTGATGCGATGGATCTGCTCTATACAGGCAATCTGGATGGATTCTGTCTCGTATCGAGTGACAGTGATTTCACCCGGCTGGCAGAGCGCCTGCGTGAGGCAGGCAAGGAAGTGGTCGGCATGGGTGAGAACAAGACACCGGAAGCATTTGTCAAGGCGTGTACGAGCTTCAAAATGCTGGATGCACTCATTCGTGAGGATATCTCACAGACCACGGATGAGAAAAATGTTGCGAAAGTATCAACCGAGAAGATAGAAAACAGTTCAAATATTACAAGCATTAAGTCTATTCAGAAGGTAATCTATGATATCATTGATGGCAATGCGGATAATAACAAACTGACGCATGTCGGAGAAATCGGAAGCAAGCTTCAGGCGCGATTCTCTGATTTTGATGTGCGGAATTATGGGTATTCGAAGCTTACAACATTTATAAATGAGGCATTTGGAAATTTCGAGGTCATTTCCCAGAATCGTCAGAATTATGTGAAGATAATCGATGATGTTGTACCGAAGAGAGAAATTGAGGATCAGATTATTCAGATTCTGAAGAAGAATCCACAGAAGAACAGCAATATGGGACTCTTAAACAGTACGTTAAAAAACGAAAACCGGAATTTCAGTATCAAAAAATATGGATACAGCAAATTCTCCAGCTTTCTGAAGAGCTTTGGCTGTTTTAAGATTGATGGAGATAAGGTGTCGCTACAGTAGGCGGGCATATGAGTTATATGTATGGAAGCGGAAGGAAACGATACGGATGAAAGCGTAAAATACACATAAGGAGAAGACATATGGGCAAATCCGGAATGAGCGAAATGGAAGAAGATACAACCAGAGGGGATGAAACGGAAGCGATGAAAGTGCAGGAACATGGAGAAAAAAATAAACGAAAAACGGTTGAGGATAAAGGCAGAAAAGCATCGACACGTGATGTGGTAAAGCTCTTGAAATGGATTGTGATTCTGGCAGTCGTAGTCATCCTGATTGGAGCCGGTTATAAGCTTGCAAAGCAGCTTGGCTGGTTCGGACTGAAGCCGGAGGTAAAGACGACGATTCTCACAAGCAGTCAGTTAGAGGAAGTCCTGCAGATCGACGATCTGGCTGTGAGCACTATGACATATAACGGAGTCGCGGCAGTGCCACAGAAGAAGCATCCGAACAAGATTGCTTATTATGTATCCTATAATGCCTGTGCAAAAGCAAGCATGAACATGGAAGAGATCAAAGTGAACATCGACGAGGATGTCCCGGAAGGACAGGCTAAAAAGATTGTAGTCACACTTCCGCGAATCCAGGTGAAAGAAGTTGTCGTGGATATGGCATCTATGGACTACATGTTCATAAAAAAGAGTGCAGAAAAATCCGATGTATCCGAAGAAGCCTATGCGGCATGCCTTGCAGATGCAGGTGAAGCGTGCAGAGGCAATGAAAAACTCCTCGAAATGGCAAGAGAAAATGCGGAAGATACAGTAAAAGCGTTGATCAATCCGATTATCGAGAATCAGGATGCGCCATATGAACTGGTGATTGAATAGAAATTTCGGTGGGAGAAAATGAGAATGGAAAAGACGAATAAAAAGATAAGGGGATTGAACCCAAATAGAAAGATAAAAAGACTTGCAGTATTTTGCCTTGTCGTGTGTATGCTTTTTTCAGCCTGTGGCAAAAAGGAAGAAGCACCGAAGGAAGATTTAAGTCTCACGCAGATGAAATCGATCTGTGAGCTGGCAACGCTCAAATGTTATTATCATAATGTCGCAAAAATCACGAAGGAAAAAGACGTGCTGTGGTGGGACACAACCGCAGAACTCTGGATCGAGTATTCCGGTATCGTAAAGCTCGGCGTGGACATCACGAATCTGGATATGCAGGTCGATGGCAGTCAGGTGACGATCACGATGCCGAAGGCAAAGGTGCTTAGCTGTCAGGTAGACCAGACATCGCTGGATAAGGACTCCTATTATACAAACCGGGAAGGCCTCGGTGCAGAAAAAATCAACGCGGATGACCAGACGGAAGCCATCAAGACTGCACAGGAAAACATGCTGGAGAATGTCCAGTCGGATGAATCCTTGTTGCAGCAGGCGCAGAATCGCGCACAGGATCTGTTAGAGCAGTATGTGAAGAACGTCGGTGATGCGATGGGAAAAACGTATGAGGTGAGTTTTGTGACTGCGGAGGATGCAGGGACAGCTACGGACAGTACGGAAGCGGTATCGCCGGAAGAAGACAGTGCAAAATGATCGAAAAATTGATGTGTGTTTTGAGAACCATAAACTAAAAGAGCCGATACAACTAAAGTGTACCGGCTCTTTCGTTTCCTTGGAGGGATAGGAATCGAAATTATGTTAATCCTCGTCCTCGGCATCTCTGCGCAGATAAATCAGCTTCCGGAATGCCGGTACGATCTGTGCGGCAACGACTGCTTTCACAAGATCAAGTGCAATAAAAGGAAGAAAACCGGCTACAAAAGCAGCCTTGATACTGCAACCTGATGCGATCATGATCCAGAGAGAACCGACTGCGTCAACAAGAACAGCGGATAACATAGCAACGATAGTATAACGAATACGATTGTACTTCTTTCCACGGAAGATCGGAATCAAAATGGCGATGAAGATAAAGGCGAAGGAAAAACCGCCATAAGTGCCAAATAAGTATCCCGGACCTGCCTGTCCACCGACGAATACCGGAACACCGACCAATCCGAGTAACATCCAGATCAGACCGATGAAGAATGATTCCGCAAGTGGGAATACAAGTGCAATCAGAGTGATTACAAAATTTAAAAGTGTGATGTGTGTTCCGTTTGGCAGCGGGATGCTAATATAAGCAGATACACACAGGATAGCTGCGAAAAGCGCCATCATGACAATTGAGTAGGTTGAAAATTTGCTTTTTGCTGTTGTGTTCATTTCTTTTTCTCCATAGTTTCTGTTATAATAGCCGTGCTATTATTGTATTTATACATGGTTATGAAAATCATCCTTGCATTTGGGATTGTTGCGCTTCATTGTTAAGCATATAAATGAACGCAAGGAATTTTCCATAGCAGGTACATGATGTAGAATAGCAGATGAAAATAAGAATGTCAACCAAAATCAGATAGAAAAGTTGACATTGTAAACTTTGGGAAATATAATAGGAACATTGAGTGAGAAAATGGAATGTTTTAATATAGTATATTTGATATAGATAAAGAAAGATATCAGGACAAATAAGAGAATGAAGAGCGAATTTGAAAAAATATTTGAACAACTGGCGGATTTTCGTACGCTTGCCGGGTACGATGGCTGGATGATCGGGGCGTGCGTGTATGCACAGCGGGAAGCAGCAGGAGAACGCGTATCAGACACAGAATTTGGCTGTGAGAATGACCTGACAGTAGTTCAAAATCAGAAAATCAAAATTCAAAATTCCTGCAAGTCCGAGATTGTGAGAAAAACCTCAAGCTTTGCGGTTATGCGGAATCAGATGGAAGAGGATGGAATCTTGTATCAACTGGAGCTTCATGTAGTGAAACCGGAGGTGCAGGGCGCAGTTACTAGCAAACAAGCAGGTATGGAAGAAAATATGGGCATGAATGTAGAGAAATCAAAGCCGGAAGAACGGCAGATGGATCTACACCATTCGGTCGAAACGGAAGAAACCGCGGACACAGGCGAGGGAAAAACGTTTTCATTTACACATTTCGATATCCTTCGGTTTGTGGATGCAGTAGGCGACACGAATTCGATTCACCGGACGGCGCATGCCGTTGTGCCGGGGCTTTTGATGGTGGAGAGGATGCTTGACATGTGGATGAAAAAACAGCCGGAAACGGAGACTGATGTAGAGTTGCAGGCAGGAATGCGGGCGGGAATGAAGAACGAGATGCAGGCAGGCGTGCAGGTGGAAACGCAGAATGAGATGCAGGCGGGAATGCCGGATAGCGGAACGTTTATTTGCAGATTCCGTTTTGAAAAACCGGTATATGTTGATGAGAGACTACACGTGGAGATAAGAAACACGCGGGGAAAGCAGATCTATGAATGTAAACGAGAGGATAAGGAAATCGTATGGAACATGCGTATATTATAGACGGACGCCGTAGCTATATCGGTGTCGAAAATGGAATGTATAAACATCTGCCGGCCGAGATGCTTGCGGCGGAGGTACTCTGCGCGCTAGTACCGGAAGATGTGCGTCAGATGGTCGATGAAGTAATCGTCGGAAATGGCGTTGGAGCCAGTGGAAATATTGGCAGACTGGCAACGCTTACAGCACATTTCCCGAAAGAAGTTCCTGCATATACGGTGGATATGCAGTGCGGATCGGGACTGGAAGCACTGACGATTGCTGCGGCGAAGATAAAAAGTGGACAGGCAGATCTGATCGTGGCAGGTGGTGTGGATAGTTCATCGACGGCACCGCGCCGGGCGTACAACCGGAATCATCCGGATTATGAACGCTATGGAGGCGAATCATCTTTTTATTCCGTCGCAAAATTTGCACCCGGCGAGCATGATCCGTATGCGATGATCCGCGGCGCAGAGCGCGTGGCAGTGGATACGCATATGACCAGACAGGAATTAAATAAATGGGTATTGCGTTCGCATACGCTTGCCAAACAGGCAAGAGAAGCCGGTGTGCTTGAACCATATCTGGTCGGCGTGCAAGGGGCTGCTGCGGATGCGGGCATCCGGGATCGCATGAGTGAACGGTTCTTAGATAAGCTGCCGCCGCTTTTGCCGGACGGAGCGGTACTGACAGCCGGAAATACATGCTTGATGCATGATGGAGCGGCATTTCTGATGGTGGCATCGGAGCGTTATGTGAAGGAATATAATCTGACACCGCTTGCAGAAATCGTCGATTCCGTAACGGTTGGCGGCAACCCGGACAAGAGCCCGGAGACAGCAATATTGGCGATTCAGAAATTACTTGCCAAGACGGGACACACGGCAGAGGATATCGCAGTGTTTGAGTGTAATGAGGCGTTCGCAGTAATTGATGAGCTTTTTGCGCGTGCCTATCCGGAAGCAGTTGACCGTTACAACCGGTATGGTGGGGCACTCGCATATGGACATCCATATGGCGCCTCAGGCGGTATTATCACGATACATGCATGCCGGGCGCTGCAGGAGACACCGGGCTATGCGGTATGCAGCATTGCGGCAGCGGGAGGAATCGGACATGCGCTGTTGCTGCGGGCGAGGGTGTAAATTATCACAAATAGTCTGGGTGCAGGTCATGCATCCGGCAGAATGAAAAAGGAAATATGACATGCAGTATATTGATTATCTGGTAAAACAACCATCGGACAAAGACGCAATCATCATTAACGGTGATTGCTATACATATGGAAAGCTTTATGCGCTTGTGCAGGATGCACGCGCGCGTCTTCCACAGGTTGCAGAAAAACATCTGTACCCGATCCGGGAGACCGGAATCCTGAAACAGTTGATTTTATTTCTGGCGTGTGCGGGAACAAATCAGGTACCGGTCATCGTGCCGGCGGACAGCAAACTCGAAGTAACAAATCCGCTGTTTGATACGCCCGTGCCGGAACGAGCGGTAATGGCAGTGATGACATCCGGGACAACCGGGATTCCGAAGATTTTATTCCGAAGCTTTGAGAGCTGGGCAGATTTCTTCCCGATACAGAATGCGGTGTTTGGTGTGGATACGGACAGCCGCCTGTTCGTGCAGGGAAGTCTTGCATTTACCGGGAATCTGAATCTCTATATGGGACAGCTTGCGGCAGGTGGCACGCTGATTGCAGAGGATGTATTTCTGCCGGGTAAATGGGAGCAGGTGATGGCGCGCGAAAGGGCGAATGGCATTTACCTGATTCCGTCCAAATTGCTTATGTTGCCTCGTGTATTTAAAGGCGTAAATGCGAATATCCGCACGATTATTTCGGGCTCGCAGAGCCTTGGAAGAAAGGATGCGGAAGTGTTGAAGAAGATATTTCCGAATACGGAGATTACTTTATACTATGGTGCGAGCGAGTTGAATTATATTACGTATGTGAAGTCCGCGGACATGACGGAAGAGCGGAACCTGATCGGCAAGCCATTTCCGGGTGTGCGGGTGTTCATACAGGATGATGAAATGTACGTGGACAATGCATTTCACGTGGAGAATATTACGGTACCGTATTCACTTAGAGACAGTGGACGGATGGATGCGCGGGGGAACTTTTATTTCCTTGGGCGGACGGATGATATCGTCGGCGTGCGCGGACGCAAAGTGTCGATGATGAAGATAGAAAATGCGCTGGAGGAAGTCACAGGAATCACAGAGGCGGCGGTTGTTTTGCTTCCGAAGGAGAAGGATGCAGATATGCCGGCGGAAATCGTGAGTGCATTTGTGACAGTGGAGGGCACGGATGTGCCAGAGAATCTGCGACAGCAGTTGAAGGAGAAGTTGGCGGATTTTGAGATTCCGAAGCGGGTGATCGTGCTGGAGGCATTGCCGAAGAACACAAGTGGGAAAGTGGATAAATCGCGGCTTAGACAGTGGTGGATGGATTCGGAGTAAAACAGGAAGAAAGAGGTGGATTGCTCCAAGTTGAGAAAAAGAGAGCGAGCTGGAGTTGGAGTAAAACAGGAAAAAATGGAGGACCGGACGGTGATACGGGCAGAACAGGTAAGATTTCAATATAAAAAGCGCGATGTCGATGGAAACGTGATCGCTACGGAGGAAATCTTAAAAGGTGTAGATCTTACAATTAAAAAAGGTGAATTCATCGCGTTGCTTGGCAGAAATGGTTCCGGCAAGACAACATTCTCGAAGCAGTTAAATGCAATCCTTCGACCGTCAGAAGGTACGGTAACCGTAGATGAGATGGGAACCAGGGATGCGGAGAAGCTGTACGAGATTCGCCAGCACGTCGGTATGGTGTTCCAGAATCCGGACAATCAGATGGTGGCGGCAAATGTGGAAGAAGAGGTTGCATTCGGCCCGGAGAATCTGGGTATGGAGTCAGATACCATCGTGGCACGTGTGAAGCAGGCACTCGAACAGGTGCGGATGTGGAAGCGGAGAAAGACGGCACCAAATCATCTGTCGGGTGGACAGAAACAGCGGATTGCGATTGCAGGAATTCTTGCGATGCACCCGGATTATATCGTCTTAGACGAGCCGACTGCGATGCTTGATCCGAAAGGACGGAAAGAAGTGGTGGAAGCGTTACAGCGGTTGAATCAGGAACAGGAAATGACTGTGATTCTGATTACGCATGATATGGAAGAGGCGGCACTTGCGAGCCGGGTAATTCTGCTTGCAGACGGACAGGTAAGATTCGATGGAACACCGGAGAAATTCTTCGGAGCGGATGTGCTGCTTGCGGAGATGGGAATGGAGGCACCGCTTTCTTATCGGGTGCGGAAATTAATAGATAGTGATGTGTTCGTGGAAAAGGTTGGAGATGCGAGAGAGGATGAGGCTACGACTGGCAAACGGAAGAACCTATCAGAATATGATAAATCAGGCAGAGAATGGGAAGCAAGCTCTGAGCTGGTAGATAAGAAAAAAAACGAAAAGGCTGAAGCAGAGACAGATGAAAAAAATCAAGCTCTCATCTCCCTGCAACACGTTAGCTATATTTACAGTCCGGGAACCGCATACGAGAAGGTTGCCTTAGACGACGTGAGCCTGTCGCTTGGCAAAGGAGAGATTGTCGGACTTGCCGGGCATACAGGTTCCGGCAAATCCACCATGGTCCAGTTACTGAACGGGCTGCTGAAACCGACTGGCGGAACGGTTACATTTGAGGGAAAGGATATTCATGCAAAGGGATATTCCGGAAATTATCTGCGTAGTAAGGTTGGTATGGTATTCCAATATCCGGAGCATCAGATGATCTGCGATACCGTGTGGGAGGATGTCGCATTTGGACCAGGTAAGCAGGGCTTGACCGAGGAAGCATGCAAGACGCGTGTGGAGGAAGCACTTCGGTTTGTTGATCTGCCGGAGAAATATTATCAAGCATCGCCGTTACAGTTATCAGGCGGACAGGAGCGGCGTGTGGCGATTGCTGGTGTGCTTGCGATGCATCCGGAATATATCATATTGGACGAGCCGGCAGCAGGACTGGACGCAGAAGGAAAACGTGAAATATTCGACCGGATCCGGCGGATGAATCGGGAGCAGGGAATCGGTGTTCTGCTTGTCTCACATAGTATGGAGGACCTGGCGGAATACGCAGACCGGATCATTGTGTTGGACGATGGAAAGAAGATATTGGATGACCGACCGGCAGAAGTATTTGCCAAGCGGGAGATGCTTGCAGACTGTGGACTGGATGTACCGGAACCCGTGAAGCTGGCGGACAAATTGCGAGCAAGCGGGTATCAAATTCCACAGAATGTGATTCGTGAGAAGGAACTGCTTGCTTGTCTTGGCGATTGCACAAATAGTACAGTAGGAAGAGAAAACGTTGATATCAAGAACAGATTTGATGAAAGGAAGCAAGGAGACAATTTATGATTCGAGACATTACAATTGGACAATATTATCCTTCGGGGTCACCGATTCATCATCTTGACCCGCGTGTGAAGTTATTCGCAACGTTGCTCTACATCATCGGACTGTTTCTTAGCAAAAATTTGATCGTATTTGCGGTGGCAGGCGTAGTATTGATCGCATGTATCGTGATATCCAAGGTACCATTTCGATATATGATCAAGGGGTTAAAGCCGGTCTGGATATTGCTGGTATTTATCTGTATCGTAAATGTGTTCTTCGGAAAAGGGGAAGCGTTGTATTTCCATTGGAAGTTTATTCACATCTACCGGGAAGGAATCATGCAGGCGATTGTCCGTGTCGTGCGGTTGATGGAGCTGATTTTAGGTTCGTCACTTATGACATACACAACGACGCCGACCGAGCTGACGGACGGCCTGGAGAAAGCATTTCATCCGCTTACGAAAATTCATGTACCGGTGCATGAGATTGCACTCATGATGTCAATTACGCTGCGCTTCATTCCGATTCTGATCGAAGAGCTAGACCGGATCATGAAGGCACAGACGGCGCGTGGCGTGGATTTCGAGGCAGGAAATGTGTTCCAGAAGTTGAAACGTACCGGACGGATTCTGATGCCGCTTTTTGCATCCGCAGTTGGACGGGCAGGCGATCTGGCACTCGCGATGGAAGCACGTTGTTATCAGGCTGGCAGACCGAGAACGAAGATGTATCCGCTTCGATATGCACGTGCGGATGGTGTCGTGTATGTGTTGGCAGTTGTGTATCTGGCAGGGATGATCGTGATGAAGGTAATGGTTGGATAGAAGCACTGCGGTGTGCAGGTGAATGTAAATAAAATTGTTATGGTAGAAGCGGGTTTGAAAAATAACCTGCTTTTTTATCCCAACCCTATTGACAAATAAAATAACACTGTTATAATAACGATGTTACGAAAAGCAAAACAAGATAAATGGCAACAAACGAACGAAGAGAAGGAGTAGCTCATGCGACGTGAGACAACCGGTGTGACGGAATCCCTGCTTCAGGCAGCGAAGGAAGAATTCTTTACCTATGGATTCCATGATGCCAGCATGCGGCGGATATCGGCAGCATGCGGAGTCAGTACCAATTCCATATATACCCGGTTTGGTGATAAAAGCGGACTTTTTACCGCGATTGTACAGGAAGCGGCGGATGGCCTGATGAAGATGTATATGCAGAGTATACAGAAGGCAACCGGGAATCCGGACATGGATCACGCCATCAAGGAGGGCAACGAAGGAACCGACCAGGTATTGGCATATATTTATCAGCACAAGGAAGAATTTCAGCTTCTGTTCTGTCATTCGGAGGGAACCGAATATGAAGATTATTTTGACAGACTCGCGGCAATCGAGGAGCAGTATTACAGTATATTTGCAAAGCAGTATGCAAATGAGAATGCGACCGCGGATGATTTTTTCATCCATGTATTCTGCAGAACCGGCTGGCAGTATATCTACGAGGTGTTGACGCACGACAAGCCATATGATGAGGCAGCAGCCTTTATGAAGAATGTACAAATCTTCAATTTCGCAGGCTGGAAAGCAGTTTTTGGATTGTAAATAAAATGGAGCACGCGGATGCGTGCGCAGGTCATCAATCCTACGGGTTGGTGCCATATGATAACAGGCAGTGCATAGCGATGTGCACTGCCCCAAAAATTACATATAGGTTAGTGAAACCTAACTAAATATAAAATCATTTTACAAGGAGGTTTTGTCATGAAGGCAAAAAAGCAAAGTGCATTGTCAAGACTTATGAAAATTGCCGGAACGCATAAGTATTTTTCTTATGCATCCTGCGTCCTGGCAGCAATCAGTGCATGGGTTGCGCTGATTCCGTTTTATGATGTGTGGCGCATCATAAAGGAGGTCTTGGAAGTAAGACCGGACTATTCCAAAGCAACGCACATCACATCCTATGGATGGCAGGCGGTAGGATTTGCCTTGCTCGCAATGGTGCTTTATATCGGAGCTTTGATGTGCTCCCATAAGGCAGCATTCCGCGTGCAGACTAATATGCGTACTGCGATGATGAATCACATCATGAAGCTTCCGCTTGGTTATGTGGAGGCAGAGGGAACCGGAAAGATCCGGAAGATCGTTATGGATTCCTCCGCGGCGACAGAGACATTTCTGGCACACAACCTGCCGGATAAGGTCGTATCAAGGGCAACGCCGATCGGTCTGCTCGTACTGATGGCGGGCTTTGACTGGCGCCTTGGTCTGATCAGCCTAATTCCGGCTTTATTCGCATTTCTCATCATGGGTACGATGATGATGGGACCGAAGATGGCAGAGGATATGAAGAAATATCAGAACTCGTTAGAGACGATGTCATCCGAGGCGGTGGAGTATGTGCGGGGCGTACCGGTCTTAAAGACATTTGGACAGACGATCTTCTCATTCAAGCGGTTTAAGGCGGCCATCGATGAATATGAGAGATGGACAATCGATTACACGAAATCCATGATGATTCCGATGATCGGATTTACCGTATTTTGCAATGGTATATTTGCAGCGCTGATTGTAGCCGCGTATACATTAGGTGGAAATACAGTCACAGACAAATTCGTATTGAACCTGATCTTCTACATATTGGTAACTTCGGTACTTACCACAACGCTGATGAAGGTTGCATATGCAGGCGAATCACAGATGCTTGTCGAGGATGCATTGAACCGGATGGATGAGGTGCTAAATGCGAAGGAACTTCCGGAAGCAGCAAACAAGCAGACACCGAAGGACGCATCCATCGAGTTGAAGGACGTGACATTTGCTTACGATGAGGCAAAGGCAAATGCCATCGACGGCATCACGCTTTCCGTCAAGGCGGGTTCCCATATCGCATTTGTTGGTCCGTCCGGTGGTGGTAAGACGACGCTGGCATCACTGATTGCAAGATTCTGGGATGTCAAGAGTGGCAGCATCGAGATCGGCGGTGTAGATGTGAAGAACATCGACAGCAAGGAGCTGATGAATCACTTGTCGTATGTATTTCAGGATAGTAAGCTGCTGAAGACTTCGATTCTGGAAAATGTCCGTATGGGAAGACCGGATGCGACAGATGCCGAGGTAATGGAGGCGTTGAAGAAAGCACAGTGCAGCGACATCATCGAGAAGCTTCCGGGCGGTGTGAATACGGTGATTGGTTCAAAGGGAACATACGTATCCGGTGGTGAGATGCAGCGTCTGTCGATCGCGCGGGCATTTCTCAAGAATGCGCCGATTCTGATTTTAGATGAGGCGACCGCATTTGCTGATCCGGATAACGAGAGACAGGTACAGCGCGCATTTGAGAACCTGTCCAAGGATAAGACGGTGATCATGATTGCACATCGTCTGTCGACTGTGACAAATGCGGACCAGATCTATGTATTGAAGGACGGAAAGATTGCAGAGTCCGGTACACATGATGCGCTGGCAGCCAGGGATGGCATCTACACACATATGTGGAACGAATATAACAAGTCCGTGAACTGGCAGGTAGGAAAGGCAGGTGCAACCGCATGATCGAGAAATTGAAACATAAATACGCACTGTCCGAAAACGGTGCAAAGAATATGATAAAAGCGTTTGTGGCAGTTACGATCGCGAATCTTGTGCTGATGCTGCCGGTTGGTCTTCTGTATCAGCTTACTTCGTATCTGCTTGATGGCAAGGTGCCGAAAGATAAGATTGGATTCTTCATCGGTGGAATCGTTGTTGTATTTGTGCTTGTTGCCGTTACAACTTATTTCCAATATAACGCAACCTTCTTTTCAACCTATGTCGAAAGTGGTGTGCGTAGACGTGCGCTTGCCGAGAAGCTTCGCCGCCTGCCGCTTTCCTTCTTCGGTAAGAAGGATCTGTCCGATCTGACGAATACGATCATGTCAGACTGTGCATTGCTCGAGACCGGAAGCTCCCACTGGATTCCGGAGCTGATCGGTTCGATGATCTCGACAACGATCATTGTGATTGGTCTGTTGTTTTTTAACTGGAAGATGGCGCTTGCCGCTGTATGGGTGATGCCGATCGCATTTATCATCGTACTGACTTCGAGAAAGGGTTTGAAGTCTGTCCAGAAGAAGACGATGACATATAAGCTTTCCTGTCTCGACGGAATTCAGGAGGGACTGGAGACGATCCGTGACCTGCGTTCCAACAACATGACAGAGACGTACATGGAAGGACTTGATAAGAAAATCAAAGACGTAGAGAAAAATGCAATCGTGCTGGAATTCAAGAACGCAGCCTATGTATGTTCGGCACAGATGATCCTGAAGTTCGGCATCGGAACGGTTGCATTGGTCGGAAGTATCCTGCTTGTAAAAGGCGAGATCAATGTACTGACTTTGTTCGTGTTCCTGCTTGTTGTAACAAGAATGTATGAGCCTTTGCAGATCGCATTGCAGAACCTGTCAGCGCTGATCAGTCTCGAACCAAGCTGTGAGCGTATGGATGAGATCCTGTCACACGAAGAGCAGACCGGCGCAGAGATACTGACGAACAAGGGCTATGATATTGTATTTGACCACGTGGCATTTGCCTATGACAGTGGCGAGCAGGTGCTCTCCGATGTCAGCTTTACCGCAAAACAGGGGCAGGTAACAGCCCTGATCGGACCATCCGGTGGTGGTAAGACAACCGTATCGAGACTGGCGGCAAGATTCTGGGATATCCAGAAAGGTACTGTTACAGTTGGAGGTATGGATGTATCGAAGGTCGAGCCGGAGACATTACTTTCCCTGTATTCCATTGTGTTCCAGGATGTGACACTCTTTAACAACACGGTTATGGAGAACATCCGGATCGGTCGCAAGGATGCAACGGACGAGGAAGTTATGGCAGCAGCCAGGCTTGCAAACTGTACGGACTTTATCGAGAAATTACCGGACAAATGGAATACCATGATCGGGGAAAATGGTTCCGAATTATCCGGTGGTGAGCGTCAGAGAATTTCCATCGCACGTGCATTCTTAAAGGATGCACCAATCATCCTGATGGATGAGGCAACCGCCTCGCTGGATGTAGATAATGAGTCCGTGATTCAGGAATCCATCTCCAAGCTGATCCGTAACAAGACGGTTCTGGTCATCGCGCACCGTATGCGTACGGTCAATGGCGTGGATCAGATCATCGTGTTAAAGGATGGAGTGGTAGCCGAGCAGGGAACACTGTCAGTGTTGAAGGAGAAGAATGGTATCTATAAGCATATGGTCGATGTGCAGTTAGAAAGCGAGCAGTGGAAATATAATTAAGGTATAAGAACGAGATGTGAAGACATTCTAGAGTATAGACTTTGGAGTGTCTTTTCTTTTACAAAGAAATGCAAATGCTATCTTGTCTGCGGATCAAAATAAGCATACAATAAGGACAGTGTTGGGGAAAGGGAGGAACGCTGACATGCGTTATTATATTGCAGATTTACATTTTTGCCATGATAAATTGAATGATCGTATGGATTGCCGAGGCTTTGAAAGCGGTGAAGCTATGAATGAATATATGATTACACAGTGGAATTCGCGTGTGCGGAAACAGGATGAGGTTGTGATATTGGGTGATTTCTGTATGTCAAAAAAAGTCGATATAGCAAATGCCATTCTGGAGCGCTTGCACGGAAAAAAGTGTTTGATCATTGGCAATCACGATCATTTTATTTCAAAGCCTGGGTTTGATGCATCCCATTTTGAATGGATTACACATTACAGGGAACTCAATGATAATAACCGTAAGATCATCTTGTGCCATTACCCGGTTATGTGTTACAACGGACAGTACCGCCGGAATGCAAAGGGTGCGCCGAAGACATATATGTTGTATGGACATGTGCATAATACATATGACGAATATCTGCTCAATGAGTTCCAGAATCAGACACGAGCCTGCAAACGTTCGGTGCTTAGTAAGGACGGGAAGGAAGAGGAACTCACAATTCCGTGTCAGATGATCAACTGTTTCTGCATGTTTTCCGACTATGTGCCGCTTACACTTGATGAATGGATCGAAGTGGACCAGAAGCGGCGGGCAAGCATGAAGCGGGAAGACTTTTGTTAAGATTTCTTTCCGGAAGCGGACTCCATCCGGCTGTACCGAAAGTCACAGCAGGCTGCACCTTCCGCGATCGTTTGTGTCCGGACTAAGCGCATTTGCATCATGTCGGCAAGCACATAGTCCATGCGGCAGAGATATTTGGCGAGTTCGAAACATCCCTCATCCCGGCACAGACTGCAGATGCCGCATGTATGATAATCGTAGCCAAGCTCGAAATCATCATTCGCGCCGCCCTCTAAGATGTCAACGACCCAGTCATTTTCGTATTTGCGTTTATGGGAGTCGGCAGACCACTTTTTCCGGGCTGGAAGCTTCTTCGCATCGAGATAGCTGTCTGCATTTCCCACGACCTTGTGGAACAACTGATTGGCGGAGAGTCCATCCTTATACAGGGCATAACATTCCTCCGGGGATAAGGTTGTGTTCCGGGTTAATGCGATGAAATATGCGCCCATGCAATAAGAACTCATCAGCCGGGATTTGCCGATATCCTTGGCACGCGTCAGGATGGCGCGGTATTCCTGTTTGATTGCCTTGCTGTCAATCTGCAAATGCTGTCTTTTTGCCTGCTTCATGCAGGAGCTGTGATAAAAATATCCAAATAATTTCTGTGAGAATCCGTACTTCAACTAAATCATCCCTTCTTAGCAAAATCTATCTCAATGATCTGGCACATCTTGGACTTGTCCAGATGCCGGAACACCATGTTCGTTATGAAACCGAAACGCTTATCAAGCGGGCGGTAGCCTTCCAGATAGCCGTTGCTTTGGGCGGAGGCAATGTGACTGCTCCAGCCTTTCAATACAGCGACATCGTCAACGCTGAAATAGACATTGATGTCTTTCATCTCGAAGCCTTTGAGCCATACCTTCAACATGCTCTTTAATCCCTTTTTCTTTGTTGCGTCGAAGACGAGCTTCCCGCCTGGGAAACGTTCCGCCATCGCTGAGAAAAGCCGCTTCACATCGTCAGTCTTGAAATAATAAAACACACCGGACGCAAAAAATACAATGCCATCTTCTGGGTGGAAATCAATCTGATCAAACCACGAAAGATCATTCAGATCGCAGGCGATATTTGTCTCGCGTTCGCGGTCTCCAAGCAGTTCATTGCGGGCGGCAGTCGCATCCGGAAAATCCAGATTATACGCGCGCGCCTGTCCGTTATCTACCTGTCGGAATGTTGTATCGAGTCCGCATCCAAGGTTTACGACGCAGGCTTTCGGATGGTCTTTTAAGTATGTGCGGCATACGCTTGCCATATCAAATTGCCGTGTGGCACCCATGATCGAACCGATCTTTCCAATCTTGCCGCGCATCTGGTCTGATACCTGAAAGTCGACGTGGGAGAAGATATCCTGACAATCGTGATCCATGAAGATATCAGGGTATCGGTCCATTGCCTGTTTTCTTCCATAGAGTGGAATTAAGAGTGTCTCCTGTACGGTTCCGGGTTCAATTTTTATCTTTTCCATAGGTTCCTCCTTGTAATCCAAGTGCCGCTTCGATACCGTGCATCAGCACATCCATCGCCTCTAAAAATGCCTGTTTCATTTCATGGGTAAAGCCGTCCTTGCAGGTATCATCGGCGATCATCTCGCAGATCATCGAGAACTCAGACAGAGACAGCATGTAACATGTTTTCTCAGATAGTTGATTCTTCGCAAGTCCACGCACATATAATTCATGATAAAAGCGTGTTGCGAATTCGTTGCATCGCGTGATATAAACTTCGCGGAAGTTCCGGATATAGGTGCCGGAATCATTCTTTAACAGCATGTGGAAGAGCTGCATATCGTCCTCTAACAGCTCGAAAGTCCGGATGGATATGCGGGAATAGAATACCTGCATCAGCTGCTCGTCGGACATCGACGAAAAGTCAATATCCAGCATGGACTCACTCAGTGCCATCAGCTTATTTCCGCTCTCTGCGAATATCTCACCGAACATTTCTTCCTTCCCTGAAAAATGCTTGTATATCGCACCGGGGGTAATGCCCGCCCGCGCAGCAATCTTTCGCATGGACGCTTCCTGATAGCCGCATTCTAAGAAAATCTCTTTCGCACTTTGTAAAATTGTCGCTCTGGTCGCTTTTGTGCTCTCGCGCATAATGGTACTCCTTTGGTAAACACTGTTTACTTTATAGCACAGGAAACGGGGAAATGCAAGGGGCAACTTGACTATAACAGGAAAATATGTTAGTCTATCATCAAAGCATAAGTTTCATATAGTAGCGGCTAGATAGCTACTTTCTACGAATAGTCAAATTATTTATTCTTGAACATTCATGCTTTTAAATTCAATTCATTTAATTTAAGATGCAGGGGTATTCAAGGAAGATAGTTTTGGGCTATGTTTGCAGATGGATTTCTCCTGCGCAAGCCAAAGGAGGACGAAATATGGCAAACAGAGAGTACAAAAGTGACGTGTTTAGTATGTTGTTGGAGGACAATGCAAGGGCGCTGGATGTCTACAATGCGATGGCGGGGACAGCGTACACTGATCCGGAGATCATCGAGATTCATACGCTGGAAAGCGGTGTATCACTTACGGTACACAATGATGCATCATTTGTTGTGAGTATGGATTCGGTTCTGAATATCTATGAGCATCAGTCAACGTATAACCCGAACATGCCGCTTCGAGAACTGATTTATTTTGTGACGATCATCAAGAAGCTGGTAGAGAATAGATATCTGCTCAGTCACAAGCTGGTGAAGATACCAACACCGAAGTTCGCAGTGTTCTACAATGGAGAAAAAAACAGACCAGAGCGTGAAGTGCTGAAATTGTCCGATGCATATGAAAACCAGTCGGACGAGCCGCAGTTAGAGCTGATGTGTACCGTGTATAACATCAATCCTGGGAATAATGAGGATCTGAAGAAACGGAGCCAGACACTGCGGGAGTATATGATATTTGTTGGATATGTAAATGAGAATCTTGCAAAGGCAAAAAAGGGCGACAAGGATTATGAGACCGCAATCAGAGATGCGGTGAATCGTTGCATTGCAGAGGATATCCTGAAGAAATTTTTGCTGGAACGCGGAGAGGATGTGCAGAAAATTATGATGTTTGATCTGACATACGAAAAGCAGATGGAGAATGCAAAACGGGAATGGTTTAACGATGGTGTGGAAGAAGGTCGCGCAGAAGGATATTCATCTGGAATTGCCAAGGGAGATGTTTGCCGTCTTGTTAATTTAATCATTAAGAAGCTTCAAAAGAATAAATCTCTTGAACAGATTGCAGAGGAACTTGAAGAAGCTGTCGAAGATATTCAGCCAATCTATGATATTGTAAAGAAATATGCGCCCGAATATGATGTGGATGCAATTACTGCCGAAGTGCTGGAAGTGCGTGAAAACAAAGAGAAATAGAAAGGCTTAAAATCAATATATGAGGAAAAGGTCAACTGATATGATGTCGGTTGACCTTTTTGCTGCTATAATCAAAAATTTTATTTTTATCATCCGAACAATTATGATAGAATTAAGCGTAAGTGAATTGTAACAGAAGCGACGAATGAGGGAGGATATAGAAATGGCAGAAGGAAAAGATTTATTGCAGGTACTATGGAGTGGGGCAGATGTACTGCGTGGAAAGATGGATGCCAATGAGTACAAGACATACTTGCTTGGATTGGTTTTCTATAAATACTTATCAGATTCGTATCTATCAAAAGTGTATGATCTGCTGAATGATGCAAAGCCGGATAGTCTGGAAGAGGCACAGACAGCCTACGAAGAAATTATGGAGAGTGAAGATGCAGAGGAGCTGCTGGAGGAATTGAAAGAATCTTTGCATTATACATTAGATCCGGACATGACCTATGTCAGCATCTTAAAGGATGCGAAAAACAACTCATTCAATCGAGAGAAATTACAGGCAGCATTTAATCGGATTGAAGAGTCGGATGAATTGTTTCATGGACTATTTGCAGATGTAGATCTGTATTCGAATCGTTTGGGAACCGGAGATCAGAAGCAGAGTGCAACGATCGCAGAAGTAATTAAGGTGTTGGATGATGCAGATCTGATTCATACCGAGGGCGATGTACTGGGAAATGCATATGAATATCTGATCGGTCAGTTTGCTTCGGAAACGGGAAAGAAAGCAGGAGAATTCTATACACCACATGGACCGGCGCAGATCTTATGCCGGATCGCGATGACCGGACAGGAAAATAAAAAAGGACTACAGGTATATGATCCGTGTATGGGTTCCGGTTCTTTGATGCTTAGCTGTAGAAATTATTCCACAGAACCAGACTTTATCAAATATTACGGACAGGAACTGATGCCATCCACATACAACCTTGCTCGTATGAATATGTTCCTGCATGGCGTACTGCCGGAGAATCAGCATCTGCGAAATGGAGATACCCTGGATGCAGACTGGCCAACCGATGAAGAAACAGAGTTTGATGCAGTAACGATGAATCCGCCGTATTCTGCAAATTGGTCGGCGGCAGAAGGCTTCAAACAGGATGAACGATTTATGGATTATGGTGGAAAGCTGGCACCGAAATCAAAGGCAGATTATGCATTTTTGTTACATGGGTTCTATCATCTGAAACAGACAGGAACTATGGCGATTGTGTTACCGCATGGTGTGTTGTTCCGTGGAGCAGCAGAGGGGAGCATAAGGAAGACCTTACTGGAAAATGGTTCGATCTATGCCGTGATTGGTCTGCCATCGAACATGTTCTACAATACGTCGATTCCTACTTGTATTATCGTGCTGAAGAAGCACCGCGAAGGGCGCGATGTGTTATTTATCGATGCATCCAAATTGTTCGAAAAAGAAAAAAAGCAAAATGTGATGAAAGAGGAACATATCGATCATGTTCTGGAATTATACAATAATCGTAAAACGGTAGAGAAAGAAGCATATCTCGCGTCTTATGATGACATTGTGGCAAACGATTTCAATTTGAATATCCCAAGATATGTGGATACAACGGAAGAAGAGGAAGAAATCGACTTAAATGCATTGACACAGAGTATGCGCGAGACAGACAAGCAGATCAAAGAGGAAAATGCAGCGTTAGTCGGAATGATGAAAGAACTGACCTTTCAGGATGATGCGACGAAAGAGGCTGTTGAGGCATTTATTCGTGTGCTTGAGGAGGTGTAAAATATGAATACACCGAAGATTCGATTTAAGGGATTCAAAGACGATTGGGAACAGCGTAAG